>WNFM01247147.1_pt1 | contig 11641 bp, 9 predicted proteins | sample 5400271 | NCBI WGS metagenome assembly WNFM01 (sample SAMN13153352, study PRJNA577476) | soil metagenome | isolation source: 60 cm saprolite on Douglas fir-dominated hillslope | place: USA:California | collected 2013-09-17 | reverse complement strand
TGCCATCATGCGAGCCGGCAAAGATGGTTTTACCGTTGGCGAGCGCAGCAAGACTGTAAAGCAGTTCACCGGCGTTGCTCAAGTTGCGCTCGCGCGCCCCTTCCGAACTCTCCGCGCCGGAGTGAATCTTGAAATCCGTGAACACCCGCGCTGAGCCATCTTCACAGACGGAGAAGAGGCTTTTGCCGTCGGCTGTCCAGGCCAGCGCCATGATCGGCGCAGGATTCTTGTTGATCGTGATTTCCTGCTTGCGTGTTTTAACATCCCAAATATTCAGTACTTTATCGGCGGCGCCACTGGCGAGCAGAGAGCCGTCCTGGTTGAAGGCGAGCGCCAGCACGTGGCCCGAGTGGGCTTCGAACTTGGACATCTCCTTTTGGGTCTCCCAGTCCCAAAGTTTCACCAACTTGTCCGCTCCCCCTGTCGCGATGAACTTGCCGTCAGGGCTGATGCGAAGCGCGTAAATGGAGTCGGCGTGCGCCTGCCAGGTGGCTTGGCGCTGGCCATCGGCCGAAGAAAACAGATGAACGACGCCACTCTGGCTCGGCACACCGTCCGCTGCCGCCAATGTCGCTCCATCCGAGGTGAATTCCAAAGCAGTGATCCGGCCAACCAGTTCGTTCGTGATCACCTGGGCAGGGGGCCATTCGCGAGGCGTCGGCAATTGGTTTTGGATGATCCTGCCAGCTAAAGCTGGCGTCCCGACAGGAACGCCGGCTTCAGCCGGCAGCAGCGTCCCAACATCCTGTGATCGCGCCTCCTCCATGTTCCACAAAATGATCCGTCGAAATCCGCCCGAAGCCAGCCATTTGCCATCCTTGCTCCACGCCAGCGACTGCACGGCATCGCCGTGACCGTCCAGTTGAGCGATGATTGGGCGATTGGTTTGGCTGAGATCGTGAATGTAGATTCTATTTGCCCTCGCCACGGCCAGACACCTCTCATCTGGCGACAACGCCAGCGCCAGCACCGGCTTGTAGGAAGCGGGCATGGTGGCGAGCCGAACCGGCTTCCTTTCCGCCGGAGGTTCAGCAAGAGCCTTCGCGTCCCATTTCGCCCCGCCTCCAATCCACTGCCCCAAAGTGGCGATGTCTTTCTCTGAAAGCTGTTTTTTCGGCGGCATGTGCGGATCAGAGTCCGGCAGGATAACCTTTGCCAACAAACTGTTGCTCACGTTGCCAGGCGCCACCACCGGGCCGTCTTCACCGCCCTTAAGCAAATTCTCCCGCGTGGTCAGCCGCAAACCGCCCTTCTTTTTTTCATCATTGTGGCAGGAGAGACAGTTCGCGCGGATGATCCGCATCGCTTCCACCGGTGTTCGGTCAGCTTTGGATGAAAAAGTGACCTTCTGTGCCGCCTGCAGAGCGCCAGAGTCCAATTCATCGCGCGTTTACCTGGGTTCTGACGCTCTGAAGCCGTGGGGACTTCAAACTCTCCTGAAAACGGGAAGCGCGGATGTGAGCACCGGCGCTTCCATTCATGGACGGCCAACCCGCTTCTACGCGGGGTCCTGCTTTTTCTCTTCGTCGGCGGCGTCGAAGGCGTGTTGGAGGGCGACCAAATCTTCGCCGGGTTTCAACGAGTCGAGCAGGGCTTGCTCGGCTTTGAGTTGTTCTTGCGAGTAATTGGCGGCCTTGATCGACAGGCCGATGCGGCGGTCCGTCTTGTCAATCTTGATCACGCGGGCATTGACCTCCTGGCCGACTTTGAGGACGTTTTTGATCTTTTCCACCCGATCTTCGCTGACCTGCGAGATATGCACCAGGCCGTCGATGTCGTGCTGCAAGCCCACAAAGGCGCCGAAGCTGGCCAGTTTGGTGACATGGCCCGTGACCAGATCGCCGACCTTGTAGTATTTGTCAATGTTACTCCACGGATCTTCGACGAGTTGCTTGAGGCCGACCGCGATGCGCTGGTTAGCCTTGTCGATTTCCAGCACCACCGCTTCAATTTCGTCGCCCTTCTTGAGCACTTCCGAAGGGTGATTGATTTTGCGCGTCCAGGAGATGTCCGAGACGTGGATCATGCCATCCAGCCCTTCTTCCAGTTCGATAAACGCCCCGTAGCTGGTCAGGTTGCGAATCTTGCCCTTGACCTTGGTGCCGGGCGGATACTTCTCCAGCGCCTTGTCCCAAGGATTGGCTTCGAGCTGCCGGATGCCCAGCGAGATTTTCTGCTCTTCCCGGTTGATGCCGAGCACCACGGCTTCGATTTCCTGATCCACTTTGAGGACGTCGGCGGGTTTGGCGATGCGTTTGGTCCAGGAAAGTTCGGTAACGTGGACCAGCCCTTCGACGCCGGGCTCCAACTCGACGAAAGCGCCGTAGGGCACGAGGTTGACGACGCGGCCTTTGACTTTCTGGCCGACCTGATACTTGGCGTCGATGTGCTCCCAGGGATTGGCCAGCTTCTGCTTCAAGCCCAGGCTGACGCGTTCTTTTTCGCGGTTGATGTCGAGCACGACCACGTCGAGTTCCTGGCCGACTTTGAGAATTTCCGACGGGTGCCCGATCCGGCCCCAACTCATGTCCGTAATGTGCAGGAGGCCATCCAGGCCGTTGAGGTCGATGAAAGCGCCGAAGTCGGTGATGTTTTTGACGGTGCCTTTGCGGATGTCGCCCGGGGTCATCTCGCCCAAAAGTTTCGCGCGGCGCTCGTTTCGTTCCTGCTCGATCAGTTCACGGCGGGAGAGAACGATGTTTTGGCGTTCCTGGTTGATTTTAACGACCTTGAAATCGTAGGTATTGTTGACAAATCCGGCCAGATTTTTTGGGGGGATGATGTCAATTTGAGAGGCGGGGAGGAAGGCTTCGACTCCGATATTGACGAGCAGGCCCCCTTTGACCACGGCTTTGACTTTGCCTGCGACGGTGCCGCCTTCCTTGCAGATGGACAGAATACGGTCCCAATTCTGTTTAAATTCGGCCTTCTCTTTGGACAGCACGACCATGCCGTCCTTGTCTTCGAGCTTTTCGATCAGCACGTCCACAAGATCGCCGACTTTGACCGCCTTGATATCTTCAAATTCGTTGCCGGCGACAACGCCTTCGCTTTTGTAACCGATGTCGATGAGGACCTCCTTGGGTCTGACTTCGATGATGGTTCCTTTGACTATTTCGCCTGCCGCAAAACGCATGGCGGTTTGCCGCATCGCTTCTTCCATTGTTAGCATAATTTATGTATCATATCACTGCGGGAGGCTAGGTCGGGGCAGCCGCGCCCGGCGAAGTCTCCATTGCCTAACGGACCAATCGTTGCAGTGGCAACGGAGGTTGAGGGTTAGGTTGATTCGTTAACGTTTCTTTTCTCAGCCTTGATGAACGTCCGCACACGCGGCATTCAGGCGCAAATAAACTAGGCAAATTCAGGCGGGACGCAAGGACAAATTTCACCCAATTTGGGGGAATGAATTATCGCGGAAAGAGGATGTGGTGGGCCGGGGTCGTGCCAATGCTGCTTTTTTGGCCCGAGGCCTTCAGGGCCGCCAACGCGTCGGTCGCGATTTGCTTCAACTCAAGCGTTTTGGCTTTGGCGACGCTGCCATCGGAGAAGGCCAGATCGCCCTGCAGTCCATGAATACTGTTGGTCCACCCAACTTTATCGATGCTCTTGTTCATGTCCTGCGCCGCGACGCCCGGGGCCGGGCAGGCGCTCTCACATTGATCAGTGGTGGCGCCTCCGATGTTGCGATCTCCCGCCATGAGCGTGACGGGCACCAGTTCATAGCCATCCAGGCCCACAAAATAGCTCAGAGCTTTGTCACGATTAGCCACGGCATTGGCAAAACCGTCGGCGGTGGCGAACCAACTGGACGGGTTGGCTTTCGTGGCCACGTCGCTTGGGCAACGAAGGATTTTTGGGGTGACCAGTTCGTTGGAAATGGCAAGGTAGTCCCTCCAGCATTCCCCGGCCGGGGTTCCGTAGGTTCCGCCATCATTTTGCGAAGCATGCCAGGGGAAGTAGCCATCATGATCGAGCGAGAAGACCCTGAACGCAACCACGATCTGCCTCAAATTGCTCACGCATTGAATGCGTTTGGCCTTCTCTTTGGCCCGCGCCAAGGTGGGGAGCAACAAGGACGCCAGGACGGCAATGATGGTTATGACCACCAGCAGTTCAATCAGCGTGAAAGCACGCCACCCCTGGGTGAAACGTTTCACAAGTTTCACAGATAATATACTACTTATCATCCTGACACGGCAATTCTCCTTTGTCAATCCGTGAAATATTTGATTCGCCTCCCTCGGCGCGTTTCTGCATACTTTCGTGGACGAATGAAATCGATGACGGGTTATGGGTGGGGCGAGGCCGCTGAGGACGGCTTCAAGGTAACCGTTGAACTCAGTTCGGTGAACCGGAAGCAGAGCGAGCTCTCGGTGGTGTTGCCTCGCGAGTTGGAGGTGTTGGAGGCGCAAATCCGGGATGAAATCAACCGGCGGATTGCCCGCGGACGCCTGACCGCGCGCGTTTCCCTGCACGTTACCCCGGACAAGGACGCCGCCCGAGCCCACATCAATACGGAACTGGCTCGGGCTTACACACGCGAGTTGAACCGGCTGGCCAAGGACCTGAAGCTGGCTGGCGCGGTGTCGCTCGACCTCTTGATGCGGGCGCCGGGGGTGATGCAGACCAACGAGGAGATGGCAGATGCCGAGGACTTCTGGCCGGGAGTGGAGAGGGCCTTGCGCCAGGCGCTTGAGATGATGGTGAAGATGCGCGAGCGAGAGGGGGGGAATCTGCGCAAGGACCTTTGCCACCGTGTCGTCACAATGCGCCGATCGGTCGGGCGCGTGCAAAAGCAAGCGCCGATGGTCCAGGAACGATACCGTCAACAGCTCATCGAGCGGATCAAGAATGCCGGGCTGGATAAGGTAACGTTGGAGGAGGATCGATTGGTCAAAGAAGTGGTGTATTTCGCAGATCGCTCGGATATTTCAGAGGAGTTGACCCGGATGGACAGCCATTTTCAACAATTCGCTGATTGCCTCAAATCCAAAGAGCCGATCGGGCGCACCCTGGATTTTCTGGCCCAGGAAATGAACCGCGAAATCAACACCATCGGCTCCAAAGCCAACGACGGCCTGATCTCCCGCGAAGTGGTCATCCTCAAAACCGAGTTGGAAAAATTCCGCGAACAGGCGCAGAATGTGGAATAAATGCTGAAGGTTGAGAGTTGAAAGTTGAAAGTTAACACGCTCGGGACACAGCATGGCGAATCCAAATCCCAGCCCGTTGTTGATTGTGATTTCCGCTCCCTCCGGCGGGGGCAAAACCACGCTTTGCCAGCAGTTGCTGGCGAATCGACCGAATATCACGCGGGCGATTACCTGCACCACACGGCTGCCCCGTCCGGGTGAAAAGAACGAGGTGGATTATTATTTTTTTGACGCGGCCACGTTTCTGAAACGCGTGCAGGCGGGAAACTTTCTCGAACATGCCACGGTCCATGGGAACAGTTACGGGACTCTGAAGTCGGAGGTGCTGGGCAAGTTGCGCGACGGGAAAGACGTGGTTTTGAACGTGGACGTGCAAGGAGCCGCGGCCATCCGAGTGGAGGCTGAGTCGGACCAGGAATTGAAGCGTTCGTTGGTGACGGTATTTCTGGCCCCGCCCTCCATGGCCACATTGGAGACGCGGCTCAAAAAGCGAGGGCAGGATTCACCCGCAGTCATTCAAAAACGCCTGGCCGTGGCTCGCCAGGAAACCGCGCAAGCGAAGAATTTTGACTACGTGATTATCAGCTCGACGATTCCGGAGGATTTTCGCCGCATGCAAGCCGTGATCGAAGCGGAAAAAATGCGCTCTGGCCGGGTGGCATTGCCGGAGTATGATTCCAGTTAGGGTGGTTAAGTCTGGTAAAAGGGTTAAATTGGTGAAATGAGTTATACAGTGTAAGTCCTCTCAAATGATTTCAGGAAAAATGATTGTTCTCGGCGTGACCGGCTCCATCGCGGCCCATAAGGCCGTCGATATCGCCAGCGCTTTAACCAAGCAGGGTTGCGATGTGCATGTGGTCATGACCAAGGATGCCCTGCACTTCATCACCCCGCTCCCCTTTAAGACCTTGTCCCGCCACCCGGTCGTCACTGATCTGTACGATGAGGAAGATGGTTGGAAGCCGGCGCATATTCATCTGGCGGATGAAGCGGACCTGCTTCTGATTGCCCCTGCCACCGCTAATATCCTGGCCAAGCTGGCTCATGGCATTGCGGATGACGCTCTGAGTTGCATCGCCTTGGCGTTACGCGCGGAAGCCAAAGTGCTGATCGCGCCCGCCATGAACGGCAAGATGTGGGAGCACCCGGCCACGCAGCAAAACGTCGCGACCTTGAAATCGCGCGGAGTGGAGTTCATCGGCCCGGACGCCGGCTTGCTCTCCTGCGGCTACGAGGGGGTGGGCCGTCTCGAACCTATTGAACAAATCAGCCAGCGGGTTATCCAGCTTATTGCAGCTTAAACGGCAACTGGTTGACGCGGGTGAACAGTTGGGAGAGCAGGACGCCGGTGCGTTGAGCGCGCACGTCCTCCCCAAAGCGGAGGCTCCCCGACGGCGCGAATTTGTTAAGCATCACGCAATACGTGCTGTTGGCCATCACACCCATCAACTCGCCATTCTTGTTGAACACCAGGTCACCGTGGGAGGGATTGAATTTGCCGAAGATTCCGCGGACCACACTGCGATCCATCTTCAGGTACTGCGGCGTAGATAGGTCAATCTGGAACTTGCACTCGCCATAGTACCCTTCGCGCGCGCCGATTATCACGGCCTCCTGGAAATTATAGGGATCGGCCGCCACCCGATAGACCTTGCAGCCCAGTTCGCGGGCTTGCGCGCTGGTCACCGGGATCAGGACCACGCGGGGATCCGCGAAATGAAAGACCGTCTCGCGAATGGAAAGGAACGCCGCGTTGTGGCTGAGCGTGCCGGTGATGCTTTCCCAATCCGTGCCGGGCTCCTCGAACGCCAGTCCCGTGTCCTCCACGTGGCAGAGCGCGTAATTATTCGTCCCATCGGAAACGATGACGGTTTCGGTCTCCTTGCGTTTGGAAAGGTCGAGCCCGAACAGGCCGGAGCGATGAGCCGAGAATCGCGCGTGGACGCGGTTGGTCGAGAACTCGTTGAAGATGGTGTTCGGAGCGAGCGCGCGGTGTTCGCGGATTTCTTGAGCCAGTTCTCCCGATCTGGAGGCGAGGGTTTTAACGCCCTCTGCCAGTTTGTCGGCGTGTTCAGTGAGGCGCGCTTTTTCGGCGCGTTCGATTTTCACCTCCTCCATGGACTTGGTCAGTTGCTCGGCCGCAGACCGCTTTTCAGACTCGGCCACTCGCAATTGCGCGCCCAACTGTTGTTTCTCGGCTTGAATGACTTGATTGCTCGCCTCCATCTGTTTGAGTTGCTGGCGCAAACCAGCGGCTTGCTCCTTCGAGAGAAGGGCATCCGTGGTGCTGCTTTGCAATTGCTGTCGCAGACCCTGGAGGTTGGTTTCGGTGAGGGCCATCCGCTGCTCCAGCAAGCCCCTTTCCTGTTCGAGTCGGTGGGCTTGCTCTTCCTTGGCCTGGAGATTCTGTTTGTAAGTTTGAATTTGCCTGGCCCGGTCAGCCAAGGCTTTTTCGCGTTCCGTCAACAACGTCTGCTGTTTTCCAACGGTATCCTTGGTTTGGGTCAGCTCATCCATGATCTGCTCGCGGGCGTGCCGTTCGTCGGCGAGGATTTTCTCCCGCTCGGAGAGCAGGAGTTGCTGTTTGCCGGCGGTGTCCTTGGTTTGAGTCAGTTCATTGAGCAGCCGGTCGCGATTGCGCCTTTCGTCGTCCAAGGCCAGCCGCATCACCGCCGTGAGGTCCTGGCGGCTGTCAGCCTGGTTGGCGGGCAGATCCAGCTTGACCGGTGGCTGAGAGCCTTCCTCCACGGCCTTATTCAGGTCCACCGTAGAAAACGCCAGCAAGCTCAGGAGCAGAAAATCGCAAATGACAATGAGGATGGAGCGATTCATGAAGGCAGAGCTTCGGTTTCCATCAGCAACCGGCGGCGCAGCGGGCGCAGGTGGAATATTTTGAAGATCGACACGAAGATGATCCCGAAAGAAGTGGAGGAGTAAGCCGCCATCAAGCTGGGCTTGATCACCCCCAGCGACACAAGAATCAGCGAAATAATGGTGCCCACAAACCGGAGATAAAGCCCGGCGTCGAAGAGATGGTCCTCGTTCTCAAGCAACTTGAGCTTGGTGCGGGAGGGGATGCCCTGGCGGCGGATTTCCGCCAATTTGACCAGGCAGGCGGTGTAAATCAGCGCCTGCAACACGAAGAACAACAGCAATGACAACAAACTTAGTTGATTCATAAACGATGAAGAAGCATGGGCAATGCCAGCCGGGGCCGCTTTGCCCACCGTGGGCAACTGCAGCCGAAAGGAAAAGAACTCCGCTTTCTGGCTTTCCTGGGCGAGAAACGGCTCGCTCAGGAGAAGGACCACCAGCAGGAAACCCAGTGCAAAGAGAAACTCCCGGGCGAGATGAAATCCGCGCACCTGGAGTGGACGTTCCAAAGCTGAAATCGCAGGCTTCCCAAAGTGGAACGCCATCCCCAGCAGAAATCCGCCCGCCAGATAACAAAACCATTTCAGAGAAAGTGCCACCCACGGCGTCAGCCAGCAAGAGTCAAGAACCGCCGTAAAGAACGTGGCGAACGGATCGTATGCCACCACCTCATTGCGCAGCCGGGGAGAGTAGAGCGGCAGTCTCCGTTGCAACAGTTCCTTCAGCCCGCCGGCGCCAAATTCAAGCCCCCGGCCCAAGTCCTTCCACCCGGTCTGGCTGAATTCCATCAGGTACCTCTGCACGGCGGCCGGGTTGCTCGAAAGCTGCACGGCGGAGAAAAGCACGGGCAAGCGGGGGCCGGCTTTTTGGGCCAAATACGCCAGGCGGCGCAAGGTTTCCTTGTCATCCAGCGGGCCAACGAATGCCACCAACTGGCTCCAATTGAACCTCTGGGCCAACGACATGAGGTCGAGCAACACCTGCTCGAAGGGCTGGGAAGAGCCGCCCCGCTCGGCCTCAACCGCCAGCTTCGCCAGGGCCAAATGCAAGCCTGGCTTGAGCCGGTGTTCGTGCAACAACAGCCCGCTTACTGCCAGGGCTGCCTCCCAGGCCTGGCCGGAAGACGATTGGGCGGGAGAAAAAAGCGTCGTGTTCGTCCAGGCGAGGCCTTGGAGGACGGTTCGAACCTCGGGGACAGTCGAGGCGCTCAGAAACCCCAACAGTTTTTCCCGGTTCACCGCCTGGACCGCAAATTCGATGAAGGCTGGGGGTTCGGAGGTTTGCCCAAGGGTGGCTTTCGGAAACAGCTTCTCGAGCGAAACATCAGCCCCGCCCCACGGGAGCAGCGCGGGATAGGTCCTGGTGAATTGCTGAACCGCCGTTTCCAAAGGCTGATAGCCTTTCAAGTTTTCCGTTTTAGCCGCCTGTAAAAGCTGTTGGGCGGAACCGAGTTGCTTCTGATTGAGCAGGGCGAGGCCCTCCTCGACCAAAGAGCGGCTTTTCTTTCCGGCTCTTTCGACGACTCTGGCGTCCACCGCTCGCAGGTGCGCGGGCACCAGCAGGCCGCAGAGCAGCAGCGTCAAACCGAGGACGATGCACGAAACAAATAAAAACAAACGCTTCATCTCTAACTTATAAAACCTATCGCATCGCTCGCATCATCGCGCCAGTCTTAAAAACCGGTTTGTGGCGCGGGGCTCATTTCGTCAACAAACCAACCAGTAAGCATAACACAACCCGTCACAAAGCAAGATTGAAGCCGATTGGCGAAAGTGAAAAGCCATTTGCCTGCGCACAGGGGTTGCGCTAGACTTGGGGATGTCTGCAAAACACCCTCGCCGGGGTTCAACTTCGTTTCGAGTAAAAGGCTGAATGACTTGGCCCTACGCAGCGTCGGAAAAGCTGGCCCCGGAACAGGCTTGCGCTTTAAGTCTTCTGCAGACTGTGATCGGAATTCGGCTTTTCGACCAGCCTGACGGCGAGTTGAAGGAGCAAACAGACGGACGAACGAAATGAATGTGAAAGACGCGTTTTTGTTAGACCCTCCGCGGCGTTTTTGTTAGCCCCTCCGCGCCCAGCGCGTTCCCTTGTCGTCGGCGGGCGAGGGGTGCTCCTGAGTTGTCTGCTGCTGCTCTGGGCCGTCCAGGTTGCGGCCTGCCACGGCACCAACCAACCACCCAATCACAATCACGGATTCACTTATCTCCATGATCAAGTGGCGGAAGTGCCCTGGTCCATCCACATCGTGAAAATCGACCGGGCTCGCCAGGATTTGGAATTCCAAACGACCTTGGGCGAGGGAACCAACCTGGGCATGGGCCTCGTTTCCGATCAGGCGAAAAGTCTGCCGTCCAAATTGGGTAAACCTCTCGCCGCCATCAATGGCGATTTTTACCGCAAAACCAAAAATTATCCGGGCGACCCGGAGGGCCTTCAAATTTACGATGGCGAATTGGTGAGCGCGCCGCTCCCCACGCGGGTCTGTTTTTGGGTGGACGCGGATGGGAACCCGCAGCGGACCAATGTGACTTCCCAATTCAAGGTCACCTGGCCGGATGGCACAAGCGCGCCCTTTGGGCTGAACGAGGATCGGGCCAACGAAGAAGCCGTCCTCTACACTGCGGCGATCGGGAAATCCACCCGCACCAGTGGAGGGGTGGAGTTGGTGCTGGAGAACAAGGACGATGGGCCTTGGCTGCCCCTTCGCATCGGAAAAACTTACACGGTTCGAGTCCGGTCGGTCTGCGAGGGAGGAGACGCGCTGGTAACCGCGGACACGATGGTGCTCTCCGTTGGGCCCCGGATGACTCCGGCTGCGCCCCGGCTCGCAGCCGGGGCGGTTCTAAAAATTTCCACCGCCACGATGCCCGATTTGAACGGAGCGAAGACCGCGATTGGCGGAGGCCCAACGTTGGTGCGCGGCGGCAGTGCCATGAGTTGGTCTGGACTTCAGATTCGCCATCCTCGCACGGCCCTGGGTTGGAACAAGGATTATATTTTCATGGTCGAGGTGGACGGACGGCAGCGAAACTTGTCCGTGGGAATGACTTTGCCGGAGCTCGCAACCTATATGGTCAAACTGGGTTGCCAGGAAGCGATGAATCTTGATGGGGGCGGATCAGCCACCCTGTGGGTATTGGGCAACGTGATGAACAGCCCTTCGGAAGGCAAGGAACGGCCCGCCGCCAACGCCTTGATTCTGGTGCATAAGGAAAAGCCGCCGAAGTGATGTTAGCGGCAAACCCGAAATCCGAAGTCCGAAACAAATCCAAAGCATTCAATAAGCAATGTTCCAAACGGCAACCGTCCGCTCGCCCGCTCCCGCTCCCCCCGAGGCACAAGCGAGGAGAGGGCAGGGGAGCACTGCCGTTGTATTAGCGACAGCACGCGCGCGCATCTTCTCCCTCTCCCCGCGCCGCCGTCGCGCCGAAGCGGCGCTATGGCGCGCCGCGCAGGCGGAAGGCACGAGCGGAGAGAGGGGCAGCCCCATCCTCACGAGCCGTGCCAATCCCAAACAAGATGGGCCTCCTCTCCCCGGCCCTCTCCTCCCTTCGCTGCGACTGGTGCCTAGTCACTGTCTCTTGGTCATTTTGATATTGCTCGGCTCAATG
>WNFM01240316.1_pt2 | contig 11641 bp, 6 predicted proteins | sample 5400271 | NCBI WGS metagenome assembly WNFM01 (sample SAMN13153352, study PRJNA577476) | soil metagenome | isolation source: 60 cm saprolite on Douglas fir-dominated hillslope | place: USA:California | collected 2013-09-17 | reverse complement strand
AGGTGGGCAGCGACGGCAAGCTCGGAGGCCAGGCGCAGGTGCCCGGAGTGGCCGGGACCTGGAAGGACCTCACCGACAACGTCAACTCGATGGCGGCGAGCCTCACCAACCAAGTGCGCGGTATAGCACAGGTGGTGACCGCTGTGGCAAAAGGCGATCTGAAACGAAAGGTGGTCTTCGAGGCGAAAGGCGAAATCGCGGCGATGGCCGACACCATCAACGGCATGATCGACACGCTGGCGACATTCGCCGACCAAGTGACCAACGTGGCGCGCGAGGTCGGCACCGACGGCAAGCTGGGCGGGCAGGCGAGGGTGCCGGGCGCCGCCGGACTATGGCGGGACCTCACCGACAACGTGAATCAGTTGGCGGCGAACCTCACCACCCAGGTGCGAGCCATCGCGGAGGTTGCGACGGCGGTGACGAAAGGCGATCTCACGCGATCGATCATGGTGGAGGCAATGGGGGAAGTGGCGGTCCTGAAGGACAACATCAACGAGATGATCCGCAATCTCAAGACCACGACCCTCAAGAACAACGAGCAGGACTGGCTCAAGACCAACCTCGCGAAATTCACGCGCATGCTTCAAGGTCACACCGACTTGGTGACGGTATCGAAGCTGGTGCTGTCGGAGCTGACGCCCCTCGTGAACGCTCAGCAAGGCGTCTTCTACACGCAGGTGAAGCACGGCGACGAGTCCAATCTCGACCTGCTCGCGAGCTACGCTTCCAAGCCGAACAAACACCTTTTGAAAACGCTGCGCATCGGCGAGGGCCTGGTAGGGCAATGCGCTTACGAGAAGAAGCGCATTCTGCTCGAGGATGTCCCCGACGACTACATCCGCGTCAGCTCGATTCTCGGTTCCGCCACGCCATTGAACATCATCATCCTACCGGTGCTGTTCGAGGGCGAGGTCAAGGCCGTCGTCGAGCTCGCCTCGCTCAGAAAGTTCAGCGAGACGCACCTGTCGTTTCTCGACCAGCTGACTGAAAGCATCGGCGTCGTATTCAACACTATCGAGGCAAACATGCGCACCGAATCCCTGCTCGAGCAGTCGCAATCGCTCACCAAGGAGCTGCAAAGCCAGCAAGAGGAGCTCAAGGAAACCAACGACCGTCTGGAGCAGCAGGCGCAGAACCTGCAGAACTCCGAAAGACTGCTCAAGAATCAGCAAGAGGAGCTGCAGCGCACCAACGAGCAACTCCAGGAGAAGGCCAAGCTTCTTTCGGAGCAAATGAGGCAGGTCGAATACAAGAACCGGGAAGTCGAGCAGGCAAAGGCCGCGCTCGAGGAAAAAGCCGAGCAACTCGCGCTCTCCTCGCGCTACAAATCCGAGTTTCTGGCGAATATGTCGCACGAGCTGCGCACTCCGTTGAACAGCCTGCTGATCCTGGCGAAGCTGCTCGCGGACAACGCAGGCAACAATCTCATGCCGAAGCAGATCGATTACGCGCAGACCATCTATGCCGCCGGCACCGATCTCCTTTCCCTGATCAACGATATTCTCGATCTGGCCAAGATCGAATCGGGTACCGTCACGCTCGACATTGCGCCCGAACGCTTCTCCGGGTTGAAGGACTACGTCGAGCGGACCTTCCGCCAGGTCGCCCAGGACAAGGGCTTGGGGTTCACCGTGGAAGGGGCCCCCGGCTTGCCCGCGGTGATTCATACCGACGAAAAGCGGCTCCAGCAGATCCTGAAGAATCTGCTCTCGAATGCGTTCAAGTTTACCGAAAAGGGCAAAGTGGCTCTGCGGATTTACCTCGCCAAATCCGGCTGGACCGCTGGCCACCCGCAACTGGACGCGGCGGAAAAAGTGGTTGCGTTCGCCGTGACGGACACCGGAATCGGAATCCCCGAAAACAAGAAGAAGGTCATTTTCGAAGCCTTCCAGCAAGCCGACGGAACCACCAGCCGCAAATACGGCGGCACCGGACTGGGGCTTTCCATCAGCCGCGAGCTCACGCGCCTGCTCGGCGGGGAAATCCGGGTCGACAGCGATCCGGGCAAAGGCAGCACGTTTGCGTTTTACCTGCCGCTCACGCACGAGCCGGCGGGGCCGGAGGCGAGAGCACCGAAAGCACCCGCCCAGGAACCACCCGCGGAGGAGCCCAAGCTCGGTCCAGCTTACGCCAGGCGCTCCGGCGCGAGCCCGGGGCCGAAGGCGGCGCAGACGGTGCGCACGCAACCGCAGGTGAGCGACGACCGCGATAACATCCAACCGGGCGACCGCGTCGTCCTGATCGTCGAAGACGACGCGAAGTTCGCCGGGACCTTGCTCGATGTCGCCCGCGAAAGCGGGTTCAAGGGCGTAGTCGCCCTGGACGGCAACACGGCGCTCGCTCTGGTCAAGGAGTTCTCTCCCGGCGCGATCACGCTGGATTTGAAACTTCCGGACATGGACGGATGGGCGGTCCTGGATCTCCTGAAACACGATCCGGAAACGCGGCATATTCCGGTCAGCGTCATCTCAGTGACCGATCACATGCACAAATGCCTGCACATGGGAGCCTTGGGGGTCGTGCGTAAGCCGGCCGCGAAGGAAACGCTTCAGGAGGCGCTCGCCAAGACGCGCAGGATAATCGAACACGAGATCAGAACGCTGCTCGTAGTCGACGGAAACGATGCCGAGCGGACGAGCATCACCGAAGCCCTGCGCGGGGAGGACGTGCAGATCACGGGTGTGCGCGCCGGCAAGCAGGCCCTCGATGCCCTGAGCAAAAACGAGTTCGATTGCATGGTGCTCGGCCCGACCCTTCGCGATATGACGGCGATTGACCTCATCAAAAAGATGGTTCAATCCGAAACAGGGTCCGAATTGCCGATCGTGATCTACGAAACGGACGCTCTGAGCGGCAGCGAGCGGGACAAGCTCAGAAAGCTGGCGGAAGTCGCGGTCCTGAAAAGCGCGCGAACCCTCGAAGGCGTTTTGGAGGAGACGACGCTGTTCCTGCATCAGACGGTCAACGACCTGCCGATCAACAAGCGCCACCAACTGATGGCCGCTATCCAAACGGCCGCGCCGGATCTGGCCGGCAGAAAAGTGCTGATTGTCGACGACGACATAAGAAATATATTCGCCTTGACCGGGGCTCTCGAGCAGCACGAGATAACGGTGCTTAACGCGGAGAACGGCAAAGACGGGCTCGAGACGCTGAAGAACAATCCCGACATCGACGTGGTGCTCATGGACATCATGATGCCCGAGCTCGACGGATACGACACGATCAGAATCATTCGCAGGCTGGAAGACTTCAAGAATCTTCCGATCATCGCGGTGACCGCGAAAGCGATGAAGGGGGACCGCGAGAAATGCATCGAGGCCGGCGCCTCGGACTACATCTCCAAGCCCGTCAATATCGAACAGCTGTTGTCGCTCTTGCGGGTCGGACTCGCTAAGTGACCGGAGACCGCAGTGTCCGGCTCAATGCAAGCTAACATTCTCGTAGTCGATGACGAGCGGCACAGCCTGGTCGCGATGCAGCAGCTGCTTTCCGGGCCTGACCGGAACGTGTTGGCGGTCGGGTCGGGTAAGGAGGCGCTGAGACAGATTCTCAGAACCGACTTCGCGCTCATTCTGCTCGACATCCGGATGCCCGAAATGGACGGTTTCGAAACCGCCACATTGATCCGAAAGCTCAAGCGTTCCAGTCACACCCCCATCATTTTCCTCACTGCCGCTCTCGAAGACGCGCAATCGGTTTTCAGAGGATATGAAATCGGTGCCGTGGATTACATTCTGAAGCCCGTGAACATCGACATCCTGAAGTCGAAGGTGGCGGTGTTTGTCGATTTGTACAGCAAGAGCGCGGAGCTCGCGACACAGGTCAGCCAGCGCAAAATCGCGGAACGGGAACTTTCCAAGGTCAACGAGAGCCTGGAGACCAAAATACGGGAGCGTACCGCGAGTCTGATCGCGGCGAACGACCTGCTGCGCAAAGAAATCGAGATGCGCAAGCAGGCCGAAGAGGATCTGCACAAGGCGAAGCGGGCGGCAGAGACGGCGAATCTGGCAAAGTCGGAGTTTCTGGCCAACATGAGCCACGAAATCCGGACCCCGATGAATGCCATCATCGGGATGACCGAGCTCGCCCTGCAGACGACTCTGACGCCGGAGCAGCGCGAGTACCTTGATCTCGTAAAGGCCTCGGGCGGCTCCCTTTTGACGGTCATCAACGACATTCTGGATTTCTCGAAGATCGAGGCCGGGCGGCTGGAAGTCGAGACAATTCCGTTCTCGCTGCGCGAGAGCGTGGGCGACACCATGAAAACTCTGGCACTCGAGGCCCACCGGAAGGGCCTGGAGCTCGCCTATGAAATCAGGCCCGACACTCCCGATTCGCTGCTCGGCGACCCGGTCAGGTTGCGCCAGATCGTGCTCAACCTGGTGGGCAATGCAATCAAGTTCACCGAGCGCGGCGAAGTGGTGATGCGCGTTCAACCCCAATCGAGCGACGGCGGCGAAGTGAACTGTTATTTCACCGTGAGCGACACGGGAATCGGAATCGATGAGGAAAAACAGACCGCCATCTTCGCGCCGTTCCTGCAGGGCGACACCTCGACGACGCGCATTTACGGGGGCACGGGACTGGGACTGACGGTCTCGGAGCGTCTGGTGGATATGATGAACGGAAGGATCTGGGTCGAAAGCGAGCCGGGCAAGGAGCCGGTGGCGCAGGGCGAACAGGGGGCGATCGATTTCAAAGGGCTCCGGGCTCTGGTGGTGGAGGATCATGCCGTCAGCCGCCGCATCCTCGTGGACACGCTGAGACGATGGAACATCGAGGCGCACGAAGCCGAGAGCTGCGAATCCGTGAAGGAAATCCTGGAACCGGTGAAACGGGCAAAGGCACCGTTCCGGCTGGTGCTTCTCGATGACACTCTGCCGGGGGTGGATAGCTATGAGCTCGCTGCGCAGATACGGAAGAGCCCGCGCCTCGGGGTCCAGTCCGTGATCGTGCTCGGTTCGGCCATGCGGCGCGAGGAAAAAGGGGACCGTCTCGATAGCGAGGTGTTGTCCTGCCTTACCAAGCCGGTCAAGCAATCGGAACTGCTGGATGCGGTCCGCTCCGTGTCCGGCATCCCGCCTCGCAGCGGAGCCCGGCGGGCAGCGCCGGCGTCGGGGCGCTCGCAAAGAATCAAGCCGGCGCTGCATATCTTGCTGGTCGAGGACAATCCCGTAAACCGCAAGCTCGCCCAGCACGTGCTTGAGAAAGAGGGTTATACCGTCGTCGCGGCGGACAACGGCGCTACGGCGCTGAAAACGCTCGAACGCAAGCGTTTCGATCTTGTCCTGATGGACGTGCAGATGCCCAGAATGGACGGAATTGAAACCACCGCGGCAATTCGAAACCGGGAAAAAATCACCGGTGGATACCTTCCCATCGTCGCTTTGACTGCGCATGCGATGGCGGGCGATCGCGAACGCTGCCTGAAGGCGGGCATGGACGGCTATTTGATCAAGCCGATCCAGCCGGCGATGCTGCTCGAAGCGATCGAGCGGCTGCACCTTGTCTGCGGGCGGTCGAGGTCGGCGCGAGGCAAGAAGATCGTGCTCGATCGGGCGGCCTTGCTCGATCGAGTCGACGGCGACATGCCGTTGCTCGGCGAAATTATGAAACTGTTCTTGCAGGAATGCGGGCCGCTCATGGCGAGCGCGCGCGCAGCGATGAAAACCGGGAACGCCAGCCGCTTTGCCTACGAAATCCACACCTTGCGCGGGATGCTCCGCAACCTTTCCGCTACCGCAGCGCAGGAAGCGGCGGGACAACTGGAAGAGCTGAGCCTGAAAAACGACCGCGAAAAAGCGGAAGAGACGTATGCGTTGCTCGAGCAGGAAGTGCAAGTGCTCAAGACCGAGCTGGGCAGCCTGACCGACAAGCCGGTCGCTTCCTCGGAGGCAACGTAAGTGATAAGGCAGTCCGTGCCGCGAAAAGAAAAAAACCCCGGCTGGGTGCCGGGGTCGCCTACCTCCATGCGCACCGGGAGGGATGGCGTGCGTGCAGGCAAGACTCCGCGCATGATAATGAATCCAATCTCCGCCCGCTATAGGGCAATCGTGATCTTTCTGTCGTGATAGGACGACGCGAATCAGCTGTCTTGCTACGGTTTGTCAGGTTTTTCCTGATGGGGGAGACCCGATATCCGTCCAGGCCATTCACCGTCGTGACAATTTTTAATTTTCCCTTGTTACGAAGCAATGTTTTCTTGCTCGACTACTTGTACTGGTACTAGTCTGCGGACGCGGGGATCGATTTTGCCATGGACTCGAGTTGGAGGGAGGCGCAGCGCCCGGTAAACATGTTGTACAAAATTACTATAGAGCCGGATTACCTGTGGGCCGAACTGTTCAATCGGGAGACGATGGAGGAAACGAGAGAGTTTCTGCAGCTCGTCGCCAGCGCGGCGATGAAACATAAGCGATCACGAGTGCTCATGTCCGTTCGTTCCTCGAACCCGGTTTTCACCGTCGAGAGGTCGGGGTTTCTCGCGTACTTCAGGAAACTCAGCGCGGATCCGTCACACAAGATCGCCCTGCTTGGCGATTCCGAAGAACTGGGCATCTCCCATCAGTACATCGAATTGATAGGGCGGCAGCATGGGGTCAACGTTCGAAGTTTTCGAGACCAGGCGGCCGCACTCGAGTGGTTCAATGCCAAATGATGGTGCGCGGGTGACCGGAGCCAATTTGTAGTACCGGTTGCATTCGCCTCCCCGGCATCCGCCGGAGCGGAGTAAGGGCAAGCTCATACTTGTCGCCCGCAGGCGACAGTCAGCGGCATTCCCACCCCTTCTTCCGGCCCATCTTTCATATCATGCCCATTTCTTGTTCCCGGCGTATGACGGGAGCATGATACGTTTGTCGCATCCTAGTCTGGGCAGTCCCGCAGGTAGGCCCTGAATCAAGGAACGCCATGTCCAAGATTCTTATCGTCGAGGACAGACCCGTCAATCGCCGCTTCTTGGCGAGCCTGCTCCAGGACCGTGGCCACCGCTCGTTGGAGGCCGGCGATGGCGAGGAAGCGCTGAAGATAGTCCGTGCCGAAAAACCCGACTTGGTGTTCATCGACGTCCTGACGGCGGGCATGGACGCCTGTCAGTTCGTCCTGAATCTGCGTTCGGAACCCAAGCTGCCCCAGCCGCAGGTGGTGTTTCGGGCCGCCGCTTATATCGAAGCCGAAGCCAGCGCCCTGGCGAACGCCTTTCACGCTTTTTTCGTTGCAAAGCCCGCCGATCCCGATACGCTGCTCGCGGTCGTCGACGCGGCTCTTTGCGCGCCGCAGCCGCCTCCAGGGGAGCCGCATCTCGAGCAAAGATCCATCGACGCGTTGCTGCGCCCGCTTGCGAGGACGTTCCACCGCCATACCGCGAATTTGGAACGGTTGAACGCCCAGCTGGAAGGCGGCATCGCCGAGCGCGACGCGCAGCTCGAAGTGGTGAGGGCCGCCCTGGACCAGGAGATCAAGAAGCGCCTGTGGGCGGAACAGGAACTGACGCAGGCAAACCACCGCTTGCAGGAGCAGGTCGTGCATGACGGGCTGACGGGCCTCCATAACCGCCGCTACCTCGAAGAGTCGCTCGGCCGGGAAGAGAGCCGCGCCCGGCGCAGCAATCTGCCCTTTGGCGTGATGATGATCGACATCGACAACTTCAAGCGCTTCAACGACACCCTCGGCCACGCGGCGGGGGATGCGGTGTTGCGTGCACTCGGCCATTACATGCTGTCCGCTGCCCGGGGCGAGGATATCCTCTCCCGCTACGGCGGAGAAGAGTTTGTTTTGGTCATGGCCCCGGCCCTGCAGGGCACGGTCTGGGAGCGTGCCGAAAGGCTTCGCCGGGGGGTGCAGGAGCTGGAGATCGAATACGAGGGCCGGCGCGTCGGACCCATCACGATCTCCGTGGGCATCGGGATGTATCCCGATCACGGAGAGAGCGGGCAGGACGTGCTGCGGGTCGCGGACGCCGCCCTGTATGAAGCCAAGCGGATGGGGCGCAACTGCGTCGTCGTCGGGGACAAGGTGAAAGCCTGATCGCGGCGTCAATCGTCTCATCGAGCCTTGCGCTGATCGTACGCGATGAAGTGGTAGCTGAAGCCCTCTGCGCCGTCGAGAACGCGCGATTCGCGCGAGACCTCGCGCCATCGTGAGCGGTCGAACTCCGGGAAAAACGCATCGCCCTCGAAGTCGCGATCGATTTCGGTCATATAGAGGCGGCGGGCGACCGGAAGAGCGAGCGCGTAGATCTCCGCGCCGCCTATGAAGAACGCGTCCTCTCGCTCGTGGACCGCTGCGAGAGCGGCTTCGAGTGAATGGACGGCGTGGCAGCCCGGGCGGGTCCAATCGGGAGAGCGGGTGACCACGATGTTGTTTCGCCCGGCAAGGGGCTTGCCGATCGATTCAAACGTTCGGCGACCCATGATCACCGCCTGACCCAGCGTAAGGCGCCTGAAACGCTTCAAGTCGTCCGGCAGGTGCCAGGGCATCCGGTTGCGGTGGCCGATGACGCCGTTGCGCGCCACGGCGGCGATGATGGCGATACGCGAAATGCCGGTCATTTCGGGCCGACGGGCCGGGAGCGCAAGTTCACGATGCGGAAAACTCCGGCATTATAGCGGGCCATGAAAATCGGGCTCGACTTCCCCCAGCGGTACTATCCACGGTCGTTTCTGAGCCTGCTATTGCTCGCCTTCGCGCTCGTCGCGGCGCCGCTCGTGGTGGCTTTTTACAATGCTGCGGTGTACGTCGAGCAGCTGGCAGGGCAGAGCCAGACCGCGGTTTCTCAGGCGGCGCAGGCCTCTCGCGGCAGCCGGCTCCTGGTCGAGCAAACCACCGCGCTCGAACGGGTGGTGCGCCAGTATCTCATCCTCGACGACGAGGGGCTCCTCAACGACTACGCTCGGCTGAGGGCGAACTTCAAGGCGAATACCAGCGAGCTGTCCCTGCAGCCCCTCGACGAGCCGCAACTGCACGAGCTCAACAGCACGATCGACAAGGAGCAGGGGCTCTACGAACAGTTGCTCAGCAAACCGAAAACGGCGGCCGACAAGAAGGCGCTCGTTGAAGGCTACCTGGTGCTGTCGGGGTTGGCGCGGGACGTGCTCAACACGAGCAACGCCCTGATCGACCGCGAGGTGGAATCCATGCGCCGCACGGGCGAGCGCGCGCAGCGCATCCTCTGGCTGCAGCTCGCGGCGACGATACCGCTCGGCGTACTCCTCGCGGTCGGGGTCACCCTCCTCATAGCGAGACCGATCCGCCAGCTCGACCAGGCGATCCGGCGTCTCGGCGCGGGCGAGTTCGAAGGCGACATCCGGGTCGGCGGGCCGGCTGACCTGAAATACCTGGGCAGCCGGCTCGATTGGCTGCGTCAGCGGTTGATCGAGCTCGAACAACAAAAGCGCTTGTTCCTCGGGCACGTCTCGCACGAGCTGAAAACGCCGCTGACGGCGCTTCGCGAAGGATCCGAGCTGCTGGTCGAGGAGACTGCCGGACCGCTCTCTCAGGGACAGCGCGAAATCGTCGAAATCCTCCGACAAAAGAGCGTGCAATTGCAGCAGCTGATCGAGGGCCTCTTGAACTACCATCGAGCGCAGGAGAGCGTGGGGCGCTTGGAGCTGACGGCGGTGCGATTCGACCGGGTCGTGGAACAGGTGCTCGACGATCACCGCCTCGCGGTCCAGGCCCGCGGCATTCGCGCCGACCTGCGGCTGGACCCGGTCATACTTCAAGCAGACGAGGAAAAATTACGCGCGATCGCGGCGAATCTGGTCTCCAATGCCATCAAATACTCGCCGGACGAGGGTATGATTTCCCTGGCGCTGCGACGAGAGGGGGACGAGGTGGTGTTCGACGTGAGAGACGCGGGTCCGGGAATTCCTCCCGAGGATCACGACCGGATTTTCGATTGGTTCTATCAAGGGGAGGACGCACATCGCGGTCGCTTGCGGGGGAGCGGTCTGGGTCTGGCCATCGCGAGGGAATTCGTCGTCGCTCACGGCGGGCGAATCGAGGTCGTGAAGGCCCTCGCGGCCGGCGCTCACTTCCGCGTCACTCTTGCGGCCGGCACGCCGAGTCCTGAGCTATGATCCGGATCGCGGCAGTACTCTCCTTCACCGTCGCGCTCGCCGGATGCGCCAATCTCGCCCCGTTCCCGGGAGCCTCTTCGGTTCGTGAAAGCCGTGAATCGCGCCAGGTCATCGAGCTGATCGCTTACGCCCAGAGAGTCGCGGCGCTCCAGGCCGAGGAACAGCAGCGCGAATTGAACGCTTCGACCCAGATGCTTTCCAAGGATCGCGGCGCCTACGTGCGGGTCCGGCTCGCGCTGCTGCTTGCGTTGCCCGGAACGGCGTTCAACGACGACGTCCGGGCCGCGGGCCTGCTTGAATCCCTCGCGGGCGCGGGGGCTTCCGAATCGCCGCCGGGCCCCATGCAGCAGTTTGCCGGACTGCTTCACGCGCAGATCAGCGAGCGCTTGCGCGAGCAGCGCCGCACGGCCCAACTGAAGGAGCAGCTCGAGGCGCTTAAGGCGGTCGAGCGCAATATCATAGAACGCGAGCAAGCGCGGCCAAGATGAGCACCATACTTCTCGTCGACGACGATCCGGATATTCTGAAACTCATTTCCCTGCGCCTTACCGCCGCGGGCCACAGCGTCATGGGAGCGGACAGCGGCGAGAAGGCGCTCGCCGTGCTCGCGGCCTCGCGCCCGGAACTCGTCATCACGGACCTCAAGATGGGCGGAATGGACGGTTTGACCTTGTTCGATGAAATCCGCAAGCAGGCGCCGACTCTTCCCGTCATCATTCTCACTGCCCACGGCACGATCCCCGACGCAGTCGCCGCCACGCGCCGCGGGGTTTTCGGGTTTCAGTCCAAGCCGTTCGACGGAAAGTACCTGCTCGACCAGGTGGAACAGGCGCTGCGGCTCTCCGGCGTCGGACAAGGTGGGGACGAGGAGGACTGGCGGCGCGACTTCGTGACGCAGAGCCCGAAAATGGAAAACGTGCTCCATCAGGCGCGCCTGGTTGCCCAGTCGGAGGCGAGCGTGTTCATCCAGGGCGCGAGCGGCACGGGAAAGGAACTCCTCGCACGCGCGATACACCGCGCAAGCCGCCGCCCGGAGGGACCTTTCGTGGCGGTCAATTGCGCAGCCATCCCGGAAAATCTGCTCGAATCGGAATTGTTCGGCCATCGCAAAGGGTCGTTTACCGGTGCGAGCTACGATCACAAGGGGCTCATCCCCGCCGCCGACGGAGGGACCCTGTTTTTGGATGAAATCGGCGACATGCCTCTTGCCTTGCAGGCCAAGCTCTTGCGCGTGCTGCAGGACCACGAGGTGCGTGCGGTCGGTGCGACTCAAGGGACGCCGGTCGACGTGCGGATCATCTCCGCCACGCACCGCGACCTCGACGCCCAGATGAAAGGGGGCCGATTCCGCGAGGATCTCTACTATCGACTGAACGTGGTCTCGCTCGCTCTCCCGCCCCTCTCCGAGCGGCGTGAGGACATCGTCCCTCTGGCGGCGCATTACCTCAGACTCACCGCCGCGCGTTACGGAAAGGACGTCCAGGCACTGGCTCCGGAGGCGCTTCGAGTGCTCCTTGCCGCGCCTTGGCCGGGTAACGTGCGACAGCTCGTCAACG
>WNFM01333850.1_pt1 | contig 11642 bp, 9 predicted proteins | sample 5400271 | NCBI WGS metagenome assembly WNFM01 (sample SAMN13153352, study PRJNA577476) | soil metagenome | isolation source: 60 cm saprolite on Douglas fir-dominated hillslope | place: USA:California | collected 2013-09-17 | reverse complement strand
TACAGGCGTCCACGATGTCTGGCGCAACGCAATCGTTATAGCAAAAAATGCCTAGCGGATAACGCAGCGACCGGAGCGTGTGGATAACCCATCTGCGACGCAGTGTTCGGTTCATGTGCCGGCTCAAGCGAGCGCTCCGGCGCGTATTTACCGGCAGCAGCCGGACACAGTCGAATCCGGCCGAGCGGATGGCAGTGGCAAATCCCTGGAATCGTTCCTCATTTACCGTGTCATCCCAGAATGGCGCCCAAACGAACGTCTTGAGATTTCTTTCGAGCAAATGCTCGGCGCCGAGACGGCCGATGGCCTCATTGTCCTCCATGACACACGGAATTCCGAGATCCTTTCGTACCGACGAAATCTCGACGACTGGGAGATGGGCCGAGACCACGAACTTCGCCAATTCTTCCCAATGCCCGACAAAGGAGAGGATTCCATCGCCTTTCCATCCAACCGGTATGGTGGCGTCATAAATCATGTCAGCCACAACGTGCCAATCATGCTCCGCAGCATACCGCGCAGCGCCATGATAGAATCCATGGTGGGTAGAAGTTAATGCCAGTAGAATGGTCGGCTTCCGGTGTTTCGCGCGCATTTTGCGATAATTCTGGCGTAAATTAGCAGTTCACGCCAGGAGTCCTTTTCTCCTAGTGTTGGCAATGCAGGCGCTGCGACCGAGCCCCTTTCGTCACCCGGCCGATTCAGTGCCACGTTTGTATGTTCAACAATCCAAAAAGAGAGCGCACCGAGCAATATGAAGATGAGTCCCCCTCTGAACACGATGCTCACAGTGCCGGCAATCGGCATTGCGGGCAGTAATTCCGTATCCGCGGAGACCAATAGGGTACCGGTGGTAGTCGCGAAAAGTATCAAAGGATTTCTGTTAGTGACACTGACCTCGCTAGCGACATTCGCGCTGCTGTCGGTGAGCACCACTACGGTCAAGGCCGACGATTTCGAGCTGGCGATGGTGATTAAGGAGACGACCAATCCGTACTATAACGCCACGCTGGAAGGCGCCCGGATAGCCGCCAAAGAGATTGGAGGAACCGCCAACAACTACGGTCCGACCCAATCGAGCGGACAGGCGCAGGTCGAACTCATCAACAATTTAGCGGATCGCCATATCCGTGCGATCGCAATCGCCCCGAGTGACCCCGATGCGGTCGTACCCGCGATGAAGCGAGCGCAAAAACTCGGTGTGAAGGTCGTGACCTTCGACGCGGATTCGGCTCCGGAAGGACGTCCATTCTTTGTCAATCAAGCGACGAGCGATTCAATTGGTAGATTCGGCGCCCAACTTTTGGTCAAAACTATGGGAGAAAAGGGAAAGGTTGCGATCGTATCCGCTCAACCCACGGCCGCGAATCAGAACGCTTGGATCAAAGCCTTTCGGGACGAACTCAAGAAGTACAAGGACATCGAGATTGTGGATGAGGTATATGGATACGATAACGAACAAAAGGCTTTCGATGCTACGGTCGCGTTAACCACGAAGTATCCTGATCTGACCGGGATCTTTGCGCCGACTTGCCCGGGTCTACCCGCGGTCGCGCGGGCTCTCGAGTCCGTGCACAAGGCAGGCGAGATCAAGATCTCCGGCAATTGTGTCCCGAGCATCACCAGCAAATACATGCTAGATGGAACGATCCAGGGATTCTACCTCTGGGATCCCATCAAACTCGGATATGTCACCTATTATGCGGCAAAATATTTCGCCGAGGGGAAGATTCAGGGAAAGCCTGGCGACTCCTTTACGATCGAGAACGGCAAGTGGCCGGGTAAATATGAAATCGACTCTACCGGACAAATCATTACTGGTGAGCCGCTTCAGTTCACGCCAGAGAACGTCAAGGATTACAACTTCTAACCATTACACAAGCAATTGCGGAACGCGGATCGCGGATTGCGGAATGATAATCCGTTCCCGCACTGTCGGCGTTCCCTAGAGAGGGGCGCGATCCCGCACCAGTATCGACATGAAATCGGCGCCGTCAGGAGGGCCCGGAGACGTTACCTGGGCGCAAGACTTGAACGATCCCAATCCGGTATGGAGTTCAGTGACTCCGGTAATTGAACTTCGCGGGATCACGAAACGGTTTGGGCCCGTTGAGGTTCTAATTGACGTTGATCTCAGCCTTCGCGCTGGGCGGGTACATTCTCTCGCTGGTGAAAACGGCGCCGGCAAGAGCACGCTAGTCAAGATCCTGGGCGGGATCCATCAGCCGGACAGCGGCCGGATCCTGAAAGATGGCACAGAAACCACGATCCTCGGCGCCGCCGATGCACGGCGCCAAGGCATCGCTGTGATTCACCAGCACCCTGCCGTTTTTCCCGATTTGACCGTCGCGGAGAACGTGTTTGTCGGTCGCCAACCGCGACAAACGTTTGGGATCGACTGGGCTGCAATGACAAGCAAAGCGCAGGGACTGCTATCCAGCCTCCGCATCGAGATCGACGTTCGCGTGCCGGTGAAGATGTTAGGTATCGCCGAACGTCAGGCCATCGAAATCGCTAAAGCTCTGTCGATCGATGCGCGGGTACTCGTCATGGACGAACCTACTTCGACCATCTCCAGTCGCGAGATAGACCGCCTGTTCGAAATCGTTGAACGGCTGAAGAAACAGGGGGTCGCCATTCTTTTCATTAGTCACTTCATCGACGAGATCCTGGGATTGGGCGACGAAGTTACGGTCCTGCGCTCAGGCAAGCGTGTCATCACGTCTCCCACCTCCGCTCTCAACCCGGAACAAACCGTTCGATATATGATCGGCACTGAACCGGCAGCTTTCTTTCCGAAAGAAGATGCACAGATTGGGATGCCAGTCGTCAGCGTGCGGGGACTCTCTGGTGCTGGATTCGTGGAAGACATGAGCTTCGACGTCAGGGCCGGCGAGATCCTGGGCTTCTTTGGGCTGGTCGGCTCCGGTCGCTCGGAGGTCGCTCAGATGCTTTTTGGCATCATGCGACCGGACCAAGGAGAGATCCGACTACGAGGCCAAGCCGTTCGATTTCATTCTTCTCGGCACGCGATGCGGCTGGGAATCTCTTTGCTGCCCGAAGATCGCCATCAACAGGGCCTGGTACTTCAGTTTCCAATTCGCGCAAACGAGACGCTCCCGATTCTGCGAGAGCTGGCCAAAAGACTCGGTCTCGTCGATCGAGCAAAAGAGACGCAAATCGCTCGCGACTTCGCTGATCGGATGCGAGTGGTCGCTACGGGAGTAGAACAGCTGACGAACACTCTCTCCGGCGGCAACCAACAGAAGGTGCTGTTGAGTGCTCATCCTTGACGAACCGACGCGCGGGGTTGACGTCGGAGCCAAAGCGGAAATCCATCGCATCATCTCTCACCTGGCGACCCAAGGACTCGCCGTGATTCTCATTAGCGATGACGCGCAGGAAGTGATCGGGATGGCCGATCGAATCATCGTGTTTCGCGGCGGCCGCATCGCCGGTGAATCGATCCGCGGTTCATTTGATCGCGAGGCGATGCTACTTGCTGCTGCTCACGCGGAGCGAGAACAGGATGCATCCGCTCCTCCGCGCACCACCTTGAAGACATCGATGGCGACCACTCCGGCCAGGTCATACAGTAGTTCCCACGGACTCATCGCACGGCTGATGCGTATCCGAGAGCTAGGCCTGGTGTTGGCCCTTCTCATCATCGGTCTCGCAGTGGCAGCGCGCGAGCCGCGCTTTCTGCAGGGAGCAAACCTTGAACAGGTCGCTCTCTCCGCCACCCTGGTGTGTATCGTTGCCCTCGGTGAAGCTGCTGTCATCATTGCCCGGCAGGTTGATCTCTCGGTCGGCGCGATCGTCGCGACCAGTGCATTCATTTCGGCCGAATGGCTGCAGCATCATCCCGAGGGCGGGATCGGGTTGGTGTTACTCCTCGGGTGTGCGGTCGGAGGCGCGCTCGGCATCATCAACGCGCTGCTGGTCGCGGTCTTTCGCATTCCGGCGATCGTTGCTACGCTGGGAACCCTTGCGATTTATCGCGGGGGCGCGATCGTCCTTGCCGGTGGCCGCCAGATCTCGGCGACGGTGTTGCCCGATAGCTATGGGGATATCGCTCGCGTTCACCTTGCCGGGGTGCCGCTGCTGGTCTGGCTGGCGGTGGTTTTCACCATTGGGTTTGGATTGGCAGCACGCTTCACGCGAACCGGAAGAAATTTGTATGCACTCGGCAGCAATCAGGAGAGCGCTCGTTTCGCCGGGATCAGCGAGCGGCGACATATTGCCTTGGTGTTCATCCTGTCCGGACTATTGTGCGGACTGGTCGGCGTACTCTGGGGTTCTCGCTTCGGAACAGTGGATGCCGTGATCGCGCCCGAGCTCCATCTCCAAGCGATTTCGGCCGTAGTAGTCGGAGGAGTAAGCATCTTCGGAGGCAGCGGGTCGGTTTATGGCGCGGCGCTCGGCGCAGTGATATTCGCCGTCTTGCAGAACGGAGTTCAACTCCTTGGGATTAATCGGTTTTGGCTACAGGCGGTCGTCGGTGCGGCGATCCTCGTCACCGTTATCTTCTACAGTCACTTGGCGAGACGAGGCGAGCGGGTCGAGCGCGACTCTCGACGGGGCCGGATATCGCCGAGGAGGGCCGCATCATGACCTCAGGAAAGACAATGAACTGGTTACGTCGTTCGTTCGCGCGGTGGGAGGTGTTCCTGCTCTTCGTGCTGATCGGGACTTTCATCTGTGGGGCTAATGTTTCGCGATATTTCCTGACCGCTTCCAACATCTCAATTGCGTTAGCGGGCATGACACCGGCGGCGATCGTTGCATTGCCCATGACATTGATCATTGTAACTGGCGAGATCGATATCTCGGTCGGATCGATGGTCGGGCTCTGCGCATCGGTCATGGCAGTATGTCTCGAGCAAAAGCTTCCGGTGGAAGTGGCCATGGCGTCAGGAGTAATCGTCGGCACACTGGCGGGTCTCATCAACGGATTAATCGTGGTTTATGGGNCACCATTGGTACGTTGGCGTTGTACCGAGGGATTGCGCAGATTATTCTCAACGAACGCGGGGTCAGCGGGTTTCCGGAGTGGTACCAAAATATTGGATTCGGAACGATCGACGGCACGCCAATTCCGTGGAGCTCGATCATTTTCATCTTGTTCTTTATCGGGTTCGCAATTTTCCTGCATGCAACCCACTGGGGACGCGCGTTGTACGCAATCGGCAACAACCGCGAGGCCGTCCGGTTCTCGGGCATTAGTACCAACCGAGCCATTCTTGGTGTCTTTATCGTCTCCGGAGCTATGTCCGCGTTGGCCGCGATCATTCTGACTGCCTATCTGGCAAGTGCCCGTTCCGATACTGCCATTGGGCTCGAACTTCCCGTGATCACTGCTGTCGTTCTCGGTGGTGTGAACATTTTCGGAGGCGCCGGTACCATGACCGGTGTCCTGATTGCACTCCTGGTGCTTGCTTTCGTTCAGAATGCCCTGGGCCTCGCGGGCGTAACACCGGAGGAACAACAAATAGTCACCGGCGCCGTCCTGATAGTGACCCTTATCGTTTTTGGTGCTTCTGAATTTATCAAGAAAACCGGGACGACCCTATGGCGTTCGCGGAGAGCCAGGTCGTCGCAGGACTGAAATTGCTGCAGCCCGCAGCGCTCATATTGGAACTATCAAACCATCCAGCCCTTGAAAGCCTTCGAATATCAACACGCTGGTGAGATCATTTTCGGCAATGGGCGAATTAGCGAAGTTGGGTCCCTGGTGAGTCGATACGGCTGTCGATGTCTTATCGTTAGCGGGCCCAAGGAGGGCGCGCTGCGTGACTTGTATCCGATTGTCGGCGACCTCCTGGAGCACCTGGGTCTGGATTGGGAACACTATGACGGCGTGCTGCCAAATCCGACCGTTGACCTCATTTCGACCGGCGCAAAGCTAGCCAAGAAATTTAAAGCCGATGTGATTCTTGGTATCGGCGGTGGCTCCAGTCTGGACACGGCGAAGGCGATAGCGGTGGAGGCAACACACGAAGGCACCAGTTGGGATTACCTGTTCTTCAAGCAAAGGCCGTCCAACAAAACCCTGCCAGTCGTTGCGGTCGGAACAACGTCCGGATCGGGATCGCAGGCTACCCAGGTGGCGGTAGTCACCGACACCGCTTCCCGAACTAAGTCGGCGTTGTCGAATGCTCACTTGATTCCCCGGGTCGGAATCGTTGATCCGCAACTGACGCTCTCGGTGCCTTCAATCGTAACGGCGACGACCGGCTTCGATGTACTTGGCCATGCCTTCGAATCAATCCTGAACCCGCGAAGCAATGGGGCAACCGAGCTCTTCGCCTGGGAAGCACTTCGGCGTGTGATCTATGATTTGCCAACGGCGGTTCAGGAGGGTGCGAACTTGGCTGCGCGTAGCAGTATGGCTTGGGCTGATACTCTTGCCGGCATGTCGATTTGTCGAGCCGGGGTCGCCCTGCCCCACGGCATTGCTATGGCAGTTGGCGGGATGTTTCCCAACACGCCGCATGGTATGGCTTTGGCCTCAGTTTACCGCGCGTGCCTCGAATTCACGTGGGAGTCGGCGGTCTCGGCGTTCGCTCGACTGGCACGGATTCTTAAGCCAAGCCTCGAGGATGTTGATATGTCCGATGCCGCCGCCGCTTGTCCAGTCTTAGTGGACGAATTCATGAGCGGGATAGGTCTGGCCTTTTCGCTGAAAGATTTTGGTATCTCCAGAGACGAAATCCCCGCGCTAGCCAAGCAGTCGATGGTACTCCCCGACTATACCAACAATCCCAAAGTACCGACCTATGATCAGATGGTCCAAATTATCGCCGCCTCCCTGTAAATTCGTCTGCGCAGCTGGGAGACCAAAAAGAATCACGTTGGTCTTTTTCTATCACTCTCTGCTGTCCAACCATGAGGGATCTAGATCGGTTTTGTGGAAGCGATGAGAATGTCACGATGACGCTGAACTCTCTCCTGGATAACACCGGTGCCAAGTTTCCGCTTAACGTCGCGCTAATTTTTGAAACCAAGAGCTACACCTATGGCGACCTTTCCCGGCTTACGCAGTGCTTGGCCGCATCTCTACTGCAACGAGGAATCAGTCCAGGAGATCGCGTTGCGTTTCTGTTGCCAAACTGTCTGGAAATAGTGCTGTGCTATTACGCCTGCTTAAAAATTGGTGCGATCGCGGTACCCCTTAACATTCGGTTTCAACCCGAACTCCTCAAGTATTGTCTCACTCACAGCGGTGCGCGCGTCCTTATCAGCGAACCAAAACTCTTTGACCGGATAGAAGAGATCACATCCTCGCTACCTGGAGTTGAACAATATTACCTGACCTCGAGCCACCCGACATACGCTCGGCCCTTTAGTGAGTTGCTCGAAGCGAAGCTCGATTCCGCTGGTCTGCCAGTCTTGGACCAGAACTGTGCCGCCGCGATTTACTATACGTCAGGCACAACGGGATTGCCGAAGGCAGTGATCCATTCCCACGCGAGTCTGACGCGGGCCACGCAAATCCAAATTAACCAGATTGCAATTTCTTCGGAGGACAGAACGCTTATTATGTTCCCGATATGCTATCTAATTGGGTTCGGCTCTCAGATTTTGCCCTTCCATAGTCGCGGGGCAAGCTGCATCCTACTACCTGAATTTGAGCCACGGTTAGCGCTGGACGCCATACAAACCTATAAGCCAACCAAAACGTATGGCTTCCCGCAGTTGTACAATGATTTAGTTAATTGTCCGCAAGCTGATCAATACGATATCCGGTCACTCAATTTCTCCTTCTCCGCCGGTGAAGCGATTCCGGTCGCCATCCAGCAACGGTTCAAGCGAATATTCGGTGTCGAGATTACTGAAGGTTGCGGAATGACCGAGTTACAGATTTACAGCATGAATCCCCCATACGGCCGAAAAAAAATCGGGTCGATCGGCCGGCCCATCGCTGGCATGGAAGTTTCTTTGATCGACGAAATCGGTCGTCCAATTTCGAGGACCGGGCAAATTGGCGAGATGATCGTCCGCGGAGGGAGTATGACCGCAGGTTACTGGCATGACCCGCAACTGACCACCAGGAACATAAGAGACGGGTGGTTCCATACCAGCGATCTTGCTTATAAGGATGACGACGACTTTCTCTGGTTCGTGAGTCGCAAATCGGAAATCATCAAGCATCGGTCTGGACTGGTGTCGCCGGTCGAAGTCGAAGGGGTGTTGTATCAACATCCATCGGTCCGGCAGGCAGGTGTCATCGGCGTACCGGATCGACTCGGTCATGAATTAGTGCAGGCACACGTCGTTCTCAAGCGAGGAAGCGTTCCGATAGCGGAACGGCAATTGATCGATTTTGCGGGAATGCATCTGCCCAAATATAAAGTTCCGTACCAGATTATCTTTGCCGATAGCCTTCCGTCTGGACCTACCGGTAAAATCGACCGCAAGACCTTGCGACAAACTGCGATTAGCCTGTGGCAGAGGGAGGGGTAGTTGGCGAAATAATTTTCCCCTCAGCGTATGAGCGAGTCTAACGGCCGCGTGAACCAAACTCCTTATAACCAGATCGCCGGTCAAAGCGTCGAACGTTTAGCAGCCATCAGTGATGGGATTTTTGCTGTCGCGATGACACTCCTGGTCCTTGATCTCCATGGCCCGACGCGGGAGACCATTCATAGTGAACGAGACCTCTGGCACGCGCTTTCAATGATGTTTCCCCAATTCATCACCTACCTGATGAGCTTTCTCACCCTGGCCATCTTTTGGAATTCATGTGGTTGACCTGAGAACGCAGTCGCCACCGGTCGCCATCGCCCCTGAACGCACTGTTCGGGCGAATGAGCCAAAGGCGACTGCAACTTACGGCCATCGTGAACCAGTCGCTTCGTTCGAATTTTCAGGTCGGACACGACATAGCCATTGGTAGGACAGTCGCCGCTGAAGATGACGTTCCCCGCGTTGTCGGCGTTCCCGTGCGCTCCCGGCGTTGTCGGCGTTCCTATGCATCCGCCTACACCATTTCAAGCACGTGCATTTTTTTCGTGAGATACCACCATACTTGGGTTAAGCTTTTTTAGTAGTTATCCCCCCATTAAACCCTCCCGTTTGTATCCTATGAAAGCGGTCGAATTCCGTCCGCCTCATGCTCCAGGAAGCAATCGCTATGTTAAAACCCTCCCTCGTTAGTATCCTTACGGTCGCAACGACCGCTGCACTCTGTTCCGCGCCTTTGCATTCCCAGGCGAGGGAACAAGACAGATTGATAGTTGTCGGTAGCATCGACGACATGGTCGCTAGCTCACATCCCGCGCCAGAGTATCCGTACGATGGCCAACGGATGCGTATTGAGGGCGATGTTCAAGTGCGTATCCATGTTCAACATGGCCGCATGGTGAAGGTCGTCGCCACCTCACGTTCACCGTATCTAGCCGGCGTCTCCGAACGTTGGATCCGCCGCAATTGGCAGTTTAGACCATCCATTACCGGCGACTACATTGTGCCGATCTCCTACCAGTTAAGCACCTGAAGTAGGTTCATTTTCAACAAGAAGCAGTTCAACAGAAGTTAACCGAGGAAACAAATCGGCTTCCTCTGTTGACAAGAGTCTTTTTTGCAAGTTCCGAACCCAAGAGATCTGAGGACAGAAGTAAGCAAAGGCCGAAGCGGGTTCGCGGATCGGGCGGAACAAAAAAACTCCGATCCTATTCGAAATGCGTTCTGATCTTCTCTGAAAAATCGGGATCTTGGTCTGCCTTGAGCGCACGCCCGTTAATGTTTGATTTCGCTCGGAGCTCGGCAAAACTCTCGTGACCAGCCAGCCAGCCGTTCTCATAGGCCGCATGATCGGTATACCCGTTCATCATGCGCCGCTGCCAAAAAGGGACTTTGGTCGGAAGGACGCGATTGATATGCTCAATCAGCATCGTCGTGCAGTTACAGAATAGAGTGTTGTAAAACCTTGGATGGGTACGAAGCGTGTCGGCGCCTTTCAAAAAATCCACCAACAATTTTCTCGCATTCTCTGGAGTACAATTTGTCCGGTAGAGATGAACCTCTTCGTTCTGGTAATTGGTGCGGACACGAATCACGTCGCGTTCGTCTCCGATAACGTAGAAGAGTTCAAACTGCTTGAATAGACCACGCAGAAATTCATAAGTGTCCCCTTTCTGACCGCGAATTTCGACGGACACGGCTACGTACTGACCATCATCGAATCCAAAACTTAACGCTGTATGCGCAGTGTCCCGTTTCCCGTTCCAATAGTTTATCAGAAAATCGACATGCTTGAGTCGATTAAGATCATAGGTTCGATCCTCATAGCGGACATCGTAGTCATCGCGAGTTCGATAGTCGAAATTGCGGAGGTTATGGATAGTCACGATGTTCCCGTGAGACTCCGGATACGCCTGCACTGCTACCGGGGGTAGATATTCACCACGCCCAGTTGGTTGGATGCACATCCACCAAAGTGTGACCAAGATAAAGACCAGGAAAACCGCAAACAGAGGAAAAATGTGTCGCCGAACGAAGAGCACGAGCGAGATCAAGACGAGAACGTAAACAATCGGAAGCAGAGTTCGGGCGAGCGAATGATGATAATTGGCGAAGTAAATCGCGAGTGTCGCCCACGTGTGCAAAAGAAGAAGCACCAACCAGCCGAATAGAAGACCGACGATTGCGGCTATTTTTCGAGCGCGTAAAGTCTCCATGGCGGCGGATCATAGTGGTCCGACCAGAATCTGTGAAGACAAGTCAGATACGTCGGACGGGATAAACCGGCGCCGTGACAACCGTGGGTCAGCAGGCTTAGACTCTGCCGACCGCATTTGGCACCAAGCAAGCGGCCATCAATGAAGCAGGACAATCTGGCAAAACTGGAGGAGCGCCTCGGGCGAGTGTACACCAGCCAGCGGCTTGGAATTGAAAAGGATCATGAGCGACGCGTGTTTGGTGGTGGCATCAATTTCTTTCACATTGAGAACTGGTATTCGATCCACTCGGTCATTCGCAATTCCCTGAAGCTTGCTGGGTTGTATCAGCACGGGTGTAACAACGCCGAACGCATACAAGTACGCCACAACCGTGTCCAACCAACAGACTTGCCGACCGCTTTCGATGGGTTCACGATCCTCCACATCAGCGACATGCATGCGGACATGAGTCAAGGTGCAATGCGTCGTTTAGCCGAGCTGCTTGATGAATTGACGTACGACCTTTGTGTTCTGACCGGTGATTACCGCGGTAAGACCTTTGGCCCATTCGATGCGGCTCTGGAAGAAGTGACGCAAGTGCGATCGCATCTCAAAGCACCAGTGTACGGGGTGTTAGGCAACCACGACACGATCAGGATGGTTCCCGGACTCGAGGAGATGGGAATTCGGATGCTACTCAACGAGTGCGAAACAATCGTGCGCAGCGACCAACGAATCCATCTCGCCGGCATCGATGATGCGCATTACTATCGCGTCGACAACATTGAAAAAGCGGCCTTACCGATCCCGCACGACGAATTCTCAATCCTATTGTCGCACACCCCGGAGATTTATCGTCAGGCGGCCCATGCCGACTTTAATCTGCTGCTGAGCGGCCATACCCATGGCGGACAAATCTGCTTGCCCGGATCGATTCCCATCACGCTCGATTCGGTCTTGCCGCGGTATATGGCGTCA
>WNFM01018532.1_pt1 | contig 11642 bp, 12 predicted proteins | sample 5400271 | NCBI WGS metagenome assembly WNFM01 (sample SAMN13153352, study PRJNA577476) | soil metagenome | isolation source: 60 cm saprolite on Douglas fir-dominated hillslope | place: USA:California | collected 2013-09-17 | reverse complement strand
GCGGCAATCATCGCCGCGTTGTCTGTGCAGAAGGCGACCGGTGGATAGCGCAGCCCGATACCAACGGGCGCAAGCTCGGCTTCCAGCCGCTCGCGCAGCGCCAGATTGGCGGCCACGCCCCCCGCCAGGAGCACCTGGCGCACCCCCAGCCCACGCGCGGCGCGCAGCGTCTTGGTCGCCAGCACGTCTACCACCGCCTCCTGAAAGGAAGCCGCCACCGCCGGAACGGAGATGCCGCCATCGCTCGCCGCCGCCGCACCCGCGCGTGCATACCGGCTCGCACCCGGCTCCTCGCCGCCGCCCTGCGCGCCTTCCATCAGCTGGAGCACTGCCGTCTTGAGGCCACTAAAGCTGAAGTCCTCGGTGCCAGGCAACCAGGCGCGTGGCATCCGATAGCGTGGCGCGGCGGTGGATGCGCCCGCCTGCGCCGCCTGCTGGATCGCTGGCCCACCGGGGTAGCCCAGCCCGAGCACCCGCGCCACCTTGTCGAACGCTTCGCCGGCTGCGTCGTCGCGCGTCTGGCCAAGCAGCTCGTACCGCCCGTGCGTAGGGATGAACACCAGCTCGGTGTGGGCGCCGGAGACCACCAGCGCCAGCAGGGGGAAGATCGGGTCGCCCGGCCACTGCTCCGTGCCGCGGTCGGCTGGTGGCGGAGCGGCGTCTGCCGGGCGCAGCCAGTTCGCGTAGATGTGCGCTTCTAGATGATTGACGCCGAGGAAGGCGAGGTCGCGGCTGAGGGCAAGCGTCTTGCCCGCCGTCAGGCCAACCAGCAGCGAGCCAGCCAGCCCGGGACCGTAGGTGGCGACGACACCGTCCAGGTCGCCCCAGTCTACCTGGGCCTGGCTCATAGCGGACTCGACCACCGGCACGATGGCGGCGAGCTGCTGGCGCGAGGCCACCTCCGGCACGACGCCGCCGTAGCGCTCGTGGATGCTCGCCTGCGACGCGACGACGTTCGCGTGGATGATGCGCCCGTCTTCTACCACTGCCGCGCCCGTCTCGTCGCACGAGCTTTCGATGCCTAAAACGCGCATGCTCTCTCCGCGGTGTCGCTACCCATGTGCCGCTATTCGCTTGCGGCGCTCTGCCGTGATGCCTCAGGCACCACATCTTCCGCGTCCAGTCGCGCATAGAGCGTCTTGGTCAGCTGGGCGTAGCGCTCGCGGTAGTCGGAGCTGGCGAGCTCCTCGGTCCACATGATGAGGGCGTCTTCGTGGTTGTCGCTATAATAGCGGCGGCGCAGCCCCGCTTCACGGAACCCGTATTTGCGATACAGGTTCTGCGCGACGAGATTGGAGACGCGGACCTCAAGTGTCACCATGCGCGCGCCGATGTCGCCCGAGATGCGGATGAGCGAGTTGAGCATCAGCTCGCCAATGCCCCGCCCACGATAGTCTGGATGGACGGCGATGGTGGTGATGTGCGACTCGTCGATCATCAGCCAGAGGCCCGCGAAGGCAATGATCGGCGACTGCGTGGTGTCGACGGGCGCGGCCTGCCGGCCAGGTAACAGGGAGAGGGGGAAGACGCGCCGTGAGGCCTCCGCGCGCGCGGGGGCCGGGGCATGAGCAGTCCGCTGGGTGTCGCGCACGACGATGTAGTGGGCGTAGCGGTTGTCTTGCAACTCCTTGCGATAGGCACTCGGCGGCCAGGGCGAAGGATAGGCCAGCTTTTCGACCTCGATGACCCGGGGAATATCGGCGAGCGCCATTCGGTCAACGACGTAACGCACGCGGCGCCTCCTCTCCACCAGGTGCAGCAGAAATCTCTGCGACAGGCTCGTTCTTCAACACAGGTCGTGCCATTCGCGCACTGCTGGTGATGCCAGGCCGGCGCAAGTACAGCGGCTCGAGCGCGGCTGGGTCGTCGGCCGCGTCTGGCTCCGCGGCGCGAGCCAGGGCCAACTCAGCCAGCCAGGCAGCACGCCGGCCAGCCAGCGGCGAGCGAATCCGCGCGCGCGCGCCCACTGCCGCGCGCAGCGCAAGCTCCGTCTCGGCCCTCCATTCGCCGCAGACGATCGATCCGACGGCAATACGCGTGCTTAGCTCGGTAGGTGTCATTATCATATACGCGTCCAGGGGACGCCAGGCGCGCGCGCGCGCGGCGGGCGCGGCGTATGCCGCGGCGTAGAGCTGGCCGCGTCCCGCGTCCATCGTCGCCCAGACTGACCCGGCCGCGTCGGCGGCTCCCCATGCGATCACGTCCAGCGTCGGCACGCCGAACACGGGGACGCCCAGCGACAGCGCCAGTATCTTGGCCGTGGTAACCGCCACACGTAGGCCGTTGAACGAGCCAGGACCCGTGGCAACGCCGACTGCCGAGACCTCGCGCCAGGCGCGCCCGTGCGTCTCTAGGAGCCAGCGCAGTCGTGGGAACAGCTCGACACTGTGCCCCCGGCCGACATCCCAGCTCAGCTCCGCGATCAGCGTCCGGTCGCGAACCAGCGCGATGCTCGCGAAGCTAGTGGACGTGTCTAGCGCCAACATCATGGCTCACTCTGCCTCCGCCTCCGCAGCGCCCCCGCCGGCCAGCACACGCAGCAGCGCCTCTCCGCGCGCGCCGGCCACCGTGCACCGCAGCAGCCGCTCGTCCGCGGAGACACGTGACAGCGCAATGCGCAGCCACGCGCGCGGCCAGACCGGATCGACACCGGGCGCCTCGCCGCGCTCCGCCCACTCGACCACCGCGACGCCATCTCCCTCGAAGTACGATGCGAAGCCACGTCCGGCGTACTCCTTGACGATGGTAAAGGTGGGGCTGTTGACCGTCCCCGCGACGCCCAGCCCGCGGGCGATGCCCTGTGCCAGCGCCGTCTTGCCGGAGCCAAGGGGACCATGCAGCAGCACGATATCGCCAGGCGCCGCGTGCTCGCCGAGCAGTTGCCCAAGGGCATGCGTCTCGGCCACGCTCTGGCTGCGCAGCTCGGTCGCTGTCGCGTCATGCTCCGTGGCGTGTCGCTCCGCCGGTGTCACCATGCGTCCCACGTGCCCCCAACTGCTGAAACTGCCGGCCGCAACACACTCGGCGCCGCCGTACTGCGGATTATACAACGGCTTCCCCAGCCGCTGACGGCTAGCGCAGCCGTGCGCCGCAGGCGGCGCAATAGGAGGCATTTTTGCGCACTGGCTGGCCGCACGTGGTGCAGGGAGTCGTGCCGACGTCGCCCTTGCGCGAGACGTTGATCGAGATCGTGCCGGGAGTGAACGGCTCTTCGCGGATCGTGCGCACGTCCGCCTGTCCACGGCTGATGTCGGCGTCCAGCGTGCGCAGGCGCTGCGCCAATGCGTGCAGTGCCTCGCTGTTGAGCTGGCCGCGCTGGTCGAGTTCCAGCACCAGGGTCGCCAGCTGCTCCAACAACACCGTGCGCTCGCGTTGCGCTAGCTCGAGATCGTGCTGCCGTAGGGAGCTGCGCCGCAGCTTGTCGGCCTCCCACGCCGCGCGCTCCACCGCGGTGCTCGCCACCCGTTTCGCGTTCTCAAACATGTCTTGCATGCCACATTCACCCTTCAAGCTCCACGCAGGCCGGTAGATGCCGTATGCCGAGCAGTCTCCCGCCTGGCGCCAGCTCAATCGCGACGACGTCTATGCGATGGGGGCGCTGCTCCATGGCGTGCGCCAGGAGATATTCCTGGGTTGAAGCGATCAGATGCCGCCGCTTGGCCGGCGTGATCGCCTCTTCCGGCGCGCCCATCGCACTGCCGCGTCTGGTCTTCACCTCCACGACAACAAGCTCATCGGCCAGCTCTGCCACCAGGTCCAGCTCGCCAGAGGGGCAGCGCCAGTTCCGGTCCAGGATGCGGTATCCGCGCGCCTCCAGCCAGGAGGCTGCGCGCCGCTCCCCGCTCGCGCCCAGTCGTTGGCGTGCGCCGGACGGCGCTGCGTGCTGGTCGTCTCCGTACCCCATGGGGCGGTCCCTCTCTCGTGTACGTTCGAGCCGCCTTGGCGGTGGCATCCACATCCAGCCGCCACGGCGCGGATTGCCCGCCTGGCGGCGTGGCGGGCCAGGCGCGCCTGCTGCTCGCCGTTTGCAGTTTATACTAGACGACGAAGAGCGCCATGCCCACCGTGGCGCCAGCGAAGGAAGGGCCACTTGACCGCAAACGCTCCTACCACCATCGTCTTCGTGCATGGCACCGGTGACAGCGCACGCGCATGGGATGGCGTCATCGCAGCGCTACCGGAACAGCGCTGCCTGGCGCTGGACCTGCCAGGGCACGGCGCCGCGGCGGGCGCGACACTCTCTGCCGACGCCAGGGTGCAGGCCTATGCAGACTCTGTGCAAGCGGCGCTCGTACGGCAAGGACAGGCGGCAGTCTGCCTCGTCGGCCATTCCCTCGGCAGCGCTATCGCGCTGCGCCTGGCGGTAGAGGCGCCCGCACTTGTCTCACGGTTGGTGCTGGTTGGGGCGGGGGCGCGCCTGCGTGTGCTGCCCGCGCTCCTCGCGCTGGCGGCGACATCGCCGGACGATGCGATGCGCCGGGTGGTGGAGCTGGGTTTCGCGCCCGCGCACCGCGCCGAGGCTGACCGCTATGCCGCGGGGCTCGCGCCGGCGGGCCCCGGGACTGTGCTGCGCGATCTCGCCGCCTGCGATGCCTTCGACATGATGGGCGAGCTTGGGCGCGTGGCGCAACCGGCGCTGGTCGTGGTGGGGGCAGAGGATCGCCTGACGCCGCCCAAGTACGCCGCCTACCTGCGAGACGAGCTCGCGCAGGCACACCTCGTGACGATTCCTGGCGCCGGCCACTACCTCAACGCCGAGGCGCCCGCTCAGGTGGCGGGCGCCATCCGCGATTGGCTACGCTAGCCAGGTGGGCCGCGGCGTTTACCCTTGCCCTTGCAGGTCGTGAATCGCCTGGACAATTTGTGCGTCGCCCGACGCCAGCACCTGCGCTCCGCTGAGATGCGCCTGGTCGGCGATGAGAGGCGAGACAGGCGCCGCGGTGGCCGGCAAAGTCACCGGTTGGTCGGGCATGTAGCCGACGTGATAGATAGATTTGCCGTTCGGCAGCAGCCACTCCTCGGTGCCGAGCCAGAGCGCCGAGCCGTCGGCCAGCACGAATTCTTGCAAGACCGTGCCGGTGCCGAACGTCTTCTCGCCGACAACGTGGACCCCTGGGCGGTCCGCGGGAATAGAGCCGGCGACGATCTCCGCGGCGCTGGCCGTCCCGTTATTCACCAGAATCACCAACGGCGTCGAGACAGCCAGGCCGTGATCTTGCGACTGAATGACCTGGCGCCCAGTGCGGCTCTGTTCGATGAGCACCGTTTTGCCGGCTGGCACGAACTCGCTCGCCACCGCCACTGCCTGGTCCAGATAGCCGCCGGGGTCATCACGCAGGTCCAGGATGATGCCGCGAACGTGATGCGCCTGCGCGTCGCGCAGTTTTTGCTCCAGTTGGCTATCCGCGTCGCTGGCGAACTGCAAGATCTGGATGTCCGCGATGTTCAGATCGGGAATGATATAGCTGACGACCGTCTGCGCGGTGAACGTGCCGCGCACGATGGTGACGTCGAAGGTCGCGGTCTTGCTCTGCGACGGGCGAACGATGGTCAGCTTGACCGCTGTGCCGGCTGTGCCCGTGATAAGCGGGCGCACCTGGTCGATGGTCTTGCCGGTGACATCCTGGCCGTCTACCCCGACGATCCAGTCCCCCGGCTTGAGGGCGCTCTTGGAGGCAGGCGAGTTGGGAATGATGGCGTCGATGCGAATCGGATCCTTGCCGCCGCCACTCAAATAGACGCCGATGCCTACCGTCGGCGCGTTGCGCAGCTGATTCTCCTCGGCCTTGAGCTGCTCGGGGGTCTCGAAGCGGCTGTGCCCGGTGTCGCCGAGGCTATCTACCATGCTCTTGATCGCAGCGTAGGCCATCTGCTTGTGGTCGATCGAATTGGTCACCACATAATACTGATCGATATCGTTCCAGGCCTGCAGCACGAGCCGGGCATCGCCACTGGCGACGTTGGCGCGGTTGGCATAGGTGTTGCCGAACCAGCCAGCACCGAACGCGACGGCGACGAGCACCGCCGTCAGCACGACCTGCGCGACTCCCCACCCGGCGCCGGATGCAGGTGTTGAAGAGCGTGGATATGGAGACCAGCCGGAGGAATAGTCCTGTGCCTGCTCGTTCTCATTTTGTTGCATGCGTACTCCTACGCCGGCCCATCCCTAGCCATCTCTCATGAGGTGATGTCGCTCGGCACGGTCTCGGTCTCCAATTGCGCCTTCCGCCGGATCTGACGGGCACTACTGCCAACGATATGCCCCGCTCTGCTGCTCCGTCAAGCAGCAGAGCGGCTATCGAAGAGCAGACAATGAGCCAGGGCAGTGTCACCCGCCCTGGCTCTGAATGCGACGCCGGCCCCGCGCCCTAATGCGCGGTGATCTTCACGTCCGGCCAGTTGATATCCACCATGATGCCGAGCGCGTTTTGGCTGAAGCCGTGCACCCACGAGCGCTGCCGCCAGTAGGTCTTCGCCTGGTACAATGGGATCCACGCCACCTGATCGGTGATCGTCTGCTCGGCTTTGCTGTAGTCGGCCATGCGCTTGGCCTGGTCCTGCTCCTTATCCGCTTGATGCAGCAGATTCGACAGGTCCGGCTGATTCAGGTCAGTCGAGTTGAGCGGGTTATTGGCGCCGTCGGCGAACTGCAGCGTCAGCCAGTCTTGCGGGTCCGGATAGTCGGCAGCCCAGCCGATGTACCACGCCTGATACGGTCCGTGCGGGCGTACGTTGCCGGAATACGTTCGATAATCTACCAGGGATGGCTGCACGTTCAGGCTGAGCACCGTAGTCCAATACTGCGCGGCCTTGGTGACGAACTGCGCACCGGTGTCGCTATTCGATCTCACGGAGAACGTGATCGGCTGCGAGTTTTGCCCCTTCATGATAAACGCGCAGTAGTCCGGCCAGTCCGCTTCCGCCCCTGAGCAGCCCTGGCGAGCCTGCGTGAGCAGATCGGTCGCCACCTTCTGGTTGCCCGTCAGCGATTGGGTGCGGTCGGGCGGCGGAGTCGTCAGGTCTGCCGTGAAGCCGGGCATGCCGCGCGGCACGATGTGGTTGGTGGGGATACCTCCGCCGTTGGTGATGCGGTCCACCAGAATCTGCTTATTGAGCGCCAGCGAGAAGGCGCGCCGCACCAGGAGGTTGTCGAACGGGGGCTTGTCCCAGTTCAGGCCGAAATAGTACATCAGCAGCGTGGGGACCTCGTTGAAGTCGTCCTGCCCCACCGCGAACTGGAAGTTGGTCAGTGGCACGACGGTGTAGTCGTACTGCCCGTTCTGGTAGTTGGCATATTCAACGGACTGGTCGGCCACCATGGGGCGGTCGACTTCAGTAAGCTGCAGCTGTTTGCCCCAGGCCGCCTCCCAATAGGGATTGGGCACCAGGGTGAACTGCCTGCCCCCGCCGTACGACTTGACCATGAACGGACCCGAGCACCCGCCCTGGTCGAGATGGTCCACCCAGAATCCTCCCGCGTTCTTCGGGTCCTCGACTAGCTTGCGCTCGACAGGATATGCGGTGGGATACGTCAATGCCTCGAGGAAATAGGCGATCGGCGCCTTGAGCCGGATGCGCAGCGTCTGCGCGTCCAACACGTTGAGCCCGTGGTGAACGTCGTCGCCCTGGCTGACGAGCGAGCCGGGCGTGCCAGTCGCGCGCTCGGAAGCGCCGAGAATGTAGCCCAGATAGGTTGCCGCGATGGGCGGCACGTCTGACGCGGGGTCTGCGGAATACACGGCGGTGCACTGCGCCCCATCCCCGAGCGGCCCGCTCGGGCCGTAGGTCTTCGCGTCTGCCACGGTGCAGAGCTTGGGATCTAGCGCGCGATCGATGCTATAGGCGAAGTCCGCCGCGCCCAGCAGCGTGCCGTCGCTGAAATGCATGTTGGGGCGCAGGTGGAAGGTGTAGATTGTGCCAGTGGTGTCGATATCCCACTTGAGCGCGGCATCCGCCTTGACGCCGAGGTTGCTGTCAAACGTGACGAGGCTGGTGTAGATCATCGAAGCGGTGCTCTGGTCCACGGCATAGGTGATGGCGGCGGGATCGAGCACCTCATCGTAATTGATCTTCGCTTGCCCAGCATAGGGCCACACGAAGACCTGATCCTTTGCCAGACCCCCAGAGCCGCCGCCTAGCTGTGGGGCGCACGCGGTGAGCAGCAGCGCCAGCAGCCCTGCGGCCGCGAGCGCGGTCCGCGGCAATACCATTGCATGCCAACGTCTACGTCTAACCTGGCTGGTGGGATCCTTCGTTCCTGTGCGTTTTGAGCGAAGCTCAAACATCTGTTGCCTCCGAGCACCCATCCTCTACCCTATGCAGAGCTTTCTATTTGACCCGGCGCACGCCGGATGACGCGGTGAGACGCCGGTCACGCCACGCGATTGTACGTGAGCGTCTGCCGGCTGTCAATCGCGATGGGACGTCGCGCGGCGTGCGGCGCGGCAGGGGCGCCAAAGGCGCATGCCGGGCGGGCGACAATGTTCGCTAGCGCAAAGGCGACCGCCAGGATGAGGGAGGCGTGGATGTGGGGGGTGTTCCGCGTGCCCGCGCTGGCCTTCGTGGCGCTTGGCGCTAAAGGGAGCGCGACGCGAAAGGTGGTGATGCGGCGGTCCATGCGATACAATGCAGCCACGCGGAAAGGGGCATCCGCGCACCATCGAGAGGTGGGACTTCAATGAACGATGTCCTCTGGGTACTGGTGGTGGTCGCGTTCTGGCTGATCATGTTCTCCATTGTTATGTTCGGCGTGCGCTTTGTCTCGCACGAGCACGATGATGAGGAAACGGTGTGCGCCGTCGACGACGGCGCGTATCACTCGAACGACAGAGTCGTCGCGAACTGATGAGGTATGGCGCTGGTCAACCTGCCAGTCGAGCGGGCGCCAGTCGTGGGCGGGCCTTCCGCGTCGGGCCTGGACCGCGACATGACAGACAAGGGCGGCGGGAAGTTATTCCCGCCGCCCTTTGCGTGCCCTCCACTACTCCCTTGCTACGGGGTAGCCGGCGTCGTCGAGAACCTCCTCGATTTTGGCCATCGGCAGCTCCTCCGCATCGTAACGGAGCCGCACCGTCTTGGACGGGATATCGGTATTGACCGCCTCGACCCCATGCAGTCCGCCCAGGGCCCCATAGATCGCGCGGACACAGTGCTCGCAGCTCACATCGGGGACGGAGAGCACGATCTCTTGCGTGTTTGCCATGAACCTAACAGTTCCCTTTCTCTCGTGTGCACTACCAAAGAATCCGGCTGAGTGCCCCTGCCTTTAGGCATGGGGGTGAAAGCTGGGGCGCCCTCAGGCGCCGATGGTACCCCACCGCTTGACTGCCTCGTATCCTATAAGGCACAATTAGGATATGAGAACGTTTGAGTACCGGCTGTACCCGAACCGCGCTCAGTACCAGCAACTCATGGCTTGCCTCATCGAGTCGCGGGCCATCTATAACGAGATGCTGGCCCTGCTGAAAGCGCAGTATGACGCGGACAGCACATTTCCCACCAAGTATGATCTCACGGCACGCTTCAAGGGGCGTGGCGGCGACACTGTGCCCGCGACGACAGTGCAAACGCTGGCGGATCGGCTCAGCAAGGCGCTCAAACGATTCCTTCAGTTGAAAGACCTTGGCCTGCCGGTGGGGTTCCCACGGTTCAAGACGCCCAACCGCTGGCATAGCATCCAATTGCGCCAATACGCCGTAAGTCGGGATGTCTGGCTGGATGAGGACGGGACGCATCTGCATGTGCCCGCCAAGCTGGGGCGACTGCTCAAGATCAAGTTGCATCGCCCGCTCGCAGGCACGCCGGTGACGGCGCATCTGGTCTTGCGGGCGGATGGGCACTGGTATGCCCTGATCGTCTGTGAGACGGCGCCACAGGATGAGCAAGAGATCATTCATCCTGAGCGCACGGCGTGTGCGCATCCTGCTATTGGTCTGGACGTGGGCTTGAAGGTGTTCCTGGCCGACTCGAACGGCGGCACTGTGGAGAACCCGCGCCATTATCGCCAAGGCCAGAAGCGCCTGGCGCATGGGCAGCGCACGGTGTGCCGCCGCAAGAAGGGTAGCCATCGTCGCCGCAAAGCGAATCGGGAAGTCGCGTGCAAGCATCTGAAGATCAGTCGCCAGCGGCGCGACTTCCACTGCAAGACCGCCAAGCACTATGCCGAGCGGTACCGCCGCATCTGCGTGGAGGACCTGAATGTCTGCGGGATGGTGCGCAACCATCATCGTGCCAAGAGCATTCACGACGCCAGTTGGAGCACGTTTCTCGGCATCCTTGAAGACAGGGCTGAAAGAGCCGGCCATCAGGTGATCCGCGTCCCCGCGCGCTTCACGACGCAGAAGTGCCATCGCTGTGGGACGTACGTCCAGAAAAGCCTGTCGGTACGCACCCATATCTGTCCCTCCTGCGGCCTCGTGGAAGACCGCGACGTGAATGCGGCCAGGAATATCTTACGGGCGGGGGCACCGCCTTCAGGGACGGGAGCCGATAGGCTGCCGGTTGAACTGAGAAGCCCCCGGCTGTAGCCGTGGGGAGTTGTCACCTGATTCTCTCTGCGGACTCGAAACCTCACAGGCGGCATTGTCATGTCGCCTGCCACGTGCTAGGCGCGCGAGCGCCGGCCGAAACGCCGCAGGGCCAGCGAGTTGCTGACCACCGTGACGGATGAAAGCGCCATTGCCGCCGCCGCGAAGATTGGCGCCGACTCGCGCAGCAGGGGGAGCGCCGGCGAGGCGATCGCCAGCGGGATGAGCACGGTGTTATAGGCAAATGCCCAGAACAGATTTTGCCGAATCTTGCGCATCGTCGCCCGCGAGAGGTCCAGCGCCGTCACGAGGCTGCGCAGATTGCCCTTCACGAGCGCGATATCCGCAGCTTCCAGCGCGATATCCGAGCGCCGGCGCGTCGTTGATGCCGTCGCCCGCGAACGCGACCACTTCCCCGGCAGCCTGCAAGCGGGCCACCTCGGACGCCTTGTCGCCGGGCAGCACCTCGGCCAGCACCCGGTCGGCCAGGATGCCGGTCTGCGTGGCCACGCTCTGCGCTGTGCGGCGGTTATCGCCGCTCATCATCCAGACCTGGATGCCCTGGCCATGCAGCTGCGCCACGGCCTCGCGCGAGCCGACTTTCAGCGTATCCGCCACGGCCAGGATGCCCAGCGCCGCGCCGTCCCGCGCGAGCAGCATAGCGGTTTTGCCGGCGCGCTCCAGTGCATCGAGCTGTTCTTCCAGTGGCTCGACTGTGGCGGGCGCCACGCCGCGCGCGCGCAACAGCGTGCGCGTGCCGAGCACCACCGCGCTCGGTCCGATCCGCGCGGCGACGCCGCCGCCAGGTACGGCCTCGAACGAGGCCGGGGGCTCGACGGCCTCGATGCCGCGCGCCCGCGCGCCCGCGACGATAGCGTGCGCCAGAGGAGGCTTGGAGACACTCTCCGCGTCTGCTGCCAGCCGCAGCAGCGCGTGCGCGTCCAGCGGCGCGCTGGGTGCGACGACGACATCCGTTAGCGCGGGCTTGCCACGCGTCAGCGTGCCCGTTTTATCGAGCACCACCGCCGTCACCGCCTGGATGCGCTCCAGGCTTGCGCCACCCTTGATGAGGATACCGAGCTCCGCGCCCTGCCCGGTACCAACCATGATTGCCGT
>WNFM01339467.1_pt1 | contig 11643 bp, 11 predicted proteins | sample 5400271 | NCBI WGS metagenome assembly WNFM01 (sample SAMN13153352, study PRJNA577476) | soil metagenome | isolation source: 60 cm saprolite on Douglas fir-dominated hillslope | place: USA:California | collected 2013-09-17 | reverse complement strand
CAAGGCAATCTCTTGGCTCTCTAGCTGCTGCAACGCGCCGGGTGCATCGGGTGCGCAAAGCGCCGACAGACCGGCGGCCCGCAGGGTGTCGACCAAGGCCTCGCGCAGCGCGGCGTCGTCTTCGACCACCAGGACCGATTCGTTCACGTTGCTCATTCACTGTCCTCTGCCGGTAAATCAATGATGAAGGTCGCGCCGGTAGCAGCGCCGCAAGGAGCGTCAGCCAAAGAAACGCTGCCTTGATGCGCCTCGACCACCGACTTGACGATCGCGAGCCCGATGCCGTTGCCGCGCGCGCGGGTGGTGAAGAACGGTTCGAAAATCCGCTCGCGAATGTGCGCCGGCACCCCTGGACCGTTATCGCTCACCACGATTTGCGCCCGGCCGCAGGCGGCGCGGCGCGCCAGCAACTCCAAATCGAGGTCCGCGGCCGCTGCCTGCAAGGCATTGGTGGCCAAGTTCAAAATCGCCGACACCAGCGACGGCGCGTTTGCGCGCACCATGAGATCCGGCGCCTGAGTGCGGATCGTCAGGCGAATCCCGCGGTGCAGCGCCGGCCGCAGCCACTGGGCCACCTGTTCCAGCAAGGCGCTCACGCTCACTACTTCGCGCGCGGCGCCGCCGTGAGCGAACGCCAGCATGTCGTTCACCAGCTTGTCGAGTTGTTTGAGGCTGCCGACCGTTTTCTCGGCGCATCGCGCCAGGTCCGAGGGCGTGCGCCCGGTCAGCGTCATTTGCGAGGCGTACAGCAAGGCGGCCGCCAGCGGGGTGCGAATCTGGTGCGCCAGGCCCGCCGCCAGCTCTCCCAAGGTCAGCAGACGTTGCTGGCGGGTCAGGAGCACTTGCATGAGATGCGATTCGGTCACGTCGGCCAGCAGCACCACTTCGCCGCCGCTCGGCAGCAAATCGCTGCCCGTGACGGTCTGCTCCGGAAATAGAATGGCGAGCCGCTCCAGCAGATTCGCGAGCTCCCGCACATTGCCCGGCCAGGGATTGCGCGAGCAGCGGCTCGCCCAACAATTCTCGGGCCGCCGGATTGCATTCTTGAATCTCGCCGCCGGAATCGAGCACCAGCACGCCGCCGGGCAGACCCGTGATCAACGCCGATAGGCGAGCGGCCAGATGCTCTTTGCCCGCACGCGCCTCCCCCAATTCAGCGCGTAGCTCCGCGACCTGGGCACGCAGCGCATCGAAGGCGCCGGAGAGCTGCCCCGACGCCGAACCGAAGGCGAGGAACGCTGCCTGTAATTCGGAGCGCCGGTTTTCGATCAGCTCGAGTTTGGTGGCTGCCATGCCGAAGAGGAAAGCAACTTCTGTGCCTTGGCGGTATTTTCTCTTCCTATCAATCAGTTACGCCGCTGCGTCGCGCGGAAAAACGCCAGCGTCAATTATTTGTCAGGCGCTGAGACGGTATTTGCGCAGCTTCTCCACCAGCGTGGTGCGCCGCATGCGCAGAAGTCTCGCCGCCCCGGCGACAGTACCGTCGGCTTCCTCGAGCGCTTTGCGAATGAGTCCGATTTCAATCGCCGACAGGTGATCCTTCAAATCGATCCCGCCGCGCGGCAGTTCGGCGCCCGCGGTCTCGGTGCTGTCGGCGAAGTCCGCCGGGTCGACCAGGTCCACCGTGTCCATGAGTTCCGCCGCATCGGCCAATTCCTCGCCGTCCGGGAGATCCGTTTCCCCCGCTTCCAGCAATTTCTCGAGCAGCGCGCTGGTCGCGCCCACGAGTTCCTCCGCGCCGGACGCCGGCGGCGTGATGCGCATGCCGCTCGCGAACCATCGCAAATCGCTGCCCGTGACGGTCTGCTCCGGAAATAGAATGGCGAGCCGCTCCAGCAGATTCGCGAGCTCCCGCACATTGCCCGGCCAGGGATTGCGCGCCAGACAGTTCATCGCCGCCTTGTCCAAGCGAATGTGGCGTCCTGCAAGTTGCCCCTGGCGCTGCACGAGGTGTTCGATCAACACCGGCAAATCCTCGAGACGCTCGCGCAGCGGCGGCATCTGTATGGGAAACACGTTCAGGCGGTAGTAGAGATCCTCGCGGAAACGCCCGGCGCTGATGGCGTCATCCAAGTCGCGATGCGTCGCCGCGATGATGCGCACATTGCAGCGAATGGTCCGGTTGCTGCCGACGCGCTCGAAATTCCGCTCCTGCAAGACCCGCAGCAGCTTGACCTGCATTTGCAGCGACATGTCGCCGATTTCGTCCAGGAACAGCGTGCCGCCTTCGGCGTACTCGAAGCGCCCCATCCGGGTCGACAGCGCTCCGGTGAACGCACCCTTTTCGTGGCCGAACAATTCACTTTCCAGGAGGTCGGCCGGAATCGCGCCGCAATTGACCGGTACGAATGGATGTCCGGCCCGGCCCGACAGCTCGTGAACGTGCCGCGCCACCATTTCCTTGCCGGTGCCGGACTCGCCGAGAATCAGCACATTGGTGTCGAAGGGAGCGACCTGCTCGATGAGCCGGTGCACGTCGCGCATGGGGCGCGAGGTGCCGCTCGGCCGAAAGCGGTGCGTTCCCGGTTGCGTCGGGTGCCCGGAGCGCACGTTCTGCGCCTGATTCAGGACCGCCGACAAGCGGCGCTGCTTGACCGGCAGTTCCAGATGGAACCAAGCCAGGTCGCCGCTGGACTCGGCGATCTTCGGCAACCCGTCATTGCTCAGGTAGATGATCGGCAGGGGTTGAGGCATGGCCCGTAGCTGCGTCACGAGTTCCGGACCGATGGCGGCAACGCTGCCCTTACTGATGATCACCGCGAGGCAGTCCAACGAACCGCCGTGCTGCGATTGACGCAGTGCAGCTAAGTCGCGGACGTGGACCGGTTCCAGATCCAAAAAACGCAACAGCGTTAACAGGGTCCGGGCCTCCGAATCCACCGATTCAATCACAATAACTTTGGCGTCTACCACTATCCGGGGCTCCTTCCCGTTAGAAGTGTGACGGAGTCCTCATATTTCGAGTTCCGTCTTAACCATTGCGTCTAACCCTTTGACAAAGCTCAATCAATGTCGGGGCGGGCAACATACTAACTGATGAGGTTGTGAGAAAAGAACTTGGCAAATCCCCGCAACACTTGTAGGGATATCTCTCAAAATGATCTGCAGAGTTTCGCTATTGACGGGATCAGTTGGCGGCAAGCCGAGCGCCGGCCACGAGTCTGCGGTGATGCCGGAAAATGAGCTTGTCGAGCTGCTCGACCACGGCGTCGCTCAAACCGCTGAAACGCATTTGTGCGGCGCGCAAGTCACCCTGCATCCGCTCGCCGGCGGCCACACAAGGAATTCTCACCGGTTGCGGCAACGCAGCATTAACGTAGACCGCCAATAGACCGGTGCTGCCCACGGCAGGCGTCGCATCGCCGAACCATTCCAGCGCGCGCGAAGTCAGGCGGATGCGCTGCGCCGCGGGCAGTCCGCTGTTGCGCAAGGCAAGCTCGGCGGCGAGGCGTAGCAGGATGTTCACCTTGTACTCCAGCCGCTGCAGCTCATGAATCAGGGCGGGCGATTCATCCTTGAGCGCCTCGTGCACCCGCACTTCGTCCAACGAGGCTTCGGCCCCGAGCAGCTGGTGGTTGTCGGCGTTCAGGCGCGCGAGCGCCAACCCTTCCGCAAGCGGCCCCGCGGTCCACACCACCGGCAGTGCCTCTTCGAATACCAAACCATCGCCGAGAAATGACTCAGGCATCTCCCCGCCTCGTGAATGCTTGCGGCTAGCGTTGCAGCCGGGTCGTGGAATAGGCAGCAACCGCGCGGCGGCCGACCGCGGCCATATCCAAAGCCCGCTCCTTGGTTAGCCGATGTTGCTCCATCAAACCAATCGCCCGATCGTTCAATTCGGAAATTTCTTCCAGCACCAGCCGATCGCCGGCGCTCAAGTTGTCGCGCTCCAGCCTCAGCGACTGTAGCAGCCGCATGCGCTCCGCGTCGAGATGCGCGAGCTCCTGCACGTTGGATTGATCGGCCGCGGCGAGCAATTGATGCGACAGCACCAGGGCGCGCTCGAGAGCCTGGCGCGCTTGGCTGGTCATCGCGAGTCCGTGACGATTTGATCCCAGCCGCTCTTGACCTCCGCCACCAGGCCGGCGACCTCGGCAACGACCCTTACGTCATTGGTCGCGTTGGCCAGCGTCAGCCGGTTCAGCATGTATTCGTACAAGGCGCGTAGATTCTCCGCTATCTGACCGCCTCGTTGCATGTCTAAGGTACCGTTGAGTTGGCCGATCAGGGCGACTGCCTTGCCCATCGCATTCCCTTTGGCAATGACATCGTTGAGAGGCCGATCGTCCTTGATGCGCTCCATGGAGCCGCGCGCGGTCGCCAGATGCGACAGAACGCCTTCGAACATGATCTGAACCAGCCGCGTCGGGCTCGCGTCCGCCACCAGACCATGGCTGCGTACCGCACGGTACTGCGCCGCTTTATTTTGGCCGTACATCATCCCTTATCCGCCCGTACTGAGGGTGCCGCTGCTCAACGAGCTATTGCTCGACGAGCTGGAGATGCCGGAGTTCGGATTGAACTCGGCTGTCAGATAGGTCTGCGTCTGCTTGAGCAGAGCGACCGCGGTATCCATGGCGTTGTATTCCTTGGTCAGGGTGGCCGAGTAGGTCGCGAGCCGCGCATTCAAGGCCGTTTGCTGGTTGGCTACGTCGGTCAAGCTCGACTGCAGGCCTTTATTGATGGAGTCCAGCAGCCCACCCCCCTGGGTGTACCCGTTGATCAAGCTATTGAGCTGGGTGGCGATGCCGTTGGCGCCGCCGAAAAAACTGCCCACTGACGCCAAGCTCGCAGTCAGCGCGTTGCCCAAGGTATCCGTATTGGTATTGTAAGTACCTTGCGTGCTCGCGGTGATGCCGAGGGACGCGAGAGAAGTGCCCGCGCTCGTGTTGCCCGACTTGACTTGGTCGAGGATGTTCGACAACTGGTTTTGGAAGGACTGCAGGGTCGCGTTGCCGAGCAAGGGCCCCGCTGTTTGGGTCGACGGATCGTAGCTGGTGAGGCTTTGGATGCTGGTAATCAGACCATTCAGGGCGGTTACGAAGGTGCCGATCGATGTCTGCGCACCGGTCGTATCGTTGCCGATCGTCAAAGTCGCTGGCGTATCGACGGCCGTGGTACCGAGTAAATTCAGTGTCACGCCACTGATGACTGAGGTCACCTGGTTGCTGGCGCTGGTCGCCGCGAAACGATTGACCGAAAAATTCGCGTCGGTCGCGGCCTGAGTCTGGGTCAGGTTCGTCACGTTGTTGGTCGGACCGTAAGTCAGCTTGGCGAGTCCGCCGTCGCCGCCCGACTGAGTGACCGTAATCGCGTTGGCGGCTCCGGTCGTGTTGCCGGTCAGCACGAGTCGCGCGCCTGCGGTCGTCGTCAGAATACTCGCGCTCACGCCCGGATTGTTCGGCGCGCCGTTGATCGCGGCCGCGATGCCGGCGAGCGTGTTGTTCGTAGAGTCGATGCTGATCGACGCAGAGGTCCCGCCGACCGCAATGGTCAACGTCCCGGTGCCGATGCTCGTGGCGCCGCTCGCAACGGGTTTCGAGGCAAGACTTGCCGCTGTCGCCAGGTTTTGCACCTGGATCGAATACTGCGCCGGGATGGCGCTGGACGTCGCCGTCCCTGACGCCACTTTGTCGTCGCTGACCGTTGCGGTGCGGCCGGCCAGCGTGCTCGGTGTCCGCAGCGTCGTCAGCGTCGCCTGTAGAGTAGCGAGGGCGCTGCTGAAGGTGCCGTAGGCCGACACCTGCGCGGTCAGCGCGCTCTTGCGATCCGACAGCTGGGTGTTTTGCGCCAATCCGGCGGCCGTGGTCAGCGAGGTAACGATGCCGTTGATATCCAGCCCCGAACCGATGCCCGTCGAGGAAATGACGTTATTGCCGGCGGATGAAATTGTGGAACTCATGAGATCCTTCGCCTTGATTCCGATTAACCGATATATCGGCAAGCCAAATCAGGACTTAAGCAAGAGCCGTACCAGACGGCGCCCCCATCCGCGAGTCGCCTTTAGCCGCGCCGGGCCGCGCCGCTACGCCCGGCTATCGACCAGCACGCCGGACACTCCCACACTGCGGGCCAGGGCGGGAAATTCCGAGATCAGGAACTCGCCCACGACCTCGCCGGTTGCCGGGTTGATCTGCTGGATCAGCTTGTGGTCCGAGTTCGGATCCACCCGAAACTGATTGGGCCGTCCGGAATCGTTGAGATGTTTGTTGAGCTGCGCTACCTGCGCCTCGATGGAGGCGGCGCTCCTCGCCCTTGCCGCCTCTTGGGCGGCCGATGCGGCCACTGTCTTGCCGCTCGCCGGCAAAGTCTTGCCGCTGCGTTGGTGAATCGAGACCGGTTTCTGCGCCTGACTTCCGTGCACTAGGCTCGCCGCCGGTATCTTTACCGGATTGCCGTCGCTAGCCATGTTGACACCTACGTTGACTTACAAAGGTTCCGCGGTACTCCTTCGCTCAACGTCGCTCCGTGCGACTGCTGCCCGGGCGTTGGTACGCCCGGGCAGCATCTATCACATCGAACTCTCTACTTTTCGGCCGTTACGGCAAAAGCTTGAGAATCAACTGCGGTTCCTGGTTGGCCTGCGCCAACACCGAGATACCCGCCTGCTGCAACACTTGAGACTGGGTCAGTTTGGCCGTTTCGGCCGCGAAGTCCGCATCCTGAATGGTGCTGCGCGAAGCGGTCAGGTTCTGGCTGGTCGCCTGAAGGTTGCTGACCGTCGACGTGAAGCGGTTCTGAATGGCGCCCAATTGGCTCTGGAACTGACTGACCGTGGCCAAGGCCGAGTCGATCGAGTGGATGGTCGAGTTTGCACCTGCCACCGTCAACACGTTCTGGGTCGACAGCAAGCCCGTGCTCGCGGCGATCGTGCCCGCGGTCAGTCCCGCGTTGCCAGGTGTGGCGCCCGCGACCGTGATGGCCGAGGCGGCAGAAACGGTGAGATTACCCACAGTCGCTGCCAACGTGCCGGCACCGGCACCCGTGCCCGTTGCGGCACCGCCGATGGTCTGCGTCGCGGTGATGTTGCTGCCGTCCGAGGCGGTGAGCACCAGGTTGCCGCTGCTGTCGGCCGAGGCGACGACGCCGGTCTGTCCCGAAACTGCATTGACGGCGGTCTGTACATTGCTTTGAGTCACAGTGCCGCCCACTCCCAGCGCTATGCCCGTCGAGCCAAAAATATCGACGCCGTTGATGTTGAGCGAATAGCTGTCGCCAGCAGCGGTGCCGGTGACGGTGCCGAATGCTGCCGCCACTGTCGACGTGCTCGCAGTCGCCGTCAAGCCGGTGACGCCCGCCGAATTGATGGCCTGGGCCACCGCGTAAGCGGATCCTGCGGTCTGCCCCGCATTGCCGGTGCCGGCGACGCTCGCCGCCACGGCCACGACCGGACCATTGCCGACCTGCAAGGACAGATCGCCGGTGGCGAGTGCGCCCGTGACCAGGTTGGTGGTGCTCGCATATTGACCGATCTGATCGGCGCGCACACCCTGCGACAGGTTGATGGAGATGGTGTTGCCGACATTGGCGCCGACCTGGTACGTGGTCGTGCCGCTGCTGCCGTCGAGTACGTTCAAGCCGTTGAATGACGTTTGCGACGCGATTCGAGTGATTTCAGCAATCTGCTGCTGCACTTCTTGGTCGAGCGCAGCGCGGTCGGCCGCGCTGTTCGAGCCGTTGGCGGACTCAACCGCCAAGGTGCGGATGCTCTGCAAGTTGTCGGTCAGCGTCGCGAGCGCGCCCCCGGCAGTCTGTGTCTCAGAGATGGCATCGTTCGCGTTCTGCACGGCCTGATTCGTGCCGTTGATCTGGGTTGTGAATTGGCTGCTGATCGCGAGACCCGCGGCGTCGTCGGCGGCGCTGTTGATGCGCAAACCCGAAGACAGGCGCTGCAAGGCCTGGGACAATGTCGCTTGCGAACCCGTCAGATTCCGCTGCGCGTTGAGCGAGTTGATATTGGTATCAAGTGTTAATGACATGTAAATACTCCTGAAAGTTAATCCACCGGCCCCTCTTAGGCCCCGCTGCTTGTGTTCACTTCACCCACCTCGGGCGGACCGGTGACCACGTTCAAAGACTGTATCGGACCGCCACGGCCTTTCTTGAGTGGCTACCGAGGCCTCCGCTGCAGCTTTTGTTGCGCTATGTCGCAGATTTTGCGAGAGGAATTTGACAGTTGCGTCTGCGGTAGCCGGAAGCGCCTCGAGTGCCCTCGGCCGACGCCTAGGATCTCATAGCGGCGCCCAACCACCCACATAGAGTAGAATGCGCCCCCGTTTCTTCCCCAAGGCCGATCAGTATTGAAAACCGTGACCCGTAAGAGCCCCACCGTGGGCTTCGTCAGCCTGGGATGCCCCAAGGCGCTGGTCGACTCCGAACGCATTCTCACGCGCCTGCGTGCGGAAGGGTATGAGGTTGCGGCCAGTTACCGCGCCGCGGACCTCGTGGTGGTCAACACCTGCGGCTTCATCGACGCGGCGGTGGACGAGTCCCTGGACGCGATCGGTGAAGCGCTGGCCGAGAACGGCAAGGTCATCGTGACCGGCTGCCTCGGCGCTCAACCGCAAAAAATTCTCGACCGACATCCGCAAGTACTGAAGATCACGGGACCGCAGCGCTACGAAGAGGTGGTCGCCTCGGTGCACGAGCACTTGCCGCCGCAGCACGAGCCGTTTCTGGATTTGATTCCGCCGCAGGGCGTGAAACTCACCCCGCGCCACTACGCCTATCTCAAGATATCCGAAGGCTGCAACCACCGCTGCAGCTTCTGCATCATTCCCTCGATGCGGGGGCGTCTCGTCAGTCGGCCGATCGGTGAGGTATTGCGCGAGGCGGAACAGCTGGCGCGCGCCGGGGTCAAGGAGATCCTGGTGATTTCCCAGGACACGAGCGCCTACGGGGTCGATCTCAAGTACGCCGCACAGCCCTGGCGAGACGCCGAGCGCAGCGCTCGATTCTACGATCTCGCCGCCGCTCTGGGCGAACTCGGCGTGTGGATCCGGCTGCACTATGTCTATCCCTATCCCCATGTCGACCAAGTGATCGAACTGATGGCGGACGGACGCGTTCTGCCCTACCTCGACATTCCGTTTCAGCATGCCAGCGCGCGTATTCTCAAACTCATGAAGCGGCCGGCCGCCGCTGAAAATACCCTGCAGCGCATCGCCGAATGGCGGCGCGCGCTGCCGGATATGACCATTCGCAGCACGTTCATCGTCGGCTTCCCGGGTGAAACCGAGGAGGACTTCGCGGAGTTGCTCGATTGGCTGCGCACCGCGCAATTGGATCGGGTGGGTTGTTTCGAGTACTCGCCGGTCGAAGGCGCCGCGGCGAATGCGCTGCGCCAGCCGCAGGTACCCGCGGAAATCAAGCAGGAACGCCGAGCCCGGTTCATGGAACTTAGCCAAGAGATCAGCGCGCAGCGGCTGGCGCGAAAGATCGGCCGCACCATGCCGGTGCTGGTCGACCGAATAGACGGCAATGTCGCCATTGCGCGCTCCAGCAGCGATGCCCCGGAAATAGACGGGGTGGTGCGGATCCGCGCACCCAAGGGATTGGCGGTCGGCGATTTTGCCCAGGGTAATCTGCCGATGTTTACACACTCGCTTGCACACTAGGGAATCAGCCGTGGACATTACTGCCGACCGGGTCGTTACCATTCACTACACGCTCAAGGACGACGCCGGCGCCGTGCTCGACAGCTCGGCCGGCGGCGAACCGCTGGCCTATATACAGGGTCACGGCAATCTGGTCCCCGGCCTGGAGAAGGCACTCGAGGGCAAACAAGACGGCGCTTCACTCGCCGTCTCGCTGGCGCCTGCGGACGGTTATGGCGTGCGCGACGAGGCGCTGGTGCAGCGCGTACCGAAACGTACCCTGCAGGGCTCGGGCGAAATCAAAAAAGGCATGCAATTTCAGGCGCGCACCCCGGACGGCATGCGCTTGTTCACCGTGACGGCCGTGGTCGGCGACATGATCACTCTGGACGGTAATCACCCTCTCGCCGACCAAACCCTGCATTTCAACGTGGACGTGGTCAACGTGCGCGAGGCAACCAGCGAAGAACTCGAACACGGCCACGTGCACGGCGCGGGCGGGCATCACCATTAGTCATGCGCTTCGCGCATTTCCATGCGCTTCGCGCAACCTTCAACGGGGTCGCGGCGACCCCGTCCTTTAATGTTCTCGATCGGAACGACCCCGTAGATTCGGCGCGTCGCGCCTGGAAATAGCCTTTACAAATATTTGAACAGGCTCAACCCTTGCGTCAGGGTGTAGGCCTGCATGGAAGCGCTGAGGGTGGTGTTCTGCAGATCCAGCGCGGTGATCGGCGGCGGCGTAATCCAGGCTCTGCAGCGAGGAGATGGACGCTTTGAGCTGAATTTGCTGACTGCTGGAGACCGACTGTTGGGTGGTGATGGAGTTCAGCTGTGCACCGATGGTCGCCCGGATGTTCGACGTCTGGCCGAGCGCTTGATCGATATTGTTGATCGCGTTGCCCAGTAAATTATTGAGTTTCGCTTGCGCCACCGAAGTGCCTCCTCCGGTCTGCAAGGCGCTCACCAAATTCTGTACCGTCGTGAACACGCTTTGATTGCTGCTCGGCGCTACCGTGAACGAATCACCGGTAGCCGGCTGCCCGGTGAGCGTCACCTGGACGCCGCGGAACGCGATCGACTGACCGTCCGTATACGTCCCCGACGTCACGAGCACATTGGCTGAATCGCGCACCTCGTAGGTGTTCGCGGCCGTGAAATTGATGGCATAGGTACCGCCGTCGTAGGCGGCCGGGTTCTGTACCGTCGAGGCGCCGAGCACACCCGTGCCGGTGTTGCCTGAAGCGGCGCTCGCGCTGAAGGTACCGTTCCCGGTCTTGATTTGGTTGAACACGGAATTGCCATTGTCGCCGTCGGCGATGATCTGACCGGCGGCGATCTGCACTTGACGCTGGCCCTGGTCGCCGGCGTAGTTTGCGCCGCTTGCCGTCAGTGTGAACGGTTGGTTATTCGTGGAGAAGCCGCCGAATATGTACTCGCCGTTGCCGTCCTGGGCGTTGGCCAGGGATAACAAACTGTTCTGGATTTGAGTCGCCTGCGCCGCAATCGCCGTGCGGCCGTCGCTGGAAACGGAGGAATTGTTGGCCTGCAGCGCGAGATCGCGCAGACTTTGCAACTGGGTCTGCACCTGCGACAGCGCGGTATCCTCGATGCTGAGCCGAGTCTGTGCACTGTTGGCGTTGGAGTCGTACTGCTGACTTTGCGCGAGCGCCTGATCGTAGTTGTTGACGCTCCCCGCGGCGACCGGATTCTGCGACGGGGTGGTGAACGCAAGATTTGTCGAGATTTGATTCTGCGTTTGCGACAGATTGGACTCGAGCTGAGTCAGCGCAGCGAGAAACTGCGCTTGATTCAGACTTTGGGTTACGCGCATGGGGACTTCCTCTATGCCGCCTGCACGGCGGTCAGCAAGCTCTGAAACAGGCTACTGCCAATTTTCAAGGCCTGGGCGGCGGCTTGATAAGACTGTTGCCATTGCAATAGGTTCGCGGCTTCCTCATCCAGGTTGACCCCCGATACGGACTGCACATTCTTTTGCGCCTGAGTGTTGACCGCCGTCTGGGCGGCTTGCGCGGTATTGACCTGT
>WNFM01283709.1_pt1 | contig 11644 bp, 6 predicted proteins | sample 5400271 | NCBI WGS metagenome assembly WNFM01 (sample SAMN13153352, study PRJNA577476) | soil metagenome | isolation source: 60 cm saprolite on Douglas fir-dominated hillslope | place: USA:California | collected 2013-09-17 | reverse complement strand
GCGATCGTGCGGCTCGAGCGGCTGCCGCAGACGCCCAACGGCAAGGTGGACGTGGCGGCCTTGCCGGCGCCCGAGGCGGTGCGCAGCGCCGCATTCCTCCCTCCACGCAACGATCTGGAAGAGAAGGTCGCCGATGTGTGGAGGAGCGTCCTCTCTGTTCCGGAGGTCGGCGCGTACGACAAGTTCTTCGATCTCGGCGGGACGTCTCTTCTGCTGTACCGCGTCTACAGTCAGCTCCGCGAGATCCGAGGCGATCTGCGGCTGGTGGACCTGTTCCGGTACACGAGCGTCGAGGAGCTCGCGCGGTACCTGGGCGCGGAAGCGCCGCGAGACGCCAGCGACCTGGCGCGGGGCCGTTCGCGAGCGAAGGAACGCAAGGGCGCTCGACAGGCGGTGAAAGCCTCCAGAACGCCGGCTTCTTCGACGCCGCGCACAATCTGAAGATCGGCTTTGGCCGTGACGGTTCCGGAGATCTTCGCATGAGTACCGAGCCTTCGTCTCTCGACCAGCACGCCGGAGTCACAGCCGATCAGCCTGGCGGGAGATGGGAGTCAGCAAGCGGACTTCCCGAGGCGCGTCTGCCACGGCCAGCACGGGCAACCGCCGAACGCGTGATGGACTGCCGATGCCCAAAATCCAGCTGATCGTCGATCTCCTCGGTGACCCGCCTTTCANNGAGCAGGCCGGGATGAGCACTGAGCATCTATGCGTCCAGCAGTGGAAAACGAGCCCGCAGAAAGTGATCCCGCTGATGGAGGCAGAGCTCGTCGCCAGGCTCAGAGCGGACCGCTCCATCGATCTGCGGCTCTTTAGAGATCGAGCGTTGAGAATCCTGGGCCCGGACTCCCTGTCGTCGGGCAGAAACGTCATCTTCTTCGATGGGCTTGCCTATGGAGCGCAGATATACCTGCAAAGCGGACAAATCTCGGGATACTGCGCGAATTCCCGCTATCTGATGGACATCCTCCTCGGGCTGCTCCTGTTTCCGCGCGACGCGGACTTCTCTTCTTCACTCAGTGATTGGTGCAGCAGGTCACCGGTGATTGGCCATGTTCCTCTGGTCGCGCCGTGTCTCGAGTACCCGGACGGATACCCGAGCACCGGTGATCGGCTGACGCCGGCTCAAAACAGAATGCTGAGCGAGCAGGGCATCCTCATCGGCCACTCCTTGCGGCTCGGAAAGGCCGACGCCTTCAGTTTCGCCGGCGTCGTGTTCCATCTCGACCGCCTGTGCAAAGACGCGGGATTCAAGGCCGCTCGCGTGTTTGTCGACGACATCACGTATCGCAGCATCGAGGCCATGCAACATCTCCTTCCGGTCACATTCAAGACCGAGCACTACTTCGAATGCGTGCCGATGATTCAAAACGCGGAACTGTACCGGTTGATGCGGCACTCGCATTTTGGGCTCTGCTACGACTGGTTCCCGGAGCCGTTCGGTTTCTATCCCCTGGACTCCGTTTTCTGCGGCACGCCAGTGTTTACCAATGGCGCAGGGAACCTGCGTCATCTGCTGCCGCAGGATCACGGGATTCGCGTGTTCGATCCCATCGGTCTGCAATTCGGCACTGTCGAAGCGCGCTTCGCTACAGGAGAAGCCGTCGCCCGCTGCATCCTCGACTCCATCCTGTCGGGGGTCGACCAGCGCGCGTGCCAAGCAGGCGTGGAGTTCATGCGGCAGAACTACAACATCGACCGGTTCTCGCGTGGGATCGTTGGATTCCTCGAAGCGTGTCTCGATCCACAGAGGACGGAGCCGGCGAATGTCAGCCAGGCCACCCTGGAGCTGTCCCCATTGGTGAGGCGCTGGTGTGCCACCAACGGCGCCGTGCTGTCCGACTACATGCCACGGCAGGTGCCGCCCGAACAGCGCGATCTGCTGAGCGCGTCGCTGGGCCGACGCATCATCGAGCTGGCAACGGCGCTGGACGACAAGAGTCGCGACGCGATTCTCGAGCTGTACAGGAACGGCATCGTCACCTTCGCTTTGCCTTGCGGCGATTTGTGCCGGCTCGATCCGGCGGCGTAGATCGAGATACCGCTCGACTCTTCCGCGATGCTGTCTGCTGACGCACTTTCCAGACTGTCAAATGGCGAAGGTTCTTGTGACAGGCGGCGCAGGGTTCATCGGCTCTCATACGGTCGATGCGCTTCTGGCGAATGGCTACGACGTGCGAGTGCTCGACAACCTGCAGCCGCGGGTGCACGGTGCCGGCAAACCACAGTACCTGTCCAGCGACGTTGAATTCCTTCGCGGCGACGTGCGCAATCGCGACGATCTCCGACGAGCGCTGGCCGGCACCGATGTCGTCTTCCACTTTGCGGCCTATCAGGACTACTTCACCGACTTCTCCACGTTCTTCCACACGAACGTCGTTGGGACCGCCTTGCTGTACGAGCTCATCGTCGAGCTGCGCCTGCCGATCAGAAAGATCGTCGTCGCCTCGTCGCAATTCGTCCATGGCGAGGGTCTGTATCGCGGCCCGGACGGAAGGGCGGTGGCCCCGCCGATGCGGTCGCGCCGGCAGCTCGAGGCCGGGAGGTGGGACATCGAACAGGATGGATTCCCGCTCGAGTGGCAGTGGACGCCGGAAACCCATGCCAGCCCAGTCAACGCGTACTCGTTGTCGAAGCACAGCGAAGAATCGCTCGCCCTCGGTCTCGGAGAACGCTACGAGATTCCGACGGTCGTGTTGCGCTACTCGATCGTGCAGGGGGCACGGCAGTCGTTTTCAAACGCATACAGCGGCGCATGCCGGATCTTTTCGCTCAGCTACCTTCTCGGCCGGGCACCGACGATCTACGAGGACGGACGGCAGTGTCGCGATTTCATCAATGTCCATGATGTCGTCGATGCCAATCTGCTCGTCCTCAACGATGCGCGAGCCGACGACCGGGTCTTCGGCGTCGGCGGCGGCCGCGCACACACGGTGCTGTCCTTCGATCGCGTGGTGGCCCGTGAGTTCGGACGGGAGGATCTCCATCCGGACATTCCCGGCGAGTTCAGGTTCGGAGACACGCGGCATGCCTGCTCGGACGTCTCGAAACTGTCGGCACTGGGCTGGCGGCCGCGACGCACGGTGGAGGAGAGCGTCAGAGAGTACCGCCAGTACCTTGAACAGTGCGGATGCCTGGACGACGCGCTGACCAGTCAGGCGGCGCACATGCGACGATGCGGCATCGTCAGGCGAGTCGTGCAGTGAAAGCGTTTCTGCTTGCCGCCGGATGCGGCACGCGCCTGCGGCCGCTCACCGAGAGCATCCCGAAGTGCCTAGTGCCGATTGCAGGACAACCGCTGTTGTTTCACTGGTTCGACGCCCTGGTCGACGCGGGTGTCCGCGAAGTGCTCGTCAACACACACCATCTGGCCCCGCGCGTGGACGCCGCCATCGGACGCTGGTCGGGGTCGCTCGCGGTGCGGCTCGCGTACGAGCCGGAGCTTCTTGGGAGTGGCGGAACGCTGAGGGCCAACAAGCGCTTCGTCGAGGGCGAGCGGGACTTCTTCGTCATCTACGCGGACAATCTCGCGGACGTGAAGCTTGCGGCGTTACTCGAGGCGCACCGGAGGGACGGGATGGCATTCACCACGTTCGTGTACGAGACCGCGCGTCCGCTGGAAAAGGGCATCTGCGTGCTGGAACCCGGAACCGACCGCATCCTCGAATTCGCCGAGAAGCCGTCGAGGCCGAAGTCGAACATCGCCAGCGCCGGAATCGCGGTCGCAAGCACTCGGATCTTCGACGCGTTGCCGGATCGGTGTCCCCTCGATCTCTCGCGCGACGTGCTGCCGGGGCTTGGCGGCCGCATGCAGGCGGTCAGGACGGATGGTTACATCCGCGACATCGGATCGCTGACGGACTACCGGACGGCGCAGCGAGAGTGGCGATCGCTCCGCTCGACGTCCCGGGTGATCACTCGAGGACCGTACTAAAGCTATGGTCATCACCCAAACGCCCTTGCGGGTGAGCTTCGTCGGCGGCGGTACCGACTTCGTCGATTACTACCGAGTGCGTGCGGGCTTCGTTGTCAGCTCCGCAATCGACAAGTATGTGTTCGTCATCGTCAAGCGACGGTTCGACGATCTCATTTACCTCAATCATTCACGCAAAGAAATCGTGTCGTCCGTCGACGACGTGCAGCACGAGCTCGTTCGGGAGGCGATGCGCATCAGCGGGGTCGACCGCGGCGTCGAGATCACGACGCTCGCGGACATTCCCGCGGAAGGCTCGGGGCTGGGGTCGTCCAGCAGCACGACTGTCGGGCTCCTCAACGCGCTGTACGCCTACCAGGGCCGTCAGGTCTCTGCCGAGACGCTGGCCCGCCAGGCATGCGAAATCGAGATCGACCGTTGTCGCAAGCCAATCGGCAAACAGGACCAGTACATCGCCGCATATGGAGGCCTTCGGACATTCCGATTCTGCCCTGACGGCGAGGTGCACGTCGAGCGTCTGCCGTTGTGCGGGGAGCAACTGCATCGGCTGGAATCGAGACTGATGCTCTACTACACCGGCATGACGCGCCAGGCGAGCGACATCCTGGCTGTGCAGAAGGCACGGACGGCGCCGTCGCTCGATCGGCTCGATGTCATCGCTGCCCTGGCGGCCGACGCGCGCGAGGCGATCATCGCCGGCAGTCTCGACCGGCTCGGGCACCTGGTCGACCAGAGCTGGCACCTGAAGAAGAGCCTCGTCGACTCTATCTCGAACACAACCATCGAACGGATGTACGAGCGCGCCATGGCGGCGGGCGCCACGGGCGCGAAGATCTGCGGCGCCGGCGGCGGCGGGTTCCTGATGCTCTGCTGCTCTCCGGAGCGCCAACCCGACGTGCAACGGGCGCTCGCCGACTATCGGCACGTGCCTTTCGGTCTCGAGGCTCACGGCTCGAAAGTGATCTTCAGCTACTGGAGGTCCTGATGAATTTCACGGAGTACGTCGGACATGCGACGGAGGTCCTTCGGGTGGTGCAGGGCGATGCCGTCGAACAGGCGATCGCTCTCGTCTATCGGGCGTACGAGGCGAATCGTACCGTCTTCATCGTGGGCAATGGCGGTTCCGCCGCCGCCGCGTCGCACCTCGCGCAGGATCTCGCCAAGGGTGTCGTCGAGCAGACGGCCTGCCGCGGGATCCGGGCACTGAGCCTCACCGACAACGTCGCGTACATCACGGCGGTGGCCAATGACGAGAGCTACGACTCGGTGTTCGGCGCGCAACTCAACACCTTTGCCGCCGCGGACGACGTCCTGATCGCTATCAGCGTGTCCGGTCACAGTCGAAACGTTCTCCAGGCGGCGTCGGCGGCAAACAGTCGAGGCATGTCGATTGTTGGGGTGACCGGCGGCGCTCTCTCCCCTCTCCACCACCTGAGCGACCTCGTGATTCGCGTCCCGGTCGCCGACGTCGGACTGGTGGAGGGCGTCCACGCCGTTATCTTCCATTACATGGTCACGAGGCTCCGCGCGTTGATGACCGGCATCACTACGGAACACGCCCGGCTCGTGCCGCTCGGCGACTTGCAGCCAGTCTGACCCCAAGGGCACGGCCGCGGCATTCACGTTCGCGCTCGGCTCCAGAGCCCGGCTGCCGGACGGATCAGGGTCTCCCAATGAAACCGCAGAATCTCGAGCATGCGATCGCCGTCATCGGCATGAGCTGCCGCCTGCCCGGCGCCCGCGATACCGCCGAGTACTGGAGCAACCTGTGCGCGGGGGTCGAATCGATCACATTCTTCTCGGACGACGATCTGCTCGCCGCCGGTGAGTCGCCCGAGGTGTTCCGCGATCCGTCGTACGTCCGGGCGCACGGGTGCATGCCCGACGCGTACGCCTTCGATGCCGCCTTCTTCGGCGTGAGTCCGAACGAGGCGGCTGCGACGGATCCGCAGCAGCGTGTCTTTCTCGAGTGTGCGTGGAGCGCGCTTGAGGACGCCGGCTGCGATCCCGGGCGGTTCAGCGGCGCCGTCGGCGTCTTTGCCGGCTCCGGGACAAACGGCCATTATGCCCGCGTTCGGGCGCAGACCGACCTCGCGTCAGCCGTGGGCGACGAGGTCGTCCAGGTCGGCAACAACAGAGAATTCCTCACGACTCGCGTTTCGTACAAGCTGGGCCTGCGCGGCCCGAGTGTGGCGGTTCAGACCGCCTGCTCCACGTCGCTCGTGGCCATCCATCTGGCGTGTCAGAGCCTGCTCAACCACGAGTGCGATGTCGCGCTCGCCGGCGGCGTGACGATCCATTCAGACCCGACGGGATACCGATACCAGGAGGGCGGGAAGCTCTCGCCAGACGGGCACTGCCGTGTGTTCGACGCCCGCGCCGCGGGCACCGTCGGCGCCTCGGGCGCGGGAGTGGTCGTGCTGAAACGGGTGGAGGATGCTCTCCGCGATCGCGACACGATCCGCGCGATCGTCAGAGGATCGGCGATCAACAACGATGGCGCCGCGAAGATCGGGTTCAACGCGCCCAGCGTCCGGGGGCAGGCGCAGGTGATCGCCGAGGCGCTGGCGATCGCAGACGTCGATCCGTCGACCATTGCCTACCTGGAGACACACGGCACCGGGACTCCGCTTGGCGATCCGATCGAGATCGCGGCGCTGACGGAGGTGTTTGGCACGACGGGACACGGAAAACGCCAGTGCGCGTTGGGCGCCGTGAAGACCAATATCGGCCACGTGGACGCGGCGGCCGGCGCGGCCGGTTTCATCAAGGCGGTGCTTGCGCTTCAGTATCGGACGATCCCGCCGACCCTCCACTTCGAGAAGCCCAATCCCGAGACGGGGCTGTCAGATTCGCCCTTCTACGTGAACACAGCCCTGCAGCCGTGGGAAACGGATGGTGCGCCGCGACGCGCCGGAGTCAGCTCCTTTGGAATCGGTGGAACCAATGCGCACATCGTGTTGGAGGCGGCGCCAGATCTTCCGTCGCATCCCGGGATTTCCGCCGCGCAGCTCCTGATTCTCAGCGCCAAGAGCGAGGCCGCGCTGGAGCGGATGCGCGGAAACCTGGCGCGGCACCTGGGGGAACATCCCGAGCTTCCGCTGTCGGATGTGGCTCACACGCTCCAGGAGGGGAGGACCGAACAGGCGCACCGCTGGGCCGCGGTGGCGCGCGACGTCAAGGAGGCGCGGGAGGCACTGAGGGGGACCTCCCGACGCGCGGTTCTCACAGGTCGGACCTCGGAACACCCGTCCGTGGCGTTCCTCTTCCCTGGCGGTGGAAGTCAGTACCTGGGCATGGCGCGCGAGCTGTACGTCCGCGAGACCGTCTTTCGTGAGGAGATCGACTTCTATGCGGACGTCCTCGCGCAGGACTTCACATGGGATCTTCACGCGACGCTCTTTCCGGGAGAAGGAGACGTGGACGCCGCCCAGGCGCGGCTGAGGCAGATCCGTTATGCGCTCCCCGCGCTCTTCGCTGTGGAATCCGCGCTGGCGCAGCTCTGGATGTCGTGGGGTGTGCAGCCGGACGCTCTGCTGGGGCATAGCCTCGGCGAATACGTCGCCGCCTGCGTGGCCGGAGTGTGGCCCCGCCAGACTGCCATCCGGCTCGTGACCGCTCGCGCCCGTCTGATGCAGTCGCTCCCGGGAGGCTCGATGCTGGCCGTTCCGCTGTCAGAGCGCGAGATCCGAGAACTGCTCCCGGCGCACGTGGCAGTCGCTGCGGTCAACAGCACCTCCCACTGCGTTGTCTCCGGAGAACCGCGGGAGGTCGAGAAGCTCGAGACATTGTTGGCGGAACGAGAGATCGTCACCCGGCGGCTGCGCGTGTCGCACGCATCGCACTCGGCCGCCATGGATCCGATCTTGGACGCGTTCGAGGTGGAAGTACGCAAGGCCCAGCCCGCCGCGCCGCGTATCCCGTTCCTGTCGAACGTCACCGGGGACTGGATCACTGCCGAGCAAGCGACTGATCCTGGATACTGGGCGCGTCACCTGCGCCAAACCGTCCGCTTTGCGGACGGCCTCCATCATCTACTCGAACATCCGAACCGCGTGTTCCTCGAAGTCGGTCCCGGGGACACACTCGGCACGTTCGCGAGACGCGACGGCGCCGGCAACGGCGGTCGCCTGGTTCTGAGAAGCCTGCCGCCAGCCGATGAGCCGGACGCCAGCGATCTCACGGTCTTGGAGGCGCTCGGCGCCCTGTGGACCGCCGGCGTCGGCGTCGAGTGGTCGAAAGTGCGTGGCCAGCAGCCGTGCCGGAAGGTCGCTCTTCCGACGTATCCGTTCGACCGCACGGAGTACCGCGTGCGGCGGCGGGTTCATCCGGCAGCGGCGGTGTCCTTACGGTCCCGTGCTACGTCCCCGTCAGTTGCAGGTCCGCCCGTTCCTCCACTGTCGGTCCCAACGCCTCTCCTACAAGAGCCCATGCCCATGATGACCGAGGCTGTTCTGTCTGTCGAACGTCCGTCTCCGCCGATTGTCCGTCGGGTGACGGCGGTCTTCGCGCGCCTGCTGGGAACGGATCCCACCGAGCTCGATCCGACCCGAACGTTTCTGGATCTCGGTGCCGATTCGCTTCTGCTGATGCAAGCAAGCCGCTCAATCGCGAGCGAGTTCGGGGTCCGGATCCCGTTCCGGCGGTTGCTCACCGGACTCTCGACGGTGAACGACCTGTCGGTTCACTTGACTGGCGACACCTCCCGCCGACGCGACGATCACCCTTCACCCGCAACCCGCCGGTCCGCTCGTCCTGGCCGCGCCAGACACGTCGCACGGAAATGGCGCGCCGTCCGGGAACGGATCCGCTCTGCAAGACATCGTCTCGCACCAACTCGCCGTTATGCAGGCGCAACTCGAACTGCTGCGCGGCGGAGGCGCCGCACGCGAGCCGCTCTCGCCTGTCGCGTCGTCAACGCGCAGCGATCAGCACACGTCGACGGGCATGGCGCTGGTCGTGTCCAGCGGAGTCGCGTCGAATACGCGGCCATCGACGCCGGTCGCCTCGCACGGTCCACACCGTCCCGTTCGGCAGACGATCGATCTTGGCGGGAACTACACGGAGCGCCAGCGCCGCCATTTCGACGAACTCGTGTGCCGCTACACCGCGCGCACGCGCGGCTCCAAGACCTACGCCTCGGAACACCGCCCGACGCTCGCCGACAACCGGGCGGCGCTCGGCTTCCGAATGGCGACCAAGGAGCTGCTTTATCCACTCGTCGGAGCGAGGTCGCAGGGCTCGCGCCTGTGGGATGTGGACGGGAACGAGTACATCGACTTCACGTGCGGGTTCGGTGTGCATTTCTTCGGACATCGTCCACCGTTCATCATCGAGGCCGTGGAGCAGCAGCTCCGGCGCGGCTTCCATCTCGGCCCGCAGTCGGATCTTGCGGGAGCAGCCGCGCGGTTGCTGTGCGAGCTCACGGGCATGGAAAGGGCGACGTTCTGCAATACCGGTTCGGAGGCCATGATGACAGCCGTCCGCATGGCGCGCGCGGCGACGGGCCGCGATCGAATCGCGATGTTCGAGGGCTCCTACCACGGATGCTTCGACGGGCTCCTCGCGCGTCCTGGTGGCGTGCAGGCCGGTGAGCGGCGGTCGCTCCCCGTGGCAGCGGGGACACCGCAGAGGATGGTTGACGACATCGTCGTGCTGCCGTACGGAACGCCCGAGACGTTGGCCTACCTCAGCGCGAACTGTGCAAACCTCGCGGCAGTACTCGTGGAACCGGTCCAGAGCCGCAATGTCGAATTTCACCCGCGGGAATTCCTGAAGCAGGTGCGGAGTGTCACCGAGCGGGACGGGACGGTTCTGATCTTCGACGAGTTGATCACCGGACTACGCATGGGGCCCAGCGGAGCGCAGGGTTTCTTCGGCGTCCAAGCCGACTTGGCGACGTACGGCAAAGTGGTCGGCGGAGGATTCCCGATTGGGGTCGTTGCTGGCCAGGCTCGGCTGCCGATCAAACGTTCTTCGCCGGCACTTTCTGCAAGCACCCGATCGCCATGGCCGCTGCGGACGCTGTCCTCCGGCACCTCAAGGAGCGGGGACCCACACTGCAGGAGGAGCTGAACGATCGGACCGCCCGTCTGGTCACGGCACTGCGGGAAGTGATCAGAGAGGAGCAAGTGCCGCTCCGAATCCCGAGTTGCGCGTCGATCTTCCAGTTCCGTGTAGATCCGCAGGAGCCATTCGGCGACCTGCTCTTCTATCACCTGTTGGAACGGGGCATGTACATCTGGGAAGGACGCGGCTGCTTTCTCTCCACCGCACACACCGATCAGGACTGCGACGGCTTGATCCAGGCGTTGGGTGAGAGCATCCACGCCTTGCGCGACGGCGGCTTCTTGCCCGCGAGGCGTGCGAGCTCGACTCCATCGCTCGTTCACGATGACCGTGCTGAAACCACGACGATGGCTCCTGATCGGACCGTCGCTCCTGCTCAAGCTCCCGCTGCGGCCGATTTGCCGCGATCCCTGCCGCTCACGCCTGCCCAACGCCAGATCTGGGTGCACGCGCAGTTCGGCGACGACGCCTCTCGCGCGTACAACGAGCAGATGGTGGTGGGGCTCGGCGGGTGCCTGGACCTGGCCGCGCTGCGTGCCGCATTGGAAGATGTCGTCCAGCACCACGAGGCGTTGCGGACCGTCTTCGACTCGTCGGGAGAGAAACAGCACATCCTGCGTTCTCTTCCCGTCGTGCTTCGGGTGACAGAGATTGTCTCCACGACGGAGGGAGACAGCGATGGCGCCCTGCGTCAGGCGCTACTCGACGCTCATCGGGAGACATTCGATCTCTGCCAAGGACCGCTGTGGCGCGTCTACGTACATGTCTGCAGCGCTGAATACCAGGTCCTGCAGATCGTTTTTCACCATATCGCGGTAGACGGCCTGGGGTTCGCGGTCATGGTGCGGGATCTGGAAGCCGCATACCATGCGCGGCGCGACGGTCGAATTCCGCGGCTACCGCCGGCGATGCAGCTCAGTGAATATGCCGCCAGGCTGGTGAGCTACGCCGACACGCATGCGAGCCAGGAAGCGACGTGGCTCAGCCGGTTCGAGGGGGCGATGCCGCTCGGACTTCCGACCGATCGCCCGCGACTCCGGGTTCCGACGAGCGCAGCGATTGAGTTGACGGTGACGCTTCGCTCTCCTCTGATCTTGAAATTGAAGGACTGGGGTCGTCGCGAGGGATGCACTCTCTTCATGACGCTGATGGGCGGATTACTCGCCGCCCTGCATCATTTCGCCGACCAGGACGACATCGTCGTTGGAATTCCTTCGGCCGGCCGTCCTTTCGCCGGAGCCGATTCGCTCGTGGGGAACTGTGTCGACGTACTGCCAGTGCGCAGCCGGATCGATAGCGGCCAGGGCCTGCTCCCGTTCCTGCGGAATGTGCGCGACTGGTTGCTCGACGCGTACGAACACGAGGTTTTCTCGTACGCCCCCCTTCAGGAGAAGCTGCAGATCCCGCGCGGGCCCGGGCAGCCTCCACTCATATCCGTCGCCTTCAACCTCGAGCCGGGTGGACAACCTGCGGATCAAGACCGAACGCGTAAGTTCGCTGATCTCGAACTGAAGCCGGTGAAGGGTGTCGCGACTCCTCTCGCCAAAGTCGATTTCCATGTTGACGCGGTGGAGAAGCGGGGCGAGATCAACCTGGTTTGCCTCTACAACACGGATCTGTTCGACGGGGGCACGATCGAGCGGC
>WNFM01064464.1_pt4 | contig 11644 bp, 12 predicted proteins | sample 5400271 | NCBI WGS metagenome assembly WNFM01 (sample SAMN13153352, study PRJNA577476) | soil metagenome | isolation source: 60 cm saprolite on Douglas fir-dominated hillslope | place: USA:California | collected 2013-09-17 | reverse complement strand
GACCACCCCGACCCGCACGTTGCGGAAGCGAGCCGGCGCCGCGCCGTGTCCGGTGTGCCCGACCTGGCCGGGCTGGCCCTTGCCGCAGTTCGGCGTGCCCCACATCGTCCACTCGGACTCCGAGCACACCGCGTCGCAGCTGCCCCAGAACTCGGGGGTGATGCCGGTGTACGTCGGGTTCCGGAGCATCGTCGTGCGCTTCCCGTTCTTGATCTCCCACCCGACCTGCGTGCCGAACTGGAAGTTCAATCTCCGGTCGTCGATCGACCACGAGCGGTTGGTGTCCATGTAGATGCCGTCGTCGGTGTCGGCGATGAGGTCCTCGAGGGTCCCCGCGGTGCCGGGCATGACCGAGACGTTCGTCATCCGGATGAGGGGGAGGCGCGACCAGCCGTCCGCGCGCATCGTCCCATTCGACACGGTCCCCATCGCCGCGGCGGTCTCGCGCGACATGAGATAGCCGACGAAGATCCCGTCCTTCACCGCCCAGCCCGAGGTCGCGGGCACGCCCTCGTCGTCGTAGCCGAAGGTCCCGAGGCCGCCCTTGCGGGTCGAGTCGATCGCGATGTTCACGTGCTCGCTGCCGTAGCGGAACGAGCCGAGCCGATCGGGCGTGAGGAACGACGTCCCCGCGAACGCGGCCTCGGTGCCGAGCGCGCGATCGAGCTCGATCGGATGGCCGCAGCTCTCGTGGCACTGGAGCATGAGCTGGTTCGAGCTGAGGATCACGGCGGTGCGGATGTCCTGCGGGCATTGCTTGGCGGTGAGCAGCGCCACGGCCTCGTCGGCGATGCGGGGCGCGTGCTTCACGAAGTCCCACTTGAGCGCGTACTCCCAGCCCGCGGTGTTCTGGCTGCGGCCGCCCGATCCGGGGTACGTGCGGATCTGCTGCTCGCCGTTGCCGACGGACTCGGCGGCGATCGACGCGCCGGTCTCGTAGAGCGTCTGCGCGATGTCCGCGCCCTCGCTCGAGACGAACAGCTTCTCCTCGCGCCAGATCTCGTACGACGCGCGCGTGGTGCGCAGCGTCGGCTGAGCCTGCGTCATCGCCGCGGCGGCATCGAGGAGGAGCTTCGTCCGGTCCTCGAACGACAGCTTCCATGGGTCGATCTCGATCGGGGTCGTATACGTCGCGGTCACGGGCTTCACATCGGCGAGGCGCGCCTCAGCGCGCTTCGTGAGCGCGGACGCGCGCGCGACCTCGACCGCGAGCGCCGCGACGCGGTCGGCCTCGTCGGCGGTGAGGATCGGGGATGCGGCGAAGCCCCACGCGCCGTCCGCGATCGCGCGCACCGAGAAGCCGAACAGATCCGATCGGTCGACGTTCTCGAGATGGCCGTTCTTCACCTGGACATCCTCGACGGCGCGACGCACGAAGCGCGCATCGGCGTACGTCGCGCCGCGCGTGCGAGCGGTGTCGAGCGCCCGGTGGGCAAGGTCCCGTTCGACGGAACCGAGCATCAGGTGCGGACCCGATAGTTCGGCGCGTCGACGGTGATGCGGACATCGTGCGGGTGCGATTCGCGAAGCCCCGCGCCCGAGATGCGCACGAAGCGCGCGGTCGTCCGGAGATCCTCGATCGTCGCGGCGCCGACGTAGCCCATCCCGAGGCGCAGCCCGCCGACGAGCTGGTACACGAACGGCGCGAGCGCGCCTCGCGCGGGCACCCGACCCTCGATCCCCTCGGGCACGAGCTTGCTGAACTCCGCGACGTCCTGCTGCCCGTAGCGGTCGCGCGAGCCCTGGCGGACTTCCATCGCGCCGAGCGATCCCATGCCGCGGTACGACTTGAACGGACCTTCGTCCGTCTGCTCGACGTCGCCCGGCGACTCGTCGACACCCGCGAGGAGACCGCCCAGCATCACCGTGTGCGCGCCGGCGCCGATCGCCTTCGCGATGTCGCCGGACTCCTGGATCCCGCCGTCGGCGCAGATCGGGACGCCGGCCTTCGCCGCGGCGTTCGCGCAGTCGTAGATCGCGGTGATCTGCGGCATCCCGGCGCCGGCCACGACGCGCGTCGTGCAGATCGCGCCCGGGCCCATCCCGACCTTGACGCCGTCGGCGCCGGCGGCGATGAGCTCCTCGGCGCCGTCCGCGGTCGCGACGTTGCCGCCGATGACCTGGACCTTGTGGCGGACCTTGACCTTCTCGACCATCCGGATGACCGCCGGCGAGTGACCATGCGCGGTGTCGACGAAGATCACGTCGACGCCCGCGGCGACGAGGGCCGAGACGCGCTCGTCCGCGTCACCCGAGACGCCGACCGCCGCGCCGACGCGCACACCGGCGGCCTTGCACTCCTTGACCTGGTCGGCCTGCGCCCCGACGGAGAGGTTCCGGTGGAGCACGCCCATCCCGCCGAGCCGGCCGAGCGCGATGGCCATGCGCGCTTCGGTGACGGTATCCATCGCGGCGGAGAGGATCGGGATGTCGAGCGCGAGCCCGCGCGTCAGGAAGCTGCGGGTCGAGACCTGGCTGGGACGGATGTCGCTGCGGGACGGGATGAGGAGGACGTCGTCGAAGGCGAGCCCTTCCGTTCCGAACTTCTCCTCAGGGGTCACTCCGCCGCCCTCACCCGCTCAAGTGTACCGAGCGGGAAGGGGTGAGTTAGCGGGCCTTCGTCGCTCCGGTGGCCGCGCTCGCGACGCTCACGTTGCCGACCGTGTCGGTGGTCGTCAGGTACGCGCAGTACTTGCTGCCCGAGACGAGGCCGCTGATCGAGTAGCTCGTGACCACGCCGAGGGCGGCGGAATTCGGGTAGTTCGCCGGGATGGCCGCGGCGCACCCGGGACCCGGGACCACGTTCGACCAGTAGACGGTGTACCCGGCGACGCCCGAGCCCCCGTCGGTGCCGGCGGTCCAGGTCAGATCGACGGTGACCGGGTTGCCCGCCGCGCCCTGCGCGGAGACGATGGCGGTCGCGACGGTCGGGGCGGTGCGGTCCGAGAGCGGGCTCTGCGAGGCGCTGTTGCCGCTCGTGAAGAAGCCCGCGCCCTGCGCGATCTTGGTCTGGATGTAGTAGGTGTACGTGCCGTCCGCGGGCGGGATGTCGCTGTAGCTGAGGCTCGAGGTCGAGGCGATCTGCGCCCCACCGCGGAACACCAGGTAGGTGACGGTGTGGCCGTTCGCCGGTGTGGTCGTCGCCGGCCACGACAGGTTGATCTGTCCGGCGGCGACGGACGTCGCGGTCAGCGAAGCCGGCGCGGCGACGTTCGAGGTCGCCCAGCTCTGGTTCGGGTTGGTGGTCGTGCCGGTGAAGCTCGCGCCGGTGTTGCCGGCGGAGAAACCGATGATCGCCGTGCTCACGAGCACGACGAAGGCGGCGGCGAGGACGCGGTCCATCTTCATCAGGCGGCCGCCTTCGCGAGCGTCGCCTGCTGGAGCCAGCGCTCGTGCTCGGCCCAGATCCGCTGCGCCTCGGCCGTCGTCGCCGTCGTCGCGCGGACCGGGACCAGCTCGAGCTTGCGGGTCTTGTGCTTCTTGGCGGTGCGGACCGGCGCGGCCTGCTCCTTGCGGAGGAAGACCATCGCGGCGCAGGTGAAGAAGATGATCGCCGCGACGACCGTCGCTCCGAGCCGCCAGATGTACTGCATCCACGCGACCGCGTAGCCGAGGCCCGGGACGGCGAGCTTCACAAGGCCGACGCGGCCGGGGAAGCTGAGCGGCTCGGGGTCGGTCACCTGGTTCGCGTCGCCCTTGGTCGAGAACATCGCGCCGTTCGCCGAGCCCTCGATGCCCACGATGCGGTGCGTCGTGGTCTGGTCGTAGTGGTCGAAGGTGATGATGTCGCCGAGGCGGAGCTTGTCGGCGCTCACCGGCTCGTCGATCACCAGCGAGCCCTTGTGGATCGTCGGCTCCATAGAGCCGCCGGTGACGACGAAGGTCGCCATGCCGAGGGCCCGGATCGCGACGAACAGGAGCGAGAAGGCGAAGAGCACGACGATGGATCCGGTGACGATGGTCTTGATCGCTGCGTTCATTTTCGTCGTGCTCCTTTCTTTCTTTCAGTTGGGGGGTGGGGCGGTCCCTTTCGGGACCGCCCCTGAGGAGAGTTAGCGGGCCGAGCCGGCGAGCTGCGTCGCCGTGTAGGTGATCGTGAAGTCCTGCGTGAGCGACTGCATCGAGTTGCCGGCGCCGGACGGGAGCGAGAAGTCGAAGGTCAGGGTGTCGGTGCCGCTCGAGGCGACCGTGCCGGACGCCGCGAGGGCGAGGTTCTTGAGCGCACCGGTGTAGAGGGTCGTCGCGCCACGCTTGACGGTGACCTGGAGGCCGTTCGTCGTGTCGGTCCAGAGGGCCGTCGACGCGGACGCCGAGATCGAACCCGTGTACGTGAAGCCGACGTTGCCGGTGTTCGAGATGACCACGGTGCGGTTCGCCGTGTCGCCGGGGACGAGGTTCGAGATCGAGATGAGGGACGCCGCGGCGCTCTTGTCGTTGCTCGCCGAGAGCGTGGCCGATCCGAACGAGTTGCCCGGGTTGTCGGTCGTGGCCGTGAAGCTCGCGCTCGACTTGTCCGCCGAGACCGTGAGGCCGATCAGCACGAGGGCTGAAAGGGCCATGCCCGCGAGGAGGACTGCTGGCTTACGCATTCGCTTGTTCCCTTTCTCTCCGCCTCGCTGCTTTTCGGTTTCGGGCGGTTGTGACAAGGGGAACTATCTGTTTTCGGCCGGTTCGCTCCATCCAGCGCTAGGGGGAGACTTGCTCCTTCGCTGGTACTACGCACCCAGGGGGAGGACCACTCGCGCTCGCCCGAACGGGTGAGACCGACAGGTGCGCTAGGGGAACTGGACGGCGTCGAACACGAGGGTCAGGTCCTGGAGCAGCCCCTGGAAGCTGTTCGGTGCGCTCGCCGGGAAGGCGAAGTCGTAGCGGAGCGTCTCGCTGGACCCCGCCGGGAGGGTGGTCGGCCCGGCCAGCGCGGAAAGCCCCGCCAGCGGCCCTGAATAAAGGACGGTCCCGCCGGTCGTGCTCACGGTGAGCTGGATGCCGTTCGCGGTGTCCGTCCAGAGGGCGGTCGAGGCCGTCTGGCTCGCCGAGACCGCGTAGCGGAAGCCGAGCGAGCCGCTGTTGGTGACGGTGATCGTGCGGCTGACCGTGTCGCCCGGGATCAGGCCGGCGAGGTTGACGATCGCCGTCGCCCCGCGGTCGATCGTGATCGCGAGCATCGGGGTCGGCGTCGGAGACGGCGAGGCCGTCGGAGCAGGCGGATTCGGAACGAAGGGACTTAGCGAGGGAGGGGTCGTTGGCGCCGGCGTCCGGGTCGGCGTGCTCGTCCGCGACGGGGACGGCGTCGCGGGCGGGGGCGTTGCCGCGGACGGCTGTTGAACCGCCGGCACTTCCGGGGCGGTTGGCAGGACGCTCGAAGACGGTGAGTTAGCCGGACGCGGCGACGCGTCCGCCGGCGACGCAGGGTCCGGCGCTGACGAACCGGTGCTGACACCGAAGATCGACGGAGCGAAGTCCCGGACGATCGTCACGAGTCCCCCGATCAGGGGGATCGAGGTGACCGGCGCCGCGGCGTCGGGATGATCCTGCTCGGCGGCGGGGACGAGCGCGACGATCGAACGCAGGCCATCGACACCGAGGCCGGCGGCCGATTCGTCGGCGGTCACGATGAGCGCGACCGTCAGCATCCCGGCCAGGCCCATGCCCAGCAACAGCCACGCGCGCAGGTCGAGCCGATTCACGTCATGAACGATGCGCGCGGAGTGGGGTGAGGAGAATGGTCTCGCGGGTGGGATTCGCTCCCCCGCCGGTACTAGCCCGAGGGCGGCGAGGTCCTAGTTGGTGCTGCTCCGGCGAGCCGCGATCTTCTCGGCATACGAGGTGGTGGCCGCCCCGCCCCAGTCGCGCAGCCCCTCGATGCGGGCCTTGCTCCAGGCGCGGGCCCGCCAGGCGAACACGCCGCTCGCGACGAGGCTCACCATCGCCGCCGCCGGGAGGATGTCGACCTGGAGGTCGAGGAACAGGTCGATCCGGTGAGCGATGATCCCGAGCCCGACGAACACGACGAGCTCAGCCTCGAGCATCAGCATCAGGAAGACGAAGGCGAACGAGACGACCCCGAAGGACCGCTTCGCTTTGTAGGGGAAGGCGATGTCGCCGAGGCTCATCGGCGTTGATGATGGCGCATCCGGCGGGGCCGGAGAATCCCCCTAGCTGAGGAGCGTGGCGCTGCGCTCCGGTCCGACGCCGACCATCCCGATCGGCGCGCCGACGGTCTCTTCGATGCGCTTCAGATACGCGCGCGCGGCCTGGGGTAGCTGCGCTTGTTCGCGGATGGCACCGATGTCCTCGCACCAACCACGAAGGCGCTCGTAGTGCGGCGTCGCTCGATCGAGGAGCTTCGTCGGCGGCATGTCCGCCACGAGACGGCCGTCGAGCTCATACGCCGTGCAGAAGGGGATCTCGTCGTACGTGCCGAGCATGTCGAGCTTCGTGACCGCGAGCTCGGTGAATGCGTTGAGGCGTTGCGCGTGGCGGGCCGCCACCGCGTCGAACCAGCCGATCCGCCGCGGCCGCCCGGTGGTCGCGCCGTACTCCTCGGCGCGCTCGCGCAGGGAGTTCGCGGCCTCGCCGGCGAGCTCCGTCGGGAACGGCCCCTCGCCCGCCGATCGAGGCGAAGCCCGCGAGCGGATTGCTCGACGTCACGTACGGGTAGATGCCCCAGTCGAGATCGCGCATCGCGCCGAGCTGGCCCTCGAGCAGCACCCGCGCGTCGCTCGCGACGGCGCGTTCCACGATGGGCAGGGTGTCGACGATCCGATCGCCGAGCACGGCCGCGGCGGCGAGGACCGCATCGGCGACCGCGCGCGGGTCGAGCGGCGCATCCCCGAACTTCGTGAGGATCGCGTTCTTCGTGTCGAGCTCGTGGGCGACACGAGCCCGGAAGGCGGCCTCGTCGCGCACCTCGTAGAGCTGGATGCCATGCCGCCCGACCTTGTCCGCGTACGCGGGGCCGACGCCCTGACCGGTCGTGCCCAGCTTGCGGCGGCCGCGCTCGCGCTCGTCGAGACGGTCGAGGGCGATATGCCACGGCATGATCAGATGTGCCCGCTCGGAGATGCGGAGGTTCGCGGTCGACACGCCACGCTTCTCGAGCGACGCGATCTCCTCCGCGAGGAAGCCGAGGTCGATGACCATGCCCGTCCCGAGCACGCAGACCGCGCTCGGATTGAAGATGCCCGATGGGACGAGGTGCAGCTTGAAGGTCCCGCGGTCGTTGACGACGGTGTGCCCGGCGTTGTTGCCGCCCTGATAGCGGATGACGAGATCCGCCTCCTGCGCGAGGAGGTCCGTGATCTTGCCTTTGCCCTCGTCGCCCCACTGAGCTCCGACGATGGCGGTCACCGGCACGTGACGGGATGCTAGTGCAACGCGGAGCTCGCGACCTCCACCGACAGCTTCGCGAGCTCGACCACGGTGCGCGTGCGTGCCGGCTCGTGTAGCCACCAGGTGTTCGGGTCCCACTCCGGGTCGCGGGCCGGGAAGTTCGTGAAGGTCAGCTTCGCCGGACCGAACTCGGCGGCGAAGAGGTTCGCCGCGCGGCGCTGGTGATAGGGGCTCGTCACGAGGATCGCGGAGGCGAGCCCGCGGGCCTTCATGAGGCTCGCCACCTCGCGCGCGTTCTCCTGGGTCGTGTTGGACGACGGTTCGACGAGGATCGCGGACTCGGGCACGCCCAGCGTCATGGCCTCGCGCTTCATGAGCTCGCCGCTGGCGACGGAGTTCGGATCCTCGGACGCGCCGGCGAAGATGATGAGCGGCGCGTAGGCCCGCCGCCAGAGCTCGACCGCCGTCTCGGTGCGCGCCCCGGTGTCGCCGGACAGCGCAACGATCACGTCAGCCGGCTTCAGGGGATCCTCGATGTCCATGACGTGGCCGATCGCCACGAGGAACACGGCCGTGGCGGCGATACCGGCGAGGAAGCCGGCCAAGAATCTGCGCATCGGGTCGGGAAAAGTCTAGGTCGCGGGGCTAGGCGGCCACCGTCCTGCGGAGGCCGTCGGCGAGCGTTACAGAGGACCGCCACAGCCCGTCGCGCGCCGCCTTCGACGAGTCGAGGCAGCTGCGCTGGATCTCGCCTTCGCGCTCGGCCGCGCGGGTGACCCCGGCCGGCGGGCCGAGGAGTGCCGTCAGCTGGTCCACGAGCTCGTTCACCGTCGTCGCCACGCCGGTACCGATGTTGTACGAGCCGGTCGCCTTCCGATCGAGTGCGCTGAGGATCGCCGACACGGCATCGCCGACGTAGAGGTAGTCGCGCTCGGCGGTCCCGTCGCCGTAGATCGTCACCGGGTCGCCGCGCTTCCAGCAGCCGGCGAAGATCGCGATCACCCCGCCCTCGAGATCGGTGCGCTGCCGCGGCCCATAGATGTTCGCGAAGCGGAAGGTCACGGCGTCGAGACCCGGAGCTTCGGTCGCGCACCTGGGCGTCTCCCCGTAGAGCGCACCGCCGGTCGAGATGTTCACGAACGATCGGGCACCCGACATCTGCGCGACGTCGAGGGCGTTCGAGGTGCCGTCCACGATGACCCGGCGGTAGAGCGCGGGCTGGGAGATCGACTCGACGACCTTCGTCTTGGCCGCGGCGTGGATGACCGCATCGACGAGCTCGCCCGCCAGCATTCCGCGGACGCGCTCGCGATCGCTGATGTCCGCGACGACGAGCCGGACGGCCGGATCGAGGTTGGCGCGGTCGCCGGTCGAGAGGTCGTCGAGCACGATGATGTCGTCGCCGCGCGCGCGGAGCGCGTCGACGATGTGCGATCCGAAGAACCCGGCGCCGCCGGTCACGAGAACACGCACCCGACTTATCCCCTTTCCCTGTGGACGGTCCTGTGGACACCGCGGTGGATGGCACGGACAAGTGAACCGAATCTGGGGAGACAGCGCTCCGGCCCCGGTGGGTAATCCGTCCCGCGGGACCGGTCCGGACCATAGCCTTCATCGCTGATGAGACCCCTTGACACGGCTCGAACAAGCGTTCTAACTGTCTAGGTGACCCTCTCAGGTCCACCGGAGCAGGCGGCCGAGCGCGCAACACCGCACGACCTCGCCGCGGAGCAGCACGTCCTCGGGGCGCTGCTCATCGACCGCGACGCCATCTTCAAGGTGGCGGACCTGCTCCGGGCCGAGGACTTCTACCAGGGGAAGCATCAGCGGGTGTACCGCGCGGCGCAGGCGCTCCTCGAGCGCCGCGAGCGGATCGACCCGCTCACGATGCAGGTCGAGCTCGCCCGCAACGAGATGCTCGACCAGGTCGGGGGCGCGCCGTACCTGCGCGAGCTCGTCGATTCGACGCCGACGGCGGTCGATGTCGAGCGCCACGCGCGGATCGTCCGCGACCGCTCGCTGCTGCGACGGCTCCTGAACGCGGCGAAGGACATCGCCGCGGACGCCTACGACGAGCCGGCTGATGTGACGCTGACGCTGGACCGCGCCGAGCAGCGCATCTTCAGCCTGCGCGACGACGCGATCAACGCGCAGCTCCGGCATATCCAGCTCGCGCTCATGCAGAACTACGACCACATCACGGAGCGGATGGAGCATCCCTTCGAGGTGAGCGGCATCCCGTCGGGGTTCCGCGAGATCGACGCGTATACCGAGGGCTTCACCCGAGGCGATCTCGTGATCATCGCGGCGCGCCCGTCGGTCGGGAAGTCGAGCCTCGGATTCGCGATCGCGCACCACGCCGCGAAGCGCGGCACCGGCGTGCTCATCTTCTCGCTCGAGATGGACACCAAGCAGATCGTCGCACGGTTCCTCGGCCTCAACTCGCGGACCGACCTCCTCGCGCTACGGACCGGGAACATCCGCGACACCGAGGCCGCGAGCGCGCTCGCCGGGTTGCCCGTGCTCATCGACGACACGCCGGGCATCTCGATCATGGAGCTGCGGACGAAGGCCCGGCGCGCGATCGCGCAGGCGCCGGGCGGGCTCGGGATCATCGTCGTCGACTACCTGCAGCTCATTCGCACCGGCGAGCACGAGGAGAACCGGGTGCAGGAGCTCGCGACGATCACGCGCAACCTGAAGTCGCTCGCCCGCGAGCTCGACGTGACGATCATCGCCCTGTCGCAGCTCTCGCGTGCCGCGGGCGACGCAGGGAACGAGCCGAAGCTCTCGACCCTTCGCGAATCGGGCTCGATCGAGCAGGACTCGGACGTCGTCCTGATGCTCTGGAAGGACAAGGACGAGACGCCTCCGGGCGCGCCGCGGCTGATCCGCGGGAGCGTCGCCAAGAACCGCAACGGCCCGACCGGACGCTTCGACCTTTACTTCGAGGCCGAGCAGGCGCGCTTCTTCTCGCGAAGCGACGAGGAGGGCTTGCCGGTATGACGATCGACGTTCGCAACAGCCCGAAGCCGCCGCCGGAGAACCCCGAGGCCGAGGCCTCGCTGCTCGGGGCGATCCTCATCGATCACTCGCTGTACGCGCCCTTCGTGCGGGGTCGCATCGCGCCGCCCGATCTCTCGCGCGACCATCACAAGCTGGTGCTCGGCGCGATGGAGCGGGTCGCCCTGCGGGGTGACCAGATCTCGTTCGAGACGGTGCAGCAGGAGCTCATCGCGACGAACGAGATCGCCTCGGTCGGCGGCTCGCAGTTCCTCGTCGGACTCATGCAGAACGTCCCGACCGTCGCGCACGCCGAGACCTACGCCACGATCGTCGCCCGCACCGCGCAGCTTCGGAAGCTCATCGGCGCCGCGAACGAGATCGCGCGGCTCGCGCTCGTTCGCGACGACGCCCGTGGGGCCGTCGAGGATGCTTCGCGACTGCTATTCGCGGTGAGCGAGGCGTCCCTCCACCGGGACATCGTGTCGCTCGAGGTCGCGCTGAACCGCTACATCGCGCAGATCGAAGAGCGCGGCGACGCGGCCCAGGCCGGCGTGCCGACCGGCTTGAAGACGCTCGACGCGAAGACCGGCGGCCTGCAGCCGTCGGATCTCATCCTCGTCGCCGGACGCCCCGGTCTCGGAAAGTCGAGCCTCGCGCTCTGCTTCATCGAGCATGCCGCGCTGCGCGCCGGCAAGACGTGCGCGATCTTCACCCTCGAGATGAGCGAGCTGCAGGTCGTGCAGCGGCTCATCTCGATGGTGGCCGAGATCGACGGCAACCGGATCCGCCGTGGCCGTCTCTCGCTGCCGGAGCTGCAGGCGATCAGCGACGCGTCGGCGCAGCTGCAGCAGGCCCAGGTCTACGTCGAAGAATCGAGTCGCCTCACGGTGACCGACATCCTCGCGAAGTCACGGCGGCTCCAGGCCGAGCGCGGGAAGCTCGACATGATCGTCATCGACTACCTGCAGCTCATTGAGGGCGCCGAAGGCGACGAGGACAACCGCGTGCAGGAGGTCGCGAAGATCTCCCGCGCCCTGAAGGCGATCGCCCGCGAGCTCGAGGTCCCGGTGGTCGCGCTCTCGCAGCTGTCGCGGCAGATCGAGACCCGAGGCACCGAGCCGATGCTGTCCGACCTTCGCGAATCCGGTGCCCTCGAAGCTGACGCGGACCTCGTGATGTTCCTCTGGCAGAAGGATCAGCAGGACCGGAAGGACGGCGTCGTGCGCCTGAAGCTCGCGAAGCATCGCAACGGGCCGACCGCGGATATCGACCTGCACTTCGAGGCCGAGCTCACGCGATTCCGCGA
>WNFM01049405.1_pt1 | contig 11644 bp, 7 predicted proteins | sample 5400271 | NCBI WGS metagenome assembly WNFM01 (sample SAMN13153352, study PRJNA577476) | soil metagenome | isolation source: 60 cm saprolite on Douglas fir-dominated hillslope | place: USA:California | collected 2013-09-17 | reverse complement strand
GTGGGGCTCGAGCGGATCGTGCATCTCGACGCGCGGGCGGGCGCCGGTGCGCGTAAAGCTGCGAATGGTGCCGCCGGCCTCCGTCAGCGAGACGAAGAAATCGTCGATCCGCAGGAGCCGCCCTTCGACTTTCTCGCCCGACGGCAGCGTGACGGCGACGGTAACGGCACGCGGGTTCGGCGCGTTGGGCCCTCCACCAGCCGCCCCGCGACCGCCCCGGCCGCCGGCGCTGCCGCCCGATACCCAGAGATTTTGAAGCACCTTGGCATCCGGCACTCTCGTCGCGATCCCCTGAAGGTCGCCCGCCGGCGAATGACAGGCGCCGCACTTCGCGTCGAAATACGCGCGGCCCGCGACAGCATCGCCGACGAGCACGTCGAGGACGACAGGTGTTTCGCCCGGCGGCGGCATCCCCTGCCTCGGCGACAGCGCGGCGACGCTATGGATGTATTGGCGGCATCCCCTTGTCGGCGCGGGCGCCGCGGATGACCGGCATGATCAACTCGCCGGCCTCGTCGCCGAGCACCAGCTGCGATCGGAGCAGGTTCGGTCCGTTCAACTGGCCGCCGCGTAGATCCGCCCCGTGGCACAACGCGCACGTCACGCCGAACAACGCCTTCCCGCGCGCGACGACCGCCGGGTCGCCGGGCGGACGCTGCTGCGCGGGAAACACGCCGGGATTCCCGCGCCCGCGACCTTGCGCGGCAGGCGTAGCAGGAGGCGCCTGAGCCGGAGACGTCTGCGGAGCCGGCGGCGGGCCCTGCGCCGCGAGTGAAACAATGACAGCCGCGGCAGCCACCGCGGTCGTGACGTTCAGCATGTTCTATTTCTTGTGCTTGATCATCCTCGCGACAGAGTCCTGGAAGTAGGCCTGGTTACCCGGGTACCCCTGGCTGTCGGGAATGCTCGAAAGGATGATGCGCCGCACTTCCAGGATGTCGATCTTGCCTTCCTTCTGGTACAGGACCTTGCCGTCCGGCGCGATCACGACCGTGAACGGCGCCGCCGGATTCCACGTGGCGCCCCACGCCGCCTGCAAGACGCTCGTCTCCGCGGACGCAAACTGTCTATTGGGCCCGCCGGCGTACTGCGTCCGGAGGAAGGCCAGGACGTTCGCGTTCTTACTCGGCGGATCGGTCGAGACCGTCGTGAAATCGAACGGGCGCAGGCGGTACATCCGATAGCTGTTCTCGAGATCGAGAAACTGCGCCGCGCACAGAGCGCACGCCGTGGACCAGAAGCTCACGAGCATCGTCTTGCCGGTCCCCACGTTCGCGCGCAGCGCCGTCAAGCCATCCGCATCGACCATCTCCACGGTGACGGGGCGCGATTTGATCTGCGCCATCTCTTCGTCCACGCCAGTCTTTTTCGAGATCCACTTGGTGGAGCACCCGAACGCGCGCGTGGCGGCGACCGGGACCTCACGGCCCGCCAGCAGCGCATCGATCGCGTCGCGCGCGTAGTGGGCCTTCACGTCGGACACACGCTGGTTGTCGTCGATCGACCCCTGATACCGGAGCTTCCGCTCCCGATCGAAAATGAAGATGTGCGGAGTCGCCACGGCACCGAATTTCATCGACGTGATCTGGGTGTCTCCGTCGTACAGATACGGCCACGTGATGCCGCGAAAGGCCGTGCGGATCTTCATCTCCGGCATCGAGTCGGTCATGTCCGTGTAGCCGAGCTCGTTCAGGCGAATGGCGTTGGGGTTGTTCGGGTTGATGGCGACCAGCGCGAAGCTTTTATTTTTATAGTCGTTGTAGAGCTGTTCGGCGCGGGCCTCGTAATTGATGGAGACCGGGCAGTGCACGCTCTCGAACAACACGGCCAGCACCTTGGCCTTGTTGTAGTCGCTTGATTTGTGCACCTTGCCATCCACGCCGGGGAGGGCGAACGCAGGGAGCGGTGCCCCGGTTGGCAGCACCGGGTACTCCAGTGGCTGAATCCCCCGGCCGGCGCCTCGCCCTTGCGGCGGCGCTTGTCCCTGCGCACCCGCCAACACAACCGCCGATGCGAAGCAGACGGCCGGGAGGACCCACTTTCGGGTTTCACGATACGTCGATGGCTTCATGGCTGTCTCCACAAGTGCCTAATTTCCGGCCCAGTAGGCCCGCATGCCCGGATACTTCCGGTCGTCGGGCAGATGCGCGAGAATCGCCCGGCGCAGTGCGGCAATGTCGGCTTCCCCCAGTTGCTGGTGCAGCACGTCGCCGTTCGGCGCGAGCAGCAGGGTGAACGGGAGGGCCGCCGGCGTCAGCGGATCGAACGCGGACTGCAGCCCGTCGGTGTCGTCAGTCGCGAACTGGCGATTCGAGCTGGATGCATGATATTCACGGAGAAAATTCAGCACGGCGGTCTTTTGTTCGGGTGTGTTTGCCGAGATGGTCACAAACTCCAGGCCGCGCCCGCGATACATGCGATAGATGGTCTGGAGCTCGGGGAATTCGCCGATGCACGGCGCGCACCACGTGGCCCAGAAGTTCACCAGCATCAGTCTGTTCGTGCCGTTTCTCCGCAGCTTCTTGAGGTCGTCCGCGCCGATCGGCTGGAGTGTCACCGGCTCGGCTTGAATCTGCGCGCGCTCCGCTTCGACTTCTGGCGCCGTCGACACCGGCTGGCGCGCCAGGAGCGCGTCGATGGCGTTCTGCGCGTCGCGGGCCATGACGCGATCTTCGCTCTGGTTGTCGTCGATGCGTCCCTGGTACTGCAGCTTCCGGTCCCGATCGAAGACGAACATGTGCGGCATCGTGGTCACGCGGAACTGCGCCGCCACTGTCTGCGCGGCGCCGTCAGACAGATATGGGTACCGAAAGTTCCGGCGCTCCGCTCGCGCCGTCATGCCGCTCAGCGAGTCATCCGTATCCGTGTAGCCCATCTCGTCGAGGCGCACGGACTTTGGGCTGTCGGGGTTAATCGCCACCAAGGCGACGCCCTTGTCGTGGTACCTCTCGTACAGGCGGTCGAGCCGGCGTTCATAGAGCTCCGACGCCGGACAGTGGTCGCACGTGAAGACGACCGCCAGCACCGGGCTCCCCGCGTAATCACCCAGCGCGTGGACCTTGCCGTCAACCCCCGGCAGCGAAAACGCGGGCGCCGACGAGCCAATCGCAAGCCTCGTGTGTTCCTGGGCGCGGCAGCCGGCGAGCGCCAGGAGAACGACCGGGAAGAAGCGCCGGGAGATCAGCACCGTGGCGAGTGCACCTTTAGCACTCTTAGCACTCTTAGCACCCTTAGCACCCTTAGCACCTTTAGCACCCTTAGCACCCTTAGCACCCTTAGCACCTTTTCACGATCGATACGCCTCCCGCCCGGTCCCCTGCGCCGGAATCCCCTGCCCCGCGAGGACCTCGTGCTGGAGCGCGTACATGCAGCCGGCCGCTTCGTCGATGCGGCGGACGAACGCGATCGAGCCCTGCAGGATCGGCGTGACGCGCGCCCGATCCTGCGTGCGCGCCTTCGGGAACTCGTGCTCGACGACGAGATGCGTGTTGGCGACGTCCAGGTGCAGCAGCTCGCGCGCGGCCAGCTGATGATCGAGCCAGTCCACCGTGCGGTTCTGCAGGTAGGCCAGCGGATCGTGGCGCGCCGTGCCGGGCAGCTCGTGCTCGGCGAGGACGGTCTGCTTCTTCCACGCGTTCACCTGATCCGCGGGATTGGGAGACGGTTTCCCGCCGATATAGTCGCCGCGCTCGACGGTCTGTCCGCCGTAGCCCCAGGCCGAGACCCCTTTCGAATCGATGACCTGCCCCTTGACGTGGAAGCCGCCGATGAGGAAGTTGTAGCCCGTGTCTTTCAGGTACTGAAAGATCGACCGCGTGTCCTGGCCCATGAGGATCGCGTGGGACGGATCGTAGTGGATGCGGAACTGATCGCCGACGCCGTGTTTCTCGCAGATCCGGTGCAGGGCGATCCAGGTGCCCGGTGTATACGCGATGTTGTTATGGAAGTTGTCGCCCGTCGTCCAGCCGGGCATCGGGCACTGCTCCACACGATAGGTGAGCCCGCGCGACTTCGCGGCCTGGAGGAGCGGCACGAACTGCGCCTCGAAGTCGACGAGATTTTCGTCCATCGTGTGCTGCTGGTTGCGCCCGACGAAGCCGCACACGGCGTTGACGCCGAGCAGCGATGCGGCGTCGAACACGCGGAGCATGAACTCGTGCTTCTTCCGGCGGATCGCCGGGTCGTGGTGGAGCATGTTGTCAAAGTAGCCGAGGTCCGAGAGCCCGATCCGGCTGGCCCGGAGGGCCGCGTCGACGCGGCGGGCCCGGTCTTTGTCGAAGGGCTTCCGGAGATCCAACGTATTGGCGACCGGATCCAGCATCGCCTCGGGCGGCACGTCGGTCTCGGTCGGGTGGAGGGCGGCGGACAACTGGATGTAGTCGGCGCCGAGCACTCTGGCGAACTCGACCCACTCCTCGATGGCGCGGTCCGGATCGGCGTCGCGCACCTCCCGGGGGGTGAGCTCCTGCAGGGCGGCCGTCAGGACGCCGACTTTCATGAACCTGGGTTCAAACGGTTTAATCACCCGCGCATCATAGATGAGGAAATGTCCGCTTGCCAGCCCTGAACCCTGATGCTATGGTGCCGCGACTCATACCCAGACATCGTCGGGCCGACTCCGGAAGGCCCTCGGCGTCCGCGCGCTAATGCAGGAGGAGCATATGTTCGCAGGCAGGATCAGGACTCTGGCCGCGGCGGTTTTCGCGCTGTGCGCGATGGCCGCTCCCGTCTCGGCCCAGGTAACCGGCACGGTCACCGGCACGGTCAAGGACCCGCAGGGGGGCGTCATCCCCGGCGCGGCGGTGACGCTCACGAGCGAATCGCGCGGCACGAAATTGCCCGACGTGTTCACCAACGGACAGGGCGACTTCACGTTCGTCAACGTCCCGCCCGACAAGTACACGCTCGCGGTCAGCATGCAGGGCTTCAAGCCGGCGAAGCAGTCCGGGATCAGCGTCAGCCCTGGCGACCGTCTTTCCATCGGCACGTTCACCGTCGAAGTCGGCGGCCTGACCGATTCGGTCACCGTCAAGGCAGAAGCGCCGCTCGTGCAGTCACAGAGCGGCGAGCGGTCGTTCACGGTCTCGACGACGGCGGTCGAGAACCTGCCGATCGCCAACCGCAGCTTCACCGAGCTCGCCAAACTTGCGCCCGGCGTCACGACTACGAGCAGCAGCGGCGACGCGGGTCGCATCGGCGGCGGCGGCGACACCAACATCATGATGGACGGCGTCGGCGTCATGGATACCGGCTCCAACCGTCCGCTCCTCCAGATGAACGTCGAGTCGATCGCCGAAGTGAAGATCCTCACCTCGGGCTATCAGGCCGAGTACGGCCGCTCGAGCGGGATGCAGATCACCGCGGTGACCAAGAGCGGCACCAATCGCTTCCGCGGCTCGGTCTACGATGTGCAGCGCGACTCCCACTGGAACTCCAACTCGAAGGAAAACAAGCTGAACGGCAACCCGAAGACCATCGTCAAGGAAAAGGACTGGGGTTATTCGATCGGTGGGCCGGTCGGCAAACCGGGCGGCCAGAACAAGCTCTTTTTCTTCTATAGCCAGGAGTTCTCGCCGCGCACCGGCGGCGGCGACGTCCAGCGCTTCCGCGTTCCGACCGCGCTCGAGCGGGCGGGCGATTTCTCGCAAACGCTCGATCAGAACGGCACGCTCTACAATCTGATCAAAGACCCGCTCAACGTGAATCCCTGTAGCGCCGCGAACACCTCCGGCTGTTTCGCGGACGGGGGCGTCGTCGGCAGGATTCCGGTGGATCGGCTGTATCAGACCGGTCTCAACATCCTGAAGCTCTGGCCGACGCCCAATGCCGGCGGCCCGGGCATCGGCTTCAACTACGAAGTCACGCGCGGTGCGGAAAGCGTGCTCAGCTGGCAGCCCGCCGTGCGCCTCGACTATCAGCCGACGCCGAAGCTGCGCGCCACCGGCAAGTACTCCGGCTGGCAGCAGCGGCGCGATGTGGTCCCGGGCCTGATGCCCGGATTCAACGACACGCAGATGCAGCGGCCGATCATCAGCAACCTCGGGTTCACGGTGAACTACAACCTCGACAGCACGACGTTCATCGAAGGCACCTACGGCCGCAGCCGCAACGAGCTCGCGGGCTGCGCGCTCGCGCAGACCGGCACGGGGCCGTCGTTCTGCCGCAATGCGATCCCGATGAATCCGAACTCGTATCGCAGCAACGCGGGACTCGGAAACCTGCCGCTGCTCTTCCCGAACGCGAACAAGCTGAATCCGGCGTACTACGCGGCACAGGCGCTGAACAAGATGAATCCGGCGCCGCCCGCGTGGGTGAACGGCGACTTCCAGAAGGTGCCGTCGTTCACCTGGGGCAGCCGCGTAGGCCCCAACAACGCGGCTCCGTCACCGCCGAACATTCCGTTCCCGTCGTACTTCAACGTCAATGCCACCCAGGACGTGGCGGTCAGCCTGACGCGCGTCATGGGCCGCCACACGATGAAGGCGGGCTACTTCAACACGCACAGCTTCAAGGCGGAACAGGCGACCGGCACCGATTCGTTCGGCACGATCGGCTTCGGCCAGGATGCCAACAACCTGTTCGACACCACGTATGGCTTCGCCAACGCCGCAATCGGCTCGTTCGCGTCGTACCAGCAGGCGCAGAATTACGTCGAAGGGGACTTCGTCTACGACAATCGCGAGGCGTACGTCCAGGACAACTGGAAGGTCAACAACCGCCTGACGCTCGACTACGGCATGCGCTTCGTGCACGCCGCGCCGCAGTACGACAAGCTCGGACAGGGGTCAAACTTCCTGCCCGACAAGTGGGCGCTCGCGAGCGCGCCGCAGCTCTTTCGTCCGGGCTGTGCGGTGTCGCCGATACCTGCCACAGGATGCCCGGCGGCGAGCCAACAGGCGCTCAATCCGGTCACGGGACAACTGCTCGGCCCGAACACGACGGCCGCCATCGGCACGCTCGTTCCCGGTACTGGAAGCGCGACGAACGGCATCTTCGTCGGCGGCAACGGCATCGTCAACACGACTTACACGTTCCCGGCGCTGGCGTTCGCGCCGCGGTTCGGCGCCGCGTATGACCTGCTCGGCGATCAGTCGATGATCCTGCGCGGCGGCGCCGGCCTCTTCTACGACCGGCCGTTCGGCAACTCGGTCATCAGCATGCCGGGCAACCCGCCGGCCTCGCGGCTCGTGACGGCGCGCTATTCACTGCTGCAGTCGCTCGGCAGCGGCGGTCTGACGACGCAGGGCGCTCCCGGGCTGAATACCATCGATTACGGCGCGAAGCTGCCGACGTCGTTGCAGTTCAGCTCCGGCGTCCAGAAGACACTGCCGTGGGCGACCGTGGTCGACTTCGAGTGGGTCGGCCAGCACAGCTACAACACGGTCCGCACGGTGAACATCAACCTGGTCGATTTCGGTGCGGCGTGGCTGCCGCAGAACCAGAACCCGAACATCGCCGGCGCGGTGCTCGGGAGCGGCGCGGTGTCGACCGACCTGATGCGGTCGTATCGCGGCTACGGCTCGATCAACATGCGGCAGTTGAACCGCCGCTTCCGTGACGGCTTCTCGTTCGGCTTCAACGATACCTGGGTGCTCTACGACCACGCGAGCGGTGCCGCGCGCCTGCAACATGCAGCCGACGGCTCGTGGTCGGAGCTCGCCGACGAGGCGAAGGCGTGGGACATGCTCAGCGCGGTCATCCCCAACACGCACATCCTGAAGGGGAACTTCGTCTGGGATCTGCCCGACCTGCACATGAACCAGCCGGCCATGAAAGCGGTCGGCTACATCGTCAACGACTGGCAGCTGTCGGGCGTGTGGACCGGATCGACGAACGGTTCGACGTCCACGCAGTTCAACGCCGCGGCCGGCCGCTATAACGTCGGCTACAGCTACTCGAGCGGCGGCGGCAACGTGAACATCACTGGTTCGCCTGACTATGGCGGCCGCGTCCGCATCGTCGGTGATACCGGCAGCGGCTGCAGCGCCGACATCTATCGGCAGTTCAACGTCGCGGCGTTCCAGGGTCCGCTCGTCAACAGCGACGGCCTCGAGTCTCCGGCCGGTTATCTGAGCGGCTGCTTCCAGAGCGTGCTCGACCTGGCGATCGCGCGCAACATCCGCATGGGCGGCGCGCGCAACCTGCAGCTGCGGGTCGACATGTTCAACGCGCCCAACCAGGCACAGATCACCAATCGCAATACGACGATGAACCTGTCAGGACCGGGCGATCCGGTCACGATCACGAACCTGCCGTACGACGCGAGCGGCAACATCCTGCCGACGCGCGTGAAGCCGAGCAACGCGGGCTTCGGCCAGGCCACGAGGTGGCAGCCGCCGCGCACGGTGCAGCTGCAGATCCGGTTCTCGTTCTGACGCTGAGAGAACCGCTGGCAGTTAGCAGTTAACGGTTCTTGTATCCGAGAGCGGCGGCCCGATCGAGTTCGGCCGCCGCTTCTTCTTTGCGGTCGAGCCGATAGAGGGCCGCTCCATGGTTATAGACGTAGAGGCCGTTGGCCGGCTCGCGTGAGACGGCTTCGCTGAAGGCGCGCTCCGCGTCGGCCACTTTGCCGTTCGCGCCGAGAACGGTGCCGAGCGAATGCCAGTACTGCGCGGGGCGTGGATCGATGGCGAGCGCCTCGCGGATCGTGCGTGCGGCATCGTCGTAGCGCGCGACGTCGCGGTACGCTTCCCCGAGCTCCATTCTTGCGACCGCATCTCCCGGCGCGAGCGCAACGAGACGCTCGAAGGCGGGGATCGAGCTTCGTGAGTCGCCGAGCGCGACACGGCTCTCACCGAGTCCTCGCCAGGCCTCGGCGCCACCGGGCATTCGTTTCGTCGCCTTGTCGTACTCGCCGGCCGCGTCGCGCCAACGCTGCGTTCCGGCGTAGGCGCGTCCCAGGTAGAAGTGCACGTCGTAGCTGTCCACTCCCCGCCTCTGCACCTCGCGCAGTCGCGAGACGGCATCCGCCGGCCGAGACGTGCGCATCGCGATCAGCGCGTCCTGCATGGCGGCGCTGAGCGCTCTGTAATCCTCGACCTTGTCCTTGGGGTCGAGTCCGGTTCGCCCGGGACTCGCGCCAGGGCCGACGTATCCCAGCGCCCCGAGGCGCTCGAGGGCGTCGGCGGAGAGACCTGACGCTCCTGGAGCGGCAGACCCGCCACCTTCGCCAAGGCTACGGCGGCCAGGGAAGGCCTGCGCTACGAGAGTTGAGCGTAGCGCCCGAGCGCGCGCGGGTTCGGTATCCGCGAGGTTCTTCAGCTCGTCCTGATCGCTCTCGAGATCGTAGAGCTCCGGCTTCGGCGCGAGGATGTACTTCCAGCGTCCGTCGCGGACGGCGTGCAGATCGCTCCAGCCGTAGTGCAGCAGCGGCACCAGCGATTCGGCGAAGCTCGATTCCTCGTTCATCGCCGCGCCGTTGAGCGCCGGAGCAATGCTGCGCCCCGATGCTCGCGCCGGTGGCGCGAGCCCGGCCAAGTCGAGGATCGTCGGATACAGGTCGACGGTTCGCACGACGCCCTTCAGCGTCGTCCCCGGCGTCACGCCCGGTCCGCGGAAAACGAGCGGCACGCGCAGCGTCGCCTCGTACACGAAGTAGCCGTGGACGTCCTCCCCATGCTCCCCGAGCGCTTCGCCGTGATCCGACGTCACGATCACGAGCGTGCGCTCGAGCGTGCCCGCATTGCGTAGCGCGCCGATCAATCGCCCGACGATCTCGTCGGACCAGGCCACGGTGCCGTCGTAGGGACGACCCGCGTAGCGCGCCGCGTAAGCGCCGGGCGGCACGTACGGCGCATGCACGTCGTAGAGGTGCACCCAGGCAAAGAACTTCTGCTTTCCCTGGAGCCATCCGATCGCCTCGGCCGCCACGACGTCACCCCGCTTCCGGTCCGCTCCAGGCTCGAAGCGATCCGAATAGAGATCGAAGCCCCGCGCCAGACCCGACTGACGATCGAGAACGGCGGACGCGATGAAGGCGCCGGTGGCAAACCCCGCGCGCTGGAAGCGCTCCGCCAGCAGGGGCACGTCCGCGCCGAGCGGCGGGGAGATGTTGTCGCGCACGCCATGCTCGGCCGGGTAGCGCCCGGTGAAGAGCGAGACGTGCGACGGCCGCGTGAGCGGCACGTGGACGTCGGCTTGCGGCGCCCACACTCCTTCGGCGGCCAGCCGGTCGATGTTGGGGGTCTCGACGTTCGTGGCGCCATACACCCCGACGCGGTCGGCGCGCAGCGTGTCGATCGTGACGATCAGCACGCTCGACGCGACGGCGGGCGGCGCTGGTGGCGCGGGCGCCCGCGTGCACGCGGCACCCAGCGCCAATGCGACGAATGCGCACGCGGCCCTGACGAACATCAGCGCCGATCGTAGCGGATTTTGGTAGGATTCATGGGGTATTTGGAAATGTGGAAATGTGGAAATGTGGAAATTTCCAAATTCCCACATTTCCAAATTACCAAATTACCAAATTCTCCTATGGCCCGCCTGAGTCGCGTGTGCGTGTCCTCGTGGAGCTTCCACACGCTCTTCGAGACCGATCGGAACAATCCGGCGAAGGTCCTGATGGACGTCCGCGACTTCCCCGAGATGATCGCGGATCGGTACCACGTCCACAACGTCGAGATTATCCTCCCGCATTTCCTGGACGCAGGACCCGCGCTCGTCCGCGACTTCAAGGCGCGTCTCGAGAAGGCACACTCGCGGCTCGTCAACATGCCGCTCGACTTCGGGGTGCTCTGGAACAAACCCGCAATCTCGTCGACCGATCCGACGGAACGCGACGCGGCGCTCGCGATGTACAAGAAGGGGATCGACACCGCCCACGAACTGGGATCGCCGTCGGTCCGGTGCGATCCGGGAGTGGTGAACCTCGACGATCCGTCGCTGACGATAGACGCCTACAAAGAGCTCGCGGCGCACGCCGCCGGCAAAGGGATCGCCGTCGTCGTGGAGAACCACGGCGAGATCTCGAAGAACCCGGACGCCCTGGTGAGGATTCTCGAGGCCGCCGGCGTTGGCGCACTGCCCGACTTCGGCAACTTCCCCGACGAGGAGACGCGCGAGAAGGGGCTGCGCGCACTGTTCTCCGTCGCCGGCGGCGTCGCCCACGCGAAGCTGCGAGAGGGCCAGGACTTCGCGCGCTGCATGCGGATCGCGAAGGAGTCGGGCTTCACAGGTGTCTTCTCGATCGAAGCGGGCGGCCGGGACGATCCTTACGTCGAGGTCCAGAAGATCGTGGATGCGCTGGTGGAGCATCTGAGCGAGTGAGGTATCGGAGACGGAGAATCAGAGACGGAGAATCAGAGACGGAGAAGACGGAGGGGACGGAGAGAACGGGACAACATTGCACACGGAGACACGGAGACGCGGAGGGGCTGCGCTGATCGTCGCCGCGGCGGCCTTCGGCCGCCACTGGTGGGTCGCCCGAACGGCAGGATGCAAGTCATTCGGTGGTTCGGAGATGACTTGCATTCGGCCGTTCGGGCGGCCCACTGCCGCGCGTAGCGCGGCACGGCGACGACGTACGCAGCCTCTTCGCCGATTTTCCCCGTGCCTTCTATGTTGCGGGTCGTTGTCAAGTCCCCCTGGTTGTACGTCACTGCGCGATGCAGACCTCCAGCGTTCGTGCGTGGCTGCCGCCGAGCAG
>WNFM01003171.1_pt1 | contig 11645 bp, 11 predicted proteins | sample 5400271 | NCBI WGS metagenome assembly WNFM01 (sample SAMN13153352, study PRJNA577476) | soil metagenome | isolation source: 60 cm saprolite on Douglas fir-dominated hillslope | place: USA:California | collected 2013-09-17 | reverse complement strand
TCGGCCAGTTCGCTGTCGTGCAGGTCGATCTCGAAGCCGTGCAGCCCGTCGCCGACGCCGGCGGTGACAATGTCCGGCCGGCCGGCACTCGCGACGACCGTCTGCAACCGGTCGCCGCCTTCGGCGAGCTCGAGCCGGATCCGCTCGTTGGGCATTTCCGGAGCAAAGACCCAGCCCTCGATGCGCGGCCATTCGACCACGTCGATATGGCCCTTCAGCACACGCTGGGCGGGGGATTTCGGCTGCGGCTTCGAGATCCCATCGAAGGCACCGGGCGCCGGCTCGCCCTCTGGAGCTGTATCGGGCGCTACCGCCGTTGCCGCTCTTACGGCGGCCGGCGACCGTCCCGAACCGTTATCGGCATCGCGGGCATACTCGACTTGGGCTAAAGCCGGCTTTGTACGCAATGTTCTCGCCATGAACGCCGGACACCTTGCCTTGGAGTGCTCGAAGGATTGCCACTTCCGGCTGTGCTTGCCGCACCCGCGGCCTTTTCTCTATGCCCATTAAGATGCAAAGAGGCCGGGGTTTGCGGCGCGCCTCTCGCCATCCGCTACGCGTATAACTCGCGCATCGTGCTGTTAGACTATCTATATAAGGTCCAAAACAACTTATACGGGTTGTCACTCAGAGACAACCCTGCGCCAGGCAACAAGCCCGGAGCAAATTGTAGTTAATGCCGACGAGCGGCGAGCGTTGCACTCTTGTTGGTATCGGCGACGAAAATCGATCCCCGTCGGCATCCGCCTTTGGCTGGCTCAGCTGTTGCTGCCGATTTGCGCAGGTGGTACGGCAGAGCGATGGAGGCTCAGGCAATGGCCACGACGATCGCGCAAATCTACCGCTATCCGGTCAAGGGGCTGAGCCCGGAGCCGCTCGACCGGGTTGCGCTCGCACCCGGTCAATGCTTGCCGCAGGACCGCCGTTTTGCGATCGCGCTGCCGACCACCGAATTCGACCCCGAACAGCCGAAATGGCTCGCGAAAACCCATTTCATCATGCTGATGCGGGACGAAAAGCTGGCGCGGTTGGATACTCGTTTCGACCCGGAGAGCGGGCTGCTCACTGTCGGGCGCGATGGCGAGCCGCAACTGCGGGCACAGCTGACCGAGCCCGAGGGAAGGCGCGAGATCGGCGCCTTCTTCACCGATTTTCTCGCCGGATCGGTCGAGGGGCCGCTGCGGGTCGTCGAAGCGCCGGGCCACGCCTTCGCCGATGCGCGGCCGAAACCGAACGCCTCGACCGACAAATACGTGTCTCTGATCAACCTCTCCAGCATCGCCGCGCTCGAAGCGGCGATCGGTGCGCCGGTCGACCCTTTGCGGTTCCGCGCCAATCTCTATTTCGACGGACCGCCGGCGTGGGGCGAACTCGATTGGCTCGGCTCGGATATCGCGATCGGAGATAGCCGGCTGCGGGTCATCGCGGCGATCACCCGCTGCGCCGCGACCCAGGTCAACCTGCAAACAGCAGAGCGCGACCTCGACATCGTCGGCGCGCTGCAACGCGGCTTCGGCCACAACCTGATGGGCATCTATGCCGAGGTGATCGGCGGCGGCGAGATCGCCGTCGGCGACGCGATTATGGTCCGCACGACCTAGCGCCAACAGCTTGCCACCCCGCCTCGTGCATGGCCGGTCCGCGGACATTGGGGCGGCGGGCCGCCCCGGGCGTGCTATAGTTGCGGCAAATAGCAGCAATGCGCGCGGTATAGGCGAGGAGGGACAGCGATGGCGTACGATGTCTTGATCAAGAATGGCCGCATCGTCGACGGCTCGGGCATGCCGTCATTCCATGGCGATGTCGCGGTCAAGGACGGCAAGATCGTCGAACTGGGCAAGCTCTCCGGCGCGGCCAGCCAGACCGTCGACGCCGAAGGCCGGGTGGTATCCCCGGGCTTTATCGACAATCACTGCCACTATGACGCTCAGGTCACCTGGGATCCGCTGTGCTCCTTCTCCTGCGACCATGGCGCGACGAGCGTTGTGATCGGGAATTGCTCCTTGTCCTTGGCGCCGGTGCGCCGCGGCAAGGAGAAGCGGATGGCCGAATTCCTGTCCTATGTCGAAGCCATCCCGATGGAGGTGCTCGGCACCGTCGAGGTCGATTGGGAATCCTTCCCGCAATACATGGACAGGCTCGACCGCAATCTCGGCGTCAATGTCGGCACGCTGATCGGCCACACCGCGGTGCGCTATTATGTAATGGACGACGAGTGCCAGAAGCGCACCGCGACCGATGACGAGTTGAAGGCGATGCAGGGCGCCGTACGTGACGGCATGGAAGCCGGCGCGCTCGGCCTGTCGGTGTCGCGCAACAGCCGGCCCTCTGGGCGGACGAGAAGGAGATCTTCGCGCTGGCCGACGTGTTGCGGGAGATGGGGACCGGCATCATCCAGTCGGGCGGTGGCCGCGAGGCGGAGATGCGCGACGGGCTGATGGCGCGGCTGTCGGAAGCGACCGGCCGGCCGGTTGTCTACAATAATCTCGGCCAGAGCGTGCGCCGCCCCGGCGAGTGGCAGAAGCATATGGACCGGGTCAACGAGACCGCGGCGCAGGGTATTCGCGCCTATCCGCTCTGCTCGCCGAACACGACGACCCAGACCTTCAACATGAGCAATACGCAGGCCTTCCGCGGCTCGCCGACCTGGCACCCGATCCTGTTGGCCTCGGACGACGAAAAACTGCGCGCCTACGCCGACCCCGAAGTGCGCAAGAAGCTGCACGAGGAGATGGTCGAGTGGAAGGTCGAGATCCCCGGCGGGACGATTTCGCGCGAATGGTACAATTACATCTGGGTCGAGGAGCCGAAGCTCGAGAAAAACAAATGGATGGTCGGCAAGACCCTCAGCGACATCGCGAAGACGCAGAACAAGGGCATCATCGATGCGTTCCTCGACCTCGTCGTCGAGGAGAAGCTCGAGACGACCTTCATGCAGGCCGAGAACAACGTCGATGTCGAGGCAATGCGCCAGATCTTGAATTATCCGAACGCCCTGATAGGGCTGTCGGATGGCGGCGCGCATGTGCAGTTCCATGGCGGCTACGGGTTCTCGACGCGGTTCCTCGGCGAATGGGTGCGCGAGAAGCAGATCATGGGCCTGGAGCAGGCGGTGCGCCGGCTGACCTTCGACTCCGCTTCGACTTTCGGACTTTATGATCGCGGCTTGTTGCGGCCCGGCATGGCCGCCGACATCACGATCTTCGATCCCGACACCGTGAAGCCGCTGCCCGAGTTCATCGTGCACGACTTTCCGGCGGGGGGCTGGCGCTTCAAAGAGCCGGCGGCCGGGATCTACGCGACCTTTGTCAACGGTCAGATGCTGATGAAGGAAGGCGAGCACACCGGCAATCTGCCAGGCCGCGTGCTGCGCAATTCGCGGTACCAGGCGAGCCAGCGCTAGGCCCGCAAAAGCACAAAAAGCCCTCTCCGCCTCAGCGTGGGGAGGGCTTTTTCTTTGGCGTCGGGTCTCCCTTTCAGGAGGCGATGGCGACCGGCATCCGAGTCAAGGAGAGTGGGGCCGCGACCACCCGGTTGCGGCCGCCATTCTTGGCGGCATAAAGCGCATCGTCCGCGCGCTTCAACAGCGCCTCGAGGCTGTCGCCGCCATCATTGGTGACCGCGACGCCGACGCTGATCGTGACCGGCAGTTTCTCACTGCCGCCGTGAATCAGGAACGGCTGGTCGGCGACGGCGAGGCGGAGGCGATCGGCCACCACCGCGGCGCCCGCCAGGTTGGTTTCGGGCATGACGACGACAAACTCCTCGCCGCCGACCCGGCCCACCAGATCGACGCTGCGGACTTGCCGCAACGCCCGCTCGGCCAGCTCGCGAAGCACGTCGTCGCCGGCGGAGTGGCCGTGTCGGTCGTTGACCTGCTTGAAGTAGTCGATGTCGAACATCATCACCGCCGTGCCGGTGCCGCCCTCGGCCATGCGCGCCAGCAGCTCGTTCAGATGCGCTAGCACATAGCGGCGGTTGTAGAGCCCGGTTAGCTCGTCGGTGAGCGCCAATGACAGGCTGCGGTGGTAGTTTTGGCGCAGCCGGTCCTGCAGGCGCTTGCGGCGGATCTGGGTGCGCGTGCGCGCGAGCAACTCGTTGCGGTCGACCGGGCGGATCAAATAGTCGGTGGCGCCGAGATCGAGCCCCTTCGCGAGCCGTGGCAGCTCAGCATCGCCAGCGATCAGGAGGATCGGCACCTGACGCGTTGCCTCGCTCGCGCGCCACTGCGAGACGAGCCGCAGCGGATCGCCATCCGGCATTGTCAAGCTGGCGATCACCAGTTCGACCGAATCCTCAATGAGCGCCTGTGCCTCGGCGCAGCTCGTCGCATGCACCACCGATTCGGCGACCGGGGTCAGCGTGTCGACGATGCGGGTGGCGGCATGGCCAGGTTCCTTCAGCAGCAAGATGCGCGCCGGACTGGTATCCTCGGCGGCCTCCGGACTGTCGCTGCTGAAGCGGCCGCACACTTCCTCGCGCAGCCGCAGCTCCTCCATCATCCGTTTCAAACGGACCAGCGAGCGCACCCGCGCAAACAGCGCAATGTCGTTGACCGGTTTCGTTAGGAAGTCGTCGGCGCCGGCCTCCAGGCCGCGCAGCCGGTCGGTGATGTCGGACAGCGCGGTGACCATGACGACGGGAATGTCGGTGGTGCGCGGGTTCGCCTTGAGCCGGCGGCAAACCTCAAGCCCGTCCATCCGCGGCATCATTACATCGAGCAGGATGATGTCCGGCGCTTCGCTCTCGGCGAGCTCGAGCGCGTTCGGGCCGTTATCGGCAGCGATCACCTCGAAATATTCGTTCGACAACTTGGCTTCGAGGAGCCTGACATTCAGTTCGACGTCGTCGACGACAAGGATCCGAGCGGTCATGCCGCAAACTCGTTAGGAGAGGAAACGCTCGACGGTGCGCATGAAACTCGCCACCGAGATCGGCTTGGCAATGTAGGCCTCGCAACCGCCGTTGCGAATCTTCTCCTCGTCGCCCTTCATGGCAAAAGCGGTGACCGCGATCACCGGAATCACCGCCAGCAGGTCGTCCTCCTTCAGCCATTTTATGACCTCCAGGCCGGAGACCTCGGGCAGCTGGATGTCCATCAGAATCAGGTCGGGCTGGTGCTGTCGCGCCATTCGCAGCGCCTCCATCCCGTCCTTGGTCTGCAGAGTGAAGTAGCCGTGCGCCTCGAGTAGGTCGTTGAAGAGCTTCATGTTGAGGTCGTTATCCTCCACAATCAGCACCTTTTTCGGCACCGGCTGATCGATATGGCCGTTCGGCATCACCGCTTCGAGCGTCATCTCCGCCTGGCCCTTTTTGCCGACTAAGAAGCCCGCCGCGCGGACCGTTATCGGCCGGTCCAACGCAACCGCGTGCGGATGTTCTAGGGCAGGGCACTTTAACAATTAGTAACCGTCGCCCTCGATCGGACGAAAAAGTGATTTTTGTTCGGCTTAAACCTCGCGAATTTTTCCCGCCGCGGCCGCTTCCACGCATCGACGCTATCGCACTGCGGCAACCCCCGGAGCATTCCTTCTTATTCAGATAACGTGCGAAACCGGCAGAAATCCGCTCTAATTGAAGCATTTTCTGGGGAGCGCGGTCGAATGGACCCGGCCTTTCGCATCGGCATCGATCTCGGCGGGACGAAGATCGAAGCCGCCGCCCTCGACGATACCGGCGCCGTGCGGCTGCGGCGGCGCATGGCGACTCCGACCGGCGATTACGACGGTACCATTGCGGCGTTCACAAGCCTTGTCGAAGCGATCGAGCGCGAGCTTGGCTGCCGCGGCACGGTCGGGATCGGCATTCCCGGGACAATCGTCGCCGCGACCGGGTTGGTAAAGAACGCCAATTCGACCTGGCTGATCGGCCGGCCGCTCGCCCGCGACACCGAGCGCGCGCTCGATCGCCCGGTCCGCTTCGAGAATGACGCCAACTGCTTTGCGCTGTCCGAGGCGGTTGACGGCGCCGCCGCGGGTATGGCCAGCGTGTTCGGCGTCATTCTCGGCACTGGGGTCGGCGGCGGCTTCGTTCTCGACGGCCGGGTCCTGGTCGGCGCCAACGCCATCGCCGGCGAATGGGGCCACAACCCATTGCCGGCGCCCTTGCCGGACGAGCTGCCGGGGCCGGCCTGCTATTGCGGCCGGCGCGGCTGCATCGAGACATTTCTGTCGGGACCTGGGATTGCCGCCGATCACCTACAGCATTCCGGGCGGGCCCTCGGCGCTCCAGAGATCGCCGCCGGCGCCGCTGCCGGCGATCCGGATTGCCGGGCGACCCTCGACCGCTACGCCGACCGCCTCGCCCGCGCGCTCGCCGTCGTTATCAACATCCTCGATCCGGAGGCGATTGTGCTTGGCGGCGGCCTGTCGCAGCTCGCCTTTCTTTATAACGAGGTGCCGCGCCGCTGGGGGCGGCACATCCTGTCCAATACGATCGTCACCCGGCTACTGCCGCCGCGACATGGCGATTCGAGCGGGGTGCGCGGCGCGGCATGGCTGTGGCGGCCGGAGGCGGCGCCGTGACCATGGTGCTGTGCCGCGACTGCGCCGGGCTCGCCGAGGCGGCGGCGAGGCCGGAGCGATGCCCGCAATGCAGCTCGCCGCGCCTTGTCGCCCATCCCGAACTCGCCGAGCTCGCGATTGCCCATATCGATTGCGACGCCTTCTACGCGACGGTCGAGAAGCGCGACCGGCCGGAGCTTGCCGAAAGTCCGGTCATCGTTGGCGGCGGCGGGCGCGGTGTCGTGCTTGCCTGCTGCTATGTCGCACGGCTCTACGGCGTGCGCTCGGCGATGCCGATGTTCAAGGCGCTCGCCGCCTGCCCCGATGCCGTCGTGATCCGCCCAGACATGGCCAAGTACCGCGAGGTCGGGCGCGCAGTGCGGGCCGAGATGCGGCGGCTGACCCCGCTCGTCGAGCCGTTGTCGATCGACGAGGCCTTTCTCGATCTCAGCGGCACCGAGGGACTGCACGGCGCCGCGCCGGCGCAGCTGCTGGGTGCCCTGGCGCGGCGGGTCGAGGCGGTGCACGGCGTCACCGTTTCGATCGGGCTCAGCTACAACAAATTCCTGGCAAAGCTGGCGTCCGACCTCGACAAGCCGCGCGGCTTCGCGGTGCTCGGACGCGCCGAGGCCGCGGGATTTCTCGCCGACAAACCGGTCGGCTGGCTATGGGGCGTCGGCGGCGCGATGCAGCGCCGGCTCGCGGCAGACGGCATCACCCGGATCGGCCAGCTCCGTTCGCTCGACGAGCGCGAGCTGGTCGCGCGCTATGGACGCTTCGGCCGGCGCCTCGCGTATCTCGCGCGCGGCGAAGACGAGCGCCGGGTTGAGCCGGACGGCCGAGCACGATCGATCTCGGCGGAGACGACCTTTGCCCATGACGTGGCCGATGCCGAGGCGCTGGCGCGCGCTTTGTGGCCGCTTTGCGAGCGCGTCGCGTCGCGGCTGAAGGAAGCGGCGCTGGCGGCCGGCGCCGTGACGCTCAAACTGAAGACCGCCGATTTCCGCCTGCGCACGCGCTCGCGCCGCCTAGCCGATCCGAGCCGGCTGGCCGAGACGATATTTCAGACTGCCCGCCATCTGCTCGACGGCGAGACCGACGGCGTCACCTATTTCCGTCTGATCGGGATTGGCGCCGATTCGCTGGTCGACCCCGAGGCCGCCGACCTGCCGGCCTTGTTCGACAGAGAGGACGGGCGCCCTCGCCGGCTCGCCCAGGCGATTGACGATTTGCGCGAACGCCACGGGGCCGACGTGCTGCGCCGCGGCCGCGCGTTGTCGAAGAATTGACTTCAGCGGCCTTCAGCAGCCCGGCTTCGGCAGGGCCTCGATGTCGTCGAGCTTGGCGCGGATCGAATAGTCGCCGTAATCGATCGTCATGTCGCGCGACACGCCATTGTCGAGCAGTAGCATGCCAAGCTCGTAATCCGGCTTCTCCGCCTTCTGATCGGCCGGAAAGAAGGCGAGCCGCACGCGCCAGCCTGGTCGATTCGACAGCGGGCTTTTTTTCGCGGATTCGGCATCCGGTTCGACCTTGGGTCCTATCACCGCCGACTCCAGCACCGCGCCGTCCGCGGTGGCGCCGTCGAAGATCTGCTTCGACAGGAAGTTCTCACCGGCTTGCGCCTTGTCGATCAGCAGCAGACCGGGCGGCAGCTTCAGGTTTTTCGCCTCGGGCTTCTCGAAATCGACCGAGCCGCCCTTACCGGGTCCGTCGAGCTTGGCCTCCCCGCGGATCTCCTCGTCAGGGTTGCCGCTGCGGGTCTCCTTTTGGTTGAAGCGGTAGCGCATCCCGTCCTTCGCCTCCCAAGTCACAAAATTGGACGAGATGCTGACATCGGGCGATTCGGCATAGCCCATTTTGAGCCGATAGCGCTGCTCCACGGTCCAGCCTTCGCAGGTTTCGCCCCATTGATAGGCCATCGTTCCGCCTGCCGCGGTGACGCCGGCATCACCATGCGTCGCCCCGAGGCTCATTGTGTAAAGCGCGCGGTGCGGCGCAATCTCGGCGGCGCCGGCCGAGCCGGCTGCCACAAGCAAGAGAGCGGCCGCGGCCGGCCGCAACACCTCGACACAGCGCTGAATAGTCATCAAGCGTGAACTCCCGCGGCCCGAAAGCGACGCGTTTGCGCCGCCGAACGCCCGCCGCGGCAAGCCGCGTCGCAGCGCCCGATTAGATGGGGGCAGGACCGCGAGAACGCAAAAAAATGTGATCGTAACGAGGTGGCCGGGGAGGGCGGGATTATTTGCCGCGCGGCTCGCCGGTGTCGCGATACACTTGCAGGCGCGTCACCCGCAGCCCGGGGACGCCATGCCGGTCGATGGCCCGCTGCCAAGCGAGAAATTCCTCTACCGACAGCTGATAGCGTCGACACGCCTCCTGAAGGCTCAGCGAACCGCTGCGGACGGCGGCGACGACAATGGCCTTGCGGCGCACCACCCACCGCTTCGTATCAGGCGATGGTAGGTCGAGCAAGGGAACGACAGCGTCGACCCGGACAGCGGAATTCGCAAAGGGCTCAGCTAAGGACATATCGGTCAAATCGAGCTGGTGATACGGTCTCGATAAGCTAACCCCGATCATTTAAAGAATGGTTGATCGGGGTATTAACGAAGATTGGCTCAATACAACCAATTTCGAGAAAAATTCAGGTATTAATCTTTATTGAGTTGTCGTGACCGAGTTGCCCCTGCGTATATCGGGGGCGCTAGGCTGCGGCGGCACGCTGTTCTCGCGGAAAGAGAGAACCTGCCGCGGGCTCGGACAACCTGATCGCGCGGCGGCGAATCGCTCCGCGAAACGCAAGCGGAATCAATATCGTGACTTGCCATTCTGATAGTTGAAATGGGCCGACTCGATTCATATACTCCGCGCCCGTCGCCAAAAGGGGTTTGGGGAGACTGATGCGTCCGTCCTTGCCGCCTGATTATCGTCCCTCCGATGACGAAGAGTTTATGAACCCGCTGCAGATCGAGTATTTCCGGCAGAAGTTGCTGCGCTGGCGCGCCGAACTTCTTGCCGACTCGTCGGGCACCTTGCGGCACCTGAAGGAAGAAAGCCTGTTGAAGCCCGATCTGACCGACCGCGCCTCGCTCGAGACCGAACGCGCGATTGAGCTGCGCACCCGCGACCGCGAGCGCAAGCTGATTTCGAAAATCGATGCCGCGCTGCATCGGATTGACACCGGGACCTATGGCTTCTGCGAGGAGACGGAGCAACCGATCGGCATTCGCCGGCTCGAAGCGCGCCCGATAGCCACGCTGTCGATCGAGGCGCAGGAGCGGCACGAGCGCATGGAACGCACTTATCGGGACGAATAGAAAAACGCTACCGGGCGGCTGGAGGGTCGATCGCACGCCCAGGTGAGGTTAAGCAAGCGTTAACGCCTGTGTGCCGAGAATGATGGCGACGGCGGCCGGCCGATCCCATATGCCGCTTCAATTACAAGCGACTGGCGTTGAGCCGCCAGAGTATTTAGCCCAGTTTTCCCCGGCTGGAACGGGACGGACAGGATCATGGTAGCCGATGCCGAGGGCGTCCGTCGCTGGGCGGGCTTGGAGGCGGGACGCGCGCAGCCCGCCTGGATCGGCTTTCTCGGCAATCTTGCCCTGCTCTTGGCGGCAGGGGGCGCCGGGCTCGGCTCGCTCTATTTTGCCCAAATCGTATCCGGCCGAGGCGTCGAGCTCAGCGCGACGGCGATCCTCGCCGTGGCTGCAGTGGCCGGCGCCGTCGCCGGGGCCGCCCGCTGGATGCATGCCGCACTGGCCGGACGGGTGGAGGTTCTGAGCCAGGCGCTCGAGGCCTCGCCCGACCCGCAGCTGATCCTGACCGTGGACGGCCGCACCGCCTACGCCAATACCGCCTTCCACGATCTGTTCCCGCAATCCGGCAACGCGCCGCTGGCGCGCATCGCGGCAGCGCTGGCCGATCCCGAGTTTGCTGTCGATTTCGAACGTTTGCGCAGCCGCGCCACGACGGGTGTGCGTGCGATTGCGGCCCTGCCCCTGCGCAACGCACGCGGTGCCGCCGCCGGCTGGTTCAACGTATCGGTCAACCCGATCGCCGGCCGGCCGGGCTACAGCTTCTGGAACATCCAGGACATCACCGCACGCCATGAAATGGAGGCGGTGATCCGGGACGAGCGCAACAAGCTGCTCGATTTCCTCGACGACGCACCAATCGGGTTTTATTCGGTCGACGGCATCGGCCGATTCCTGTTCGTCAACCAGACGCTGGCGAAGTGGCTCGGCGGTACCGCTGCCGAAATCGTCGGCAGCGGCGCTCGCCTGCATGATTTTTTGGCCCAACCCGCGACCGCGGGGGTTGAGGCTTTCGACCCGTTCGGTGGGCAGGACGACGGCGGGCAGCGCGGCGAGGTCGTGCTAAAGAGCCGCGACGGCCGCAGCGTGCATGCCTGGATCGGACAGAGCGTCGTCGGCTCGGGAACCGAGCTGCGCACGCGCTCGGTGGTCCGTGACTTGACCCCGGAGCGCGAGTGGGAAGCCGCGCTGCGTCTGTCGCGCGAGCGCTTTCAACGCTTTTTCGCCAGCGCCCTCGAGGAAGCAAACGCGGCGCTCGGCGAACTGTTCGGCACACCGCAGCAGGCGCTGATCGGACAGCGGCTGATCGAATTCGTCAACGAGGAGGACAGCCGCGAGATCACCGCGAAGCTTGCGGCAGCGGTCGAGGGGCCGGCCCACCCGACCCCGATCGAGCTGCGCCTCAAGGGAGCGCGCGACAAGGCCTGCGTTGCGTTCCTGAGCCGGCTGGACGGCGCCGAGGCGGGCGACGGTGGCCTGATGCTGCATTTCATCGACGTCACCGAGCAGAAGAACCTCGAAGTCCAATTCGCGCAGTCGCAGAAGATGCAGGCCGTCGGCCAGCTCGCCGGCGGGGTCGCGCACGATTTCAACAATCTGCTGACCGCGATGATCGGCTTCTGCGACCTGTTATTGATGCGGTTTCGGCCGGGCGACCCATCTTTCGCCGACATCATGCAGATAAAGCAGAACGCCAACCGCGCGGCGAACCTGGTCCGTCAGCTGTTGGCGTTCTCGCGTCAGCAGACGTTGCAGCCGCGCATCATCGACATCACCGATGTGCTGGTGGAGCTGTCGCATCTGTTGCGCCGGCTGATCGGCG
>WNFM01309570.1_pt3 | contig 11647 bp, 11 predicted proteins | sample 5400271 | NCBI WGS metagenome assembly WNFM01 (sample SAMN13153352, study PRJNA577476) | soil metagenome | isolation source: 60 cm saprolite on Douglas fir-dominated hillslope | place: USA:California | collected 2013-09-17 | reverse complement strand
AACGATGACGAGCCCTGCGTCGAGGCCATCCTCGCCACCAGCGAGGTGATCGAGAACGCCGACTTCCGCATCATCGACCTCGGCCGCCACGAGCTGCTCGGTATGGGCTACTCGAACCTGACTCCCTTCCACTCCCCGCGTGAGCTGCCCGAGGAGGAGCTCGAGCGCCGGCTGGAGGAGCTGATCGGCACCATGCGCAGCCCGGAGACGAGCATCTTCGCCCTCCATGTACCGCCGTCCAACAGCGGGCTCGACATGGCGCCCAAGCTGCGTGAGCAGGGCGGCGAGCTGCAGGTTGTGAGCAGTGCCGGCCATACCGTGATGGCGGCGGTTGGAAGTGACGCAGTGCGGCGCGTCATCGAGCGTCACCAGCCTCTGCTGGGTGCGCACGGCCACGTGCACGAGTCGCGGGCTGTGGCCAAGGTGGGGCGGAGCGTCTGCTTCAACCCGGGTAGCGAGTACAGCGAGGGCGTGCTTCGGGGTGCGCTGGTCGTGCTCGAGCCCAACCAGGTGGTCAGCTGTCAGCTGGTCGCGGCCTGACCGCGCCGGCAATTCGTCAGGCAGGGGATTAGGAGGAAAACCTTCGATGAGTGAAGCAGTCGGCGCGGCGCCCGCATCGATATCGCGCGGTTTCGCCAGGAAGGCGACCGGTCTCGTGCGCCAGGCGGGCGCTTGGGACGTCTTCATCTACAACGTCAACTTCATCAACATCGCGATCGGCGTCGCGTTCATCTTTCTGTTCATTCCCGCCGGCGCCTATCCGGGCAGCAACATCTTCCTGTCGATCATCTTCACGACGGTTGCCGTGATTCCCACCAACCTGGTCTACGGGATGCTCGCCTCGGCGATGCCGCGCTCAGGTGGCGAGTACGTGTACGTGTCGCGCACGCTGGGGCCGTTGTGGGGCCTGGCCGCGAACTGGAACTACACGGTCTGGTCGTTCTTCTACATCGGCGTTCCGGCAGCCTTCCTCGGCAAGTACGGAATTTCCTCCCTGATGCGCACCGTCGGCGTCAACAGCGGGCAGCCCAACCTGGTCAACGTGGGCGCCTTCTTTGCCAGCCCGCTCGGCACGTTCGCCGCAGGCACCGTCCTGATCCTCATCTTCGCCGCCATCTTCATCCGCGGTCTGAACGCCTACATGCGGGTGCAGAACGTCCTCTTCCTCGTGGCGATGCTTGGGATGGTGGCGGTCGTCATCGCCGCACTCGGCGCCGACCCAGCCCAGTTCATGGCCAAGTTCAACTCCTATTTCGCTCCGGTGACCGGGAACCACGACACCGCCCAGGCCATCACCAGCAGCCTCGGCAAGAACGCTCCCGCGGCGGGACCCTTTGACCTTCACGACACGGTGGCCTCGATGACGTGGGCCTTCAGCGTGCTCGGCTTCGGCCTCGCCTCGGCCTACATCGGGGGCGAGGTCAAGGGCGCCAGCCGGGCACAGGTTCGAGGCATGCTGGGCTCGGTCCTCTTCTCGGCCGTCTGCATGCTGATCCTGGTCGCGGTGGTTCTCCGCGTCGTGCCCTATGACTTCCTCGGGGCCATCGGCGCCGCCGACCCCGGCAAGACCGGCCTCGGCTTCACGCCAGTCTTCACCGAGCTGATCAGCGCGCTCACCAACAACTGGGTGCTGCTGATCCTGATCGGGGTCGGCTTCTGCCTGTGGACGTACGCCTGGCTGCCGATCTACATCATCACCACGACCCGGAACATGCTCGCCTGGGCCTTCGACGGGCTGCTGCCGGCGCGCATCGCGGGCGTCGACGAGCGCTTCCACAGCCCGGTGTTCGCGATCGTCCTGTCGAGCACCCTGGGCATCGCCTTCCTGGGCGTCTATGCCTTCGTGCCCAACTTCGCCATCATCTCCGGCTTCTTCGGCCAGGTCTGGACCTACGTCCTAGCCTCGATCGCAGCGATCGTCCTGCCCTACAAGCTGAAGGACGTCTTCGAGGCGTCGCCTGTGCGCTGGCGGCTGGGCGGGGTCCCGGTCCTGTCCATCCTTGGCGTCCTCTCGATCATCGGCATGGGAGTGATCGAGTACGCGTACCTGAACGATCCCAACTCGGGGATCTCATTCAGCGCGCCGACCATGCTGCTGATCAACGTCGGCGTCTTCCTCTCCGGCTTCCTCTTCTACGGCATCGTCAAGCTGGTCCGCGGGCGGCAGGGCGTGAATCTAGCGCTCGCCTTCGCAGAGATCCCGCCGGAGTGATCGAGGTCGAGACAACCCTCCTGGCGCGGGCCCAGGGCCTCATCGACCGGGCGGCCGAGGCCGGCGTGGCGGCACGGCTCTTCGGCGGGCTGGCCTTGCCGACGCTCCTCGGCGAGCGCTGGCCCGACGGCTGCCGCCGGCCGCCCGGTGACATCGACGTGGCGGCGCCGAAGAGCCAGCGGCGCCAGCTCACCGATCTCATCGTCGAGAGCGGCTTCAGCCCCGATCGGCAATTCAATGCACTGCACGGCGCCGATCGGCTGGTCTTCCACGATGACGCCGGGACGCGGGTCGATGTGGTCCTGGGCGTGCTCCGGATGTGCCACGAGATCCCGCTCGACGCCGCGTTCGAGACCCCCGGCGCGACGCTGCCGGCCTGGCTGCTGCTGGTCTCCAAGCTCCAGGTGGTGGAGCTGACCGACAAGGACCGGCTCGACGCCGCCGCCCTGCTCTCGGCCTGCGAGTTCGAAGAGCTGGACGCGGATCGGATCGCCCGCCTCTGCTCGGGTGATTGGGGCCTCTGGCGGACTCTGACGGGTACGCTCGAGTCGATCTCCCTGGATCCGCCGGAGCTGGCGCCGGCGCTGGCGGGTCGCTTGGACGACAACTGCCGGCGGCTGACGGCAATGCTGGCAGCGGCACCCAAGTCAGTGCGCTGGCGGCTCCGTGCCCAGGTCGGCGACCGCCTCCGCTGGTACGAGCTGCCCGAGAGCCCGTGATCTGGGCCGATCTCCCGTCGCCGGCCCTCGGCGGCCAACCGGCGATGGTCGCGCTCTGGCCGATCGGCGCCACCGAGCAGCACGGTCCGCACCTCCCCTGCGGAACCGACACTCAAATCGCCGACTCTGTCTGTCGCGCCGCCGCGGCGGTGGAGCCCGGGCTCGCGGTGCTGCCCGCCCTTCCGGTCGGCTGCAGCGCCGCCCACACCGACCGCTGGCCGGGGACCCTCGCGCTCATGCCCCGGACGCTGATCGGGCTGGTCGTCGAGGTCGCCGAGTGGGTCGAGGCCTCGGGCTGGAGCCGGCTGCTGCTGGTCAACGGCCACGTGGGCAACGTGTCCCCCCTCCGCTGCGCAATCGACGAGCTGCGCCACCAGCGGCCCTTCTTGAGGGCCGGACTGGTCAACACCTGGGAGCTCGGGGAACGGGTGCGCGAGGCCTTCATCGCCGACGCCGGCGATTGGCACGCCAACCGGGCCGAAACGTCCGTCATGCTCGCCCTCGCTCCGGCACTGGTCGGTGATCGGGCGGGCGCCGATGATCCGGATCGGACCGGCGGCACCGTCTTCGCCTGGAGCGTGGGCGCCACCAGCCGGAATGGCGTCACCGGTGCTCCGAGCCTGGCTGCCTCCGAAGCTGGGGGCACCCTCCTCCAGCAGATGACGGATGAGCTCGTGCGACTGGCCCGCCAGGCCGCCGATGAGCGGCCGCCAGTGGAGGTCCAATGATCGGCATCGACGCGCGGCCGGCAGACGCCGCAACCGTCATCGAAACCCTGCGCGGCAAGGGCGTCGCGTGGGTGACGTGCGCCTGGGTCGACCTGAGCGGCCGCCCCAAGGGCAAGCTGCTCGCCATCGAGCGATTGGCGCAGGCGGCGGCCGGTGGAGACCTCTACACGCCGCGCGGCCTGGCCTGGCTTGGACGCTCGGACCCGGCCGAGCCGGAGGGCTACACGGTGCCCGACCTCGCCCGCGCGGTCCAGCTCCCCAGCGACCCGCAGATCGCGTGGATTCCCTCCGACGTCCACCAGGCGGGAGCACCGTTCCCGCACTGCAGCCGCTCGATCCTCCGCCGCCAGGTGGAGGCCGCCGCCCGGCTCGGCTACCGCTTCCAGGCGGGCATGGAATGCGAGGTGCACCTGCTCCGCCGCCTTCCGGGCGGAGAGGTGGTGCCCTACGTGGACTCTTCGGAGATCGAGCCCACGCCGCTCTACGACGTCCGCTCGGCGATCCAGGCGCTGCCGGTGGTGAGGCCGATGGCGGCCGCGATGGCCGACCTGGGCTGGGGACTGGAGGCCTTCGACCAGGAGTGCGGCCGCGGCCAGGTCGAGTTCGACTTTGGGTACACCGACGCCATCGGGATGGCGGATCGGCTGGTCCCCCAAGCCGTTTGCCGACAGCTGGGGCTCCGGCGCCCACCTCAACCTGTCGATGACCGCGCTTGACTCGGCTAGCAACCTCTTCGACGATCCCGCCGACGAGCGGGGGCTCGGCTTCAGCCGCCTAGCCTACCAGGCGGTCGCCGGCCTGCTCAAGCACTCGGGCGCCCTGACGGCGCTGAGCGCCCCGACGGTCAACTCCTACAAACGCCTGGTGCCGCAGGGCGCCCTGCCCGACATCTCCTGGGCGCCGACCGTGGTCGCCTACGGAGACAACAACCGCTCCTGCATGCTCCGCCTGCCGGGCGGGCGCCGCTGCATCGAGAACCGCGTGCCCGACATCTCCTGCAACCCGTACCTGGCCATCGCGATGCACATCGGCGCGGCGCTCGAGGGTATCGAGGCGGGCCTCGACCCGGGCGAGCCCTGCCGGGAGGACACCTACCAGGTCGGCGCTGAGGAGCGGGTCCGCCGAGGCTACGGCAGCCTCCCTCGCAGCCTGCTGGAGGCCGCCGAAGCGCTCGCCTCCGATCCCCTGGCGAGGACTGTCCTGGGGCCGGCGCTGCACGACGACTACGTCGCGGCCAAGCGCCGGGAGTGGGAGGAGTTCCACCAGTGCGTTTCCGACTGGGAGAGGGATCGCTACCTGGAGGCCCTGTGACCCATACGCACCGCCGTGACGGGAACAACCACTCGCACCGGAAGCCGCCGTCACCGCCTAGGACCAACGCTTGGAACGCGGAGGGGGAGTGGGCCCAGAAGGCAGAGCAGCTGCTCCCCACGACCCGCCTCCAGGAGGAGGTCGACCGCTCGCTGGCCTACGGCCTGGAGGCGGCGGAGTCGATCACGGACCGCTCGATCTCGACCTTCGTCCGAGGCGAGCTGCCGCACTTCGCGGGCGAGACGGGGACCTTCCTCAAGGCGCCCTTCCTCGAGGACGTCAACCAGCTCGGCGACGCCGAGGTTGCGATCCTGGGCGCGCCGCTGGATGCCGGCACCACCTACCGGCCGGGCACCCGGTTCGGACCGCAGGGGATCCGGCGAGCCAGCAACCTTTTCGGTACCTATTCATACGAGTTCGGGGTGGACCTCAGGGAGCAGCTGAACCTGGTCGACGTCGGCGACGTCTTCACGATCCCCGCCAACATCGAGAAATCCTTCGACCAGATCAGTCGTGCTCTGTCGCACGTCGTCGAGAAGGGGGCGTTCCCGGTCGTGCTGGGTGGCGATCATTCGATCGGCTATCCCACGATTCGCGGACTCGCGCCGTGGGTCGAAGGCAACATCGGAATCATCCACTTCGACCGTCACGTAGATACCCAGGAGATTGACCTCGACGAGCGTATGCACACTACCCCCTGGTTCCACGCGACCAACATCAAGAACGCGCCGGCCGTGAACCTGGTCCAGGTCGGCATCGGCGGCTGGCAGGCGCCACGGGCTGGGGTCAAGGTGGGCCGCCAGCGCGGCACCACCGTCGTGACGGTCGGCGACGTCGAGCGGGTGGGCGTCGAGAAGGTGGCCGAGGCCGCCCTCGAGGTCGCCTGGAAAGGCGCCAAGGCGGTCTATCTGAGCTTCGACGTGGACGTCATCGATTCCGGGTTCGTACCCGGCACCGGCTGGCCGGAACCCGGCGGCCTGCTGCCGCGGGAAGCCCTCAAGTTCATCCGCCTGGTCTCCGCACCCGGTCTCGCCGGGCTGGAGGTCGTCGAATGCTCCCCCCCGTACGACCAGTCCGAGCAGACCTCCCTGATCGCCGGCCGGGTGGTGCTCGACTGCCTGGCCACGCACGTGCGCGAGGGAACCCTCGGCCGGCGGGCGGCGATCCTGAACCGGAAAGCGTGGGGACCTCCGGGACCTCAGTCCGCCTGAGCCGGTGTTCCGTGCCTGAGGGCCCGAGTCTCTAGGGCTTGGGCTACGATGCTGACCGTACTAGCCGGCGCTCTAGGAGTGATGACTTGAACGGTTGGAAGCGGAGCGGCGATTTCGAGGACATCTGGTACGACACCCTCGAGGGGATCGCCAAGATCACGATCAACCGGCCGGAGGTTCGCAATGCCTTCCGGCCGGCGACCCTCTTTGAGCTGAGCGAGGCCTTCAACATCGCGCGCGACGATCCCGGTATCGGAGTGATCATCCTCACCGGCGCCGGTGAACAGGCGTTCTGCTCGGGTGGTGATCAGCGCATCCGGGGCGATGACGGCTACCGGGACGCCGACGGCATCGGCCGCCTCAACGTCCTCGACCTCCAGGTCCAGATCCGGCGCACCCCCAAACCCGTCATCGCCATGGTGGCCGGCTATGCGATCGGCGGGGGACACGTCCTCCACGTGGTCTGTGACCTCACGATCGCCGCCGACAATGCTCGCTTCGGTCAGACCGGGCCCCGGGTCGGGAGCTTCGACGGTGGCTACGGCTCCGGCCTGCTGGCGCGGATGGTGGGTCAGAAGAAGGCCCGCGAGATCTGGTTTCTGTGCCGCCAGTACGATGCATCCGAGGCCCTCGCGATGGGTCTCGTCAACACCGTCGTACCGCTTGCGAGGCTGGAGGAGGAGACGGTCGCCTGGGCGCGCGAGATGCTCCAGTTGAGCCCGCTCGCGCTGCGGATGATCAAGGCCAGCCTCAACGCAGCCGATGACGGCCTAGCGGGCATCCAGCAGCTGGCTGGGGACGCAACCCTTCTTTACTACATGTCGGAGGAGGCACAGGAAGGTCGCGACGCCTATGTCGAGAAGCGACGTCCCGACTTCAGCAGGTTTCCAAAACGGCCGTGACCGCGCGTGCGTGGTGGTGGGCTGCCCGACCGGCCACCCTGGCCGCCTCGGTAGCGCCGGTCCTGGTTGGGACCGCGATCGCGGCGGCTGACGGATCGGCGAAGCTGTGGCCGGGTCTGGCGGCACTGGTGGTCGCCATCGCGATGCAGGTGGGCGTCAACTACGCGAACGACTACTCCGACTTCGTGCGGGGTGCCGACACCCCCCGACGGGTGGGTCCGCGGCGGGCAGCGTCGTCGGGGCTGATTCCGGCCGTTCAGGTTCGTTCCGCCGCCATCGCCGCCTTCGCCGTCGCCGCCCTGGTCGGCCTCGGACTCAGCCTGGCCACCGACTGGCGACTCCTGATCGCCGGGGCCTTAGCCGTGGCTGCGGGCTGGCTGTACACCGGCGGTCCGCGGCCGTACGGCTACAGCGGCCTTGGAGAGGTCTTTGTATTCATCTTTTTCGGCCTCGTCGCCACCGCGGGGACGACCTATGTCCAGGAGCACCGGGTGCCTGAGTCGAGCTTGATCGCGGGCGCCGCCCTAGGGCTTCTCGCCAGCGCCATCCTCATGCTCAACAACCTCCGCGACAGCGAGACCGACGCTCTGGCGGGCAAGCGCACGCTGGCCGTCCGCCTCGGCCGGAGCCGGGCGCGCTTCATCCTGGCGCTGACCCTCGCCCTGGCTCTCCTGCTGCCGCTATCGATGGGAGGCTATGCCTGGCTCCCGCTGCTGTTGTTGCCGGTTGCCGTCGTCATCTTTCAGAGCTCGCGCTCGACCGAGCCGAGGCAGTTGATCGTCGCACTCAAGAGGACGGCCGCACTCGAGGCCTGGTTCGCCCTCCTGCTGAGCGTCGGCCTGCTGCTGTGATCGAGCACCTGGAGGCGATCCCCTTCCGCATTCCGATGGTGAGGGGCAGCCACGAGGGCGTCCTCCTGGTGCTGTACGGCGACGGCGTCTCCGGACTCGGCGAAGCGGCCGCCCTCGCCGCACGGGGCGAAGGTTTGGATCGCCTCCTGAGCGAGCTCGCCACTCGCTTGCCCCGCTCGCCTGCCGCCCGCGCGGCGTGGGGGATGGCGGAATTGGATCTCAGGGCGCGGATGGCGAGCCTGCCCGCGGCGGAGCTGTTGGGTGGGCTCCAGCGCCGCGAGGTGCGCTGCAACCGGTTGGTGCTCGGTGCCGATGCCAGCGCGGTCGCCCAGGAGGTGGACGCCGGTGCCGCGGCCGGCTTTCGCGCCTTCAAGTTGAAGGCTGTGGACTCGGGTGGACCACTCGACCACAGCCGGCTGGGCGCCGCCCGCGAGGCCGGAGGGTCCAGTGCCCGTCTTCGGATCGACTTCAACGGCCACCCGGCGGCCTCGGCCCTGCCCTCGCTGCAGCGCTTCCGTCTCGAGTTCGCCGAGCAGCCGCTGCCGGCCGCAGCACCGATCGCCGACTGGCTGGCCCTTGGACCTCGGGTGGCGGCGGACGAGTCCCTCCGCGATCCCGATCGGGCCGCCGAGCTCGCCGCTGCGGGAGTCGGCCTGGCGATCAAGCTGGCCACCGTCGGCGGCCCTACGGCCGCCGTCGAACTGGCTGCGGTGGCGCGGGGACCGTTCCTCGTCGCCTCTTCATACGAATCCTCGATCGGGATCGCGGCCGCCCTCCACGCGGCCTGCGCCTTTCCGGCCGAGCCCCTCGACTGCGGTCTCGCCACCCGTTCACTGCTTGCCGGCGACCTCGCCTCCGGGTTGGCTGACGGTCCCTGCCTGAGGCTGCCCACCGGGCCCGGTTTGGGCGTCGAGCTCGACCGGCGGGCCCTGGCTCGCTACCGACTCGACAGGTGACGGCCGAGGACTGTAGCAACGGCCGCTGGGCGCTCCAGGTGAGCGGCATGACCGGCTTCGGCGACGATTTCGACACGGCCACCGGGGACCATCTCGGCGAGGCGGTGCGCGGCCTCGACATAGGGGGCGTCTTCGGCGCCGGCCACGAAAGTCGCGGGAACGCCCTTGATTCGCCCGAGGCGCGACCAAAAGGGTTCGGTTGCCGCCGCGCCCATGCCGCGAAGCGCTGCCGCCAATCCGGCTGGATCGTTCGCGAGCCGCATCGCTCGCAGAGGCTCTGCGAGGTCGGGACGCCGCTGAGCGAGCGAGGCGAAGATCGGCCGCGACGCCCATTCGGCGGCGAACCATTCGATGCCTTCCGCTTCGATCCGGCCGGCCAGGCGCTCGTCCTCCAAACGTCGAGACTCGCGGCGGGATCCCTCGAGGCCTCCATGCGCTCCGATGGTGAGGAGGGAGAGGAGTCTCTCCGGGTGTGCTTCAGCCACCCAGAGCGCGAGGCGGCCACCCAGCGAATAGCCGGCCAGGTGAGTCCTTTCGACGCCCAGGCGATCCCAGGTCGCCAGCAGCTCGTTCGCCGCGTGGTCCATCGTCGCGGGACCCGCGGGCGATTCCCCGTGGCCGGGCAGGTCGACGCTGATGAACGTCTTGCCGGTCGGCAAGAGCGCGATCAGCTCACGCCAGGCGGACCGGTTCTGGGTGAAGCCATGGAGCAGCGTCAGGGGCGGTCCGGCGCCCGAGATCTCATGGGCGAGCATGGCTGACGGTAAGGTTACCCAGGCGTTCGCGGCCACCTTCGTGGACGAATTGGCACGGGCCGGGCTGCGCGAGGTCTGCGTGGCGCCGGGTTCGCGATCGGCGCCCTTGGCGATGGCTTTCGCGCGCCACCCGCAGGTGCGCTGCCTCGTCCACCTCGACGAGCGAAGCTGCGCCTTCTTCGCCCTCGGCTTGGCCAAGGCGGGCGGCCCGCCGGTTGCGTTGCTCTGCACGTCCGGCACCGCCGCGGCCGAATTCCACCCCGCCGTCCTCGAGGCCGCCCACTCCAGAACGCCCCTGCTGGTGCTGACGGCCGACCGGCCGCCCGAGCTGCGCGAGGTCGGGGCAAACCAGTCGGTGGATCAGGCGCGCCTCTACGGCGGCGCCGTCCGCTGGTACTTCGACCCCGGACCGCCGGAGGAGTCCGAAATGGCCGGGCACCGCTGGCGGCGCCTGGCCGGACGCGCGCTCGCCGAGGCGCTCGGGCCGCCGGCCGGACCGGTTCACCTGAACCTCCCGCTGCGGGAGCCTCTCACCCCTCCGGCGGGCACCCACGCCGAGCCGCTCGCGGCGTTGGCTGACCCGGTCGCGGTATGGGTCTCGGACGCGCCGCCCTCGGCCGCGACGGTCGATCGGGTCGCCGAAGCATTGCGGGCCGCGCGCCGGCCACTGCTGGTCGCCGGCGAGATGCGGGACGGCGCCCGACTGCGGGGGGCCGTCCATGACCTCGCCTCACGATGGCCGATAGCGGTCCTGGCCGAGCCTTCTTCGCAACTCCGAATCCGCGGCCTGGCGGGCCTCGTCGACGGTTACGACGCCATCCTCCGCGACCCTGCCTGGAGCGAGTCGCTGCGGCCGGATTTGGTGCTTCGGCTCGGCGCCCCGCCAACCTCGAAGCCGCTCAACTCGATGCTGGCTGCAGCTCGCCCGCGGGTCATCGCGATCGACGCAGGCGGGTGGCGCGACCCCGACCTGCTTGCGGGGGACTTCGTCCGCTGCGACGAGGTCCGCTTGCTCGAAGCCGTGGCCGGTCGCCTCGGCGACACACCGACCGGATCTCTCGACCGGGGTTGGCAATCGCGCTGGGCCGGGGCCGGGATCAGCGCTGCGACGGCGCTCGCCACCACCCTCGCGGGAGGTGACCTTCACGAGGGCCACGTGGTGCGCTCGCTTTCAGCTCTTCTTCCGGCCAGTGCCCAGGTGATGGTCGGCTCGAGCATGGCGATCCGCGATGTCGACAGCTTCTGGCCGGCCGCACTGCCCGGGCAGACGTTCTACGGCAACCGCGGCGCCAGCGGAATTGACGGCCTCGTTTCGACCGGCCTCGGCATCGCCGCCGCCGTCGACCTGCCGACCGTTCTTCTGCTCGGTGATCTCAGCCTCTACCACGACATGAACGGGCTCTGGGCGATCCGACGCCATGGACTCCGAATGCTGCTGCTGGTTCTCGACAACGACGGCGGTGGAATTTTCCACCACCTCCCGCAGGTCGATCACCCCGATGTCTTCGAGGACCTGTTCGGGACGCCCCTCGGCCTCGACCTGGAGGCCGCCGCCAAGCTCTACGACATCCCGTTCAGGGCGGCTTCGACACTTCTGGAGTTGGCGCCCGCTATCGCCTGGGGTCTGGCCCAGGAGCAGTCTGCGATGATCGCGGTCCGTTTCTCCCGAGCGACCAGCGTCGCCGGCCACCGGACATGTTGGGCTGTCGTCGCTGCCGCCCTCGGCTCAGCCAGCGAGAAGGGCCCTCAGTAGGGCCTCCAGCTTGAGCCGCGTCTCCGCCAGCTCGGAGTCGGGATCGGAACCGCGCAGAAGACCAGCTCCTGCATAGAGCCGGGCGCCGTCCTCCCAGAGCAGGCCGCAGCGGAGGGCCACGGCCAGCTCGCCATCCCCGCGCCCATCCACCCAGCCGACCGCGCCGGCATACCAGCCCCTCTCGAGGCCTTCCAGCTCTCGAATGAGACCCGTCGCCGCGGAGGCGGGAACGCCGTTCACCGCCGGGGT
>WNFM01161181.1_pt1 | contig 11647 bp, 10 predicted proteins | sample 5400271 | NCBI WGS metagenome assembly WNFM01 (sample SAMN13153352, study PRJNA577476) | soil metagenome | isolation source: 60 cm saprolite on Douglas fir-dominated hillslope | place: USA:California | collected 2013-09-17 | reverse complement strand
AACTATCGCTATTCGCCGACCGCGACGCGGATCAAGGAGATTCTGCGCTCGGGCGCGATCGGCGACATCACGTCGGTCGATTTCCACTGGTACCTCGATACCCGTCACGGCGCCGATTATTTCCGCCGCTGGCACGCCAAGATGGACTATTCCGGCAGCCTCTTCGTGCATAAATCGACGCATCATTTCGATCTGCTCAACTGGTATCTCGAAGCCGATCCGGCGGAAATCGCTGCTCTCGGCAGCCTGCGCAATTACGGCCGCAACGGCAGCTATCGCGGCGAGCGCTGCCGCACTTGTCCGCATGCCGGCACGTGCCCGTATTATTTCGACATGCGCAAGGACCCGCTGCTCGAGATGCTCTACGAGGACCCCTCGCGCGAGGACGGTTACGTGCGCGACGCCTGCGTCTTCCGCCAGGACATCGACATCTACGACACGATGAGCGCCGCGATCCGCTACGAAAGCGGGGTGCAGGTCGCCTACTCGGTCAATTGCTACATGCCGATCGAGGGCTACCACCTCGCCTTCAACGGCAGCCTCGGTCGCCTCGAGATCCGCCAATACGAGGATCAGCCGTGGGAGACGCCGCCGGCCGACGAGATCTTGGTGATGCGGAATTTCGCCGATGTCGAGCATGTCTGGGTGAAGCAGGGCGAGGGCGGCCATTTCGGCGGCGACGACCGCCTTCGCGACATGCTCTTCAAGCCGCGCGGCAATGATCCGCTCGGCAATGATCCGCTCGGCCACGATCCCCTCGGGCAGCGCGCCGGTGCGCGGGCCGGTGCCGTCTCGGTCCTCTGCGGCCTCGCCGCGGTCGAGAGCGTCCGCCGCAAGGCGGTCGTGTCGCTCGACGAGCTGTGGGGTGGGTCGCTGCCGGAAGAGACGACGGCGGCGCCCCCAGCCGATGGGCGCGAACGCGGTGTCGTCGGCGGCGAAGAGATGGCAGAGCGTCGGGTCGATGCGGGTCTCGATCAGCGTGCCGGGCGCCAGCCGGCACTGCCCCTCGAGGGCGATGGTGAGCTTCTGTCCGTCGCTCAGCGTTGCGTAGATCAAGGTCGCGCCGCCGAGATGCTCGATGTGCAGGATTCGCGCCGCGGCGAAGGGCGTGCCGGAATCGCCGCCGATCGCGATATGCTCGGGCCTGACGCCGAAGACGGTGCCGTCGCCGAGCGCCCCGCGCGCCGGCTCGAGCGGCAGGGTGAGCCCGCATCCGGCGAGTGAGACCGCCGTCCCGGCGCCGCCCGGACGCTGTGCGCTGGCGGCGAGGAAGTTCATCTTCGGGCTGCCGATGAAGCCGGCGACGAAGCGGTTGGCCGGGCGATTATAGAGATCGAGCGGCGCGCCGACCTGCTCGATCCGTCCGGCGCGCAGCACGACGATCTTGTCGGCCATGGTCATTGCCTCGACCTGGTCGTGGGTGACGTAGATCATCGTCGCGCCGACATCCTCATGGAGCTTGGCGATCTCGACCCGCATCTGCACGCGCAGCTCGGCATCGAGGTTCGAGAGCGGCTCGTCGAAGAGGAAGATGCGCGGCTCGCGCACGATCGCCCGGCCGATGGCGACGCGCTGGCGCTGGCCGCCGGAGAGCGCCTTCGGCTTGCGCTCGAGCAGGGTTTCGATCTGCAGGATGCCGGCCGCCTTGCGCACGCGCGCATCGATCTCGGCGCGCGGCAGACCCGCCGTCTCGAGGCCGAAGGCGAGGTTCTTGTAGACGGTCATGTGCGGATAGAGCGCGTAGGATTGGAAGACCATGGCGATGCCGCGCTCCGCCGCCGGCACCTCGTTCATCCGCTTGCCGTCGATGATGAGCGCGCCGCCGCTGATTTCCTCGAGCCCGGCGATCATCCGCAGAAGCGTCGACTTGCCGCAGCCCGAGGGGCCGACGAAGACGACGAACTCGCCGGGCGCGACGTCGAGATCGATGCCCTGGATGACCTCCAGCTCGTTGTAACGCTTGCTGATTTTTTCGAGGACGATGCTGGTCAAGGGCGGCTCGCTCCTTGTGGCCGCCAGCTGCGGTATTTCGAATGATCGGGACCGATCGGCAGGCGGACCTGCGCGCCGGTCTCGGCCGAATGATAGAGCGCGGTGACGAGCTCGAGGGCGCGCCGCGCGTCGGCGAGCGTGACCGGAAGCGCGCCGCCGCCGGTCAGCGCCGCGTGATAGCGGCCGAGCTGGCCGTGAAATCGTGGCTCGACGAAATCCCAGCCGTCGAGCGAAGCGGCGATGCGCGCCTCGGCTTCGGGCGAGGCCGGGATGATCTGCCAGGGATCGTTCCCCGGCGCATAGGGTTCAAGGCAGCTTTCGAAGGTGACATGCTCGAAGCAGAAGCGCAGGCGGCTGATCTCGTTCTGCGCGCCGAGCGTCGCCGCGAGCGAGACGAGCGCGCCGCTCTCCATCAGGAGGCTCGCCGCGGCGCAATCCTCGACCTCGATGTCGTTGACGCGGGTGGCGATGCGCCCGAAGACGGCGGCGACCGGCCCCATCAGATAGGTCATCATGTCGTGCAGATGGATGGCGTGGGTGACCAGCACGCCGCCGAGCTCGGTCTCCCAGCGGCCGCGCCACGGCACCGAATAATAGGCCGGCGTGCGCTTCCAGGCCGTCTCGACGACCGCCGCATAGGCCTTGCCGGCGACTCCCGTCTCGACGATGCGCTTCGCCTTCTGGATGCCGTTGCCGTAGCGATACTGGAAGATCGGCATGACGCGGCCGCGCGCCTTGCCTTCCGCCGCGATGATGTCGTCGACCTCGGCGAGCGATCCCGCGAGCGGTTTCTCGCAAACGACGTCCTTGCCGGCGGCGAGGGCGGCGAGGAGGTGCAGATGTCGATGATGTCGACATCGCCCATCCCGAGGATTTCGTCGAAGGATCTGCTCAGGCGCGGCACCGCGAATTCGCCGCCGAGCTTCGCCAGCCGCACCTCGTCGAGGTCGCAGAGGGCGAGGACGCGGAACTTGTCGGCGTGGTTGGCGTAGCCCTCGGCAAGATGCAGGCGGCCGATGCCGCAGCCGATGATCGCGACATTCTTCAAATCACCCTCTCCTTTGCCGCTTCAGCGCTTCAGCCCGGTCGTCGCCACGCCTTCGATCAGCAGGCGCTGGAAGAACAAGAAGAAGGCGAGGACGGGGACGAGTGCAAGCACCGACATGGCGAAAAGCGCGCCCCAATCCGACTTGCCGCTCGAATCGACGAAGGCGCGCAGGCCGAGCTGGACCGTATAGGAGCCCATGTCGTTGAGATAGACCAGCGGCGCGAAAAAATCGTCCCAGGTAAAGATGAAGGTGAAGATCGCCGCCGTCGCCAGCACCGGCAGCGAGAGCGGCAGGATGATCCGCCGATAGATCCGCCACGGGCTGCAGCCGTCCATCATCGCCGCCTCGTCGAGCTCGCGCGGGATGCCGCGGAAGAACTGCACCATGAGGAAGATGAAGAAGGCGTCGCTCGCCAGGAATTTTTCGGCACGACGAGCGGCAGGATGGTGTCGACCCAGTCGAGATTGAGGAAGAGGATGTATTGCGGGATCAGCGTGACGTGATAGGGCAGCATCAGCGTGCCGAGCATCATCGCGAACCAGAAATTCTTGCCGCGGAAGCGCAGGCGGGCAAAGGCAGAGGCGGTCAGCGAGCACGACATGACGTTGCCGAGGACGCAGAGCACCGCGATGACCAGCGAGTTCCAGAAGAACCGGCCGAAGCTGATCTGCAGCCCCTTCCAGCCGCGCAGATAGGATTCGAACTCGAAGTGCGACGGCAGGATCGACACGCTCCCGAAGATCTCGTTCTCCGCCTTGAACGAGCTCGCCAGCATCCAGAGCAGCGGATAGAGCATGATCAGCGATGCGGCGCAGAGCAGCACGTGGATCGACAGCGAGGTCCAACGGCTTCGCCGGTGCGACGCCGACGCGATGATTGCGCCATGCTGGGCGATATCAGTCATCGTAATGGACCCAGTAGCGCGCGGTGAGGAACGAGAAGGCGGTGAAGAAGGCGATGATCAGCACCAGGATCCAGGCCAAGGCCGCGGCATAGCCCATGCGGAAATAGGCGAAGGCCTCCTGATAGAGGTAGAGCGTATAGAAGAGCGTGGCGCGGACCGGCCCGCCAGTGCCCTCGCTGATGATGAAGGCGGGGGTGAAGGCCTTGAACGCGTCGATCGTCTGCACGATGGCGTTGAAGAAGACGACCGGGGTGAGCAGCGGCAGGGTGATCCTGAAGAACTGGCGGCGCCCGCTCGCGCCCTCGATGCTGGCCGCCTCGTAGACATCCTGCGGGATCTGGCGCAGCCCGGCGAGGAAGATGATCATCGGCGAGCCGAACTGCCAGACGCTGAGCAGGACGAGGGTGTAGATCGCGTAGTCGGGATCGGAGATCCAGCTCGGCCCATGGATGCCGACCAGGGCAAGGATCCGGTTGACCAGCCCGTCGCCCGAGAACAGCGTCCGCCACAGCACGGCGATCGCCACGCTGGCGCCGAGCAGCGACGGCAGATAGAAGATCGCCCGATAGAGCGGCAGGCCGCGAATGCCCTTGTTGAGGGCCATCGCCACCATCAGCGCGAAGCCCAGTTTCAACGGCACGGCGAGCGCGACGTAGAGGAAGGTCACCTTCAGGGAGTCGATGAACTTGATGTCGTTGGTCGCGATCCGCACGTAATTGGCGGCGCCGATCCAGCGCGGGCTCTGCACCAGGTCGAAATTCGTGAACGAGAGATAGAGCGAGGCCAGGGTCGGCCCCACCGTCAGGCAGAGGAAGCCCGCCAGCCAGGGGAGGAGGAACAGGTAACCCTGTCTGTCGCGGGACGATGCACGCCACACAAGGCTCTTGCCCGGCCGGTGTCGCGCACCGATGGCGCCAGCGCTCTCCATTGCTCAGTCCCCCATCGTCCGGGCGCCCATGGCCGACCTCTTCATTGATCCGGCGCAAGACCTGCGCGACTTCGCCGGCGCCGTTGGGCGGCGGCGCCGGCAGCGGACCGACGCGCTCCGAGACCAGCGTGATGTAGGTGATGCTCTCGCGATCGAGCTCGCCGAGATCCGGGGCGATCAGGTTGCGCATCGCGGTCGAGGCGGGGACGCCGCGCTCCACCTTCAGCACCTTCGCCGCCTCGGCATCCTCAACGAAGAAATTGACGACGCGCGCCGCCTCGTCGCCGAACTTGCTGCGGGCATAGACGCTCCACATCTGCGACGGCTTGAGATATTGCCCCGGCTTTGCCCCCGAACCACCCTGCGGATACATCGTCATGCCGAGCTTGTGCTGGTTGATCGCCTGGTAGCCGACCAAGAGATTCGAGTGCTCGAAGGCGGTCGCCGCCTTGCCTTGCGACAGCATCGCGGTCTCGTTGCTGTTGCGGTCGAGCGACTGCATATCGGCGGGGACGCACGCCTTGCGTTTGCGCATATCGTCCCAATAAGCCAGCCAATCGCCGGCATCCGTGGCGTCGAGGCCGAGCTTGCCCTCTTGCGTATAGAGCGACTTGCCGCGCTGGCGCACCCAAACCTCGAAGGCCGTCTCGGTGCCGCCACCGTCCATGGTGCCGAAATAGGCGCCCTTGTTCGCCTTGGTGAGTTCGGCGCTGAGCTCGGCGAATTGTGCCCAGCTCGTCTCGTGGGTCGGCGGCTTCAGCCCCGCATTCTCGTACGCCGTCCTGCTGTAGAGCACTGCCGTCGAATTGAGGCCGAGGCTGACGCCGTAGAGCTTGCCGTCGACACGGCCGCTGTCGATCGCATCCTTGCCGAAATCGGCGATGCTCAGCTCCTTCGACATGAAGGGGTCGAGCGGCAGCAAGGCGCCGCGCCTGGCATATTCGTAGATGTAGCGGTAATCCATCTGCAGGATGTCGGGGGCGTTGCGTCCCGCGGCCTGGGTCGCCAGGCGCGCCCAGTAATCGCCCCAGCCGAGCGTCTCACCGTCGATCGTCACCCCGGGATGGCGCGCCGAATAGAGCTCGTTGACCTTGAAGGTGCGATCGGCGCGCTCCTTGCCGCCCCACCAGTACATGCGCAGCCGCTTATCCTGTGCGAACGCGGCAGGAAATCCGCCGGCGGCGAGCGCGAGCGCGCCGACGCCGGCTTTGAGCCCCACCTTGAGCAGTGTCCGTCTCGCAACGAAAGCTGTTGCCATCGGCTTCCTCCCGTGTTCTTGCGCCTGCGGCGGGTGCGCGGCCGCTAGTCTTGTTGTCCCAACTCTAAAATCTTCGCACGCCGACGTCATCAAGTTCGTGCGACACGGTTCCCCGGCCGGCGGCTTGCCAGGCTGGACGGTTCTCGTTGGCGAAGGTCTTGGACCTGATTTGCGCAGCTGGACGCGACCTTGACGAAGTCTCCCCCGTCGCAAGCAGCGCTATCAGGCTGGATCGAGCGCTGTCGAACTCCGCCGCGAACGCAGCCTGAGCGCGACCCCGGCGAAGCCGATGAGCAGCAGGCTCCAGGTACCCAGTTCCGGGATCGGCGACGACGCGATCACGAAATTGTCGACGCCAAAATCGGGAAGGAAGCCGGTGCCGAGCGAGGAGATCGAATCGATACTCAAATTGCCGAGCAGTTGGAAGAACTGAGCGACAATGTCGTCCAGCTATTGGCAGTTCCGAGAATGGTGCTGGTCAGACCGAGCGCCGGGGAAACGGGGCGGAGCACGGAAAAAAAAGGACTGTCCGGTCGACCCTTGCGGAGAGACGGGGGGATTGGATGAATTAAACTTAAGCTTGCAATATTTGCCAGGTGGTTTCTCAATTGGCGTGGCTTCTCAATTAAGGAACCGCACATTCACAGACATATTTCTTAAACGGGGGGAAAACAGGGGGCCACAAGATGCGACGGGTTATGCCCTGGGCGTTGTTGTGCGTGTTCGCGGTCCTCTTGGTTGCATCGCTGTTCGCGCTAGCCGCTTGGCTTCACGGCTACGGGTTCGGAAACGAGGTCAGCCTGCCGCTGCTCGCCATTGCGGGCGTCGTCGCGTTGATCGGCGCGCTCGCGCTGGTGGCGATCGGCTTCGCGCTGATGAGCATGTCCGACAAGACACAGGCTCTAGGCCTGCCGAGCGGGTCGGTGCGCGCCGTGATCGCCCTCTCTCTGGTCGTGCTATTTGCGATTTTGTCCGTTTTTCTCTTCAGCAGCCTGAGCAATAGCGGACAAGTGCACCAGCAGGCGTGTTTGCCTTTCGCGGTCAAGGAGGCATTCATCCGCAACATGCGGCAGGGAGAGATATTGTTTACGCAACCGAGCTCTTTGTCGGTGAATGGAGAACCATGTCCCGCGGCGGGCTCTTTACATGGTCTACTATCGGCCCACGCCGAATCCCGCCAGCGAGGATTTCGCTAAGCAACTGCTCGTTTTGATCGGCACATTGGTGACCTCGGTCGCCGGTTTTTACTTTGGATCGCAGGCCGTCTCGGACGCGCAGGACGCAAGCGGATTGGGCCCGCCGCCCACTTTGCATGGGGTTGATCCCGGCAAGATTGAAGGCGGTGGCGAACGGAAATTGACGATCACGGGCAACGACCTCAACCAGGTGACGCAGGCGCAAATAGCTTCTGGCAACGTCCAGATCACCGATCCCAACGTCGTCTCGAACGCGCGGCAGGTGGTCGCGCATTTTGCGGTTCCGCCCGATGCCCCGAAGGGGCCATGGGATGTAGTGGTAATCGACAAAGCTGGCCGCAGCGCCAGGCTTGCCGGGGCGTTGAACGTCGACACTCCAGCTCCAAAGAGCGAGCTACAGCCGGTACCCGGCGCCAATCCTACCTCATGACCGATGAGGCCGGTGCCGACACCAAGGCCGGCGAGGAATTTGCCGGACACAGCACCCTCTTCGTGTGAGCGATGTGCAGCGCATGGCGAAGTCAGTTCACGGCATCGTCGGCGGCGGGCTGATCATGCGGCAGACGACGGCGTAGAGGCGCTGCCGCGAAGAACCTGGCCCATCGTGCATCGCTCCATGCAGGAAGATGATGCATCATCAAAATCCGGCATCAAACGGATCCTTCCAGGTACCATGCAGGCCCCGCGCGCCCTGAATGCCCGGAACGTCTCATGGCCGGCCGTCGAGCCGGAGAATGGGCGCGCTGGCCACCAGGCCGATACCCCAGCCGAGATAGCCGCCGGCAATCACGTCGCTGAGGAAGTGATAGTTTCCGCCGACCAGCCCGGCCGCGACGAGTATCACGACCGTAAGACTGAGGGGCCGCATTCTCGGGCTGGTGTTCCACAGTACCGATGCAGCTGCGGCGACGACGGTCGTGTGCCCGGACGGGAAGGACGCCCGGCCGAGCCAGCCGTGGAAGAAGCGGAAGCTGTAGACGTGATCGTGTATCCACGAAGGATTGTTCTGTAGCCAGCTTTCCGGCCAGGTCCGCCCGAATATCCATTTCAGCTCGTCCTTCATCGCCAGAGCGACCAGCACGGCGATGCAGACCGCCAGCAGGATATGTCCCAGGCGGCGCGGTCTCCAGCCGAGGATCCCGGCAGTTCCCATGATGATCAGCCCGGCGCCGGCGATCTTGCCGAGCGCCTCCGCCGGGGCAGCCATCAGGGTGAAAATGCTGACCGGGAGCTCGTGGCCTTGATAGCCCACGGAGAAGGGCAACAGCCACGCGCCGTCGAGGTGGTCGTGCACCCAACTCGCCAACGGGCGATCGACGAAGACAATCGAGAACAGCACCAGCACGACGCATGAGAGCGCCGCCATCGCGACGCGGAACGGGGCGATCGGGAAAAGAGCCCCGCGCACCCCGTCCTCCTTCACGAGTGAAATTTCAGACGCCATCGTCACCTCTGGGCAGCTATCGCCGAATTGTCGTGGGTCCCCAGATGCGGGTCATTGACGAACGCCCGCTTGGTGCCTGCCATCGTTGCACAGACTTGCGTTGTCATGAACCGGTCTTCTGGGGGACGTCAGTTACCGAGTCCACCGTCTCAGGCGTCGTTTCCTTGAACCTTGCGTCCATTTTAGGTTGACATCATATCCGAAAAAGACATATATACTCTTTCTTTGGCCGCTGCCGAGACTCGCCATGCTCACCGCTTCTCACCCCATTCTCTTCCCGACCGATTGCCAAAAGGTCAATTCGATCTGCCCGGCCACCCCACTCGACGGGGCGCCCGCGCGACGGTCACGCTCGATCTCGGCAGCGAGGCGCTGGCCAAGTCGGAGTTCTCGTTCTGGGGGAGTGCCAGAGATGTCAATGCTATCGCCTGCCTGTATTTTGCCTGTTATTAACAGGCGGGACGAAAGAATGTTTCAAGAAATCTTCCGCCGCGGCCACGGCTGGGACCATCCCGCCGCCCGGGTTTGCCGCGGGCGGAAATCCCCACACGACTGCCCCTATGTTGCGGACCGGCGAGCAATATAATGGCCGCAACGAACAAGCAAATGATGGGAGGACGCCGATGACTATGGAATCGCGACCGATCGCTGCCCTGCTCGCCGCCGCCTGGCTCCTCATTTCGGGCATGCCGGGCGCCGTCGCGCAATCGGCCCAGGAACCGTCGGCGCAGGAGAAGCAGCTCTACGAGGCGGCGAGGAAGGAAGGCCAGCTGACTTGGTATTCCGGGGTTTTGGACCAGGCGCTGTGCGAAAAGGTCGGGCAGGCCTTCACCGCCAAATATCCCGGCATCCAGGTCGACGTCACCAAGACGACCTCGCAAGTGGCGTTCCAGCGCCTGCTCCAGGACATCAAGTCCGGCCAGGTGCAATCCGACGTCTTCACCTCGACCGATGCCAGCCATTTCGTCTTCCTCAAGGCGAAGGGCGAACTGGTGAAATACGTGCCGGCGAACGCAGGGCAGGTCGCCGAGGCTTTCCAGAACATCGATCCCGACGGTTTCTACTACGTCACCTGGGCGAGCCTCGCCTCGATCATCTACAACACCGACAAGGTGAAGGCGGCGGACGCACCCAAAAACTGGCCCGACCTCCTCGACCCGAAATGGAAGAACCAGGTCGCGGTCGGCAATCCGAGCTTCAGCGGCATGGTCGGCGTCTGGACGCTGTCGCTCGCCAAGCTCTATGGCTGGGATTTCTTCACCAAGCTCAACGCGCAGAAGCCGCAGATCGGCCGCTCGATTGACGATGCCGTGACCCTGCTCAACTCGGGCGAGCGCCTGGTCGCGCTCGGCAGCGCCAGCACGGCGCTGCGTAATGCCGCCAAGGGCAATCCGATTGGCGTCGTCTACCCGACCGATGGGGCGGTCGCCGTCGTCGCGCCTTCGGCCATCGTCAAGGGTACGAAAAACCCGAACGCGGCGAAACTCTTCATGGAGTTCATGCTCAGTGCCGACTACTCCAAGCTGGTCGCGGCGAATTTCGAGCAGTCGCTCCACCCCGACGTGCCGCCGGCTCCCGGCGCCAAGTCGCTCGCCGAGGTCAAGGTGATCAGCCCGCCGGTCGAGGAGATCACCCAGCAGATGCCCGGCGCCAAGGAAAAGTGGAAGGAGACGTTCGGGATGTGAGGCGGCCGATGCGTGCCGCAGCCAATCGCGACGGAGAGCGCCTGTGACGGTAACGCAGGCCGGACTGCCGAGCGCCGGCACGCGGCCGGCGCCGCTCGGCTGGATCGCGCGCAGCCGCCGCCGCTTCGAGCCGGTCATGCTGCTCTGGCTGGCGCTCATCGCAATCCTGCTATTTCTCGTCGTCAACCCGGTACTGCGCCTCTTCGTCTCGAGCTTCGAGGCGACCGACGGCGGTCAATTCACCCTGGCGAACTACATCATCGCCTTTGGCGGACCGCGCGGCTGGCTGGCGCTCCTCAACTCGCTCCTCTACGGCAGCGCGGTGACCATCCTCGCCATCGTCTTCGCCGTGCCGATCGCCTGGGCGGTCTCGCGCACCGACATGCCGGGCAAGAGCGTCGTGCGCGCCGTCATCCTCGGCGCCTTCATCACCCCGTCCTATCTCGGCGCGATCGGGTGGATCCTGCTCGCCGGGCCAAATGCCGGCTGGCTCAACCGGATCTGGATGACACTGACACACTGACCGGCAGCGAGACGGGGTTCAGCAATATCTATAGCTTCGGCGGCCTCGTCTTCGTCACCGCGCTCTACAGCTTCCCCTATATCTTCGTCTTCACCACCGACGCGCTCGATCTCGTCTCCAGCGAGATGGAGGAAGCCGCCAACATCCTCGGCGCCGGGGCGTTGCGCACGATCTTCCGCGTCACCCTGCCGCTAGTGACGCCGGCGATACTCGGCGGCGCCATCATCACGTTCCTTGACGCGGTCGCACTCTTCGGCACACCGGCGATCATCGCGCTGCCGGCGCGCATCAACGTCATGACCCTGCAACTCTGGCAATATTTCGAATTTCCCGTCCGCGCCGAGGCCGCCTCGGCCTATGCGATTCCGCTCATCCTCATCACCTGCGCCCTCTTCTGGTTGCAGCGGCGGATCCTCGGCCGCAAGGGTTATGTCGCGTTGACCGGCAAGGGCGGCAGCCGCCGCCTCGCCGAGACCGGCCCCTTCCGCTTCGTGCTGCTCGGCTACGCGCTCCTCATCTGCTCGTTCGCCGTCTTCCTGCCGTTTGCCGCGCTCGGCCAGGCCGCCTTCAGCAAGGCGTGGGGCCGCGGCTTCTCGTTCGACAACCTGACCTTCGGCAATTTTCACTATCTCCTGTTCGAGCAGTACAACGCGCAGCAGACGATCATC
>WNFM01257506.1_pt1 | contig 11650 bp, 6 predicted proteins | sample 5400271 | NCBI WGS metagenome assembly WNFM01 (sample SAMN13153352, study PRJNA577476) | soil metagenome | isolation source: 60 cm saprolite on Douglas fir-dominated hillslope | place: USA:California | collected 2013-09-17 | reverse complement strand
CCTCGGGCGGCCGCGCGTGCGCCTGCGACGGGTCACCTCCGGTTTCGCGCAACGCTCGCCGCTGCCGCAACAGGTCCCAGCACTGGTCCAATTCGACCTGCACGTCAACGAGACGCTTGCTGCCTTCGGGATCGAGGGATTTCTGCCCGAAAAGCCGGTGCTCCTCGGCCACCAGCCGTTCGATATGGGCGAGTACGGATACGTCTTTGCGATGTTCTTCCACGGGATGCCTCGCTGCGTGGTGATGAGATCGGCGCAGCCCCCAACATAAACCCGTTGAGAAGATCCGGCAAGTCGCCGGAATCCTCGCCAAGCGCCCGGGCCGCGCCCGGCACCATGCTACGATCGCCCCAGTAGGAGAGAGCACCATGCGAATCGGCATTCTCGGTTCAGGCTTGATGGGCGCCAAGCTCGGAACGATCTTCGCCCGCGCCGGACATGGAGTGGTCTTCAGCTACGCCCGCAGCGAGCAGAAGCTCAAGCGGCTTGCAAGCAAGGCGGGACGCAAGGCGCGGGCCGGCACGCCGCGCGAGGCGGCGCAGGACGCGGATGCAGTTTTGCTGGCCGTGCACTGGCTGCGGTTCGACGACGTTCTGAAACAGGCGGGCGATCTGTCGGGAAAGGTCGTCGTGACCTGCTCGCTGCTGGCGAAAAGGATTCCCAGAGCTCGCGTCGTGGCGGCATTCGGGACCGTCCCGAGCGAAGTGTTCTTCGACGTCTATGAAGCGAGGCGCAAGGCGAAGCGGCCGAACCTCGTGTACTGCGGCGACGACCGGCGCGGCAAGGAAGTGGCCGCCGGCCTGATCCGCGACGCCGGCTTCGATCCGGTGGACGCCGGGCCTTTGCGGATCGCTCGCTATACCGAGCCGTTCACGATGCTCGTGGCCCAGCTCGCCTACGAAAGCGACGGAGGTCCGGAACTGGCGTATCGTTTTGAGCGGTTCGGCAAATAGGGAAGCCCACTACATAGATGAGGTGAAGACATGTCGGAGTTCGCCGAATGGGACAGCTTTTACGTGATCGTCGGCTCGGCTGCAGGTGCCTTGATCGGTTTGCAGTTCGTCGTCCTGACGCTCGTTGCCGAGAGGCCGCCGCTGCGAGCGGCGGAGGCCGGCGCCGCCTTCGCGACACCGACGATCGTTCACTTCGGCACGGCTTTGCTTTTGTCGGCAGTCCTGCGCGCTCCCTGGCAAGCCGTCGCGCCCGTTGCGGCTCTCTGGGGTGTCGTGGGCTTCGCCGGCGCGGCCTACACCTGCATCGTAACGCGACGCATGCGCAGGCAGACCACGTACCGGCCGGGGTTCGAGGACTGGTTATTCCACGTCCTGCTGCCGTTCGCCGCGTACGCAATACTCGCGCTATCGGCGTTCGCGGCTCACTCTCATACCCGCGAGGCTTTGTTTGTCGTCGGAGGTTCCGCGCTGCTGCTGCTCTTCATCGGCATCCATAACGCCTGGGACGGCATCGCCTACCACGTATTTGTCCGCATGCGGGATCAGGGGGACTGAAAACATGAACAGACGAAAAGCCGTGGGGGTTCTCGGCAGTCTCGCGCTCGGTACTGTTGCGTGGGGGCGACATGTGCTCGCGCAACCAGTGTGCACGCTGACGCCGGAGCAGATCGAAGGCCCGTTCTATCTTGATCAGGCTCGCATTCGCGAAGACATCTCCGAGAGCAAGCCCGGCGTGCCGCTGCGGCTCGTTCTCCGCGTGCTCGACGCCTCCGCGTCCTGCGCGCCGATCCCGAGAGCCGCCGTGGACGTCTGGCAATGCGATGCGCTCGGCATCTACTCCGGCTACGAAGGTGCAGCGATCGCCCCGCGACACGTCGATCCGGTGGACGACAAGACGTTTCTGCGGGGAACACAGCTCGCGGACCGTGTCGGCGGCGTCCAGTTCCGAACGATCTATCCGGGCTGGTACCTGGGTCGCACCCCGCACGTGCACCTGAAGCTTCGCGTCGGCGCGAAAGCAGCCACCACCCAGCTCTATTTTCCCGACGAAGTCACGAACGCCGTGTACGCGCGCGCTCCGTACAACCGTCACCCGAACCGCGACACCACGAATGCCACGGATCGCTTCCTGGGGCCGATCGCCAACAAGTCGCTGGTGATGTGGACCATGGAGCGCGAAGGGGACGGCTACGTCGCCGCCGCCACTATCGCGCTCCGGATCTCCTAGCTCTGGGGAATGCGGCGAGCTTGGGGTCCGCCCGATTCCGGGTACCACGGCCATGATGCAGCGGTGTTTTTCCGCCATGAAAAACTAGCGGAAATTCTCCGACCTACACCGCGACCTATATTGGCTCGCAAACGGACTTGACCGCTAGACCGCCAATTCCGGCGAACCCCGTATTCAGCGCCGAAAGAACGCGCAGTACCTTAGGTTTGTTTGGCCTCGGCGCTTGCTGGGAGCAGAACGCCGACCGCCCGCGGCTCCGCGAGGTGTTCTGGATAACTGTCGGTCATCGCCACGAGGATCCTGCGAGGTCCGTGAAACGGCAAGCGCCCATGGGAGACAGAGAAATTGTCAATCGCAACGACGTCTCCTCGTTGCCATCGAAAACACGCCAGGTGCTTCCAAATGGTCGCGTTGACCTGCTCCACCTCTGACCGAGATATCTGAGAACCATCGCCGTATGTGACGTTCCAATCAAACTGCCGCATGGGAATAGACCAACGCCGGAAGAGGTCGACGATCCTCACCACGCAGTTTACGGCAAGTGCGCGCAGCGTACGCTGGTGACGAACGATCTGCTCATACTCAATCCCAGCTGCATCGGGGTGAAACGTATTCACCTGATTGTGCCAGGCACAGGTTCCATACAGCGGGTGTACGCGCACTGCCGGGAGCATGTTTTCCAGCTTCAACGCGCCGCCGGGAAGCCAGGTGAGCGTAAGTTCTTGGGCCTTCGCTCGTAGCTCCACCGTACTGCGGTCTTTCGTTTCGAATACGTCGCTCCAGCGGCGGCCGCCCCATAACCTGTATAGCCCTTCGGATGGAGCGCCGTGCACCCTCGCATAGCGTACGGACGTCGCTTCGAACTTAGAGCGCAGGGGGCCGGGCATACTCCCCAAAACTTTTCGGAGATCGCAGAGCGGCGTTTCGCCTCCCGAGCTCGGCGCAACATCACAGAAGAAAAATATCTTTCGTGGCGGATGGGGCGTGTACGCCATCTCTGGGTGTTGCGGGATGGGGTAGTACGCCGGCAACTCTAAGGACGTGTGAACATACTTCGTGACGTGGCTTCGCGCCGCAACGCCCGGATAGTCCTCTACCAGTTTCTGATCCACTGCGAGCGCCACCTGCTCGAATGCAGCAGCATCCGGCACTGCGAAACCCCGAAAAAGCACCGCGCCGTAAATTTTGAGATCTTCGGCAAACCGTTGCTCATGTTCGCGGATCCAATCCAGGAGGAAGCCGGCGCTGCGAGCCTCCGCGTTCGTGGGCTCGTACACGATAGGCAACTGCTGCTCATTTATGAATGACGCTTTAACGGAAGGCAGAGACATCATCCGACCGCTAGCCCGATGCTTTGTCGGCGGAGCGACGACGCCTCGCATTGCGACGGCCGCGCTCGATCGGCTCATTTTCCACTCCCTCCCCAAGAGCAAGATAGGGCGCGAGCGATACCGACGCCATAACGTGGGCGCCTGGCACGCGGCGCACTGCGCGCGCGAGCCGGCGCCCTTCCGCCTCGGTGCAACAAAACGGATCGCCGGTCGGTAGCAGAGCCAAGTCGGCGCGCGCGAGCGGCTGCTCGTGCAGGCGTTCGGCGCGCAGAAACTTGAGCTGGCTGCGGAGTCGCGGGATCGGAAGCGTAGGGGTGTCACCGAGGAACGGCAGGCCCTTGAGGCGGCGCAGCGCTTCTGCGTCGGGAACGCGCTCGATTTCTTCGTCCGAGAGTCCTTCGAGCATGCGCAAGATCTCGGCGCCTGGCGGCGATACCGCGATGATTTCGATGGACACCGGCAAGGCACCGGACGTTTCGATCAGGCGTCGGGCGACGGTGACGCCGGCGGAGTGGGCGACGACGCGCGCGCGTCGCGTGACCGGCGGCAGCGAGTCTAGGTGGGTGCGCCAGGCGACCCCTAGCTCGCTCATCGACAAGGCGCGCTCGTAGCGCACCAGATAGACAGCGGCGTCGCTCGGCAGTCGCGCCGCGCGCGCCGCAACCTCCGGATCGACGAGCGCACCCGCGACGAAATAGATCGGGGCAACGCCGCCAGAGCGTCCGGCGAGCGGCTCGATCAGTAGGACGCTCTCGGCGGGGGTGCTGCTCGAAGTCGAGGCCGTCGGCGCGCCCGCCGGGCCGCTGCTAGCTTCGTACAGCTCGGCGATGCGTGAGAAGCTGAGCGCGCGCACCTCTGACGACGCTACAGGCAGATGGTATTCGTGTTTCAGCAGATATTCGATCTCGACGGCCATGAGCGAATCGAGCCCCAGCTCGACGAGCGCAACGTTCTCCGGCACGGTGTCTTGTGACTTGAGACCCAGTATCGCCTTGACCGCGGCCTTCAACCCCTCGCGCCCCCCGCGAGTGGGGGCGGCGTGCTTGAGCGCGCGCAGGTTTCGGTCCCGCATCGCGCTCGCCACGACCGGCGCGCCCTGCGTCAGGAACGTATCGAGGACCTCGAAGCAGGACTGGATCGACTGCTCCTCCAAATGAAAGCCCGTGAAGTGGACGCGCGCGCGGTTTTCCGCGACGAAGCCCACGTCGCCGATCGTTCCCCACTGGATCGCGAGCGCCGGAAGGCCCGAGCACTTGCGCGCCTCGCACAGGCGCTCGAGGACCGAGTTGGCGTAGCCGTAGTTGGACTGTCCGGCATTGCCGAAACCGCTCGCGATGGAGGAGAACGCGACGAAGTGATCGAGGGAGCGGCAATGCGCGCGCGTGGCGGCATCCAGGTGCCGCGCGCCGTCGGCCTTGGCGTGGTTGACCCGCTCGAAGCGCTCGGGCGTCTGGTTGGCCAGAATGGCGTCGTCGAGCACCATCGCCAAGTGGAAGACGGCCCCGAGCGGTCGCTCGGCTTCGATCTCGCGCACCAGAGTTTCGGCCTCGTCCGCATCGCCTACGTCGCGGGTCGAGACGGCCACGCGCGCCCCTTGCCGTTGGAACGCGCGCAGCCGAAACGCATCGTATCCGCCGCGCACTCCCTTTCGGGTCGTGAGCACGATATCGCGCGCGCCGCGCTCGATCAACCACTGGACGAGCTCGAGCCCGACGCCTCCTAGGCCGCCTGTGACGAGGCAAGCCTTGTGCGGATGGAACCACGTACGCCGCCGCGCCTCGATCGCGAGCGCCTCGCCGGTCGACGGATCGCACACGCGCACGAGCACCTTGCCGATGTGCCGCCCCCGCGCCATGTAGCGGAGCGCGTCCGCGACGGCGTCATGCCCGAACACGGTGCGCGGCAGCGGCTGCACCACGCCGCGCGCGAGCCCGTCGCGCATCACCGCCACGAGCTCGTCGCGCTCGGCGCCTTGGTCTTTTACGAGGTTATTGAGTCCCACGCCGTAGAGCGCGATGTCCTTGAGGAACATCCGCATCCCGATCTGCGTGTCGCGGGACATGTCATACTTGCCGATCTCGACGAAGCGGCCGTAGTCCGCGAGCACGCGCAGCCCGGCGGCGAGCTTGTCCTCGGCGAGCGAATTGAGCACGACGTGCACGCCGCGTCCTTCGGTGGCGCGCAACACCAGCTCCTCGAACGAGGCGTCGCGCGAGTAGCCGATTCGCTCGTCACGTAGCTCCGAGAAGCTCTCCTTCAAGAACGCACGTTTTTCCGGAGAGCCCACCGTCGCGAACACCTCGCAGCCCATAGAAAGTGCGATGCGGATCGCCGCCTGCCCCACGCCACCGGCGCCTGCGTGGATCAGGACGCGCTCGCCGGGTCTGAGGCGCGCCCGCACCAGCAGCCCCAGATAAGCGGTGAGGTAGGCTACGGGCACGGTGGCGGCGTCCTCGAGCGTCCAACCTTCGGGGACCGGGAACACGCACCGCGAGCGCGTGTGGCTCACGTGCGTGCTGAAACTCTCGTGCACGTCGTGCACGAAACCCATGACCCGCCGCCCGTCCGGCGTCATTCCGGAAAATTCCCCGCCCATCGCGGTCGCAATGTCCTGGCCGAAGACCTCCGGGCTCAGCCGCCCGGTGGCGAGCATCACGTCCTTGAAATTGAGCGCCAGAAAATGCGCTTGGTAAGCGTGGTCATCGTCTCTCCAGACCGGGCCGCGCTCCCAGCCCAGGGAGCCTAGGTCGCCCGGCTGGATTGCGAATTGCACGTTCGTGGTCGCGATTGCCTCGCTCATCGCGAGCGGCAGGTGGCGCAGCGCTCCCCATACGCTGTCGCGCACGACGTTCTGCGCGAGGTCGAGGCGATAGATCCGCTCGCGTTCGGGGTCGCTTAGGCGCGCAAGGTCGTCGGCAAAGAGCGCGCGCACGCGCTCGCCTCCTGGCTCCCGCCGCGCGCACAGCAGCAGGCCGAGCAGCCCGGGCGCCTCTCGTTCCTCCGCCTCGAGCCACAACCGCGCTGCCGGCGTTGCCTCGAGCCCAGCGAGCGAAGCCTGGATCGCCGGCAAGTCCTGGCTGAAGTCCCCCGTGAGCCGCAAGACGTGTTGCTCGAGCGCCGCGCGCGGGCGCTTGCGGCAGAGGAACAGCGTGAGGGCGAGGCCGTCGTCCCTCGTCGCCACCACGTCGAAGCCGCACTCCTCGAGCACCAGTCGCCACTGCGCGGACGAGAGCAGCGCGCCGTGCGATCGGTCGCTCGGATCGTCGAAGCGCCACACCTGCTCGAGAAACCCCCAGACGCCGAGCATCCCGGCGTACCCGTGCGTCACTTCGTGAAGCAGGAAAAATCCCTGGTCGGCGAGCGCGTCGCGAACGTGGCCCAGCGCCGCGCGCAGGTTCGGGGCAGCGTGCAGCACGTTGCTCGCCACGATGAGATCGAGCGGCGGCCCGAGCTCGGCGGGCGCGGGCGCGCCGACGTCCCATACCGCGAACTGCGTGACGGCGTCGTACTCGGCCAGGAGGCTGCGGAGGTTCTCGAAGAAGCCGGCCGACACGTCGGTGATGAAGTAGCGGTCGTCGGCGGAGCGTAGCCGCGGCAGCAGGTGCGCCGTGATCCCGCCCGTGCCGGCGCCGACTTCCGCGATGCGCGCGGGACGGCCGAACGCCGTGTTCTCCAGCGCGGTATCCACGAGAACGCCCAGGTCATGCGGCCCGTAGAGGTCCGAGAGGCCCATGTCCTCGCGATACATTGCGTTGTATTCCTCGAAGCCGACGATGCGGGCGACCGGGTCTGCGAGCAAGGCCCCGGGATCGGCGTGGACGTGGCGCGCGAGGCGCAGCATCAAGCCCCGCGGATGTTCGCAGAAGCGCTCGATCTCCGCGGCTCCGGGTGGGGCGACCGATTCGCGCGCGAGCAGCGCCTCAAGCCGCGCGAGATGCGCTGGGAGCGCCCGGTCCGAGGTCTTCGCCGCGCGCAGTATATCGAGCGTCGAGGTCACCACGAAGCCGGTGACGACCGCGCAGTATTCGGCGACCTCGCGCGCCGTGGCCGCGTCCCAGTCGGCTGCTGCATGATAGGGCGCAAACGCGTGGCGCAGCAGGGAGGGCTGGTCGCCGCCCCTCGCGCGAGGCAGCACCGCGCCGCGGCAGTCCTCCAACACGACGGCGGGCGCCACGACGCGCGCGAGCACAGCGTCGTAAGTCGCCGGAATCGCCTCGGCCGCGGGCTGGCGCGTGGGATCCAGAACGAGCCGCCGCAGATACGTCGGCACCGCCGTCACGCGTGGGCTCGCCAAGAGAGGGCCCTGGAGCAGCGCGTCGAGATAGGTAACCCAATTGCCGTTCCACGCCGCGTGAAACAGGGTGGCGTCGGCCGACGCCGCGCGCAGCCCTTGGAACGCGCGGCCGTACTGATAGCCGCGCAGCCGCAGTTCCTTGTAGATGTCCGCTGTTGCGAGCATCAACGGATCGGCCGCCGCCCTCGGTTCGCTCGGCGCCGGCCAGGTGACCGCGGCGCCGGCCACGGCGGTACCGCTCGCAATCAGCTCGTCGCCGCACACGACCTCGAATCGCCGCGTCGCCGCGAGGTAGCGCACCGCGAGTGTGACCGGCACTTCGGGTGTGATCGCTGTAGCGCGGTGAAACGTCACGTCGTCGAACTGCACGGGGAGACGCTCGATCGGCACGCGCGCGAGTTGCGCGAGCGTGCGCCAGACGAGGCATAAATAGCCGACCGCGGGGAACAACACCTTGCCCTGAATGCAGTGGTCCGCAATGTAGGCGCTTTCTTCCGACCTTAGGTCGATGGTGAAGCGCTGATCGGCGTCACCGCCGTAGTCGGCGAATGTCGGGACTTCCCACGCTTGCGTATCGTCCCATTGACACAGTCCGGGTACCTGGCACGGCGCCGCGAGCGGATAGGAAACGCCCAGGAGACGTGTCCAGGCGACGTCGATCCCGAGCGTGTAAGCGCGCGCCAGCGCTTCGTAGACGGGCGCTACGCCGGCACGCTCCCGATTCATCAGGCCGATCGTGCGGCAATCCGCCCGCGTCTCGGCGATGGGCCGGCGAAGCAGTGCGTGCGCGCCGACTTCCATGATCACCGCGCCCGCCGGGATGCCAGCCAGCGCCTCGGCGAAGCGCACCGGCCGGCACAAGTTGTTGACGAAGTACTCGGCGTCGCACTGCGGCGCTTCCTCGCCCGGCAGCGCCGAAGTCGACACCCACCGGGGGCTGCGGGTTCTCGGCGCTGGTATGAGCGGCGCGAGGGCCGTGCGGTAAGCCGTCGCGGCAGCGGCCATTCCAGGAGCGTGGTAGGCGATCCCGGCGGAGTCGACTACGCGCGCGTCGACCCCGCGGGCGGACAGTCGCGCGAGCAAAGAATCGAGCGCCGCGGGGTCGCCGGAAACCGTCACGCTGCGCGCGCCGTTGTGGCACGCCGCCGTCACGCCGTCCCCGCAGAGCGCGGCGGCGGTGTTCCAGTCGAGCGCGACCGCCGCCATTTGGCCGCGCGTCGCCGGCGCCTCCGTTATCGCGCGCCCGCGCCAGTAGGCCGCAAGCACCGCCTGGGCGGCGTCGATTGCGCCATCCGCGTAGCCGCAAGCGATCTCGCCTAAGCTGTGGCCGACCAAGCCCTCCGGTTCCAAGCCGGCAGCGCGCAGCAGATCGACCAGCGCCACCTGCACCGCGGTGAGCCCGACGAGCATCGAGGTCACGTCGCGCAGTGCCTCGTCGTCGGCGCTCGTGAGCAGTCGCGTGAGATCGATGCCGGTGTCGCAGAGTGCTTCGCCACAGCGCGCGAGCGCCTCGCGGCACGGCTCGATTTCTAGGAGGGCCTTCCCCATGCCGGGCCACTGAGCGCCGACGCCCGGGAAAACCCACCACAGCGCGGGACGCGCGGTGACCGCGGCGCCTCGCAAAGCGGCCGCTTCGCCGCCGGCGGAGCGCAGCGCAGTTCCGCGAAAGGGATGCGTAGCGATGGGCGCATTCGCCACCGAAGCGAGCAAGGCAGCTTGACCCGGACTCAAGGTGGGTGAGCCCGCTTGAACCAGGAGGCTCTCCAGCCCAGCCTCGGTGCGCGCCGCGACGGGCACGGCGGGACATACGCACACCGGCTCGGCCGAGCGCGCGAGTTCGTCGCGCAAGATCACGTGCGCGTTCGTTCCGCCGAAGCCGAAGGAGTTGATGCCGGCCACGCCGCCGCGCCACGGCTGATGCTCCGCAACGACCGCCAAGCGGCCGTCCAGCAAGGCCGGGATGTCCGGGTTCGGAGTCCTGAAGTGCAGGTTGGCCGGAATCGTGCCGTGCTCCATGGCAAGGAGTACCTTGAGCGCCCCGACGAGCCCGGCGGCTCCCTCGGCGTGGCCCATATTCGATTTCACCGAGCCCACGAGCAGCGGGGCGTCGCGATCCCCGCAGAAAATCTCGGCCAGCGCATTGGCTTCCTGCGGATCGCCGGCTCGCGTACCGGTGCCGTGAGCTTCGACGTAGGCCACCGAGCGGGGCTCCACGCCGGCACGCGCGTACACGCTTTGCAGCAACCGGCTCTGCGCCGCGCCGCTCGGAAAGGTGATGCCTTCTTGCGTATACCCGTCGTTATTGACGCCCGACCCCAACACCGAGGCGATCACTCGCCGCGCCCGCTCGGCGCGCGCCAGGAACAGCGCAACGATGCCCTCGGCGCGCACATAGCCGTTTGCTTCAGCGTCGAAAGCTCGGCCGGTGCCGTCTGGCGAGAGCATCTTCAGGCGCGCGAACCCCACGCTGCTGCTCGGATTCAGAATCAGATTTGCGCCCGCGACAAGCGCATAGTCGCACTCGCCCGCCGCCAGGGCTCGCGCGGCCGCGTCGAGCGCGACCAGCGCCGACGAGCAAGCGGTATCGACGTTCAGCGACGGCCCGCGGAAGTCGAAAAAGAACGACAGGCGGTTGGCGAACATCGATCTCGCGCAGCCCGTGTTCTCGTAGCCGGTAATACCGTCGGGACGCCTGCTGAAGAGCGTGTCGGCTTCGCTGGCGCAAGCACCGACGTAGACCCCGGCAGCCGCGCCGCGCAATTCCTCGGGAACGAAGCCAGCGCAGCGGATCGCCTCATAACCGGTCGCGAGGAGCAGGCGCAACTGCGGGTCCATCTTGTGCGCCTGCTTCGGATGGACCTCGAAGAAGCGCGCGTCGAAATGCGCGATGTCTTTTAGCTTGCCGAAACGCGGCGGCGTATCGTACAGGCCGGGCGTCCAGCGGCGGGCGTCCTCCGTCACCATGTCGCGGCCCGCGATCAGGTTGCTCCAGAACTCTTCGGGGCTGTCCGACTCAGGCAGGCGGCAGGCGTAGCCGCCGACAACGACCTGTGCGTTCATAGCTCACCGATCTCGGGTTTTCACCCGGCAATCGCCAGCCGCGACGGGCGGCGGTCCAAGCGTCGGCGTATTAATGCGTTAGACAGATATATATGTCAAGCGCTCGCTTCCGTGATGGAAGACAGGATGTTCCATGAAGGACGGGCATGGAACGCGGCGCAATATTGTTGTGAGATATATAGGGTCGCCGCGCGGTCCGTCTCCTCGAGCGCTGCGGGGACGTTATTTATCCGTTGCGCGCGTGTCCCTCTGTGCGTCTTTGCCATAGGCCCCATTCTGCCTGAGTTGACTTGCAAGACCCTAGCGCCTACTGCAACATGTCTGCGCGCCACAGGGACTGATGATCCAGATGGAACGCCGAAATTCCGCAACCTCAAGCGGCAGCACGGGAAATCAAACGCCGTCGCCAGATCTTCCGGGTACCACCGCCATGATGCAGCAATACCTGCGCATCAAGGCGCAACACCCCGACATGCTGCTCTTCTACCGCATGGGGGACTTCTACGAGATGTTCTACGAGGACGCCGAGCGCGCCTCGCGCCTGCTCGATCTCACGCTCACGACGCGCGGCGCTTCCGCGGGCGCGCCGATCAAGATGGCGGGCGTGCCTTATCACGCGGTGGACCAGTACCTCGCGAAGCTGGTGCGCATCGGCGAGTCGGTGGCGATCTGCGAGCAGATCGGCGACCCGGCTACGTCCAAAGGCCCGGTGGACCGGCAGGTCACGCGCATCGTCACGCCGGGAACGCTCACCGACTCGGAGTTGCTCGAGGAGAAGGCCGAC
>WNFM01186142.1_pt1 | contig 11653 bp, 12 predicted proteins | sample 5400271 | NCBI WGS metagenome assembly WNFM01 (sample SAMN13153352, study PRJNA577476) | soil metagenome | isolation source: 60 cm saprolite on Douglas fir-dominated hillslope | place: USA:California | collected 2013-09-17 | reverse complement strand
GCGCGTCAGTATACAACGGCATTTAGCAGTGTTGGGATTTCCTCGCTAGATAGGCCATGCAAGGTCTTACGTCGAGATTCTTCGCCCGCCTTCGGCGGACCCAGAATGACAACGCTCTTTTGTCTGGTTGAAGCTTGCGCTGGCAGAATGGCAACGCGTTTTTGGTTTTCGGGCTTGGGCTGGCAGGGTGACAACGCCTTTGCACCCGAGCGATGGCCGGGATGCGGGCGGGAAAGAAAGAGCAGCGGCATAAAGGCGCTGCGACATAAACCGAGATCATTTCAGTTCGACTTCGACGATTTGGCCGGGGGTGGTGCCAGCGTTGGTCAAGTTGTGGGTGATTTTGGCGCCGACGTATTTGAAGTCGCCGGGGCCGACTCCGTGTGTGGCGGACTGGCCGTCGGGTGAAATCATCTGCAGATTCATGGTGGTGATGGAGATGATGATGTACGGGCGCATGTGGGTGTGCATGGGAGAAGTAGCGCCGGGAGCGAGAACCCAGTTGTAAACGCGGGCGCTGGGAGTTTCGGCGGCCACGGGTCCGGCGACGTCTGGCGAGGGAGTAGCGGGGCGCACGGCGGGTTCGATGTCGAGAACGTCGAAAGCAACTTTGCCGACGTTGTGGACGCGGTGGGTGTAGGAGGCTTCGGTCAGGGTGAGGGCACCGATGTCGCCGGGTTTGGTGGGAGCTGGGTCGCTTTCTGGCTCGTTCATTTTTTGGTTGGTGGTGGAAGTGGCGGAAAGTGTGACGGCGATGCGGGCGTGAGTGTGGGTGTGGTATTGGGTGCGCTGGCCGGGCGGGAGAATCAGGTGCATGACGGTGACCGCTTCGTTTTGGAAGACCACTTTGTGGAGTGGTTCCTGTTCGACGGGGACGGAGGTGGTGGCGGTTTGCTGCGCGAGGAGCATGGCGGGCAGAGTGAAGAGAGCGATCAAACCGATCTTCATGTCAGAGCTCCTGAGACACGGCAGCAGCGGAGAAGAACGAAATTATCTTACACCGGTTTTCACGAACGAAAAAAAACAGAATTCGCAGAGAGGGGAGCGCACGGGTCACGAAGACGACCAGCCTCAGAAGCCGGGGGCCCCGGACGAGGCGGGGCGCATTTCTGGGGCGTTGACGCCCAAGCGGAGATGGGCGAAGTAGGTTTGGCCGAGGGACATGCAGCCGGTGTAGAGGTAACCCCAGACGAAAAGCAGGAGGAAGGGGATGGTGGCGAAATTCTGGTTGGAGATGGCGTACACCACGGTGAAGGCGAAGTAGATGCCGAGGAGAATTTCGGCATAAGGCATCCAGCCGGCTTTGTTGCGGTAGGTCTTGGCGACGAAGGTGTCTCTTTTGCCTTCGATTTTGAATTTTGGGGTGCGCGCGAAATCGCTCTTTATGTCGAAGACGGCTTCAAGCACGGCTTTGGCGTTGCGGATGGAGATGCCGATGCCGGTGGCCATGACGAAGGGCATGTAGAAAAAAGTGCGCCACCAAGTTTTGGGACGGAGTTCTTTTTGCGCGACCAGATAGAAGCTGGAGATGGAGCAAGTGGATGCGAGAAACAGTGGCAAATCGATCAAAAGCATCTGAAACCAGCCTTGATAGAAGCGGACGATCATCGCGGGAAGCAGCATCGCGGAGAAGAGAACCATCAGCGGATAGCTGACGTTTGCGGTGAGATGGAAAAAGGCTTCGGCTTTGACGTGCCATGGCGCGTTCGAACGCATGACTTGCGGCAGGATTTTTTTCGCGGTCTGCATCAGGCCTTTGGCCCAGCGGGCTTGCTGGGCTTTGAAGCCGTTCATGTCCACCGGTAGTTCGCTGGCACATTCAACTTCCGGGAGATAGAGAAATTTCCAGCCCTTGAGCTGCGCGCGGTAGGAGAGATCGGTGTCTTCGGTGAGGGTGTCGTGCTCCCAGCCGCCGGCGGAGTCGATGGCGGAGCGGCGCCAGACACCGGCGGTGCCGTTGAAATTGAAGAACGTGCCGCGGCGGGAGCGCGCGCCGTGTTCGACGACAAAGTGGCCGTCGAGCAGAATGGTTTCGACCTGGGTGAGCAGAGAGTAATCGCGATTGAGGTAGGTCCAGCGGGTTTGCGCCATGCCGATGGCGGGATCCTGGAAATAGGGAACGGTGCGGCGAAGAAAATCTGATTCGGGGATGAAGTCGGCGTCGAAGATGGCGACGAATTCGCCGCGCGAGGTTTTCAGGCCGTTTTCGAGAGCGCCGGCTTTGAAGCCTCCGCGGTTGGCGCGGTGAATGTAGCTGATTGGCATGCCGAGCGCGGCATGGCGCTCGACGCAGGCACGGGCAACTTCGCAGGTTTCGTCGGTGGAGTCGTCGAGGACCTGCACGTCGAGAAGTTCGGGCGGGTAATCGAATCGGGAGACGGCTTCGACCAGGCGCTCGATGACGTAGCGTTCGTTGAAGATGGGAAGCTGCACGGTGACGCGCGGCCATTGGGTGACGGCGGGCGGCGGGCCGGGAACGTTTTTGCGATATTTGTAGTAATCGTAGACCAGCCAGTAGCGATGCATGCCGTAAACGGCGAGGATCGAGAGGACCAGGAAGTAGGGAATCATCATCGCGAGGTCGAAGGCGTTGGCGTGGTAGATGCCGGAGAAGGTCTTGTCGGTCAGCTTGTGCCAGTAGTTGGTGATGGGACTCTGGGCGATAGCGAGGAGATTCATGGGTGCAGGTAGTTTACGGGGATTGTGTGGGGCGCGCTAGGGCGCGAACGTGTTGCATTCAGTCGTAGCCAAATTTCTTAGTCCCAATCCACCGCGCTGACCGAAAATATCCTGTATGGTCCAGGCTCGCTGTCCTTGAAGGATCCTTTTTGAAGATGTGATTGCGCTTCCTCGAATGAAGCGAATAGGCAATGGGAGTTTGTCTCGATTTCTTCCGCCAGGCTGTTGCACGAGAGGGGCGAGTGTTCGGGGGCATTCTTGCACCAAAATGTCACGACGTCGAAACCTCCAGGTTGCTTTTTAGCTGGCACGGTTACGTCGGTCTGGAATGATGCCTCGGGTTCGAACGTTCCCCAATTTTTGCCGTCGAACTCCAATTCGTACACCTCGTAATAGAAGAGAAGCATTCCATCGAGGGAAATTGAATGCTCGCTGGCGACTGATCTTATGGCCGTTAGAGAGTCAAAGAGCCAATTGCCGTTATGTTTCCAATACTTAATGTAGTCTGTGAAATCTTCACCGACGCAGTTGCCGACCGACCATACGTCCACGACGCGGGCTGCCTTCAGCCAGTCAGGTCTTGTCGCAACACGCTTGGCCATATATCCCGCTGGAATCATCTGCACAGCTTACCTGACAAGGTAGTACAGGTTCTTAACCGAGTTGAGGCATAATCGCGCCGCAATGAGTGACGTCAAAAATGTGCAGGGCGAGAACACGCCGGGCGAGATTGCCGCGGCGTTTCTGAAGCTGGGGTTTGTGGCGTTTGGCGGGGCGGTGGCGCACATCGCGATGATGGAGGAGGAGTTTGTACGGAGGCGCGGGTGGTTGACCCGGGAAGACTTTGTGGACCGGGTGGGAGCGGTGAACCTGCTGCCGGGGCCGAGCTCGACGGAGATGGCGATTTATCTTGGCCAGTTGCGCGGAGGATTTCCGGGGCTGCTGATTGCGGGAGCGGCGTTTACATTGCCTTCGGCGCTGATGATGTGTGGGCTGGCCTGGGCGTACGTGCGATACGGCGCGCTGCCGCAAATTGCGGGCGTGTTGTGGGGAGTGAAGCCGGTGGTGGTGGTGCTGATTGCGCAAGCGGTGTGGTCGCTCGGGAAGACGGTGCTGAAGTCTCGCGAGTTGACGGTGATTGCAGCGATTGTGCTGGGGCTGGCGGCGGTGAAAGTTTCGACGCTGCCGTTGTTGATTGGAACGGGCGTGGCGTGGATTGCGGCGAATCGCTTTGGCGCGAAGCCTGCGGCGGCAGGCAGCTTGGCGGCGGGGGCTTCGACAGCGGCGGGAGGAGCGGCGACGTTTGTTGCGGCAACTACGACGGGAGTGTTTCTTTATTTTTTGAAGATTGGGGCGCTGCTGTTTGGCAGCGGATACGTTTTGCTCGCGGTGTTGCGCGAAGACCTGGTCACGAAATTACATTGGTTGAGCGAAGCGCAACTTTTGGATGGGATTGCGGTGAGCCAGGCGACGCCGGGACCGTTTTTTACGGTGGTGACATTTTTGGGGTATGTGCTTTCGGGTTGGCGTGGCGCGGGACTGGCGACGCTGGGAATGTTTGTTCCGGCGTTTACGTACGTGGCGGTGACGGCGGGCGTATTGCCGCGATTGCGGAAATCGCCGACGGCGAGCGTGTTCTTGGATGGAGTGAATGCGGCGGCAGTAGCGTTGATGGCGTTTGTGGGGTTTCAGTTTGCGCGCGCAGCGCTGGTGACGCCATTGGCGGCGGCTATAGCGGTGGTTAGCGCGGCGCTGGCGTTTCGGTTAAAGGTGAATTCGGCGTGGCTGGTGCTGGGCGGGGCGGTGGTGGGGTTGCTGGCGAAGATGGTGGCTGCGGGCTGAGCGGCCGCACTGCGTGTCCGCAACCAATGACTCCGATGTGCGGTGTGCAGGGCTGCCGACGTTGAGATCCTTCGCGATCCGGCAAGAGCCGGACCGCTCAGGATGACAACTCCTTGCCAGATTGGCGCCATTCGGCGCTTTAGGGAATCAGGACGATTTTGCCGAAGGCGCCGGAAGGCTTCATGACCTCGATGTGGGATTGAGCGGCGTCTTTTAACGGAAGCTCGGAGCCGACGACGGGGCGCAGCGTGCCATTCTCGAGGCCAGCGATGAGGCCGGCGTGAATGTCGGTGGCTTCGGCTTCGGTGATGGCCCACAGAGTGAACGCGAGGACCGCGGCGCGGCGGGACATGATGTCGCGCGGAGTAATGGTGACATCGCCGCGACTGCCGATGACGATGACTCGGCCGTATTGCGCGAGAAGTCTTAGGTCCGCGCCGAGATTCACGTTGGCCAGCATTTCGAGGATGATGTCGACGCCGCGACCGCCGGTGGCTTTCATGATTTCGTCTTTATAGTTGGCGCTCGAATGGTCGAAAGCCTGGTGCGCGCCTTCGCGTTTCACAAGTTCGAGGCCTTTCGCGGTTCCAGCAGTGCCGAAGACAGTGAGGCCCATCGCGCGCGCCATTTGCACCGCAGCGATGCCAACCCCTCCGCTGGCTCCGTGGACCAGTATCGTTTCGCGGGCGTGTGCTTTCGCATGATGATGGATCGCGTGGCACGCGGTGCCGTAGGGAATGAAGACGCCTGCGCCTTGCGCAAATGAGATGCGATCCGGCAAGTGGTGTACTTGCGATTCGAGGGCCAGCGCGTACTCGGCGTAGGTGCCGGAGATGCTCTTCGCGAGGTACACGCGATCGCCGGCCTTCACTTTTTTCACGCCTTCGCCGACGGAGTCGATTACGCCCGCGCCGTCGGTGCCCGGCGTGTAGGGAAGCGTCGGCAGCACCGCGTAGTTGCCGCTGCGCGCGTAAGTGTCAGCAGGATTCACGCCAGCCGCGTGGATTTTTACCAGCACCTGGGCCGTTGCGGGCTTGGGTGTTGGAGCTTCGTCGAGCTTCATCACTTCAGGGCCGCCGAATTGCCGAACCAGAATTGCTTTCATTGGTTGCTCCAAGAAAAATCGAAAGTCTAATGCCGTCGTGCGTAAGGGTAAATCCTACTAAGCGATGGCCGCAGAGAAAAGACCGGCCACTACCAAAGGCTCGGACCAGCGTCCAGCAATGAGATCCCGCGCCATCCGGCAGGAGTCGAACCGCTCAGGATGACAAATGTAGGAAGACATTTCAGAAGGCGCGTCCGCAGACGTTTCGGAACGAGCATCAAAAGTGGTCGTCGGGGGCATGGGCGTGCTGTTTTTCAACCAAGCCGACAGCCTGGCCCCAGGCCGTTGTTTGCCAATTGTCTTTACCCCTTTTTTGGGGAATCCACGGAGGCAGCGCCTGATTCAGGTGCGCGGCCAGCGCGAAGATATAGGGCTCGTACATGCGACGAAGTTCCAGGAGACGGTTGTCAGCGGCCTCGCCGTCGTTGAGTTTAAGGCCATGTTGTGCGAGAACGTCGCGGATACGGCTAAGTTCGGCAGGCGGAAGCCGATCCTCCGGCAACGGCCGCGGAGAAGTGCCAAAAACTTGTGAAAGATCGACCACAGCATGCCGCGCAATGGCGAAGGTAAGTTCGGCCTGGCGTTCGCAAGCGCCATCAATGCCGACCATCACCAGGGAGCAGGTGTCAAGGATGGCGGTGAGTGAAGCGACCCAGGACTGGTTGTCGTGCTGCGAGCGGAAATAGGCAAGCACCGGATAACTGAGATGGCTTTCCATCAACTCCGCGCACCAGAGTTCCCAGTCTTTGAGGAGTACGCGAAGCGCTTCACTTCCCTGCGGGTAGCTGTGACGGCGAAGAAGTTCGCCTGCGGTCGGCGGAGTACCGGCACGCGAATCGAGCAGCGAGATGTTCACTTCGCGCTTGGAGAACGAGCCGTAGATGAAAGGCAGGTAACCGATAACGCCGGCGAGGAAGCCAAAGCCAAGCCCGGCCTCGACGACGACGAGAGCGCGAGCCATGCCGGAGCGCGGAATTACGTCGCCGAGCCCCAGTGTGAAAAAGGTTGTCCCGCTGAGGTAGGCGTCGGTCCAGAAGCCGGCGTTGGTTCCGCTGACAACCGCGGAACCGGAACCGTATTGCATCAATGCGAAGCTGAAAACTAGTCCGACCGCCCAAACAGCAACGAGGACCAAAAGAGAGAGTGGGCCGAAGACTCCGAACGCGGATTCGCGGATTTTTGTCGATGGGACCAATCGGGTAACGAATTTCCAGATGCGCCAGGAATTCCTGTAAAAATAACGCGAAAGACGGAATCGCCGGGTCACCCGGCGCGGGAGGATGATCACCTCGAAGGCGTCCCAAACGACGATGAGCAGGATAGCGACGCCGATGATAAAGGCGGCTGGATGCGTGTGCATGAGCGGAATTGTACCTGTTTGGACGGCGATTCCGCCAAGGCGCTTAGCTATTGAGCTTGGCGCTGACGGTGATTTCGGCTTTGAAAAGTCTGGAGACCGGGCAGCCGGTTTCCGCGGCTTTCACCGCGGCGTCAAATTTCGCCTGGTCGGCTCCGGGAATGGTGGCCACCAGATCGAGATGGCTCTTGGTGACGGAAAAACCGTCGCCGACTTTATCGAGCGTGATGGTGGCCGTGGTTTCCAGCTTTTGCGCGACGATACCCGCTCCGCCAAGCTGCGCTGAAAGCGCCATGGTGAAGCAGCCCGCATGAGCCGCGGCCAGCAGCTCTTCAGGATTGGTGCCGATACCGTTTTCAAAGCGAGCGTGGAAAGAATAGGGCGTCTGCTTCAGTACGCCGCTGTCCGTTGAGATTGCGCCCTTGCCTGACTTCAGGTCGCCTTGCCAGACTGCCGATGCTTTGCGCTGCATGGGGTAATCCTCCATTCGAATCTTTGACTATCCTGAATCTAGGGATTCGATTCAGAAATGAGTGTAGCGGATACATTCGCACAAAGCGGCTCTCACCACTTGTGAAAGACGAAGAAAACGCCGAGAACCAGGCAGGCAGCGCCCGCCGCGTAGTTCCATTTGAGCTTTTCGCCGAGATAGGTGACCGAAAATATCGCGAAGACCGTTAACGTGATGACTTCCTGAATGGTTTTTGAGCTGAGCGGTGTTGAATTCATACGAGCCGATGCGGTTGGCCGGGACCTGGAAGCAGTACTCGAAGAATGCAATACCCCAACTGGGGGAAGCGCTGGCTACACGTTGAGGGTGAGTGAGACGAGTCCCGGCGGTGTTGGCGGAACGACTGGCGGCATTTTGGAGCGGTCGACTGGGCGATAGAGAGTGTCGCGTTCGACGGGGACGCGGCCTGCGGCGCGGATCAGGCGTTCGAGTTCGGCGCGAGGGGTGAACTCCGACGTTTTTGCCCCGGCGTCGTGATAAATCTTTTCTTCGACCACGGTCCCGTCGAGATCGTTTGCTCCGAAGCGCAGCGCAATCTGCGCGATGCTTGGGGTGAGCATGATCCAGTAGGCTTTGATATGTTCGAAATTGTCGAGTATCAGTCGCGAAACAGCGATGTTGCGCAGGTCGAGATAGCCGGTGGTCTTCGGAATGTGCGAAAGCGGCGTGTTGTCCGGATGAAACGCCAGCGGAATGAAGGCCACGAAGCCGTGGGTCTGATCCTGCACTTCGCGGAGCTTCACTAAATGGTCGACGCGCTCTTCTTCGGTTTCGACGTGGCCATAGAGCATGGTGGCGTTCGATGGCAAGCCGATTTCATGCGCTTTCTTTGCCGTGTTCAGCCAAACCTGGCCGCTGACTTTATGATCGCAGATCACGCGGCGCACTCGGGGATGAAAAATTTCCGCGCCGCCGCCAGGGCAGGAGTCCACTCCGGCTTTTTTCATGCGGCGTAGGGTTTCTTCGATGGAAATTTTCGCGATACGCGAAAAGTAATGCACTTCCACCATGGTGAAGGCTTTGAGATGCACATCGGGGCAACGCTGCTTGAGCCCGCGAATCATTTCCAGAAAATATTCGAACGGCAAATCGGGGTGCAGGCCGCCAACGATGTGGAATTCGGTCGCGCCTTCACGAACGCCTTGTTCCGCGCGTTGATAAATTTCTTCGAGCGCGTAGGTATAAGCGCCGGGTGAATTGGGATCGCGGCCGAAGGCGCAAAGTTTGCAATGCGCGACACAGACGTTAGTCGGATTAATGTGGCGGTTGACGTTGAAATAGGTCACGTCGCCGTGCTTTTTTTCGCGAACGTGATTGGCGAGCCATCCAACGGCCAGCAGGTCCGGCGAGCGGTAAAGTTCTATACCGTCTTCAAAGGAAAGACGCTGGCCCGCGAGGACTTTGTCCGCGATGGGCCGCAACTTCGTGTCGGTAAGAATCAATTCGCTCAACAGAGTGCGCTTTCTCTGGAACCGCTCCGGCTAAAGCCCGGCACTAGGAAAAGCTAAACTCAAGAAAAAGAACCGGTCTAAAGACCGGCCACGGCAGAACCTGGGGACCGAAAAAAACACCGGGCTAAATCCCTGCTACGCTCATTATCGCAAATTCCGCCGAATTAGCGCCGTTTCTAATAAGACAAATCGTTCGCAACTTTCAAACCTTCCAGAGGGCTGCCGCGGCTCCCCAGAAGAGCAAGAACGAAATACTAATATAACCGTTCATCGCGAAAAACGCAGCGTCCAGCTTGCTTAAATCGTCGGCTTTGACAAGAGAGTGTTCGTAGGCCAGCAGCGCCGCGACTACCGCAATTCCGACCCACGCGGGCCACGGCAGCGAAAAACTTGCAGCGAGCCAGGCAAGGAGTGCTACTACACCGACATGCATTGCGCGCGCAATCAGCAAGGCGCTGGCAATACCGAACCGCTTGGGAACGGAAAAGAGGCCGGCGCGGCGGTCAAAATCCATATCCTGGCAGGCGTAGAGCACATCGAATCCACCCACCCAGAGGGTGACTGCGGCGCAGAGAATCAACATGCGAAGATCGAGATGGCCGGTGACAGCGATCCACGCTGCTGCGGGCGAAATGCCAAGGGCAAATCCGAGAAAGAGATGCGACCAGTTGGTGAAGCGCTTGGTGTAGGAATAGAAAAACAAAATGGCCAGCGCGACCGGCGCCAGCTTCAGCGCTAGCGGATTTAATTGCCACGCTGCGATAAAGAACAGCGCAATCGCCGCGATAGTAAAAGTCCAGGCAAAACCCGTCGAGAGAGCGCCTGTAGCCAGAGCACGTTGCGCGGTGCGCGGATTTTCCTGGTCGTAGCGCAGGTCCGCGATGCGGTTGATGGTCATGGCCGCGCTGCGTGCCGCCACCATCGCCACCACGATCCATAACAATTGTTTCCAGGTCGGCCAGCCGTGCGAAGTGAAGCGAGCAGCCAACAGCGCTCCGGTCAGCGCAAATGGCAGTGCAAACACCGAGTGCTCGAATTTGATCATTTCGAGCACGGTACGCAGACGATTTATGAATGGCATTGGCATCTGGATTTTAACGCAGAGGACACCCAGTCCGCAGAGAACAGGCGCCTGCGGACGACGACTTGTCGCGTAATGTCATGCCTTGGCTTGTTTCGCGGCGGCCGTGCCGGTCCAACGAAACATCGCGTCCTGCGGCAGATCCATCTGCGCCAGCACCCGGCAGACATATTGCGTGACCAGATCGTCAATCGTTTTCGGAGCGTGATAGTAAGCAGGAATCGCCGGCATGATCACCGCGCCAGCTTGCTGCGCGCGCAGCATGTTCTCCAGGTGGATGCGGCTGAACGGAGTATCGCGCACACAAAGAATCAACTGGCGCCCTTCTTTCAGGATCACGTCCGCCGAGCGCGCCAGCAGTTCATCGCACGTTCCCGCGGCAATTTTCGCCAGCGTTCCAACGGAGCAGGGAATTACGACCATCGCATCCACGGCATAGCTGCCGGAAGCGATCGAAGCGCCAACATCTTTGTTGGATATGAGCTCGATTTTTTGTGAAGCGCGACCCAACACGCGCTGAACCAGTTGATTCGAATTGCCGCCAGCAATTCCCAATTCTTCGGCAAACAGTCGCAGCCCGGTATCGCTGACCACGAGGTGAACACGCTCGACGCGCGCATCGGCGTCCAGCAGCGCCAGCATTTTCTGCGCGAGCACGGCGCCGCTTGCGCCGGTCACACCCACAGTAATGATTTTTTTGTCGTTTTGCTGCATGTTGTCGCCGCGGATAATTTCAGTCTCGCAGCCGCTTGCGGGCAAGTCAAGCCGAGGCGCTCGAAGGCAGCGGTGATAGACTTCTGTGACGGCGAAAAAATGAACTCTCAGGAACTTTTGAAAATTCTGGATTTGGTGCAGACCGGAAAACTTGCACCTGCGAAGGCGCTCGATCGACTGAAACATCTTCCGTTTCAAGACCTCGATTACGCAAAGGTGGATCACCATCGCGCTCTGCGCCAGGGTTTCGCCGAAGTGATTTTCGGCAAGGGCAAGTCTGCCGACCAAATCGCGGGGATTGTGCGCGCGATGCTGGCAGTCAAGGATAGCCGTCACAACATTCTCATCACTCGCGCCGACGCGAAAATATTTGCAACGATAAAACGCGCTGCCGGGAAGTATGCGAAGGCCGCAAAATTTCATCCGCGCTCCGGCGTGGTTACTATCGAGCGCGAATCGAAAATTGTCGGCAAGGGGACGATTCTGGTCGTCTCAGCAGGAACCAGCGACATTCCCGTCGCGGAAGAAGCGTTGCTGACCGCTCGCATCATGGGAAATGCTGCTGAGCATCTTTACGATGTGGGCGTGGCGGGCATTCACCGCTTGCTCGAAAATCGCGCCACGCTCGCCAACGCCCGGGTGATCATTTGCGTTGCGGGAATGGAAGGCGCGCTGCCCAGCGTTGTCGGCGGATTGGTTGCCGTGCCGGTCATAGCGGTGCCGACCAGCGTCGGCTATGGAGCAAGCTTTGGCGGTGTCGCGGCCCTGCTGGGAATGCTGAATTCTTGCGCTTCAAATGTGACCGTCGTCAATATTGACAACGGCTTCGGCGCGGCCTGCGTGGCGTCCTGCATCAACCGGCTGTAGAAAATCCGCAAGCACAAAGGTGCAAAAGTTTAAAACTAAACGGAGG
>WNFM01320279.1_pt1 | contig 11654 bp, 9 predicted proteins | sample 5400271 | NCBI WGS metagenome assembly WNFM01 (sample SAMN13153352, study PRJNA577476) | soil metagenome | isolation source: 60 cm saprolite on Douglas fir-dominated hillslope | place: USA:California | collected 2013-09-17 | reverse complement strand
GCACGCGGAAACTGATGGAATTACCGACCGGAGCCGGCGATTCACGAGCCATCGCTACGGGTGATGTGCAAGTGCAAGGCGCTCACTTTTTCCCCGACGGCAAGAAAATCCTGGAAATCGGCAACGCTGCCGGCGCGAATGGGCAACGGCTTTGGGTACAGGATGCCAACGCTGGAACGCCAAAACCGATCAGCCCGGAAGGCGTTTTCAGCAGGCTGGTTGGAACGATTTCGGCGGACCAAAAAAGGGTCGCGGCCGTCGGCCCACAGGGCCTGATGGTCGTGTATCCGGTGGACGGGGGCGAACCGGTCAATGTACCGGGCGTTTCCCCGATGGAGCGTCCGTTGTACTGGATGCCAGACGGACACAGCCTGCTCACGGCACGAAACGAGACGCCGAATGAGGTTTATGAAGTGGAAGTCAGCACCGGCAAACGAAAGCCGTTCCGGACCATCCCGGTTCCAGATGGAATGCAACCCGAAGACCTGGGGACGCCGCTGTTTTCCGCGGATTTCAAGAGCTACGTCTATTCCTACACCCGCATCGTATCGGACCTATATGTGGTGGAAGGGCTAAAATAAGGCTCGTTGGGCCAGGGCGCATATTCATCATCCATTCATATTCACGTAAACCGCTCGTTACGCTAGGCTTGTTACACTACCCTAGTGTTAAAGCCCTTTCACGGGATCCTAAATCAGAAAGCGGCCTACCGCATTCCGCCCGGCTACGATACACTTCCGCCCAGCCAGCGGCCGGTACGCTCCACGCGAATGAAAAGAATCCTGATTATTGAAGATGACCGCGATATCGTGGAACTTGTCCGGTACAACCTTGCCAATGAGGGCTTTCAGGTAAATGGCGCAAACGATGGCGCCACCGGCCTGAGTACCCTGAAGAAATCTCCGCCCGATTTGCTGTTGCTCGACTTGATGCTGCCGAAGCTTTCCGGCCTGGACATTTGCCGGGAAATTCGCAAAGACGAGTCCTTGAACCGTTTGCCGATTCTGATGCTGACGGCTCGCGGGGATGAAGCGGATCGTGTGGTTGGGCTGGAGATGGGCGCGGACGATTACGTAACCAAGCCGTTCAGCCCGCGGGAATTGATTGCGCGCGTGAAGGCCCTGTTGCGACGCGCCGAGCCGCCAGTCGATACGCCCCGCACCATTGAAATGGGCAAATTGTCGATTGACCCGGCGTCTTATCGGGTCAGCTATTCCGGCAAAACCGTTCCACTGAGCACCCTGGAATTTCGCCTTTTGTACTACTTGGCGTCGCGGCCGAATCGCGTATTTACACGCGACCAGTTGCTTGACGCGGTGTGGGGCACCGACCGCTTCGTCACCCCGCGCAGTGTGGACGTGTATGTGCGCCGGCTTCGTGAGAAGATCGAACCGGATCCCGAGAATCCGCTTCATCTGAAGACGGTACGCGGAGCGGGCTACTTGTTCGAAACACGTGCGGCGTAATCTTTTCAAAAAACTCGCGTTATTTTTTTTTACGCTGCTTCTTGGCGTTCTAATCGCAGCGGATTCGTTTGCGGATCGCGCACTGCGCCGCGATTACGAGCGCAAGGGATTCGAACAACTGCTGGCGATTTCGAGCATCGCGCAGTCTGATCCGCCGAAGTTTGCTGCCCTGCCTACGGAGAAACTCGAAGAAACTGCTGCTCTGCATACCTGGATAGAGCACATCGCAGCCAGCGGCGCGCGCGTTACGGTGGTCACCTCCAGCGGAATGGTTCTTGCCGATTCGCAATCCGACCCGCGGACCATGGAAAACCACGCGAACCGGCCGGAAATTGTGCAGGCCCTCCGAGAAGGCAATGGGCGTTCCATCCGTCACAGCGCAACCATCAATCGCGATTTGTTGTACTACGCAGTCCGCCAGACCTCGCCTGCGGGAACCGCCTACATCCTTCGCTTTGCGCTGCCGGTCGAAACCGTAGGTCAGGTGCTTTGGCCGTTTCGCAGAAGCTTGTGGCTTGCTTCGCTGCTGATTCTGGTGGTCGCCGGCATCATCGTAGTTCTGGTCTCGCGCAATTTTTCCGATCGCGTCGAGCGACTCACGGCATTCTCGCAGCGAGTGGCGGAAGGCGATTTTCGGGCGCAGGCATCGGACGGCACCGGAGACGCGCTGGATGTCTTGAGCAATTCTCTCAATCAGACCGCGACGCGGCTGGACCGTACCATTCGAACGCTGACCGAAGAAAGAAATCTTTCCTCCGCTATTCTGGGCAGCATGGTGGAGGGCGTACTGGTGGTGAATGCCGCGGAACGCGTGGTGTTCGCCAATCACAGCTTCGCGGAAATTCTCGATTCGAACGTGCCGCCGCAGTCTGGAAGCGCCCTGGTGGAATGCGCCCGTCAGACCGAACTAATCGAAGCGGTGCGCAAGGTTCTGGCGGGCAAGCCCCGCGTGGAATCGGAGATTGTCACCGGAACCTTGCGCCAGCATTTTTTTGCAGCGACCGCGGCCTCAGTTCGAACCACGGGCACCGATGGCGCGGTGCTGGTGCTGCACGACATTACGGATTTACGCAAACTTGAGCGGGTGCGACGCGATTTTGTAGCAAACGTCTCGCACGAATTCCGCACACCGTTGACGGCGATTCAGGGTTTCGCGGAAACCCTGCTGGCCGGCGCGATCGACGATCCGCAAAATCGCGGAAGATTCCTGGAAATTATCGTCGAACATTCGCGCCGTCTGGCCCGGCTTACCGAAGATTTGCTGATGCTTTCAAAAATGGATGCGGACCGGCTGGAATTCGAAACGCGCCCGATTGCGGTGAGCGCATTCATTGCAGGATGCATGGAAACCGCGCTGCCTCGAGCCAAGGACAAGGATCTACGGCTGTCGGTCGATCAAGCCGACAAAATTCCCGAAATCGCGGGTGACCGGCGGCGGCTCACGGAAGTGCTGCAAAACTTATTGGATAACGCGATTCAATACACTCCGGCCGGCGGTCAAATCATGGTGAGCGCGGGCGTGCGTGGTGCGGATGTCGTTTTTACCGTGTCCGACACTGGTATCGGCATTCCGCAAGCCGAGCAGCCCAGAATCTTTGAGCGGTTTTACCGAGTAGACGTTGCGCGTTCGCGCGAAGTGGGCGGGACCGGTCTGGGGCTGGCTATCGCCAAACACCTGGTGGAAGGCCACGGCGGTCGCATCTGGGTCGAAAGCGAAGTTGGCCACGGCTCGCAATTTCATTTTTCCGTGCCGATCTTCGGTTTCGAGCACGCCGCCAACCGTAATGGCCACAGCGGCCGCGGATCCTCAGTCTAGAAGTCAGGGAACCTAGACCCGTCTCACCAATCTTTTACTGTCCAGTAATAATCCCGTAATGGACGGAGCGGGAACATCTGTGTCAAGGGTACAGAAAGATTTCTGTACGAAAGGAAGCCAATGGCCGCTGCCGCCGGACCGACCGAAACCGTGCTTTACGACACGCTGGTGAACTATCTGATTTCCATGGCGCGGACTGTAGAGGGTGCCATGAATCGCGCGCTCGATTCGATTGTTAGCGTGGATGATCCCAGGGTGTCAGCGCTGATCGGCGAAGTGTTCCTGTTGGAGCCGCGCATCAACGAAATGGAAATCGTGATTGACGAGCACGCGATACGGCTGCTACGGCGCGGCGGATTCAGCGACGACGAAATGCGGCTAATCGTCGCGGCGCTGAAAATCACCAATGATCTCGAGCGAATCGGCGATCTGGCGGTGAATCTTGCGGAGCGTGTCACCACCTTACGCGAGTTGCCTGGATCGAAACCGCCGGAGGAACTGGAGGCGATGACCGTCGAGGTGCGCTGCATGGTCTCGAAGAGTCTGGGCGCGCTCATTTACCGGAATGCCGCCATGGCCACCCAGGTCCTCGAGAGTGACGATCTCGTGGATCAGTACCGCGACCGGATTTTCGAGCAGTTGATGGAACAGATGACTCAGCAGACCGCGCTGGTCGTTCCCAGTATGCAGTTCATTCTGGCCACCCGGCATCTCGAACGCATCGCCGATCACGCCACAAATATCGCCGAAGACATCATCTACTGGGTTCGTGGTTTGGACGTGCGTCACGGCCGCGGGCTCGCTGCATCCGCGCAAATCGGGCAAGGCGCCAGCTTGGCAGAGCTCACCGAAGATTCACACGGTCTTTATTCCAGTGTGACCGCGGTAACCGACAATCAGTCTGCTTGACCTTCAGTGTTCGAACCTACCACGGGGATCATCGCACCCCTGGCGATGATCCCTCTTCCTTTCTTCGGCTTTTCGAATACCCCTTCAGCCTCTTGACCGAAACGTGCAGTCAAAATTAGCGTGGAAGTGTCGAGTTGGCCGCAAATGAGCACGCTCACCGCTCCCATCCGTTGCACATCCTTGCCGCTATGGCGGATCTTCACATGTTTGCTGCTCGCCGGATTGTTTCTTTACAATCCATTTCTGACTGCGTATCCCTCCGCTGGAAACAGCGCGGTCTGTCATCCGGCAAGTTATCGCGCGACCGTCGGTTCGTCCGAGTTGGAGCAGTTTGCGCAACCTATCGCGAATCCGGCCGAGGCGTTGCCGGTCAGAAACTCGGTCCAGGTCTTGATTCTGCAAAGCGCCGATCCGGACGCCGAATCGCGGCGTTACATCGAGCCCGAAGTCGTTTTAACCCCGCAGACGGACGTGAAGCAGGGCCAGACGCTTGCGGTGCTGGAAGTTCCGGAATTGGCGGCGCAACTTTCCGGCGCGGACGCCTCGGTTCGGCGCGCTCAACAGGAAATTCGCAGGGAGCAGGGCGACGTACAGCGCGCGGAATCCGCGCACTCAGCTGCACACTCCATGTACCCGCGGCTGAAACAAGCCAGCGAACAGCAGAAGGGGCTCGTCGCGCAACAGGAAGTGGATGATGCGCAAGCCAGGGATTCTACGACCTCGGCTTGGGTTCCATGGTTGAACTCGGCCAGGCGGAATTGCAGAAAACCGAGGCCGACATCGCCGACACCGACGCCCAATATCAGTATCGCTTGACCCGATTAGTCCTCGCTTATACGATTGGTGCGCCGAAGTAAGCACCTCCTCGCAAGTGGAACTCTGGGACTAGCTTCGGAGATTGCTGGACAATGGGATTCAATATGCTAATGGCTAGCATCAAGGAGTATCGCTGGGAGCCCCTCTCCCGGCGGGTGCTTGTCTTGGCGTGTTATTGTCGCGCTATCCCTGTTTAGCCGTAAACTCCGGCCTGTCAACGAGTTTCCCCGTAACAATGCATGTTATTCGTGTTACAGGATATTCACATTCGATTGACATGGCTGTAAGACGCTGGCCCTACGTTTACCTGCGGGAAGGCTCGCAGACTCACCGGTAATTCCATACTTAAACTGCAGTAACAAAAGAGAGAGGCAATGAGAAAAACAGCAGCAATGATATTGTCGCTATTCCTGTTGTCGGGAACGGCGTTTGCGGACACACCGAAAGACGGTGATCCGCAGGCCGCGCAAACCGAAAAGGGCAAGAAACCCGCAAAGAAACCAGCCGCAAAGTCCGCGACCGCGATCCTGGCCGAGCAGGTGGAAGCCTTGCGCCAGTCGCTCGAAGCGCAACAGCAACAAATCAAGATGCTGCAGGAAGAACTGGCAAAGCGCGATACGCAGATTGGCGATGCCAAAAGCGCCGCCGCTGCCGCCGATGCCAAAGCAGTCGAAGCCGATGCAAAGGTAGCCGTGGTCGCCAGCAGCGCCGCGGAAGTGAAAACCACCACCACCGCACTAAGTTCCGACGTCGCGGACCTGAAACTCGGCAATGAAGCGGTGAAAGGCGCCGTCCAGGACGCGCAAAAGAAAATCATCGCCGGTGAATCGCCCTCCGCCATTCATTACAAGGGCATCACGCTCACTCCAGGCGGTTTCCTGGCAGCGGAAACGGTCTACCGCAGTCGTGCCACCAGCGCCGATATCAATACCCCCTTTACTGGAATTCCGTTCACCTCGAACGATCTGGCCCACGTAGGCGAGAATAACTTCACCGCCCGCCAGAGCCGGTTGTCGCTCTTGCTCGAAGGGAAGCTGGCCACTGCCAAGATCGGCGGCTACTATGAAGCGGACTACCTCGGTGTAGGCACCACTTCCAACAACCGTCAGAGCAACAGCTATGTGTGGCGGACTCGCCAAGCATTCGCACAAGTAACCTGGGAGAACGGGTGGCAGTTGACCGGCGGGCAGATGTGGTCCCTGGCGACGGAGAACCGTAAAGGCATCAATAATCGACAGGAATCAAACCCACTGCAAATTGATCCACAGTACGTTGTGGGTTACACCTGGGCAAGGCAGTACGGTTTCCGTGTGGTGAAAGACTTCGGTGGCAAATTTGCACTCGCCGTCGCCGTGGAAGGACCGCAGGCAACCATCGGCGGACGCGGCTTCTCTGCTGTTACCACCATCAACTCCGCCTCCGCCCCTGCTACCATCGTCACCTCGGGTGCCACTACTGCGACAACTTGGAACTTTTTCCTGAATGCCCCCGGCGCCGGCGGCGGTCTCTACAACGCTTTTGACGCCAACGGATATACCGTCAACAAGGCTCCGGACTTCCTTTTCAAGGCTGCCTTGGATCCTGGTTGGGGCCACTATGAACTGTTCGGGATCGTGAGCCAATTCCGCGACCGTATCTATCCTTGCGGCGTGGTTGGCTCCAACGCCAAGGACACGGTTACCCCGGTTACGCCGACCACGGTAACTTGCGGAAATACCGCGGCGCCAACTACGGTTAGCAGCTTCGGCGCGGCAAACGTCAGCACCACTGGCGGTGGCGCAGGCGCCAGCGCACTGCTGCCGCTCTTCCACAAGAAGGTCGAATTCGGCGTTAAGGCCGTCGCTGGAGACGGTATCGGCCGCTATGGTTCGGCGCAGCTCGCCGATGCCACAGCTCGTCCCGATGGCACTCTATCGCTCATTCGGACCGCCCATGCCTTGGGCAGGATTGAATGGCATGCCACTCCCAAGCTCGACCTCTACGCCTACTACGGCGGTGAATACGCTTGGCGCGCTGGCTATCAGGGCTACACCCCGCCAATGGGACTAATCCGGCAATTCCCGCAACCACCACCACCGCTTTCAGTCTCAATCAGATCGGCGGATACGGCAACGTTGGGGCCTCCAACTTCGGTTGCTCGACCGAAGGCGTGCCTACGAACGACTTCAACCCGTCCTCGGGTGGGTCTAACTGTGCCGGCGACGTCCGCCTCATCCAGGAAGGCACGCTCGGCTTCTGGTACAAGTTCTACCAGGGTCCGAAGGGCCGCTTTCAGTTCGGAGTGCAGTACTCCTACATCACCAAGAACGCCTGGTCGGGCAATGGCGTTCCTAAAACCACGCCTCCCACAACGCCCGTGGGCATCGGCCCCAAGGCCGTCGACAATATGATTTTTACCTCGCTCCGCTACTACATTCCATGAGGCTGCTCGCTCCTTCCTTTTGGGGGCGAGGACAAAGGCGGCGCTTACCAAGCGCCGCCTTTGCCGCTTTTACGCCATTCTTGTAAAGCAATTGTGACTAGGTCCATAAACGGCCGCTTTTCAATGCCTTAGGGGATTCAACCAACTCTGAACAGACTGTAACAATTCTGTAACATCACAGCCACAGAATGAGTACGACGCAATCGGGCCAATTTCCATTCAGGTGTTTTCCATTCAGGTGTGGAGAGAGAGATACAAATGAAACGACTGGCGGGGATGCTCATGGTCGTTCTGGCGCTTGGCGGCGTGCTTTTGGCCCAGAACGCGCTTTTGATAAACGGGGCAGGTGCTACTTTTCCGGCACCCATCTATTCCAAATGGTTTGACGAATACCACAAAGCGAACGGGTCACAGATCAATTACCAGCCAGTGGGTTCGGGCGCAGGCATTAGGCAAGTTACCGACGGAACGGTGGATTTCGGGGCTTCCGACGGGCCAATGAACGACGAACAGATCGCCGCATACAAAGCCAAGAACGGATCCGGAATTTTGCACTTTCCAACTGTTCTAGGAGCAGTGGTTCCCACCTACAACATTCCCGGCGTCAGCGGTGCCTTAAATTTCACACCGGACGCGTTGTCTGGAATTTTTCTTGGCCGTATTTCCAAATGGAATGATCCGGCAATTGCGGGCGCGAACAAGGGCGTCAGCCTTCCCGCCAACGATATCGTCGTCATCCACCGCTCGGACGGCAGTGGCACCACTTACATCTGGACTGACTATCTTTCCAAAGTGAATCCAGACTGGAAGGATAAGGTCGGCAAGGGCACTTCGGTGAATTGGCCGGTCGGACTAGGTGGCAAAGGCAATGAAGGCGTCACTGGTTTGATCAAACAGACCCCGAATTCCATTGGCTACGTTGAACTGATTTATGCGGCACAGAACAAGGTTCCCTACGGCAGCGTCAAGAACTCGTCCGGCACTTTCGTGAAGGCGGATCTGGCCAGCGTGACCGAAGCTGCCGCTGGCGCGGTAAAAACCATACCGGAGGATTTCCGCGTCTCGATCACCAATGCTCCAGGTAAGAGTGCCTATCCGGTTGCTAGCTTCACTTGGTTGCTGATTCCGGAAAAGTTCAAGGACTCTACAAAGCGCGACGCCCTGAAGGGCTTCGTAAAGTGGGCGATTACCGACGGGCAGAACCTCACCGAGAATCTTTCCTACGCCAAATTGCCCAAGGAAGTTGTCGACAAAGAGTTGAAGGCCATCAGCAAAATACAGTAAGCAAGGTCCGGCAAGTATAGGCGTGGCGACCTCATCCATTAACGTTCCGAGCCCGAGCCCCGTTGCGGGCTCGCGTTCTTTTCTTTCGCGGCTGCGCGACGGCGACGAAATCGCCCGCGTCATAACCTTTCTTTTCGCGGCGACCGTTGTGCTCATCTCTCTCATGCTGGTTATCGCACTATGGAACGGCTCCTCGCTGCCCCGCCACAAATTCGGCCTGAGTTTTTTCGTTACGCGCGTGTGGGATCCAATCGCTGAGAACTTCGGCGCTTTGCCATTCATCTATGGCACGCTGATCACTGCGGCCGTCGCGTTACTCCTCGCCGTTCCGTTGGGTATCGGCGCCGCAATATTTCTGGCCGAGCTGGCTCCGCAAAAAGTCTCCGACCCATTGCAATTTTTCATCGACCTGTTGGCCGCTGTGCCCAGCGTAATTTACGGTTTGCTCGGTGTTTTCATCGTAATTCCGATCATGCGGGAGTGGATTCAGCCCGCTCTGAAGAATGCTCTGGGATTTCTGCCGCTGTTTCAAGGGCCGGCCTACGGAGTGGGTTTTTTAACGGCCGGAGTTGTTCTGGCGATTATGGTGATCCCGTACATTATCTCGGTATCACGCGAAGTGCTGATGTCGGTGCCGCGCGATCAGCGTGAAGCGGCGTTGGCGCTCGGTTCAACGCGCTGGGAATCCACCTGGAAAGTGGTTGTTCCTTTCGCCAGGACCGGCATCATGGGTTCGATCTTTCTGGCGCTCGCTCGCGCTCTTGGCGAAACCATGGCGGTCACCATGGTCATCGGCAACACCCCCACCATCAGCACTTCGCTTTTTTCTCCGGGCTACTCGATTGCTGCTGTCATTGCCAATGAATTCACCGAAGCAACCGGGGACCTTTACCTGGGTGCGTTGATCGAGTTGGGTCTGGTGCTGTTTCTTCTGACTTTCATCCTAAATGGATTGGCGCGACTGATGATGCTTCTAACCACCCAGCGCGGCAGCGGAACGGGAATGGCATGACCGCCCGTCTGCGCTGGCGCAAGTTCGTCAGCGGCTTCATGCTGACCATGACCGGCGTTTGCGCTCTGGTCGCAGTGTCCGTGTTGTTTTTCATCCTTGGCTACCTCGTGTATCACGGCGGAACCTCCATCAACTGGGATTTCTTCACCAAATTGCCGACCCCGGTCGGCGAATCCGGTGGCGGCATGGCCAACGCCATCGTGGGCAGCGCCAAGTTGCTGGCACTGGCCTCGCTCTTTGGTGTTCCCGTCGGATTTTTTGGCGGCATATACCTGGCTGAATTCAGCGGCCACAAAGTGGCGTTTGTAGTGCGCTATGCTGCTGATTTGCTCAACGGCGTTCCGTCCATCGTGATTGGAATCTTTGCCTATGCGCTGGTGGTCTTGCCGTTCAAACATTTTTCCACGCTTGCCGGCGCTTTTGCTCTCGGTTTGATGATGATTCCGATCACCTTGCGCAATACCGAAGAGTTTCTGCTTGGCGTACCGCGCGCGCTTCGCGAAGGCTCGATGGCGCTCGGCGCAGGCAAATGGACTACCATTGTCCGAGTCGTTGTCCCTGCAGCCTATCGCGGCATTATGACCGCGATTCTGCTGGCCCTGGCCCGCGTTGCCGGGGAGACCGCGCCGCTGCTGTTTACCGCATTCGGGAACCGCTACTGGAGTCCGGGGCTCGGTCAACCCACCGCGTCGCTCCCCGTAGTGATTTACAATTACGCCATATCTCCTTATGACGATTGGCACCGCCAGGCATGGGCGGCCGGACTGGTTCTCTTGGGTTTGATTTTGATGGTCAATATCATTGCGCGAGTGATTCTGTCCCGAGGGGTTGCCGTACCGAGGTCCTAATTATGCAAGCTTCTGCGAGGCCAGAATTGTCCGTGAACCTAAAACCGACCGGCATAGCGAACACTTCCCGCGAGACTGTCGCGCCGTCGTCCATGCGCATGAACATCTCCAAGGTCAATTTTTTCTACGGTGCCAAGCAGACTCTCTTTGATATCAACTTGGGTATCGCCACCAACCGCGTGACCGCGCTGATCGGGCCATCCGGCTGCGGCAAATCCACTCTGCTGCGCACCTTCAACCGCATGCACGAAACCGTGCGCAACGCGCGTCTCGAAGGCGAAATTCTCCTCGATGGACAGAATATTCTTTCCCAGGATGTCACTCAGCTCCGCCGTCGCGTGGGCATGGTTTTTCAACGGCCCAATCCCTTCCCCAAATCCATTTTTGAAAATGTCGCCTACGGCCCCAAGATCAACGGCGCCAACGCGCCGATCGCCGAAATTGTCGAAAAAAGTCTGCGCCGCGCAGCTTTGTGGGACGAGGTGAAGGATCAGCTTCACAAATCGGCGTATGACCTCTCCGGCGGCCAGCAGCAGCGATTGTGCATCGCTCGCGGCTTGGCGGTCGAGCCGGAAGTGCTGCTGCTTGACGAGCCATGCTCCGCCCTCGATCCCATCAGCACCGCAAAAATCGAAGAGTTGCTGGTGCAACTCAAGGATTCCTGTACCATCGCGATCGTGACCCATAACATGCAGCAGGCCGCGCGCGTCAGTGACTACACCGCGTTCCTGCTGGTCGGACAATTGGTCGAGTTCAATCCGACCCCGCAACTCTTTACGACCCCGACCGATCCTCGAACGGAGGCCTACATCACCGGCCGCTTCGGCTGATCTTGTGCCTAAGGTCTGGTCTGCAGCTTCATTCTGAGCCCGTGTCAGACGGACCAGGAATCTCTCCCGGTCCTGCGCCGGGTGCGTTGCAAGAAAGGAACCATGGAACGCCATTTCGAAAAAGACCTCAACGAACTCAAAGAGCGCCTGCTCTGGATGGGCAGCCTCGCCGAGCGCGCCGTGCACCAGGCCGTCCATGCCGTGCTCGAGTCCGATGAGCAGCTCGCCAATCGCGTTCTCGAAGAAGAGGG
>WNFM01226459.1_pt1 | contig 11654 bp, 5 predicted proteins | sample 5400271 | NCBI WGS metagenome assembly WNFM01 (sample SAMN13153352, study PRJNA577476) | soil metagenome | isolation source: 60 cm saprolite on Douglas fir-dominated hillslope | place: USA:California | collected 2013-09-17 | reverse complement strand
CTCCAAAACGCGCCCATCAGGTAGAGCGAGCAGTAGTTCTTCTGCGACGAGAGCGCGACGTAGCAGATCGGCTGCTTGTTGTAAGTGTCTGGATATCGAGACAGGGGGATCGTCCAGCCGATCGTGCCCCAGACGAGGCACTCATCGTAGCCGCGCGGAATGTGCTTGTTCACGAGTGCGCGCACCGTCGCGATCGCCTTCGCACGATCGGCGGGGAGTGAGGCGATGTATTGCGCCGGCGTCTTGACGTTCGATGGTGGTTTCATGGACTCATCGTCTTCCCGAACGAAGTCTGTCACCGACCGTTTGAAAACCAGCCAGCGGCAGGGGCGGTGAGTATCGCGTAAGTCCTAACCATGCGCAAGCACATCGTCTTTTGTCCGTACTTAAAGTCATCACCAGAAGAGAGGGCGGTGGGCGCCGGGTTCCCATCTCCAGATTAGTTGATGACGTTGTGGTCGAAGAGGGCCGACTCGGAAGTCGGCCCCTACATGAGCAAGAGATCCACCTTAGGAACGGTTGCTCCGTTGCAAGCTATTTTGCTGAGGGCCTTGTCGAGGAAACGATGCCGGAGGATTCGCGGATGGTTAGGATTTGGTTGGCGGGGATTTTGGTGAAGCGTTCGATTTTTTGGGTGGTGGGCCATTTTACTTCGATGAGGTCGATGACGGTGGATTTGCCGAGGCCGAAGTGGAGGCGGAGGTCGGATTGGGACATGACGCTGGCGCCGGAGTGGACTTCGTCCATTTGGGCGTGAGTGCCGGTGACGACGCGGACGCGCGCGCCGATGGCGCTGCGGTTGCACGCGGTGCCGATGAGTTTGAGCTTGATCCAATTTTGCGCGTTGCCGCCATCGTTGCGGAGGAGAGAGGGCGTGTCGCCGAGATTTAGAATTACGGCGTCGATGCCGCCGTCGTTGTCGTAATCGCCGAAAGCGGCGCCGCGGCTGGAGAATTTTTCTGAAATGCCGGGACCGAGTTCGGCCGAGACATCTTTGAATTGGACTGCGCCGTTACTTGCTGGGCCCATATTGCGATAGACAGCGAGTGACCTTCGATTTGCGGGTAGACGTGGCCGTTGATCTGCATGATGTCGGCCCAGCCGTCGTTGTCGTAATCGAGGAAGGCGCAACCCCACGCGACATATTGATTGTTGACGCCGACGCCGGAGGCGAACGTTACGTCGGTGAACGTGCCGTCGCCATTGTTGTGGTAGAGGTTGCAGGTGTCGTCGGCGAAATTTGTTTTGAAGATGTCGAACCAGCCGTCGCAATCGTAGTCGGCGACGGCGACGCCCATGCCGGCTTGTTCGTGACCGTTGTCGCTGTAGGCGCAACCAGCGAGCGCGGCGACGTCAGTGAATGTGCCGTCGTGATTGTTTTGAAAAAGCATGCTGGGTTGAGAGTCGACGGCGACATAAATGTCGGGCCAGCCGTCGTTATCGAAATCGTAGGAGACGGCCGTGATGGAATAGCGGCCGCCGGGTTTTAGGATGCCGGACTTTTCGGAAACGTCAGCGAAGGTGCCGTCGCCGTTGTTGCGATAGAGGACGTTGGTGTCACCGGTGAGGCCGCGCGGGCCGCACATGACCGGAATGCCTTTCCACTGGCAGAGTGGCGGACCGTTGGGATCGGGATTTTTCGAGAGGTCGAGTTTGATGTAATTGCAGACGAAGAGATCGAGATGGCCGTCGCGGTTGTAGTCGAGGAAAGTGCAACCGGCGCCCCAGCGGATTTCATCGTTGTGGAGCCCGGCTTTTTTCGTGACGTCGGTGAAGGTGCCGTCGCCGTTGTTGCGGAAAAGAATGTTGTGGCCCCAGAAAGTGCAGAAGAGATCGTCGCCGACGCAGACGCCGGTTTGCCAGCCGGCGCGGCCGACACCGGATTTTTCGGTGACGTCAGTGAAGGTGCCGTCGCGATTGTTTTTGTAGAGATGAGTGGTGGGCGCTTGTCCTTTGGGCCAATCTTTGCCGAGGAGCGTGCCGTTGGTGAGATAGATGTCGAGCCAGCCGTCGTGGTCGTAATCGAAAAAGGCGATACCAGAACCCTTGGCTTCGATTATGTAAGTCTTGTTGTTGGGATTGCCCCAAACGTTGGGAGTGGTGAGACCGGCTTCGCGCGCGACGTCGAGGAATTGGATGGGAGATTTTGTTGGGTTGGGTTTGGGCGATTGTTGGAGGAGGAGCGGGGATTTCCATTTCCAGAGAGGAGTGGTTAGGGCGTCGAGGAGAGAAGCGCCGAGGAGCGTGCCGGAGTTGGCGAGGAAGCGGCGGCGGAGGAAGTTCATTGGTGGGCTCCGGAGGGGACGGAAAAGAGAAAGACGGAAAAAGTTACACAGAGGGCACAGAGGTCGGAGCACAGAGGGCACGGAGAGAGCGTTGGCGACGCTAACGTGGAGGGCTCGATTTGGAGTGAATTCCATTCGGATCGATCGAAGAGAGATTTCTCACATCCGAAGGGCGACGCTTCGCAGGAGCGAAGCGGAAGAAAAAGCGTCGCCCTTCTCCGTTCGAAATGACAGATCTCAATTTTATGCGGCAAGATCATTTTGCGGGGACCTTAGGAAAATTGTGGGGGACGATGCCGGAGCCTTCTTTGATGGTGATGATTTTGTCGATGGGGACGTCTTTGAGGCGGTCGATTTGGCCGCTGGGCCAGGTGATTTCGAGTTGATCGATTTTGGCGCGTTTGCCGAGACCGAAGTGGATGCGTGGATCGCTGGCGGACATGTAGCCCATGCCGCCTTTGGATTGTTCGACATGGGCGGCGCCTTCGGCGGTGAGTTTTAGAGAAGCGCCGATGCCGTCGCGATTGGATTTTGTGCCGATGAGAAAAATTTCGAGCCAATGATTGGGGTTGGGGCCGTCGTTGCGGAGAAGCATCGGATAGTCACCGCGATTGTTGGTGACGATGCCGAGACGGCCGTCGTTGAGGAAGTCGGCGGTGGCGACGGCGCGGCCCGCGACGGGGCGGCTAAAATCAGCGCCGAACGCGCCGTCGGCAATTTTTTCAAATGTTCCTTTGCCAAGATTGTGAAGCATGAGCAGCAGTTCTTTGTAGCGGACTTCGCTGTGATAAAGCTCGACGTTGTCGACCATGGCGCCGTTGATTTGGACAATGTCGGGCCAGCCGTCGTTATCGTAATCGAGAAATTTCATGGAGACGCCGCTCAGGAGAATGGCTTTGTTGCCGATGCCGGAGCTGAAGGTGGCGTCGGTGAAGGTACCGTCTTTGTTGTTGGTGTAGAGGCGATTTAGTTCGAAATCGAGATGCGTGATGTAGATGTCCTGGAAGCCGCAGCCGTCGACGTCGGCGGCGTCGATGCCCATGCCTGCTTCGTAGCGGCCGTCTTCGCTGGCGGCGATGCCGGAGACGAAGGAGACGTCTTTGAAGGTGCCGTCGTGATTGTTGAGGAAAAGAAAATTGGGCCAGGTGTCGTTGGCGACGGCGATGTCGGTCCAGCCGTCGCTGTTGAAATCGGCGAGAACGACGCCCATGCCTTTTGCTTCGGGCTTGCCGACGCCGGAGGAATCGCTGACGTCGGTGAAGGTACCGTCGTGATTGTTGTGGTAGAGCTTCAGTTTTTGGCCGCGATAGTTGCCGGGATTGCAGTAGGAGCGATAGCCGGGACGTTTCTCGCCGCACCAGAGATTGTTTTTGGGCGACCAGTCGATGTAATTGAGAACGACGAGATCGAGATAGCCGTCGTGGTCGTAATCGAACCAGGCGGCGCTGGTGGACCAGCCGCCTTCGTCGGCGACACCAGCTTTTGCGGTGACATCGGTGAAGGTACCGTCGCCGTTGTTGTGATAAAGGATGGCGCGGTTGTAGCCGGTGACGTAGAGGTCGGGAAAGCCGTCGTTATCGTAATCGGCGACGGCGACTCCTTGGCCGTAATGATTTTCCGCGGCGACGCCGGCTTTTGCGGTGACGTCGGTGAAGGTGCGGTCGCCATTGTTGTGATAGAGCGCGGAACGCATGGGGTGATCGGGCTTGTAAAAATCGGTCGGGCCGGATTGGACGAAGTAGAGATCCATGAGGCCGTCCTGGTCGTAGTCGAGCCAAGCGACGCCGGTGCCCATCGTCTCGAGATAGAGCTTTTCTTCGGATTGCGTGGAGTCCTGAAGAAAGGTGATGCCGGATTGTTTGCGAATGTCGGTGAAGCGGATGGCGGCGGGCGCGGCGGATTTTTTTGCGGATTGTTGCGCCAGAGGCGCACGGGAGATTTGTGGGGCGAAAAGAAGCGCGATGAAAGATGCGAGGCGCGCGAGATTGTGGGCGGCGGGGAAGTTTGCGGTCATAGAGTGCGGTCGGCGAGAGAGAGAGCAATTTGTAGAAATTGCTGGCGCGTGGGGATGGGAAGAGGTTGCAGCGGGGCGGCAGCGGAAGTTTGGGGCGCGCTGGCGAGAGCTTGTTCGATACGGCTGACGTCGAAGCCGCCGGAAGAGTGGCTGCCCTTGAAGCGGGAAAGAACTTCGCGAGCTTTGTCGTATTGGCCGGTCTGATAGTAGAAGACGCCAAGGGTGGAATAGCTGCCGGGCCATTCGGGGAGAAGATCGACGGCGCGCTGAAGGCGGTCGGCGGCTTGCGGAGAGTCGCCATGGAGAGCGGCGATGACGCCGAGTCCCCAGAGAATTTTTCCAGAGCTGGGGATGCGCGCGAGTGCTTGCGTGAGAGTGGATTCGGCGTCGGGGAGATTTCCGCTGCGGAGCTGCACGAGACTGAGCGAGAGATAATATTGATCGTTGTCGGGATTGCGGCGGATGGCGTCTTTGAAAATCTGCGCGGCTTTGGCTGAATCGCCAAGATGGGAGTAGATGTCGCCGGTGAGCGCGAGGTAGGCGTCGTCTTTTTGGCCTTCCGCGGAAACGGTTTGTGCGACGTCGATGGCTTGCGCGAATTGGCCTTTGCGGAAGAGGGCGTCGGCGAGATCGAATTTTACGTCGTCGGAACCGGGATTGGCTTTTGCGGCGGATTGGAAATGGCGGATGGCGTCGTCGTAGAGACGATAGCGCGCGAGAAGGACGCCGATGCCAGCCTGCATGCGGAAATCTTCGGCGCTGACTTGATCAAGTTGCGCGACGGCGCCGCGGGCGTCTTCCACTTTTCCTAATTTCAAATAGGCTTCAGCAAGGGAGTAGAGATCCTGGGGACGGCCGGGGTGTGTTTTGATTTGATTGGCGAGTTCGGTGAGATCGAGTTGAGTGCGCTGTTGCGCGGTGAGACTGGCGCGATTGTCGAGGTAGTCGAAGAGATGTTGGAAGGGGTAAGGGCCAGGATTGGCGTCTTTGGAGAGAGTTTGGAAGACGCTTAGATCACGTTGAGCAGCGTCGAATTGTTTCAGATTACGTTCGACCATGGCGAGCTTGTAGTAGCCCTCTGCGGGATCGTGGCTGACTTTTACGAAACGGCGGAGAAGTTCGGCGGCTTCGGCGAAACGTTTGGCCGAGATGCGGAGGTTTGCGAGCTCGACGAGAGCGTCGGCGAAATCGCGATTGGCCTTGAGCGTTTGCTGAAAATACTGTTCCGCTTTGGCCTGATTGCCCTGGCGGCCTTCGATGTAGCCGACGTTGAAGAGGCAAGACGCGTTGTGAGGGTCGAGCTTGAGGCCTTGTTCGAAATACTTGCGGGCTTCGTCGAAGCGGCCGAGGTGGCGATAGGAGAGGCCGAGAAAAGCGTAAGAGCGGGCGGTGGGATCGATTGCGACGAGATGGTTAAATTCTTCGATGGCTTTTTCCGTGCGGCCGGACATGAAATAGGATTCGCCGAGTGCAGCGTGGAGATCGGCGCGAGGCGGAGCGAGTTTTATGCCGGATTCGAGGAGCGGAATTGCGTCCTCGAAATAGTTCTGGCCCATGCTGATGCGGCCGAGCAGATAGATGACGTCAACGTTTTCGGGCGCGAGTTTGTGGGCGCGGACGAGAAGTTCGAGCGCGTCGACCGGGCGTGATTGATCGTTGTAGATCTGAGCGAGGAGGTAAAGCGCGTCGGGAGAATCAGGCTTGAGGGCTTGCGCGCGTTTGGCGACGAGTTCGGCATTCGAAAAATCAGCGGAACGAAGATAGGTTTGGGCGAGATTGAAAAGAATGTCGAAGTCCTCGGGCTTAAGAGCGTTGGATTTTTCGAATTCGGATTGGGCGGACTTGTATTGTTTGCCGGAAGCGAGAACGACGCCGAGCGTGAAATGGAGCTGGATATCGTTTGGAGCGCCGGCCGAAAGAGCGGACGCAACTTTTTGCCCTTGTACGGTGCGGCCGGCCTGGAAGCAGGCGCGGAGGAGATTGAACTGAGATTCGGTGGTGGCGGGAGAGACGCGTTCGAAAAGAGGAATCGCGGCGGCCGGCTGGTTTTTGGACAGAAAGATGAGGCCGAGATTGTAATTTGCTTCTGAGTTTGAAGGGGCCGCGGCAAGAACTTCCTTGAACTCTTTTTCGGCTAGACCGAGTTTTTGCTGGGCGATGTAGAGGTTGCCGAGATTGACTTTCGTGCGTGTGGACGATGGGGCGAGTTTCAGCGCGTGTTGGAATGCGTCGAGGGCGCAGGGAAAGTCCTTTTGGGAAACGCAGACGATGCCGAGGAGGTTGAAGCCTTCGACGCTTTTCGGATCTTTGGTGAGTTCGGTTTGAATTTGCTGGCGTGCTTCGTCGAAGCGGCCTTGCTGGAGCAAGGATTGCGTGTCCTGAAAGCGCGGATCGATTTTTTGAGACCGTGGCGATGAAGATTGTTTTTGCGACGACTGATTCGCGAGAGCCGCGTAGGGGAAGGAAGTGGAGATGAACAGAGCCGTCTTGAAGAACGGAGCGATTTGTTGAATATCAGTTCCATCTATCTGATCGTGTGCGTCGGGCGCGCAAGCCCTCGTTAAATATTCGCGATTTTCTCAATGTAGCATTTCCAGTGACTGGCGAGCCAATTTGTGGCCGGGCTGAAGTTTGAGAAGCGACTCGAGTACGGCGCGGGCTTTGTCGTTCTGATTTGACATGGCATAGAGGCGGGCGAGATTCAGGTAGGCCTGGTCGAAGTTGGGAGCGGCGGAGATGCAGGCCTGGAACTGTTGTTCGGCGGCTTCGGTTTTGCCGTCGCGAACGAAGAGGACGCCAAGATTGTTGAGTGCGTCGGCGTAAGTGGGGCGGAGCAATGTGGCTTTCTGTAAGAGCGATTCCGCGCGGCCGAAATCGTTTTGCCGCGCATAGAGCATGCCGAGATTGTAATTAGCTTCGGGGTTTTGCGGTTCGAGTTCGACGGCGCGAGACAGGAGTTTGGCGGATTCGTCCATGTCGCCCTGACGTCGAAGGAAACTGCCGAGATTGAGAAGTGCGGTCACGTAATCAGGACGCTGGGCGAGCGAACGACGGAAATTCTGCTGAGCGTCGGCGGCGCGATTTTGCTGCACAGCGATCATGCCGAGATTGTTCCAGGCTTCGGGGTAATCGGGTTGAAGGGTGACGGCCTTTTCGAGATACGTGCGCGCCTGGGGCGCATCGTTTTTGCGGAGATAGAGCGTGCCAAGATTGTAGTGAGCTTCGGCGCTAGCGGGTTTCGCGGCGATGACCTGTTTAAAAGACGCGGCAGCGTGGTCGAGAAAGCCGTGCTGAAAGAGGGCGATGGCGTAGGTGAAATCGTTGCGCTGGAAGCGGCCGTTGTAAAGCTTGCCGGGAAAGGGAAGCGATTTGGCGATGCGGGCTTCGTAAGTACGCGGAATATTTTGAGCGTCAATAAGGAGTTCGGCCGGATCTAATTTGCCCTGATAGATTTTGACCATGTTTCCGGATTCATCGAGGAGAAACGCAGTGGGGAGAGGAAGGTCGCGACGGCGATCGAAGAGATAGCGATAGATGATGTTGTAGACACCGGCGATTTCGGGCGTTCCCTGAAGCAGTGGGAAAGAGAATGTTTCTTGGGCAGCGATGGTCTGGAACCGCTGGATACTGAGGTTGGCGTCCAGATTGATGGCGAGAATGCGCGGAGCGCGGTCCGCGAGTTGTGCCGCGAGGCGGTTGAGAGAACGAAGTTGAGCGATACAGGAGGGTTCTTCGGCAGTCCAGAAGTAAAGAAGAACCGGCTTGCCGCGCAGCGACGACAGAGACACCGACTTGTTCGCGGAATCGTTGAGAACGAAATCCAAAGATGGCAAAGGATCGAGGAGCCAAGCGGCTACGGAGTCGGGCAGAGTTTTTTGATTGGGAGTTAAAGGCAGATTTGTCGGTGGCGCTGTATACGGTGCGAAAGGCTTCGCTGCGATCGTTGGGTTGCCTTCGGTTATGTCGACGCGATGATTGCGTGGAATATTTTGAAGCGATTGCGTTGGACCGTTGGGCCAGCGGATGGTTACATTCAAGGGTTCGGAGGATCTGCCCAAGCCGAAGAAGAGTTCCTTGGAATGCTGCGAGAGAAAGCCGGTGCCCGCTTGAACGTATTTCGTTTGGCGGAGGTTGCCGGCGTTTACGGTGATGCGTGCGCCGATGGCGTCGCGATTGCTTTTGGTACCGCGCAGACGGAAGCTGACGGAATCGCCGAGGTCTGGCATGGCATTTTGCAGGATTCGGAGCTGAGGGCCCGTGCGATTTTTGAGAATGATTTCGAGGCGGCCGTCGTGGTTCAGATCGGCCAGAGCGAAGGAGCGGCCGTCGTCGAGAAAATCGAGGCCGGAAACGCCGGAGACGTCGGAGAAGGTGCCGTCGCCGTTGTTAACGTAGAGGACGTTGCGTTCGAAGCCGTTCCACGTGTGGTCGGAGCGGATTAATTCGTTGATGGCATTCCACCCGTGCTCGTAGGCTGGCGAAGGAGTGGCAGTGGAAGGTGAGTTGCCGACAACCTGGCGCCAGAAAAAACTCGAGAGTTCCTGCGGCGCGGTTCCGGAAATATAGCCGTTTGTGACGTAGATATCGGCGAAGCCGTCGTGGTCGAAATCCCAACTGTCGGAGGACCAGGCCCAGCGGCCGATTTCGAGGCCGGCGCGAACGGTAGCGTTTTCGAAGTGGCCGTCACCTAGATTTTTGTAGAACGAATTTCCGCGCGTGTGGTGGCGGTAGAGCGACTTGATGGCCGCCGGATCATCGGGATGAAACGGCGGCTGATCGGAAATGCGCTGGCCGGCGGCTGACCACATGTTGGAAACGTAAATGATCGAGCCAGCAGGCGCTCATGCCGGCGCCAGCGTCGTTTGCCCCGCTTTGATCCGAGACGGCGGTGAAAGTGCCGTCGCCGTTGTTGCGATAGAGATTGCTGCGGCCGAAGTCGTTCGCGACGTACAAGTCGGGCGCGCCGTCGCCGTTCGCGTCACCCCAAGCACAGGCAAAACTGTAGCGGTCGTTTTCTGCGTTGAGGCCGGCCGCTTCCGTGCGGTCAACAAAGTTCCAGTTTCCTTCATTGTGGAAAAGAAAATTTGGCGGGCCGTTGCGCGCGTCGAAATAGGGAGAAGGGTAGTGGTATTGGTCGAGGCCGAGATAATAGGTGTAGAGGCAAAAGTAGACGTCGAGGCGGCCATCGCGATCGTAGTCGGCGAGAGCTGCGTGGGTGAATGTGCCTTGCGGCGGGTGGGCGAAAGAAAACGCGCCAGGCTTGTGTTCGAACTTTCCGTTGCCTTGGTTGATGAAGAGAAGCGGGCCGGAATCGCAGACGACGACAAGATCTTGCAAGCCGCGGTTTTCGAAATCGGCGAACAGCGCGCAGGAAGTTGCGTCGAGAACGCCGACGCCGGATTTTTCTGTAGCCTCTTCCAAGGTGCCGTCGCCGCGGTTTCGGTAGAGGCGGTTCGGCAGGCCCACCGTCGTTGTCGAAATCCCCCGCGGCGATGCCGTTGTTGCCGTAAACGTCGATGCCGGACGCGCCGTCGAGGACGGTGCGCCAGTAATCCGAGCCGTAGCTGAGTTGGTTTTTGTAAGAGGCGCAGTCGGCTAAGAACGTTTGTGTGACGTCGAGGAAGAGCGGCGAGTTGGCCTGGGCGACCGATTCTTCGATCACTTGCCATTGTTCCGCGATCCAGCCGGCTGAGTTTGCGTTCGACTTCGACCAACGAACCTTACAAAGAACGATTCGCTCTTCCCGGCTAACGCCGGATTTGGCGCCTGCGATGGTGTAGCGAATATCGGTATCCAGAGAGGTCGGCTGTGACGATGCGGGTGCGAGGCGCGTGATTTCAAATGTTGCGGTGTAGATTTTTTCGAGCGGGGAAAGCTGGGAGCTCCATGTGTCGAGAAATTTCGTGGCGCCTTGTTGGCTCGTGTCGGGAAATATGCGCTGGCGTATTTCATGCCCAAACTTCGCGACGTGCTTTGTTTCGACTGGTGTGGCGCCGAGGTTCGAGGAGATATCGGGGTGAAGTTGCGGCGCCAAGGCGCGGAGATCACGATGAGATATGAGAAGTTGAGCCGCCCAGCGGTTCAGAGTTTGCTGGAGCTCCGCGGCTCGTTGCTCCCAGGTGAACTGATCGCGGCCGGGAATAACGAGGCGAAGGACTTCGTCCAGAGGCGACGGGGAAGGATAGGCCGGACTGAGGCGATTGTCGTCGAATGGAAGGGATGGAAGCCAGTGCGGCGCGACTGAGAGGAGAGGGATGCGGAGCGGCGCAGGCAGAAAAGCGGCTGGAGCCCAGGCGAGAGAATGCAGGAACTTACGGCGTGCGACGGATTTTGAGTCAAAACGACTTCCCGGCATTCTTGGCTGCCCTCAAGATGGCTTGTTTCGGAATGGTAGCATCGTTAACTCCGCGGGACGAACAGAGGTGAAAGATGCAAACGTTCCCAGAATTCGATGGCCGAGCCAGTGAGATGGGTGTTGAAGCCGAAAACACAGGCGTCCGGCAACCCACGGCGGGTAAATCGGGAAATTGGTCAAAAACTGGGCAGATGAGACGCAAAATGTCGAAAAACCGATAAACGATAGAAAAATACTTGACAAGGAAAAGGGAAGGGTGATATTTCAGTGCCACGCTAGTGGATTTGTACTAGGGGTGCTGTAGAAAAAGTAAGCGTTTACATTCGCTGTAGCGCTTAAGCCCAAAAATAGAGAACTGTGAGGGCGGTCGAAGTTTGGTCGTCACTTGCAAACGGGGCCGATTTGGGGTGCAGACCAGTTGTAAGCGTTTACCCTAGTCGCTCGACCTGTTAGCAAGATCCGATATAGGGACTCACGGGAGTGGCTCTGAGGAGGAAAGGCTATGGAGAGAAAGACCGTTCGTAACTGGGGTGGACGGCTTCTGTTGGGATGCCTGGTTCTAATCTTGGTGGGGGCGAGTTCGGCCTTCGCGCAGATCGATACAGGGTCGATTTTGGGGACGGTATCGGATTCGTCCGGCGCTCGAATTAACGGAGCGACCGTGACGCTTGTGAATGAAGGAACGAACGCGACCCTCGCGACAACTTCGGGTGAAGACGGCGGATATAAATTCACGCCGGTGAGGGTTGGTTCGTACAAGCTGACGGTGACGATGCAGGGATTCCAGACGGCTACCACGGATGGCGTGGTAGTAAACGTCGGCCAGAACCTTGTTGCCGACTTTTCGATGAAGCCGGGCTCAGTCACCGAGACGGTCGAAGTAACGACGACCGCTCCCGTACTGCAGTCGCAAGACGCGTCGGTCGGACAAGTCATCGATTCGAAGGCCGTTAATGATTTGCCGCTAAACGGCCGGAACTTTACGTTTCTGGCGCAACTG
>WNFM01184712.1_pt2 | contig 11655 bp, 11 predicted proteins | sample 5400271 | NCBI WGS metagenome assembly WNFM01 (sample SAMN13153352, study PRJNA577476) | soil metagenome | isolation source: 60 cm saprolite on Douglas fir-dominated hillslope | place: USA:California | collected 2013-09-17 | reverse complement strand
CGAGGCCTGGATGCGGATCTGCTGCTCCTTGCCGGTCGCCTTGTCCTTGGCCGAGACGTTGACGATGCCGTTGGCGTCGATGTCGAAGGTGACCTCGACTTGCGGCACGCCGCGCGGCGCCGAGGGCAGGCCGACGAGGTCGAACTGACCCAAGAGCTTGTTGTCGGCCGCCATCTCGCGCTCGCCCTGGAAGACGCGGATGGTGACCGCGGTCTGGTTGTCCTCGGCGGTGGAGAAGGTCTGGCTCTTCTTGGTCGGGATCGTCGTGTTGCGGTCGATGAGGCGGGTGAAGACGCCGCCCAGGGTCTCGATGCCGAGGCTCAAGGGGGTGACGTCGAGGAGCAGCACGTCCTTGACCTCGCCCTTGAGGACACCGCCCTGGATGGCGGCGCCGATGGCGACGACCTCGTCGGGGTTGACGCCGCGGTTGGGCTCGCGGCCGAAGATCTGCTTCACCGTCTCGATGACCTTGGGCATGCGGGTCATGCCGCCGACGAGGATGACCTCCTGGATCTCCGAGGCCTTGAGGCCGGCATCCTTGATCGCCGCTCTACAGGGCTCGATGGTCTTCTGGATGAGGTCGTCGACGAGGGCCTCGAGCTTGGCTCGCGTGAGCTTGATGTTGAGGTGCTTGGGGCCGGTCTGGTCGGCGGTGATGAAGGGCAAATTGACCTCGGTCTGCATCGCCGAGGAGAGCTCGATCTTGGCCTTCTCCGCCGCCTCTTTCAGGCGCTGGAGGGCGAGCTTGTCGGAGCGCAGGTCGATGCCCTGCTCCTTTTTGAATTCGTCGGCGAGATAGTCGATGATCTTCTTGTCGAAATCCTCGCCGCCGAGGAAGGTGTCGCCGTTGGTCGACTTGACCTCGAAGACGCCGTCGCCGATCTCCAGCACGGAAATATCGAACGTCCCGCCGCCGAGATCGTAGACCGCGATGACCCCGTTCCCCTTCTTCTCCATCCCATACGCCAAAGCGGCGGCGGTCGGCTCGTTGATGATGCGCAGGACCTCGAGACCGGCGATCTTGCCGGCATCCTTGGTCGCCTGGCGCTGGCTGTCGTTGAAGTATGCCGGGACGGTGATGACCGCCTGCGTCACCTTCTCGCCGAGATAATTCTCGGCGGTTTCTTTCATTTTTTGGAGAATGAAGGCGCTGATCTCGGAGGGCGAATGCTTCTTGCCGCGGGTGTCGACCCAGGCGTCGCCATTGTCGCCCTTGACGATCTTGTAGGGGACGAGGTCCATGTCGCGCTTGACGACGGGATCGTCGAAGCGGCGGCCGACCAGGCGCTTGATGGCGAAGAACGTGTTCTCCGGGTTGGTCACCGCCTGGCGCTTGGCGGCCTGACCGACCAGCCGCTCGCCGCTTTCGGTGAACGCCACCATCGAGGGCGTCGTGCGGGCGCCTTCCGCGTTCTCGATGACCTTGGCGGCCTTGCCTTCCATGACGGCGACGCAGGAGTTCGTCGTGCCGAGATCGATGCCGATAACTTTGCTCATGTCGTCCCTCTCGTTTGCAGCAGGGTCGCGCGGCCCCTCAGGGCACCGCGTCACCCCCTAGGAGTGTTGATGGGCACAAGTCCCTAGTCGAATGGAGGGTATATAAGTCCCGGCGGCGCGGCATACAACGGTTCGCGCGTGACTTTCGTGGCGCCGCCGGCGGCACAACCCGAGCAGCGCCGCCGCGCACCGTGACGCGGCGTCGCATGACGACCGGACCTGGGCCGCATCCAACTGATATGTCACGATCTTTAACGTCATCCCGACATCGGAGCGGAGCCACCCGTCGGGCCGCCGTCGATCAAGCCGACGTATCGACGTGCTCACCGGCTTTCGGTGGCTCGCTCTCGCCGTGATCGGGATAGGCCGCCGCCGGGCCGCCTTTGGCGACGCCGACCATGGCCGGGCGCAGCAGGCGGTCGTGCAGCACGTAGCCAGGCTGCAGCACCTCGACGACGGTGCCGGCCGGCTTGCCGGTATTCTCCACCTCGAAGATCGCCTGGTGGAAATTGTGGTCGAAGCGCTCGCCCTTCGGGTCGACCCGCTTGATGCCGTTCTTCTCGAAAGCGGCGAGCAGCTCGCGCTCGGTGGCGGCGACGCCGGTGAGCAGGCTCCGGGTGCTCTCGTCGGCGATCTGCGCCTCGTTCACGCTCGCCAGGGCGCGGCGCAGATTGTCGGCCGTGCTCAGGAGGTCGCGGGCGACATTAGTGGCGGCGTATTTCACCGCGTCCTCGCGCTCGCGCTGGGCGCGGCGGCGGATGTTCTCGACCTCGGCCATGGCGCGCAGCGCCTTGTCCTTGAAATCGGCGGCTTCGGCTTCGGCGGTGAGCAGGCGCTCCTCGAGCGAAACCGCCGCATTCGCCGCGATATTCTCGTCGGAAACCTTGCCGTTGCCGTCCGTGCTGTCGTCCATCATGTCGCTATCCACAATCTCAACTTGTCTAACCTAGGAGGCGGCCGATCACCTTCGCGGTATAATCGACCATCGGAATGATGCGTGCGTAGTTGATGCGGGTCGGGCCGATGACGCCGATGGCGCCGACGATCTGCTCGCGGCTGTTCTGGTAGGGGGCGACGATCATCGAACAGCCCGACGCACCGAATAGCGGATTCTCGGCGCCGATATAGATCTGCACCCCCTCGCCGGCGCGCGTCGAATCGAGCAGGCGGAGCATCGATTCCTTGGTCTCGAGCGCCTCGAACAGACCGCGCAGCCGCTCGAGGTCGGCAAGCGCCGTGACATCCTCGAGCAGCTTCGCCTGGCCGCGCACGATCAGCGCGCTGTCCTTGCCGCCGCCGGCCATGATGGCGAGCCCTGTCTTGACCAGCTTTCCGGTCAGCTCGTCGAGCTGGGCGCGATTGCTCTCGACATCCTCGGCGATCGCCGCCTCGGCCTCCTCGAGCGTGCGGCCGACGAGCCGGGCATTGAGATAGTTGCCGGCCGAGATCAGCGTCGCCGGCAACGAGCCCAGCGGCACGTCGATGATGCGGTTCTCGACCAGCCCGTCCTCCGTCACCATGACGACAAGCGCGCGACCGGGCCCGAGAGGGACGAATTCGATGTGCTTCAGCGGCCGCTCGGTCTTCGGCGCGAGAACGAGGCCGGTGCAGCGCGACAGGCCGCTCAGCATCGTCGTCGCCTCCTCGAGCGCCTGCGCCACGCTCTTGCCGGCGGCGGCGCATTGGCTGTCGATGTTGCGCCGCTCTTCCTCCGACAGGCCGCCGACCTCCATCAGCCCGTGCACGAAGAGGCGCAGCCCGGCATCGGTCGGCACCCGCCCGGCCGAGGTATGCGGCGCCATCAGCAGCCCGGCCTCCTCGAGGTCGGCCATGACATTGCGGATCGTCGCCGGCGACAGATTCTGGCCGAGCCGGCGCGACAGCGTGCGCGAGCCGATCGGCTCGCCGGTCGCCACATAGGCGTCGACGATCTGGCGGAAAATCTCGCGGCTGCGCTCGTTGAGCTCGCTGATCAGCGGTTGCGGGGTTGTCTTCATGCCTGCTGGATCTCGACCGTCCGTCGCGCGCGGGATCGCAAGCGTCGGGCGTTGCCGCAATGTAGGAACGCGGCGGCGGAGCGTCAACTCGCGCCACGGTGGCGGGCCGGTCAGTGGCTGATGCCGGGACGCTACCCGGCTGGACGCCGCCGGTCCGGCGCTCTAGGGTCTCGCTACGAACCTTTAATCCATGGTGCTGACATGCGACCTTCCGGCCGCGCCGATGATCAAATGCGTCCGGTCTCGCTCGAGCCCGGCTTCTCGAAATATGCCGAGGGCTCTTGCCTCGCGCGGTTCGGCGACACCCATGTGTTGTGCACGGCCAGCGTCGAGGAGCGCGTGCCGCCCTTCCTGCGCAACACCGGGTCGGGCTGGATCACGGCGGAATACGGCATGCTGCCGCGTGCCACCTCGACCCGCACCGACCGCGAGGCGGCGCGCGGCAAGCAAAGCGGCCGCACCCAGGAAATTCAACGCCTGATTGGCCGCTCGCTGCGCGCCGTCACCGATCTGAAGGCGCTCGGCGAGCGGCAGATCCGCATCGATTGCGACGTCCTCCAGGCCGATGGCGGGACGCGCACGGCGGCAATCACCGGCAGCTATGTCGCCTTGCACGTGGCGCTGCAGAAACTGGTCGCCGGCAAGCTCATCGCCGCGCTGCCGTTGACCGACTCCGTCGCGGCGGTGTCGTGCGGCATCCATAACGGTATCGCTGTGCTCGATCTCGACTATGTCGAGGATTCGGCGGCCCATGCCGACGGCAATTTCGTGCTGACCGGTACCGGGGCGATCGTCGAGGTCCAGGCCACCGCCGAGCAGAGTCCGTTCGACGAGACACGCTTTGCTCGCATGCTCGAGCTTGCCCATAAGGGGATCGGCGAGCTGGTCGCTGCGCAGCGCCTGGCGCTCGGTCTCGCCTGAGGCGTCCGGTTTGCCTGGCCGCACCCCTCGCGCCTTCGCCGGCGACCGTCTCGTCCTCGCCACCCACAATCCCGGCAAGCTGCGCGAGATCGCCGCGCTGATCGCACCCTTCGGCGTCATTGCTTCGTCTGCCGACGCACTCGGCGTCGCCGAGCCGGAGGAGACCGGCGCGACTTTCGAGGCGAATGCCGCGCTCAAGGCGCATGCGGCGGCTGAAGCAACCGGCTTGCCGGCCTTGGCCGACGATTCCGGCCTGGTCGTCCCGGTGCTCGGCGGCGATCCCGGCATCTATTCGGCGCGCTGGGCCGGGCCGGAGAAGGATTTCTCCCTCGCCATGCGCCGCGTCGAGGAGGCGCTGGCCGGCAAGAGCGATCGCCGCGCCTTCTTCGTCGCCGTGCTGGCGCTCGCCTGGCCCGACGGGCATCTTGAGGGATTCCGCGGCGAGGCACATGGCACGTTGGTCTGGCCGCCGCGCGGCGAGCGCGGCTTCGGCTACGATCCGATGTTCCTGCCGGACGGTGGAATGCTTACATACGGCGAGATGGACCCCGACGAGAAGCATCGCATCAGTCACCGCGCCGCGGCCTTCCGCCAACTCGTCGCGGCGTGTTTTCAGCCGAGCGAGCGATGAGGCGGTTGGATGTTTCCTCTCCCCTTGCGAGAGAGGAAGGGGCACATCGCCTTGGTGATGGGAAGGTGAGGGGTATCGTGCCGACGCGCGGTAATCCTGCGGCAGCCCCCTCACCCCGACCCTCTCCCGCAAGGGGAGAGGGGGAATTCATCGAGCCTGCACCCTTCGCGCTCTATATCCATTGGCCGTTCTGCAAGTCGAAATGCCCCTATTGCGACTTCAACAGCCATGTCCGGGCCTCGATCGACCAGGAGGCCTGGCGACGTGCCCTGCTGAGCGAGCTCGATCACTATGCCGCCGAGACGGCGGGGCGCACCGTCTCCTCGGTCTTCTTCGGCGGCGGCACGCCCTCGCTGATGGCGCCGGCGACGGCGGCGGCGCTGATCGAGCGGATCGCCCAGCGCTGGACGCTGGCGCACGATGCCGAGATCACGCTTGAGGCCAATCCGACCTCGGTCGAGGCCGAGCGCTTCCGCGATTTCCGCGCCGCCGGCATCAACCGCGCCTCGCTCGGCGTGCAGGCGCTCGATCCGGCGGCGCTCGCCTTCCTCGGGCGCGGTCATAGCGTCGAGGAGGCGCTGGCGGCCGTCGAGCTCGCTCGCGAGCATTTCCCGCGCTTCTCCTTCGACCTCATCTATGCGCGGCCGGAGCAGGAAGCGGCGGCGTGGGATGCCGAGCTCACGCGGGCGCTGGCGCTCGCCGGCGACCATCTCTCGCTCTACCAGCTCACCATCGAGCCCGGCACCGCCTTTCATACCGCGCATGCGCGCGGCGATTTCGCCGTGCCCGACGACGATCGCGCCGGGGCGCTTTACGAGCTTACCCAGACGCGGCTGGCGGAAGCCGGGCTGCCGGCCTACGAGGTTTCCAACCATGCGCGGCCGGGCGGCGAGTCGCGGCACAATTTGGTCTATTGGCGCTACGGTGATTATGTCGGTATCGGTCCCGGCGCGCATGGCAGGTTGACCCTGGACGGCGTGAAGCTCGCGACGCGCCAGCTGCGCGCGCCGGAACGCTGGCTCGCTGCTGTCGAGCAGCGCGGCGAGGGGACCGAGGAGCGCAGCGCGCTCACCGCAGCCGAGCGGCTCGAGGAGATGCTGATGATGGGGCTGCGCCTCAGCGAGACGGTGCCGCGCGCGCGGTTCCGCCGCGAATGCGGCACCGAGCCAGAGGCCGCGCTCGATCCCGCGCGGCTCGCTCGGCTCGTCGAAGGCGGCTTTCTCGTTCTCGACGAGGCCGGGTTGCGTGCGACTGTGGAAGGTCGCCAACGCCTCAACGCCGTGCTCGACGCCCTCCTGAGATAGACGGAACCGCTCAAGGCCGGCGCGTGTTTCCTCCGCATGACGGAGGCCGGTAGCGCGCGGGGCGATATCCGCATCGGAATTTCCGGCTGGCGCTATACGCCCTGGCGCGGCGTCTTCTATCCCAAGGGCCTGCGACAGAAGGACGAGCTCGTTTATGCCGCCAGCGAATTCGCCACCATCGAGATCAACGGCACGTTCTACTCGCTGCAGCGGCCGGAGCTCTTCGCTGCCTGGCATGCGGCGACGCCGCCGGATTTCGTCTTTGCCGTCAAGGGCGGGCGCTTCATCACCCATATGAAGAAGCTGCGCGACATCGAGGTGCCGCTCGCCAATTTCTTCGCCTCGGGCGTCTTGCGCCTGAAGGAGAAGCTGGGGCCGATCCTCTGGCAGTTTCCGCCCAATTTCCCCTTCGACGAGGCGCGCTTCGAAGCCTTCTTCGCCCTGTTACCGCGCGATATGTCCGAGGCTCGACGGCTTGCCCGACGGCACGACCGCCGGCTTGCCGGCCGAGCGTGGATCAGTCGCAGCGACCAGCGCCGGCTGCGCCACGCCGTCGAGATCCGCCATGAGAGCTTCATGACGCCACGCTTCGTCGCGCTGCTGCGCCGGTACGGCATCGCGCTGGTCTTCGCCGATACGGTCGATTGGCCCTATTTCGAGGACATCACCAGCGATTTCATCTATCTGCGCCTGCACGGCTCGCAGGAGCTCTATGTCAGCGGCTACGACGACGCGGTGCTCGATCGCTGGGCGGCGCGGATCGCCCTCTGGGCGGCGGGGCGCACGCCGCAGGATGCCCATTGTATCGCGAGCGGCATGGCTGCGGTCGAACCGCGCGACGTTTACGTCTATTTCGATAACGATGCCAAGGTCCGCGCCCCCTTCGACGCGCTCGGCCTAGCGCGGCGCTTGAGCGAAGCGCCGCGATGACGCTTCCGAAAACCCTCGGCCTCGGGCAATTTGCCTCATCGGACCGAGGAGCAGGCCATGGCATTGGACAAGCAGGCGAAGCACGTCATCGACCTCATCGCGCAAGCCGGGCGACCGGGCTATCAGACGATGACGGCGCCGGAGGCACGCCAAGCCTACAAGGAGACGCGCGGCCCGCTGCAGGCGCCACCGCCTGACGTCGCCGCCGTCATCGATTGCAGCATGCCGGGCCCCGGCGGAGAGCTCGCCTTGCGCCTCTATCGGCCGCTCGCCAGCCGTGCCGGCGAGGCGTTGCCGGCGCTGGTCTATTTCCACGGCGGCGGCTGGACGATCGGCGATCTTGATACCCATGACGTCATCTGCCGCCTGCTCGCCAACCGCGCCGGCTGCGCCGTGATCTCGGTCGATTACCGGCGGGCGCCCGAGGATAAATTCCCCGCCGCCGTCGAGGATTGCTGGGCCGCGACGCGCTGGGTGCGCGATGAGGGGGCAGCAATCGGCGTCGATATCAGCCGCCTCGCGGTCGGTGGCGACAGCGCCGGCGGCAATCTTGCCGCCGTGATCGCGCTGCTGGCGCGCGACGTCGATCTGCCGCTCACCTTCCAACTCCTCATCTACCCGGCGACCGATTTCGCCAATGACAAGCCCTCGCACGACCTCTTCGCCGAGGGCTATATGCTGACCCGGATCAGCATTGCCTGGTTCACCGACAATTATCTCGCCGGTCCGGCCGATATCGCCGATTGGCGGGCCTCGCCCCTGCGCGCCGCGAGCCTCGCCGGCGCTGCGCCGGCGCTGGTGATCACCGCCGGTTTCGATCCCTTGCGCGACGAAGGAAAGGCCTACGCCGACCCCCTCGCCGCATCAGGCGTGCCGACCCGCTACATCTGCTATAACGGCATGATCCACGGCTTCTTCGGCATGACCGGCAAGATCGACACGGCGCGACTCGCCATCGACGAGGCGGGCGGGGCGCTGGCGGCCGCATTTGCCGCATGATTCCTCGCATTTCCCGGCTTTTGTTGCGTTGCGGCGGGCGCGACCCTATGTTCCAGCCGTCCCGGACAGATTGATGTAGATGACCGACCTTTCGCATATCCGCAATTTCGCGATCATCGCGCATATCGACCACGGCAAGTCGACGCTCGCCGATCGCCTCATCCAGGCCTGCGGCGGGCTGGAGCAGCGCGAGATGCGCGAGCAGGTGCTCGATTCGATGGATATCGAGCGCGAGCGCGGCATCACCATCAAGGCGCAGACCGTCCGCCTGACCTACAAGGCCGATAACGGCGAGACCTATGAGCTCAACCTCATGGATACGCCCGGCCATGTCGATTTCGCCTATGAGGTCAGCCGTTCGCTCGCCGCTTGCGAAGGCTCGCTCCTCGTCGTCGATGCCAGCCAGGGCGTCGAGGCGCAGACCCTGGCCAATGTCTACCAGGCGATCGAGGCCAATCACGAGATCGTCCCGGTCCTCAACAAGATCGATCTGCCGGCCGCGGAGCCCGAGCGCATCAAGCAGCAGATCGAGGACGTCATCGGTCTCGACGCCTCCAACGCGGTCGAGATCTCGGCCAAGACCGGGCTCAATATCAAGGCGGTGCTCGAGGCGCTCGTCCATCGCCTGCCGCCGCCGAAGGGCGATCGTGCGGCACCCTTGAAGGCGCTGCTCGTCGACAGCTGGTACGACCAGTATCTCGGCGTCGTCATCCTGGTGCGCGTCAAGGACGGCGTCTTGCGCGCCGGGCTCAAGGTTCGCTTCATGGCGACCGGCGTCGTCCACAATGTCGAGCGCACCGGCATCTTCACGCCGAAGGGCATCCCCGTCGACGAGCTCGGCCCCGGCGAGATCGGCTTCATCACCGCCGCGATCAAGACGGTGGCGGATTGCCGGATCGGCGACACCATCACCGAGGATCGCCGCCCGGCGGCCGCGGCGCTGCCCGGCTTCAAGCCCGTCCAGTCGGTGGTGTTCTGCGGCCTCTTCCCGACCGATGCGGCCGACTACGAAAAGCTGCGCGACAGCCTGTCGAAATTGCGCCTCAACGACGCCAGCTTCGAGTTCGAGCCGGAGACCTCACTTGCCCTCGGCTTCGGCTTCCGCTGCGGCTTCCTCGGCCTGCTCCATCTCGAGATCGTCCAAGAGCGGCTCGAGCGCGAGTTCGATCTCAACCTCATCACCACGGCGCCGTCGGTCGTCTACAAGGTCCATCTCACCAACGGCGAGGTGCTGCCGCTGCACAACCCGGCCGACATGCCCGACCCGGTGCGCATCGACCATATCGACGAGCCGTGGATCAAGGCGACGATCCTGGTGCCCGACGATTATCTCGGCCCGGTGCTGACGCTGTGCCAGGAGCGCCGCGGCGTGCAGAAGGACCTGACCTACGCGGGCAACCGCGCGATGATGGTCTATCGCCTGCCCTTGAACGAGGTCGTCTTCGATTTCTACGACCGGCTCAAATCGATCAGCCGCGGCTATGCCAGCTTCGACTATCAGATCGACGGCTACGAGGAAGGCGACGTTGTCCTCCTCAACATCCTGGTCAACAGCGAGCCGGTCGACGCCCTCGCCCTCATCGTCCATCGCAGCACTGCCGAGAAGCGCGGCCGCGCGCTCTGCGAGCGCCTCAAGGATCTCATCCCGCGCCAGCTCTTCCAGATCGCCATCCAGGCGGCGATCGGCGGCCGCATCATCGCGCGCGAGACGGTCAAGGCCTATCGCAAGGACGTGCTCGCCAAATGCTATGGCGGCGACATCACGCGCAAGCGCAAGCTGCTCGAGAAGCAGAAGGAAGGGCGCAAGCGCATGCGCCAGTTCGGCAAGGTCGAGATTCCGCAGAGCGCCTTCCTGGCGGCGCTCAAGATGGGCGACGGCTGAGCCGGGCACTCAGCGTCGGCGCGACCACTCGTCGCGGCGCGGGAAGAGCATGAGAAGCACGATGCCGAGCGCCAGGAAGATTGCCCAGGCCCACCACAGCAGCACCGGCTGAACGACCCAGTCCCACAGCGCCGGATGAAGGTGACGCTGGATCGCCGGCTGGAGCAGCTGCAGGCTCGCCGGATGGATGGCGTACCACAGCTCGCCGAGCACGATCGGCGCAGCATGACGCGTGTTGAGCCCGGCGAAGAGGTCGAAGCCCGATCCGAAGACGATGAGATCGCGGGCGAGGATGAACAGCCCGATAAGCAGCAGAATCCAGCCGACGAAGCGTCCGATGATCATGGAACAGAGGGCCTCGCGCCGATTGCTACTCGCCGTAGAGTAGCATAGATCCCCGCCGGTTGCTTCCGCTCCGCGCCTCCGCTAGTCTCCGCGCCCTGCCGGCTGGGTGGCCGAGCGGTTGAAGGCGCACGCCTGGAAAGTGTGTAGACGGTGATGAATCGTCTCGCGGGTTCGAATCCCGCCCCATCCGCCACATATTGAGGTTTTTTCAAGTAAATTCAGAATGTTACGGAGCCAGGTGTAGAGCCAACCCACGAATAAACCCACGGTCGTGCGCCGCGGGGCGAATGCTGCTGGTGTCGTTCATGGCGGGCTGCGTCGCTGCCGTCAGGCGACGGTCAGGTACCGTAGGTGGCCACCCTTGTCACGAACATGGGGCCGGACAAACGGGATGTGTCAGGATAGGCGCTCAAGTTTCCGCGCTGCCGATTGATTCAATGCAGCGCAACAGGATTTCGCGAGGTCCCGGCCAGCTGGATCTAAGAGGGATCGCGAAGCAGCGCCACAACCGCATATAGCACTGCCGCGATGAGGGCGCCCGCGAACCCCAAAGCGAAATCGGTAGGCAGATCGCCGTATTTGGCATCGAGATCGGGAAATAGGGGGTCCACAAAAATGAGCCCGGCAGCCAGCCCGCCGATCATCGACAAGATGAACCCGGATGGAAACCTACGCGTCATATTCAGACCATAGAGCAGACATGGGGACTCAGTTGGAAGTGTAACAGTTCGAGGGCGCCTTGACTGGCGTTCCTTGACACGATTCCCCTGGCGAAGGAGAAAATCATGGCCGCTTGACGACGGGCACCAGACACACCGGCTCATTCAGCCAACACCGTCTGTCAGATCAAATCGTAGCTATTACAGATCATCCGCCCAGCGATTACGGAACTGACGTGCTTGCGCCGCAGCTCGCGATGGATGCTCGCCCAATCCGGCTCGGCATGGCGGCGATGGCCCTGCTTCGTACCGGCATTCTTGTACAGCTTCGCTTCCAGCTCGCTGTCGTTGACGGCGTCCGGCAGCGGCCAGTCGAGACCGGCGGATTTGAAGCGCGCGATCGTCTCGCGCACCGTCGACGCCGCCAGCCCCGTGCGCCGAGCGATCTGCTTGGAAATCCCGCCGAACCCCAGACGCAAAACCTCGCGCA
>WNFM01315869.1_pt3 | contig 11657 bp, 12 predicted proteins | sample 5400271 | NCBI WGS metagenome assembly WNFM01 (sample SAMN13153352, study PRJNA577476) | soil metagenome | isolation source: 60 cm saprolite on Douglas fir-dominated hillslope | place: USA:California | collected 2013-09-17 | reverse complement strand
CCCAGTATTCCAGAGACGGCAGATGGTCGCACGCAGCTTCTACCTATACATTCTCGCAAACAAGATTGGAGGGACACTTTATATCGGAGTGACCAACGATCTTGTACGCCGCGTCGCTGAGCACAGATTGAAACTCGCTCAGAGCTTTACCAAACGACATGATGTGACCCGGCTAGTCTATTTCGAGTGTTTCGACCAGATCGAACAGGCTATCCACCGCGAGAAGCGCTTGAAGAAATGGCCGCGCGCCTGGAAGATTTCATTGATCGAGAAAGACAATCCTAACTGGATCGATCTTTATCCCGAGATTGCTGGGGGTAACGGATAGGCCGCTGGAATACTGGGTCGCCCGGTCAAGCCGGGCGATGACAGTCTTTTTCGGCCGAATCTGCTAGCACTGCGGCATGACCAGCGCACCTGACAGCCTGCCCGCTCCAACGCCCCGCGCCTCCTGGCGCGATGGCCTCGCCGTCTATCTGCAGCGGCGGGTGCTGATCGTGTTGCTGCTCGGATTTTCCTCCGGCCTGCCGCTGGCACTGTCGGGGTCGACGCTATTGGTGTGGATGCGCGAATCCGGGGTTGATCTTGGGACCATCGGGTTGTTCGCGCTGGTCGGCACGCCTTACACATTGAAATTTCTGTGGGCGCCGCTGGTCGATGCGCTGCATGTACCGTTGTTTACGCGCACCTTCGGCCGCCGGCGCGGCTGGCTGGTGTTCTCGCAACTGCTCTTGATCGTCGCGATCCTGCTGCTGGCGCTGACCGACCCGGCGCGCTCGCCGCTGTTCGTGGCGCTCGGTGCACTGCTGGTGGCGGCGATGTCGTCGACCCAGGATATCGTAGTCGATGCGTTTCGGGTCGAGAGCCTGCCGGAGAGCGAGCAGGCCGCGGGCATGGCATCTTATGTCGCGGCCTATCGTATCGGCATGCTGGTCTCGACCGCGGGCGCGCTGTTTCTGGTGAGCGCGTTCGAATCGACCGGCCTCCCGCGCGCGTCCGCCTGGATGTGGGGCTATGTGGCGATGGCGGCGCTGGTGCTGATCGGCACCGTTACGGCACTGGCCGCGACGGAGCCCGAGCAATCGGCGCGCGCGGAAGCCGCGACCAGCACTGAGACCGCGTTTACGCGGGTGATCCATGCCGCGGTCGGCGCGTTCTCCGAATTCCTGGTCCGCAAGGATGCGCTCGCGGCACTCGCTTTTGTCGTGCTGTTCAAATTCACCGACGCGTTTTCCGGCACCATGACGGCGCCGTTCGTGATCGATCTCGGCTTTTCCCGCAACGATTACGCCGCCATCGTCAAGGGCGTTGGGCTGGCCGCGACCTTGATCGGCGGTTTTGCCGGCGGATTTGTCGCACGGGCTGCAGGCCGTCGCCAATCTGTCGTTCTCCTGGCTGGCGCTGGTCGGCGTCAACGAGTGGGCGCTAGCGCTCGCGATCACGGCGGAAAATTTCACCAGCGCCATCGGCACCGTGATCTTCGTCGCCTATTTGTCGGCGCTGTGCCAGAACCCGCTGCACACCGCGACGCAATACGCGCTGCTCACCGCACTTGCCGCGGTGGGGCGGACCTATTTGTCGTCCGGCGCGGGTTACGTCGCGAAGGCAACCGGCTGGCCATTGTTCTTTGCGATCTGCGTCGTGGTTGCGGTGCCTAGCCTGATCCTGCTGGCATGGCTGCAGCGGCGCGGGCATTTTGAGGGGCTGGAGAGCTCAGTTGTCATCACCCGCGAAGGCGGGTGATCCAGTATTCCAGAGGCGTTCGTAAAACAACAGGCGTGACGGCGTACTGGGTCGCCCGGTCAAGCCGGGCGATAACAGTGGTTCATGCGGCAACGACGAACGCAAATCAATGCTTCGTCACCACGCTCCATTTCGTCACCACCGCCTCGCTCATTTGCCCGGCGTCCTGCGCGCAGGCGACTTCGTCGATTTTCAGCGAGACTTCCTTGCCGACAAAACCTTTCAACTGCGCCGCCTGGGCATCGTTGTTGGTCACGATCTGGAATGTCTCCGGTCCGGTTTCGAGGCCGCAAAGTCCGTTCGGCGGCGGCAAGCGGCGCGGCTCGCTCGTGAGCTGATAGGTGGCCGCGCGCTTGCCCTTGTTGCCGCCGCGCAGGCGCATGGCGGTGAGCTCTCCCGAAAGCACGTCGCCGGCATTGATCAGTTTGCCCGCGGCCGCCGCAGGCTCGGCCTGCTGCGCCAAAGCGGCAGGCGCGGCTGATGTCGCCGCAAGAACTGCGCTCAAAGCCAACCGTATGGCGAATCGTTTCGTCATGTCACCTATTTCCATATGTGATGGTTAGAACAGAGTCCGCTGCCGCATCGCAGCCGACAGCGTGCCTTCATCGAGATAATCGAGCTCGCCGCCGACCGGCACACCGTGGGCAAGCCGCGTCACCTTGACGCCCGCCTCCTGCAGGAGATCGGTGATGTAGTGCGCCGTGGTCTGGCCGTCGACGGTGGCATTCAAGGCGAGGATGATTTCCGTGACGCGGGGATCGTGCGCGCGGGCCACCAGCGCATCGATGGTCAGGTCCTGCGGGCCGACGCCATCGAGCGGCGACAGCGTTGCACCGAGCACATGGTAGAGGCCGTTGCTCGCGTGGGCGCGCTCCAGCGCCCAGAGGTCGGCGACGTCGGCGACGACGACGATGATCGAAGGGTCGCGCCGCGGGTCGGTGCACACCGTGCAGGGATTCTGGGTGTCGATATTGCCGCAGGTCTTGCAGACCTGAATCTTGTCGATCGCGACCTGCAGCGCGGAGGAAAGCGGCGTCATCAGCGCCTCGCGCTTCTTGATCAGATGCAGCGCCGCGCGCCGCGCCGAACGCGGACCGAGCCCCGGCAGCCGCGCCAGGAGCTGGATCAGGCGTTCGATTTCGGGACCGGCAACCGCAGTGGGCATGTCAGGTGAGGCCCAGGCCCGGCGGCAGACCAAGCCCGCCGGTCAGCGCCTGCATCTTCTCCTGCATCGCCAGTTCCGCCTTGCGCCTGGCGTCGTTATGCGCGGTGACCAGAAGATCCTCGAGGATTTCGCGCTCGTCCGCCTTCATCAGCGAGGGGTCGATCTTGACGCCCTTCACTTCCATTTTCGCGGTCATGCGCACGCTGACGAGGCCGCCGCCGGAGATGCCCTCGACCTCGACATTGCCGAGCTCTTCCTGCATCGCCTGCATCTTGGATTGCAGTTGCGCCGCCTGTTTCATCATGCCGAGAAGATCAGCCATGAATGCTTCCTTTGAAACTACTATTGATCGTCGCTGTCGGAGTTCTCGGCAGCGTCTTCATTAACATGGGATTCCGGCGGCTCGGCGGCAAGCTTGCGCACCTCGACCACCTTGGCGCCGGGAAAGCGCGCCAGCACCTCCTGCACCCGCGGATCGGATTCCGCGGCGCGCTCGCGCTGGCTCCGCTCGACTTCGTTTTGCGAGCGCAGCGTCGGCTGCCCGGCCTCGTTGGACACGATCACGGTCCAGCGCCGGCCGGTCCATTGTTCGAGTTTGCGCGAGAGATCGTTGATCAATGTCCGCGCGGCGCTGCGCTCCAGCGCCACCTCGAGCCGTCCGTCTTCGATCCGGACCAGCCGGACATCGGCCTCCAGCGCGGCTTTTGTCAAGAGATCGCGTTTCTCGCCGGCCAGCGCCACCAATTCCGGAAAGCTCGCAATCCGAAGCGCAGGCGAGGACTGCACCTCCGGCGACGGTGCGGCCATTTGCGGGCGCGCGGACGCCTCGGCACCGGTCCGCGGCGCGGCGGCCGCGCGCGCGGGCGATGATTGCATCGACGACACCGGCATGGCCGGCGCGCTGCGCGGCGCGCCGTTGCCAGCAATCACCGGCGAGGCGCCGCCATTTTGGTCGAGCATTTTGATGGCTTCGTCCGGCGTCGGCATGTCGGCGACATAGGCGATGCGCACCAGCACCATTTCGGCTGCCGCTGCGGGCCGGGTCGCGGCTTGCGCCTCGGTGATGCCCTTGAGCAGCATCTGCCACATCCGCGACAGCACGCGCATCGAGAGTTTTGCAGCAAAATCGCGCGCGCGCAGGCGTTCGGTTTCGCCGAACGCGACATTGTCCGCCGTCGCCGGCACGATCTTCACGCGCGTTACAAAATTGACGAACTCGGCGAGGTCAGAAAGCACCACGATCGGATCGGCGCCGGTATCATACTGCTCGCGGAATTCCTTGAACGCGCTGGCAATGTCGCCGCGCGCCAGCGAATCGAAGAGATCGATCACGCGGGTGCGGTCGGCCAGGCCGAGCATCTGCCGCACCGCGTCGGCGCGCACCAAACCCGCCGCATGGGCGATCGCCTGATCGAACAGGGAGAGCGAATCGCGCACCGAGCCTTCCGCGGCGCGGGCAATGATGCCGAGCGCCTCGGGCTCGACCTCGACGTTCTCTTTCGCCGCGATATGGCTGAGATGCTTCATCAGCACATCGGCCTCGACCCGGCGCAGGTCAAACCGCTGGCAGCGCGACAGCACCGTCACCGGGACTTTGCGGATTTCGGTGGTGGCGAACACGAATTTGGCGTGCTCCGGCGGCTCCTCCAGCGTCTTCAGGAAGGCGTTGAACGCCGCCGTCGAGAGCATGTGCACTTCGTCGATGATGTAGACCTTGTAGCGGGCGCTCGCCGGTGCATAGCGCACGCTGTCGTTGATCTGGCGCACGTCATCGACGCCGGTATGGGAGGCGGCGTCCATTTCCAGCACGTCCATGTGCCGGCTTTCCATGATCGCCTGGCAATGCACGCCCGGCACGGGCATGTGGATGGTTGGCCCCTTCACCGAGCCGTCCGGCAGCTCGTAATTCAGCGCGCGGGCGAGAATGCGCGCGGTCGTGGTTTTGCCCACGCCGCGCACCCCGGTCAGGATCCAGGCTTGCGGAACGCGCCCGGTCTCGAACGCGTTCGAAACGGTGCGGACCACCGCGTCCTGGCCGATCAAATCCTCGAAACTGGAGGGGCGGTATTTGCGCGCCAGCACCCGATAATGCTTGCCGGTCGAAGGCCCGCCGCCGAGGTCGAAGCCGGCTTGATCGGTGGCTTCTTGATGGGTGCCTTGGGGATCGGTTGCGGACATTAGGGGCGCGCCAGCGTCGGTCATCGATCGATCCGCAACTCTGATTGTCTCTCGAAGCCGGCTTGCGGAACAATGGAGCGAATTCAAGCGCCAGAGCCATGCCGGCTTCCAGCGCGATTCGCTCGAAAAAACGGGTAGGAGACTGACGAGCGACCCGATCCGGTCCTCGTTAGGGCTGCTTCCTTCCGGACCTGACCCGGTTGGCGAGTGGCTCGTCCACCGCCAATCTCCCGGCCCCTATTTGGGGCCAAAACAGGCGGAAAGCAAGCGGGGTGGGGGCTCGTTTGCGGGGCTTGTGCAGAAACGCGGAAAGGCTTTAGTTGCCGTCATGGCCGGGCAGAAGCGCGAAGCGCGTCTTCGCACTAATGTCCCGGCCATCCAGGTCTTGCTTTCTTGCCATACCAAGGAAGACGTGGATGCCCGGCACCCGTCTTCGCCGAGGCTTCGACGGGCCACTAGTCCCGGGCCCGCCGCAGCTTCAGCGAAGGCGGCAAGGCCGGGCATGACGAGGAAACATGTATGCCTTCCGACGCTCCCGCCTGGTCGCTGCACTCACGGCTCAAGGAAGACACCATCGACATCGGCGACCTGCCGCTGTGCCGGGTGCTGGTCATCAAGGACGCGCATTACCCGTGGCTGCTTTTGGTGCCGCGCCGGCATGAAGCTGTGGAAATCATCGACCTCGACGAGGTCGAACAGGGACAGTTGATGACCGAGATCAGCCGCGTCGCGCGCGCGCTCAAAGAGATCACCAGATGCGACAAACTGAACATCGCGGCGCTGGGCAATCTGGTGCCGCAACTTCACGTCCATGTCATCGCGCGCCGTTCCAGCGACGCCGCCTGGCCGCGCCCGGTCTGGGGGGTGATGCCGCCGCTCGCCCATGACGCCGAAGAGGTGCAAAATTTCATCAGCGCGCTTCGCCGCAAGATTTGGCTTGGTTGAACTCATGACAGCATTCGATTCCTTTCCACTGGGGCGGCCGGCCTTCGTCAGCAATATTCTCGATCGCGCCGCGCATCTGCGCGGTGACGACGCGAAACTAATGGCGCTGGAAGGCCACCGCGATGCCCGAGCCTATGTGGTGTATCGCGACTCGCTGGTCGTGAAGCAGGAAGCCGACGGTCCGCGCGTGCTGCTCAGCATCGACGAAGCACTGAAATTCGGCGCCAATCCCGGCACGATTTTTTTAGGACTCCGCGACGGCGCCGCGATGTTCGGCATGGGCATCTCGGCCGCGGCGGTCGAAAAATTGCTGCCGCGGAACGACGTCGCGGTCACCGAATTGCGCGGCATGGCGATGCAGGGCGTGGTGCCGCCCGACCAGCTTTCGGCGATCGCGATGGCGAAATCGATGGTGAGCTGGCACCAGCGCCACGGCTATTGCGCCAATTGCGGAACCCGCACGGGGATGAAGGAAGGCGGCTGGAAGCGCGACTGCCCGAACTGCAAGGCCGAGCATTTTCCGCGTACCGACCCTGTCGTGATCATGCTGGTGACCTCGGGCGACAAATGCCTGTTAGGACGGCAGAAGCAGTTTCCAGCCGGCATGTATTCATGCCTTGCGGGCTTCGTCGAAGCCGCCGAGACCATCGAGGATGCGGTCCGGCGCGAGATTTTTGAGGAATCCGGAATCCGCTGCACCGATGTGAATTATTACATGACGCAGCCCTGGCCCTATCCGTCGTCCCTGATGATCGGATGCACCGCGCGCGCCACCAACGAAGATATCGTCGTCGACCGCGCGGAGCTCGAAGACGCGCGCTGGTTCGACCGGGCGGAAGCAACGCTGATGCTGAAACGGCAGCATCCCGACGGCCTTGCCGGGCCTCACCCGTTTGCCATTGCCCATCATTTAGTCGGCCGCTGGCTGCAGATCGACCTAGGCACACGCGCATAGCTGGAACCCCACCATGGCTCGTCGATTAACAGCGAATATCAGGTTCCGTCAGGGGACAGGACGGACATGATGAGCGAGCCGATGAACTTTCACGACGCTGCGCCGAAAATTCCTCCGCGCATCCTCTGTATCGGTATGCCGGTGCGCGACCTGACGTTCCGTGTGCCGGGCCTGCCTGCGCGCGGCTCAAAAGAGAATGCCAGCTATTTCGACGAGATCTGCGGCGGCAACGCGCTCAACGGCGCGATCGGGATCGTGCGGCTCGGCGGCCGCGCCTCGGTCTGCGGCCCGATGGGCGATGCCCGCGAGACCTCAAGCCGCTACATCTTCGAAAACCTCGCCCATGAAGGCATCGACACCAAGCACATCGTGCACATGCCGGGCCTGGTGACGCCGATCTCGAACATCATGATCGACCCGAGCGGCGAGCGCACCATTGTCACGTTCCGCGATCCGGAATTGTGGAAGGTCCAGCTGCCCGATGCCCATGAGCTGCTTGAGGACTGTCACGCCATCCTGACCGAGAGCCGCTGCGCGCAATTCTGCACTGATCTTTGCGTCGAAGCCCGCCGGCGCGGCATTCCTGTCATTGTCGATGTCGATCGCGCGATGTCGCTCCGCGAGGGACTATTGACCGCGTCGTCGCATCTGGTGTTCTCGAGCGAGCCCTTACAGGAGACCGCCGGCGTCGCCGACGACGGCGAGGCACTGAAGAAAATCGCAAAACTGACGCCGTCGTTCCTGGCGGGAACCCGCGGTGCGCAAGGCACCATCTGGCTCGACGAATACCAGAACCTGCAGCAGACCCCGGCCTTCCCGGTGCATACGGTCGATACGCTGGGTGCCGGCGACGTGTTCCATGGCGCGTTTGCGCTTGCCATCACCGAAAATCAGGACGTCCCGAGCGCCCTGCGGTTTGCCTCCGCCGCTGCAGCCCTGAAATGCACCCGTTTCGGCGGTGCCTTTGCTGCCCCGCAACGTGCTGAAGTCTCAGAGCTTTTGAGCCATAGCCAAGCCGCCGGCCCGCCGTCAATAAACCGATAATAGGCTTGTGTTAGAAGAATTTTCTATATATGAGGGTTATCAGCCCTTCATATGGAACAAAGTTCTTCCCATGACCGACCTCGCCCTTCAAATCCACGAACACAACCGCCGCCTCGACGCCATCGACCGCAAGATCCTGACAGTGCTTCAGGAAGACGCCTCGCTATCCGTTGCCGAGATCGGCGACCGGGTGGGACTGTCGTCGACGCCGTGCTGGAAGCGCATCCAGCGATTGGAAGCCGATGGCGTGATCCTGCGCCGGGTAGCGCTGGTCGACCAAAACAAGATCGGGCTCGGGATTACGGTTTTCGTCTCGGTCGAAAGCGCCGATCATTCGGAAGGCTGGCTGCGCAAATTCGCCGATGCCGTCAGCGCGATGCCCGAAGTGATGGAGTTTTACCGGATGGCGGGTGACGTCGATTACATGCTGCGCGTCGTGGTCGCGGACATGCAGAGCTACGACGTGTTTTACAAGAAGCTGATCGGCGCGGTGCCGCTGAAGAACGTCACCTCGCGTTTCGCGATGGAAAAGATCAAGTCGGTCACCGCCTTGCCGGTGCCGGCGGTGGCTTAGGCTTCGTCGGCTCTACAGTCGTCATACGCGGGCTTGACCCGCGTATCCATCAATCTTCACAAAGCGCATTTTCGAAACGGATGGATTGCCGGGTCAAGCCAGCAATGACCAATTGGGCTGACCTCAAATCTTCTGATTATATTCACCGACCTCGGGATGGGTGCGCAGCACCGAATCCATCGCCTCGAACATGTCGCGCATGCGCTGCTCGGAAACCGGGCTCTCGACCACGACCACCAGTTCCGGCTTGTTCGAGGACGCCCGCACCAGGCCCCAGCTGCCATCCTCGACCGTGACGCGCACGCCGTTGACGGTGACGAGATCGCGGATTTTTTGCCCCGCAACCTTCGCTTCTTTTTCCTGCATCATCTCGAAATGCTTCACCACATTGTCGACCACACCGTATTTGGTCTCGTCAGCACAATGCGGCGACATGGTCGGCGACGACCAGGTTTTCGGCAGCGCGTCCTTCAAATCCGCCATCGACTTGCCGGGCGCGCGATCGAGCATCTCGCACACTGCGATTGCCGAGATCAGCCCATCGTCATAGCCACGGCCGAACGGCTTGTTGAAAAAGAAATGACCGGACTTTTCAAAGCCCGCCAGCGCGCCGAGTTCGTTGGTGCGGCGCTTCATGTAGGAATGGCCGGTCTTCCAATAGGTGGTATTGGCGCCCTGCTTTTGCAGCACGGGGTCGGTCACAAACAGCCCGGTCGATTTGACGTCGACCACGAACTGCGCATCTTTGTGGATCGCGGACATGTCCCGCGCCAGCATCACGCCGACCTTGTCGGCAAAAATCTCTTCGCCGGTATTGTCGACCACGCCGCAGCGGTCGCCGTCGCCATCAAAGCCTAAGCCGACATCGGCCTTGTGCTCGAGCACCGCGTCGCGAATGGCGTGCAGCATTTCCATGTCTTCGGGATTGGGATTGTATTTCGGAAAGGTATGGTCGAGCTCAGTGTCGAGCGGCACCACTTGGCAACCGATCGCTTCCATCACCTGCGGTGCGAATGCGCCCGCGGTGCCGTTGCCGCAGGCGACCACGACTTTCAGCTTGCGCTTCAGTTTCGCGCGTTTTGTCAGGTCGGCAATATAGCGCGCCGGGAAATTCTCGTGGAACTGATACGAGCCGCCAGCCTTGTTTTTGAAATCGGCATTGAGCACGATCTCCTTCAAACGGGTCATCTCGTCGGGGCCGAAGGTGAGCGGCCGGTTGGCGCCCATCTTAACGCCGGTCCAGCCATTGTCGTTATGCGATGCCGTCACCATGGCGACGCAGGGCACGTCGAGTTCGAACTGCGCGAAATACGCCATCGGGGTCATGGCGAGGCCGATGTCGTGCACCTTGCAGCCCGCGGCCTGCAATCCCGAAATCAGCGCGTATTTGATCGAGGCCGAATAGCCTCGGAAATCATGCCCGGTAACAACCTCCTGCTTGACGCCAAGTTCAGCGATCAGGGCGCCCAGCCCCATGCCCAGCGCCTGAATCCCCATCAGGTTGATTTCCTTGCCGAACAGCCAGCGCGCGTCATATTCGCGAAAGCCGGTCGCCTTCACCATCGGCTCGGATTCGTAAGCCAAGGTATTCGGAACCAGCACGGATTTCGGCTTCGGAAACATTCAAATGACCTTTTCGTGAAGCCTTGCGAGTTCGTGAAGCGCTGCAAACAATATGCCGCAGCCATAGCGAATGCGCGGGCCCGGCGGAAGGTGGGACAGCCGCTTTTGGCGATTAATTGCGGCGGATTGGCAGCAAGGGAACGCTACTGCTCCAGGACCATTTGGCCGTTGGCGTATTCGAAGCGCTTCAGCTTCGACAAAAACGACAGGCCGAGCAGGTTCTCCGACAAGGCTTCGTCGGGCAGCACCATGGCATCGACGTCGCGCACCACGAGGCCGCCGACATCGACCATCGCAAGCCGCATGCGCGCCGCCTTGATGGTGCCGTTGGCGGTCGTGACCGTCGCGTTGTAGTCGCCGCGCGACGGACGCAAGCCAAATCGCGCCGCCGATTTTTCATTCAAGGCCACCACCGACGCACCGGTGTCGACCATGAAGTCGATGCGCTGGCCGTCGATGCGGCCCTCGGTCTGGAATTGGCCGCGGGAGTCGCGGGGAATGTTGAGGCTGCGGGGGCCGGCCTGTCCGACGGTCTCGACCGGAACGGCCTTTCGCGCGGAGGGGGCGAGCGCGGGCACCGGCGTCATTTTGTCCGCGACCTGCGCCATGAAGGTGCCGAGGCCGACCATGAGCGCGGCAAAGATCAAAATGTTACGCATCACGCCACACTCGGTCCGATGACCCGCCGATATCACCACGGCAGCGGCCAAACCGCGACTAACGGCTGTGGCCGAGGCTGCCATTTTGGCGAAAAGGATGAGCGAAGGGTTAACGGGGGACTTTCTTACCTCGCCCCGCTTGCGGCGAGAGGCCGGATTCGCGCGATAGCGCGCATCCGGGGGAGCCTCCGCGTTCGTTATCTTCGGAATTTGCGGAGGCAGCCCCTCACCCCGCGAAGAGCGGGGCGAGGGAGCGACCGGTGCTCGCGCCAACAGCCATCACGTTCCCCGTGGCTTGACGCGCCGGGTCGGCATCGCGTTTGCCGGGTCTTCGGGCCAGGGATGTCTTGGGTAACGCCCGCGGAGATCGGAACGCACCGCCGCGTAGCTGCCGCGCCAAAATCCCGGCAGATCGCGCGTCACCTGCACCGGGCGGTGGGCCGGCGACAATAACTCCAGCACCAGCGGCACCGCGCCTTTTGCGATCGAGGGATGGGTATTGAGCCCGAACAATTCCTGCAGCCGGACGGCAATCGTCGGCCCCTGCTCGGCCTCATAGTCGATCGCCAGCTGAGTGCCGGTCGGCGCCTCGAAATGGGTCGGCGCCTCGCGCTCCAGCCGCGCGCGCAATTCCCAGGGCAATAGCGACATCAGCGCATCGGACATATCGGCCGCCGAAAACTCCTTAAGCGAAGTTTTGTCATAGAGAGCAGGCAATAGCCACGCCTCGCGCTGTGCCGCGAGCGCGCCATCGGACAAATCGGGCCAAGG
>WNFM01338586.1_pt1 | contig 11658 bp, 8 predicted proteins | sample 5400271 | NCBI WGS metagenome assembly WNFM01 (sample SAMN13153352, study PRJNA577476) | soil metagenome | isolation source: 60 cm saprolite on Douglas fir-dominated hillslope | place: USA:California | collected 2013-09-17 | reverse complement strand
GTTTCCCAGCGTGACCGTGATGGGAACGGCCGGCGAGGTCGTGATCCGATTGATTGTGTCGATCGCGGTCGCCGTGAGGGCGTAGGAACCCGGCGCCGGCGGCACCCACGTCACCTGATACGGGGCGGTCGCCGACGAACCGACCAACAGGGTGTCCGCGTAGAAGTTCACCGACGCGATCGTGACGTTGCTCTTCACGGAGGCGCTCAGCGCGATCGACACCGGCAGCGTCACCGTCGTGTTCGGCGCCGGCGCCGTCAGCGCGACCGTCGTCGACGCGCTCTGAACGACCGAGATCGTGGCGCTGGTCGCAACCCGCGTGAACGTGTTGTTCGCGTAGAGCCGGATCTCGTACAGACCCACCGCGGTCGGCGCGGTGAACGTCAGCGTCGCCGCGTTCAGCCCTTGCGTCGGCGGCGTGATCGCGCCGTTCAGATACTGCCACGTGAGGTCGCTCGAATCCGGCGATCCGACGGCGGCGAGCGTCACCCAGTCGGTCGGATTGGCAGGCCCGTTCGCAATCGCCGCGGTGAGCGGGTCGCCGCGCGCGACCGACACGGTGCCGGGCGTGCTGACGCCGTTCACCACGATGGACGCCGACGACGGCACCACGGTCACCGTGGCGCTGGCGAGCGTGCTGTAGCCGTTGGCCGCGAAGAACCGGAATTCGAACGTGCCCGGCGTCGCCGGCGCCAGGAACGTCACCGTCGCGCCGGTCAGCGCGCTCGCCGGCGGCGTGAGCAGCCCGTTCAAGTACTGCCACGCGACATAGGTGGTCATCGGCGATCCCGACGGCGCCAAGGCGACCCAGTCCGTCGTGTTCCCCGGACCGCCGGCGATCTGCAGGCTGATCGTGGTGCCGGCCGTCACCGACACCGGGGTCGGCGGTGCGATACCGTTGATCGCGAGCGTGGCCGCCGGCGGCGTCACGGTAATCGGTCCGCTCGTGGCGATCCGTTCGTACGTATTGGCGGCGAACAAGCGCGCTTCGTACGTCCCCGCCGCGACCGGCGCGGTGAACGTGACCGTCGCCGCGGACAGACCGCTGGCGGGCGGCACGGTCGTGCCATTCAGATAGCGCCAGTCGATGTACGACGCGTCAGGACTGCCCGCCACCGCGAGCGTCACCCAGTCGGTGGGATTCGCGGGTCCTGCCGAGACGGTGACCGCCGCCGGCGATCCGGCCGGCACCACGGCCCCGGCAGGCGGCACGACGCCGTTGACGACGAGCTGCGCCGGCGACGCCGCGACGATCACGGCGCCGCTCGTCGCGAGGCGCGTGTAGCCGTTGTCGCAGAAGAAGCGGAGCTCGTAGCTGCCGGGCGACGCCGGGACCAGGAAGCTGAGCGACGCGGCAGCGGTCCCTGTCGCCGGCGGCGCGGTGCTCCCATTCAGATAGTCCCAGGCGAGGGGCTGCGCGTCCGCGGCACCGGCCGCATAGAGGCCCACCCAGTCCGTGGCGTTGGCCGGGCCATTGGACACGGCCACGAGGGCCGTCGATCCCGCGTTCACCGTCAGCGTCGCCGGCGCCGCGACGCTGTTGACCGTCAGTTGCGCGGGCGACGGCGTCACGACGAGCGGGCCACTCGTCGTCAGGCGTTGAAAGGTGTTGTCGACGAAAAAACGCACTTCGTACGCGCCGGGCGTCGCCGGCGTCTGGAACGCGAGCGTCGCACTCGACACGCCCGCGGTCGGCGGCGTCGTCGCCCCGTTGAGGTAGCGCCAGTCGACGTAGGTCGTATCGGCGGCGCCAGCCGGCGCGAGCGCGACCCAATCCGTCGCATTGCCGGGTCCATTGGTCACTCCGACGGACACGATCGGGCCGACGACAACCGTGGCCGTCGCGGGCGGTGCCGTGCCATTGATCGTGAGCTGCGTCGTCGCCGGGGTCACGGTGACGACCGCGCTCGTCGCGATCCGCTGATAGGTGTTGTTGGCGAAGAGGCGCAGTTCGTAATCGCCGGCCGTCACCGGCATCGGCCACGTCAGCGTGGCGGCGCTCGCGCCCGTCGCGGGTGGCGCCGTCGTGCCGCTCAGGTATCGCCAATCCACGAGGCTGGTATCCGACGATCCTGCCGCGTACAGCCCGATCCAATCCGTGGCGTTGCCGGGGCCATTGCTCACGACGATCGTCGCCGCCGACCCTGCCGCGATGGTGAGCGTCGCCGGCGGAGTCGTGCCGTTGATCGCCAGCTGTTGGGCGCTCACGACGCCTGTTGAAACCAACACCGCGAGTGCGGCCAACGAAACTCGAATCGAATGAATCATGCGACCTCGAGCGTCGCCGTGGGCGTACGCACCGCGACGGCGTGTGGCGTCGACGAACAACTATGTCGAGTGGGAGAGTGCGGCGATGATTACACAGTGTCGATGGCCGCGCAATCGCGTAATCAGGCTAGATCTGAGGTGCTGGCTGACTTCTTGGCCATGGAAGCCACGCTTCGACGTTTCACGGAGCGCCTGGCCCGCGCCGTTCACATGAATTTTTGTGAGCGATGTGCGGTATCAGCAATGTGTGCGTTCTCCGCACACGCGCTTACGGTTCGGCACAAGGAGCGCAATCAACTCTATTGGCGATGCAGTGTGCGGCACACCCCGTCGAGCGGCTGAGTGAATGCACGATGAGGTTCCAGAATTCTTGAGGGAAATGCCAGTGATGCTTGACGCCGGGCGGGGCGCGACCACGGCGACGGATGTTCACGCCTCGCCGGACCCTGGCGACGATGGCGCGATATGGCCTCGTGCTGGGACCTGCACGTCGCCATTCAGGCCATGGGATGGAAGGACTGTCACCTCGAGTTCCGGCTGTTCGACGAAGCCACACAGATGTCGTGTCGATCGGTATTCCCACCGGCGAGGAGGCAGAGGATCGACCGGTAATCGCTGGATGGGGCGTTCCCGTCTCTCGGTTCCTTAGCCAGCGGGGCTGAAAGCAACTCCGGCGGATTCTATCCCTCAATTGGGTATCCGCCAGCGCCTCTCTGGTACTCGCCGACCAGAGAGGACTTCGTAGCGGCGTCGGTCCCTTGCCCGACGCCGCGCACGACGGTAGGGTGGCATGTTTCGCGCCATCAGGAATGCAATGGCGGATTCGGTCCCTCTCGCGCCAGGAAAGGTGCGGCGCGACTACAGCCCGAGCTTGAACGCCTGCGACACGAAAATCGTGAACCGTGGACCCTGCTGCTTCAGCTGGTCGCTCCACACATAGCCAAGCGACGCCCCGCCAGACAGGCCCCCATCCTTGTCCCGGATGAAGTAGAGCGGCGCCTCGATCGAGGACTCCGAGTTCAGCCAGTCCCATCGGACGATGGCCGAAACCCCAAAATGCTGGGTAACGAATTTCCGCGCCTCGGCTTCGATGACGTTCCGGTCGTCACTCGATGGCGGACCGTACGGCTTGACCGGACAGGCCGACGGCGCCTGCGCGGCACAGATACCCGCGTTCTTCGACTCCTCATAGCCGCGTTCGATCCGAACGCCGGCCGCCGCATAGAGATTGTTGGGGAAGAGGAAGCCGGCCAGAACCGAGGCGCCCTTCGTCCACTTTCGCTCCGCGGCATCGGCCAGCGTGTCGGCGGCGGCGAACTGGTACTTCTGCGACCCGACCTCGCCGTTGATTGCGATGAACCAAGCGAGCTTCCGATACGGTTGGAGCGCGTTAGCGACTTCGATGGGGTACCCGCGCGCCAGCTCCTCGAGCGAGCAGCCCTGGACGATGAGCCCGCTGCCCCGGGTCTCGGTTTTCGGAGGACCGGTCTTCGCGCAGAGCGCGGCGAGGGTGGCGGCGATGAGGCCGGCATCCGCGCTGTTCGGAAGTGTATGTTTCCCAAAACGCAGGTTGAGTCCGGCGGTTGACTTGTTGGCCAGACCCGTGAGGCCGGCGAGCTGGGAGCGTGGACCATCTTCGTTCAGGGGCGCCGACAATATCAGCGCCAACTGCGCAAGTTGCGATGCGAAAGGGGGGACGGCGACCTTGAGCTGGACCCTCTTTTCGTCCTGGCCGGCGGTGATGCTCGCCGACGTCAGAGCCCCGCCGGCAAGACCGGCCGGATACACGGCCACCGACTCCCGGCGTTCCTCAAGGACCACCGCCTTTGCGGCGGTCTCCTGGGGACTGAGCGTCACCGGCTTCTCCGTCGCGGTCTGCGCCCATGATGTCCCCGCGCCAGCCAGCAGGCAGGCCAGACCCACCGTGACGTCAAAGAATCGTGAGCATGCCAACATCGCCGCCATCTCCATTTCCGTCGAGGACGCCGGCGCGTGGCACCGGCGTATTGTTTTCGCGCCGAATGCTCATGCCCCACGCCGACCCCGGCTGTCCGCCCTGAAGCACCAGCAGGTAAACGTACGCGCCAGGCACGAGATCGATCTCGCCGACCACCCCCGAGCCATCCGCGATGAGCGGTACGAACTGGCCGGCAGTCGGGGTGGCCGCCGGAGCGACGTGCAGTGACCGCAGCGCAGCCGTGCTAGTGATTTTGAAGGTGATCGTCTGCATCCTGTCCCTCACCCAAGGGAAAGTTCCCCTGTTCATGGAGTTAGACGGACACAGCAGCGATTCTTCCCTGCCGGTCGGATTCTGCCGCCGCCAAGGGAATGGATTGGCTCGAAAGTCGAACGAATATCCCGTCTCCATATTTGTATGGCGGATAGCCCGACATCACGTCCGGTCTGCTCGTCTTTGTGACGGGTCCGGAGTGCCTTGTGAAGGCGCAATCTGATCCAGATTTGAGACTCGAGTTGTGCGAATCCGACCGGCCTTTCACGTCGTTCGTGATGCCTTTGTAATGGCGCGAGGGATTGCTTTCACTGCGAAGAGGCACACATGGTGGGCGCAAGTACCGCCGAGTCCCGCCTCAGTAACTCGGTGCACCAGATGCATTCACGACGCGGTGTGGCTTCCGTCGCTTCGCCTTTTTCCTTCTGGATTTAGGCCCCACGGCAACGCCGTCATAGTTGCCTAATTATGCTAAGTTGCCTATAATCGGCAAATAAGATGACTAAGGCAACTCTCCTGCGGGTGGCGTCGAGGGTTTTGGCCGCCAAACTACCGGCCGGTTGGAAGCAACGGGTCACCCGCGTCGAATCCACGAGCCAAGGACGTCCGGACGCTGTTCTCGACGTGACCGGACCCGACGGCGCCAAAGGCCGCGTCTCTGTAGAGGCCAAGATGAGCCTCGTCCCGCGTGCGGTTTCCGACGTTAAGACGCGGCTGGCTGGCTATTCCACGGATCCTGGACTCGTGATCTCGCCATTCTTGACCCGGAGTACTCGGGAGCGCCTTCGCACGGAGAACCTCAACTTCCTTGATCTGACCGGAAACGTTCAGCTGGTCCTGGCAAGCCCGGGCCTATATGTTGAGACCCAGGGTGCGGAACAGGACCCATCGCCCAAGCGGCAGCCGGGCCGCTCGCTGCGCGGACCCAAAGCTGCGCGGATCGTACGCGCCCTGTGCGACTTTCCGCCGCCGCTTCCCATCTCGGACTTGGCGACGCGGGCCAAGGTGGACATCAGCTACGCGTCCCGAGTGGTCGAGTGGCTCTCGCGCGAAGCGCTCGTCGACCGCCGACCTCGAGGACCAGTGCAGTCAATTGACACCGCCGGGCTGATCCGCCGGTGGGCACAGGACTACGCGGTTCTGACGAGCAACGATGCGCGTAGTTACCTCGATCCGCGCGGCCTGGACAATCTCACGCGCGGACTCTCAAAGGGCGCCATCCGCGGACGGTACGCGCTCACGGGGTCAATCGCGGCCAATCGAATCGCACCCATCACTCCGGCTCGTCTCGCCATGTTGTACGTAGACGACGTCGAGTCGGCAGCGGCAGCGCTGAACCTGCGACCGACGGACGCCGGGGCAAACGTGATGCTCCTGACTCCGTTCGACGATGTGGTCTTTGAGAGAACCTGGAAGGACGGCGGCCTTACGATCGTGACTGCGAGCCAGGCGGCGGTCGATCTATTGACCAGCCCGGGACGGGCACCGAGTGAGGCAGAGGCGATTCTTGAGCAGTTGACGAGGAAGGCGCCGTGATCGATCCGCTCTACGAGGCTGCGCGGGAAGTGCTCCTTGACGCACTTGACGCATTGGACGATCAGCGTGAGGCGTTGATTCTTGCCGGCGCGCAGGCGATCTACATCCACACCGGTGCGGCCGATCTGGCAGTCGCCGAGTTCACGACTGACGGCGATCTCGTGATCAACCCCGAGCGTCTGAAGAAGCAGCCACGGCTTTCGGAGGCGATGGAGCGAGCACGATTCAGAGCAGGAGTTCAGCCCGGAAGCTGAGATCCGGGTCGCCGGTCCGAGTGCATTACTCGTGGCCAAACTGCATAAGCTCGCCGATCGCAGCCAGGAAGGACAGCCGAGACGCCTGAAGGACAAGGACGCGCTCGATGTGTTGAGGCTCCTTCGCGCGATCTCTGTCGAACGACTGGCGCAAGGTCTGCGTGACCTTCGTGACAGCAGCCTCGCGGGTGAGGTCACGCGCGAGGCTATTGCGCATCTTCAGACCCTCTTCGGCGCGACGTCCTCGCCGGGAATCGTTATGGTCGTTCGAGCTACGGAGCGCCTTGAGAATCCAGGCATCATCGCGGCGTCCGCTCTCGCACTCGCTGACGATCTGACGCGCGCGCTGCACTGACCTGCGCCGACCTCGTTCAAGCCTGTCCCGCGAGACGCGCCTTTGCCCGCTCAATGGACGCCCTAACGTATCCCTCGGGCAGCTTGCGATACAGGGGCGGGCGCTCCTTTGCCACGCGATCGAACTCGGCCTGTAGCTCCAGTGACTTGAACGAGGACTTGTCGGCATCAACCGGGAGGGAGCGCTCGTTCAGCGCGGACGCCTGACCTCCGCTGAATGGCAGTCGGCCCGTCGCGTGGCGGTTGGGAAATCGTCAGCTCGCGCTGGGCGGGCTGAGGTTCTTCTCAACCTCTGCGAGCGTGATCATCATCATCATTGGATCGACCGGACACTCGTGAAATCCGGCACGTGCATAGAAGCGCTTCGCGTCGTCTGACATCGCATGAAGCAGCACCGCGCGAATGCCGGCGATTTGAGCGGCGGCGATGGTGCGGAGCAGGGCGTCTTTTGGAAGCGCGGAACCAAGACCTTGTTTCTGGTAAGCGGAATCGACGGCTAAACGCGCAAGCACCATCACCGGAATTGGATCCGGCATCTTGCGCCTCGTTTTGGCGGACACGTCCTTGTGAGCAACGACGCCGTTCGCCAGCGCATAGAAGGCGACCACACGTCCGCCTTCTGTCACGACGTAGATCGGCCGGCCGTTCGTTCGCCACACACGATCATGTGCATCATGACGACGCGATCAAGCCCTATGTCTATCGTGACGCGGAGACGTTGATGAGCGACTTCAGGCGAGGGGTCGAAGCTGTCCTGAAGAAAGAGGCATCGAATGAAGAAGACACTCAGGATCGGGATTGTGTGGCGCCAGCCAATCTGCACTCTCGAACTTCCACGCGTCAGTGCTTCATTGCCTGGGACCGCCGTCTCCATCCGCACGGTTTGATCCAATGGGCTACGACGGGATTTTCGTCCTGAACCTCCTCGTCCGGCCCGCGAGCGTCGTCAACCATTTGTGCTCCAGGTCAGCGCCCGTACGGAACAGGTCGATCCACGCTGGCGGGAGCGTGGAGAAGTCGATCTTGTGCCGTCCCCAATCGGGACGGCGGCCATCGTAGTCGGACAACCCGTAGTCGCGTCCGAGCTCCCAGGAGCCGAAGAGCATTCCGGTGCGGGCTTGAACCTTTGGGTCCGCCGCGACCGCCGCGATCGCACGTCCGACGAACAGCGGTGATTCCGACTGCAGGAAGTTCGGATCTTTCGTGCCGGCCTCTCGCCAATTGTCTTCCGTAACGCCGAGGTGCTGCAGCATGGACTCCGATCGCAGGAAGCCAGGCGTCACGGCCATGACGGTGATGCCATGCGGTGCGAGCTCGGCCGCCCAGAGCAGCGGCAGGACTTTCTGCGCCATCTTGACGGCCTGTGCCATCGGATTGCCGCCGCCACCGATCATGTCGTTCTCGGTCACCTCCACGATGAGGCCACGCTTCGCAGGCATCATGGCCAGTGCGGCATGCTTCGCCGTGACGATCCGCGATGTCAGGCCCTGCCGAAAGATCGCACCTGCCGTCTCGAGATCGGCCTGCCAGAGGAAGCCGTACGTGCCCATCAGAGGATCCTCGCCCGCCACGCTGTCGACGACGACGTCGATGCGCTTGTGGGCGCGCCGGATGCGCCTGAAGAGCGCCTTCACCTCCGCCTCGTTCGTGTGATCGACGCGAACGGCAATCGCCCGACCGCCGGCGGCCGTGATCATCGCCGCGGTTTCGTCGATCGTCTCGGGCCGGCGGTACGGCGATGGCTTTCCCTTCACACTGCGACCGGTGCAATAGACCGTCGCTCCCGCGTCGCCGAGCGCACGTGCGATGCCGCGGCCCGCTCCCCGTGTCGCGCCAGCGACGAGCGCCACGCGTCCAGCCAGCGGCTTCACGGACGATCTCGTCTTCTTCATGCCGTCACTCACTCACTTCCATTCGCGCTCGGCGACCTGACTTAGCGAGCGGCGTGTCGCAGGTGACGATCGGCGCATCGAGCGCCCCGGCCAGCGCTACGTACATCGCGTCGTACGCCGTAACGTTCTCGCGCAGCTTCCACGCGGTTCGTCGTAGATGGTAGGTCATGCCGAGGCGCGCGAGTGCCAAAGCCATGTGCAACCCTCGTTGAGTGTGTTACCTGACTGCGGACCTTTGGCTTTCCCCTCCAGACCCGACGGTGCAACCGGAAATCACGGTCGACGGCGGCGAGTGATGCTAGAGGGGAGGCAGCGAGAAGAAAAATGTCGCGCCACCCCCCTGTATGGATTCTGCCCATACTCGTCCACCGTGACGCGCGATGACGCGGTGCACCGTCGCCAGCCCGATGCCTGTGCCGCTAAAGTCACTGGCGTGATGCAGCCGCTGAAACGGCTTGAACAATCGATCGGCGAACGCCATGTCGAAGCCCGCGCCGTTGTCCCGCACGTAAAACCCGTCTCCCCCGGGAGTGCGACCAAACTCAATGTGAGCGGCTTCGGTCCGCGACGAGTACTTCCAGGCGTTCCCGATGAGATTCGTCAACACGACGTGCAGCAGCGTTCGATCCCCGTTGGCGACCAGGTTCGGCTCGATGGTCACGGAAGCCGCTCGCGAAGGATCGCCCTGGCGCAGACCTTCGACGATATCCGCGGCCAGATCCGACAGGTCCACCGGCTTCTTTCGGACATCCGCACGGGTGATCCGCGACAGCTCGAGCAGTGCGTCGATCAAGATCCGCATGCGCTCCGCGCCTCCGAGGATCCTGTCTATGTGCCCCTTACCGCGCAGGTCCACCGCTTCAGCACAGTCTCGCGCCAGCAGCTGCGTAAACCCGTCAATGGCTCTGAGCGGCGCCCGCAAGTCATGCGACACCGCGTAGCTGAATGCCTCGAGCTCCGCGTTCGCGACGGCGAGCTCATCCGCCCATTGCCGGCGGACGCGCGCCATCTCGAGATGTGTACGGACGCGCGCCAGAAGCTCGCGGGCTGAAAAGGGCTTTACGAGATAGTCGTCGGCGCCAGCCTCCAGGCCCTCGATCGAGGATTCCTCTCCGGCACGCGCGGACAGCAGGATAACGGGGATGGTCCGCGTCTCCGCGCGGCCGCGGAGCGCGCGCAAGAGCTGAAAGCCGTCGAGGCCTGGCATCATCACGTCGCTCAAGACAAGATCGGGCGTCCGCCGCTGCGCCTCACGGAGAGCGGCGCTGCCGTCCGCCACGGCGTCCACGTCGTAGTACGGCTCGAGAAGCCGAGCGACGTAGTTCCGGAGATCGGCGTTGTCATCCGCCCACAGGATACGGGGGCGCTGGCGCGTGCGTGATACATCTTCGCCCACGCCCGCCGAGGCCGGAGGTCCGGCCACGGACGGTGCACTGGACGGGAGCCACTGCATCGCCTCCTCGATATAGGCGGTGGCCTGGCCGGATGCCGAGTGCAAGGCGTGGTTGTGATGAACGCGATCAGGAGGCAGATGGGTGTAGCCGGCTTTGAGGCTCACCGCAAAGGTGCTGCCTTTGCCTTCCTCGCTTTCCACCCGCACCGTCCCACCGTGGAGCGCCACGAGCTCTCGTACCAGCGCAAGTCCGATGCCGGTACCTTCATGCGAGCGCGATCTTGCGCCTTTGACGCGATGAAATCGATCGAAGAGGCGCGGCACCTCCGTCGAGGCAATGCCGATGCCGGAATCTGCGACCGACAACTCCACGGAGTCGCCGGACCATCGAAGCACCACACGAACGCTGCCCTCGAACGTGTGCTTCAGCGCGTTTGACAGCAGGTTGAGGACGACCTTCTCCCACATCTCCCGATCGACGTACAGGGCTTCCGGCAACGGTGGGCAATCCACTTCCAGCGTCAGCCCTGCCCGTTCGATGGCAGAACGGAATGTGCTGGCCAGCTCGCCCGTGAGCGCAGCCAGATCGGTCGGCTCGTAGCTCGCCTCAACGCGACCGGCTTCGATGCGCGAAAATTCCAGGAGTGCATTCACCAGTTTCAATAGTCGCAGGCTATTGCGATGCGCTGTTTCCAGGCGCGCCTGGGTGGCCGCAGATCTCGTGTGTTTCTCGGCCAGCTCCTCCTCCAGCGGCCCCAGCATCAATGTGAGCGGTGTGCGAAATTCATGGCTCACGTTTGAAAAGAACGCGGTCTTCGCGCGATCGATCTCGGCGAGCGCCTCCGTACGTTTACGCTCTTGTTCGTGCGCCCGCGCATTGGCAACGGCCATCGTGATGCCCGCGGCAAGCAGATCAAAAAACGCACGATACGCCTCATCCAGAGGCAACCTCGAGCTGACCCCCACAATGACGACGGCGACGGGCCGCTCGCAGCCTGGCGGGGTGATTGGCAGCGCGAGCGCAGTCTTCGGCGGCTCCGGATACGGTCCGTGCACGATGGTTCCCATGATCTGCTGCACATCATCGACCTGCAGAACCTCACCGCGCGCCGCGACGTCCATCAACGGCCAGGCGTCCCGCCCGTCGGCATCCTTCCCGCTGGGCGCGATCAGCCGCTCCGGCTCCAATTGATAGAAGCGCGCGAATGGAGTGTCGAGGTCGTAGTCCTGCAGCGTTTCGGCGGCAAGTATCAGCGCCTCTTCGGTGGATTGCGCCTTGCCGGCGCGCGCGGACAAATCGCGCAGCGCGCGAGTGCGGCGCTCGCTCAACATCTTGGCGGTGGTCTCCGTGACTGGATGAAACAGGCCGCCGACCGCGTTCGCTTCGTCGCGAACGGGGCTGAACGAGAAAGTGAAAAACGTTTCCTCGAGGTATCCGTTGCGATCCAAGAACATCCGCTGATTTTCCAGATACGTGGTCTCTCCGGCGAGCGCCCGCTCGAATGCCGCGCCAATGGCTGGCCACGCCGAGGCCCAGCATTCGCTGAAATCCTGGCCCATCGACTGCGGATGTTTCGCGCCGCAGATGGGCCAGTAGCCGTCGTTGTAGATCTGAATGTGGTGCGGCCCCCACGCCAGTGAAATCGGAAAGTTCGATGCGAGACAGAGGCTCACGGTGGTACGCAAGCTCTGTGGCCAGCCGTCGATCGGACCGAGGGGCGTGCGCGACCA
>WNFM01356423.1_pt1 | contig 11659 bp, 12 predicted proteins | sample 5400271 | NCBI WGS metagenome assembly WNFM01 (sample SAMN13153352, study PRJNA577476) | soil metagenome | isolation source: 60 cm saprolite on Douglas fir-dominated hillslope | place: USA:California | collected 2013-09-17 | reverse complement strand
TATGTCGAAAGAACCGTCTTGCGCAAAGATGTACTCCACGCCGCCGATTGCGGAGACCGTGGTGACAGGAACAGGAAACAGCCTGGCCGACGTGGTTGTGTATATTTCCGCAGGAGCCCCGGATGATGCGGCGCCTTCAACGGCCGCCGTGTTCACGCAGAAAGGCTGCCGCTACATCCCGCACGTTTTGGCGTTCCAGGTGAACCAGGAACTGAAGATCGTGAATGAGGATCAGACCTCGCACAACATTCACCCGCTGCCGAAATTGAACCGCGAGTGGAACAAGTCCCAGCCGCCGGGAACGCCCGCGATCAGCGAGAAGTATGACAAGGCCGAATTCATTCCCGTGAAGTGCAACGTTCATCCCTGGATGCACGGAAATTTCGCGGTGCTCAAGAATTCGCACTACGCGATCACCGGTGATGGCGGTGCGTTCACACTGGCGAATCTGCCGCCGGGAAAATATACCGTGACGGCGTGGCAGGAATCTTATGGCGACCAGTCACAGGAAGTGACGATCAGCGGAAGCGAAACCAAGAGCGTCAACTTTGTATTCAAAGCCAAGCCCTACTGATGGGCTTGGCTTTTTTGCACGGCCGGCGTGTACCGCAACCAACCAACCCAACGCAAGACATCGCCCATGATGTGGGCCTAGGCGAGGAGCTATGGGGAAACTGCTAGGCGTAGTGCTGGTCATCATCGCTTTGGTGTCGGCGTACCCGATCCTGAAAAATCAGTATCCGCTGCCCGCGGACATCTCCGCGCACGGGCACCTGATCGACGAACAACTGCACGACACCATGGTTGAGGCCGGAATTTCGTTTATCGGCGCCCAGCTTGTGCTGGCCTTTTTTGTGTGGTCGTTCACCGGGAGGAAGCCGGGCAGTCCGTTGAAGAATCTTCCAGGCGGCGCCAGGGCGCTGGTCATTGTTGCGTTCGTCATCGTTGGCATGGAAGTGCTGGCGCTGGGAGCGTTCGGCCAGAAAGCCTGGGCCAGCGTCTACTTCACACCCGCGAAGGCCGATTCCCTGCAGATTCAGGCCCAGGCGGAGCAGTTCGCCTTTTATTTCCGCTATGCGGGCCCGGACGGAAAGTTCGGGATGATTCATCCGGAAAAAATCGACGAGGGCAATCAGAATTATTTCGGACTGGATCCGGAAAACGACGTGGCGGCCCGCGATGACATCGTCTCCGGCGAGCTGGCGATTCCCGTGAACCGCGAAATTCACCTGATGCTGCACGGGAAGGATGTCGGCCATTCATTTTTTGTGCGGGAACTGCGCATTCAGCAGGATTTTGTGCCCGGACTGGATCTTTCCGTGCATTTCACGGCGACGAAGACGGGGAAGTACGAAATCGTCTGCACGCAGCTTTGCGGCCTGGGCCACTACAACATGAAAGCGTACCTGAACGTGATGTCGCAAGCCGATTACGACAATTGGTTCAAGCAGCAGTCCGCGCAGTAGCGGAACGAACGTTGGCGAAGCTGCAAAGCTGCTCTCGCGGCTTAAGCTCAGATCGATTTTGAGTGAGGTGATTCGATGTCAGAGACGTCAGCCCAGCCGGCTCATGTACACGCCCCGCCGGAAGGATTTTGGCGGAAGTATGTCTTCAGCCTAGACCACAAAGTAATCGGCAAGCAGTATTACGCGCTGGCGCTGGTGGCCGTGTTCACGGGGATGTTCCTTTCCTGGCTGATGCGCATTCACCTGGTGTGGCCTGCCGCAAAAATTCCCGGTCTGGAGTTGATGTCGAAGGCGGGAGCGCCGGGCGGAATCATGACGCCGGAGTATTACCTGTCGCTACTGACGATGCACGGCACGCTGATGGTGTTCTTTGTGCTGACCAACGCGCCGTTTGCCGCTTTTGGAAATTATTTTCTACCGATTCAAGTCGGCGCGGAAGACATGGCCTTCCCCCGCTTCAACATGATGTCCTTCTGGTTGACGTTTCTGGCCTGGGTCGTGTTGATGCTGGCCTTTGTGATTCCCGATGGGCCGCCAATCGCCGGCTGGACGGAGTACACGCCGCTTAGCGCAATTGGCAAAGACGCCGGGCCGGGCATGCAGTGGGGCGCCAGCCTGTGGGGAATTTCGATCGCCATATTTTGCGCGGCCTCGCTGCTTGGCGCATTGAACTTCATCGCCACAACTCTCGACCTGCGGACCAAGGGCATGACCCTGATGCGGATGCCGCTGTGTACCTGGGCCTGGTTCATCACTTCCTGCATCGCGTTGCTGGCGTTTGCCGTTCTACTTCCAGCGTGCATTCTGCTGATTCTAGACAGGCACGCGGGCACGAGTTTCTTCATTCCTGGTGGGTTGGTCGCTAGCGACCGCTTACAGCCCCACTCAGGCGGTTCACCGCTGCTGTGGCAGCACCTGTTCTGGTTCTTCGGGCACCCGGAGGTGTACATCGCGATTCTGCCCTCGATGGGAATCGTGTCGCACATCCTGATCAACAGCATGCGTAAGCCGCTGCTCAGCGCGAAGGTGGTCATCTACTCGATGATGTCCATCGGGTTCCTGAGCTACATGGTTTGGGGACACCACATGTTCCTCAGCGGCATGAACCCGATGTCCGCGCTCGCGTTTTCTTTCCCCACGTTAACCATCACGATTCCCGCGACGATTTTGACGCTGATCTGGCTGGGCAGCTTGTATGGAGCGAACATCCAGATCAATTCCGCTTCGCTGTTTGCGCTGGGATTCATTTCGATGTTCGTGTCCGGCGGGGTCAGTGGATTTTTCCTCGCCCAGCCTTCCATTGATATCTATCTGCACGCCACCTATTTCGTCGTCGGCCACTTTCACATGGTCATGGGTGTTGCGTCGCTCTTCGGGGTGTTCGCGGGAACGTACTTCTGGTTTCCGAAGATGACCGGGCGATTCATGAACGAGGGCCTCGGCAAGGTGCATTTCTGGATTACATTCATCGGCACTTATTGCATCTTCATGCCGTTCCACTACCTCGGGCTGGTCGGCAATATCCGGCGCTACCAGTCCTTTGTGGACGACTTCATGGCGCCGTACATCCCGCTGCACAAGTTCATCACGATCGCGGCGCTGATCACCGGCGCGGCCCAGTTTATTTTTCTCTACAACCTGATTTACAGCCGGTTCTGGGGCAAACCGGCGCCGGAGAATCCGTGGAACGCCACGTCGCTGGAGTGGTCGATTCCTTCGCCTCCGCCCTGGAACAACTTTGGCGACAAGCATCCGGTGGTGTACCACGATCCTTATCAGTACGGCGTGAAGGGCTCGGGCGGCGATTTCGTGATGCAGGATTCGCCGGAACCCGTGACGGGCAGCGGAGATTAATTATCCGGGGTGGGGCGCAGAGGAGGCAATGCTTTGCGTCCCCACTTCCTTGAGGTGAAAAAAGCATGGCTTCCACGACGGCACCAGCGGTAGTTCGCCAGTCCGGGGCGGAGCGCGCTTCGCGAAGCGGAATCTGGGTGGGTATTTTCGCCATCACCATGAGCTTTATGGCGTTCAGCAGCGCGCTTTTTGTGCGCCAGGGGTCGCTCGATTGGGGCCATCTGGTTCTGCCTTCGATCCTCTATTTGAACACGCTCGTTCTGCTAGCAAGCAGCGGCACGTTTGAGCTTTCGCGGCGTCACCTGGAATTTCACGCCGCTGGAAGAGTTGGCAACAGTGGATCAGGCGTTGCCTGGCTGCTGGCGACGCTCGCACTGGGCATTGCCTTCTGCGCCGGCCAATTCGCCGCCTGGCAAAACCTGCGGGCCCAGGGATTTTATCTGGCCACAAATCCGAACAGCTCATTTTTCTATGTGCTGACATTCATTCACGTTTTGCATGTGACCGCCGGAATTCTCGCCTTTGTGTACCTGCTCAGCCGCCTGACGACGGGAAGCCGTCTGGCGCGGCGGAGTTTTTTCGACAACACGGCGATCTACTGGCATTTCATGGGCGTGCTTTGGCTGTATCTGCTCCTGTTGTGCCGCATCAAGCTGTAGCGAATTGGAGGGGGAGGAACTGTGAGCGAGTCGGAAATGGCAGCGCACGGGCACGGCGCCCTGATGGAAGAATCGCCGTACGCAATCCCTTCGCGCAAGCTGACGATGTGGTTGTTCATCATTTCGGACGCGGTGACCTTCGGCGCCTTTTTGTTTTCCTATGGCTACATTCGCGTGTCGGCGGCAAATTGGACGCGGCCGTTTGAATCGGCCAGCGTCATCAATGTGATTGTGATGACCGTGGTGCTGATCACCAGCAGCTTGACGATGCTGGGGGCGGTGGACGCTTCAAAAGCCGGCGACAAAGCCAAGGCCATGCGGTTTCTCTATTCCACGATGGCCCTGGGTGCGCTTTTCGCGGCGCTGCACCTTCGCGAATGGTTTCAGTTGTTCGGGCGTGGCATCACGCTCAGTTCCGGGTTGTTTGGCCAAACCTTTTTCACAATCACTGGTTTGCACCTGCTCCACGTCATCAGCGGCGTGATTGCGCTTTTCGTTGTCGCGACCAGATATTCCAGCGGCAAGCTCACCCCTGGCTATGTGGAAAACACGGGCTTGTACTGGCACTTCGTTGATCTGGTCTGGATGTTTGTGGTGCCCCTGGTGTACCTGACGAATATGGCGCACTGATTACGATCGGAAAAGGAGAGTCGATGAGCGCTGCAAGTGCTTCCGGAAATGTGATTCGCAGATACCTGCCGGTCTATTTCGTGCTGCTCGCCATATTTTTCGTGGAGGTGTTCCTGTCGTTCCGCGTTTCCTCGACCGGAACGCTGGTGGTGATCCTGCTCTTGCTCTCGGTGGGCAGCGCCACGCTGGGATTGCTGTACTTCATGCACCTGGCGGAAGAGCGGCGAAATCTGTTGCTGACGTTGATTCCCGTCACCATTTTTGTGCTGCTGATGATGAACATGTTCTGGTCGGACAGCGTGCGGCTATTGCACATGCGCCCGGGCGCGCAGTAGAGTGTGGGCAGGGAAGAGGACATCGTCTCAATGAGCGATTGGATCAGACGGTTCTCACGATTGGCGGCATTGGCCGCGGCGCTTTTATTGCCGACCCTTGCCTGGGCCCAGGGCTGTGCCCTCTGCTACACCCAGGCAGCGGGTTCGGGCTCCCGGGTGATTCAGGCGCTGAAGAGCGGGATTTTGCTCCTGGTGGTGCCGCCCATGCTGATCTGCCTGGTGATTACCTGGATGGCGTACAAGAAACGCAATGAGTTTAATGAATCGCTCCCTTCGGATGAGTCAGGGACGGATGTTAAGAACTAGCTACAGGCCCCTCCACTTTCTCCAACCCCTCGCACACTCTTGGTGAAGACTGGCCGTTGACTTGGCGCTTGGCGCCCCATAGCATACCGCTCGATGAAAGATCACGCGAGAAAGCATAAGTTGCCGCATCCGGCGCCGCTGGACGCTTTGGAGCACGCGCGTCCGGGTGGCATCTCCACCTTCATGCGCTTGCCGCACATCACGGATCCGGCGGAGTTGGATATCGCGCTGGTGGGGATTCCATTCGACGGGGGCACGACCTATCGGCCGGGCGCGAGATTCGGGCCGCGCCAGGTGCGCGACCAATCCGTGCTGATCCGGCCGTGGAATCCGGTGCTGCAGATCAATCCGTTTGCGAAGTATCGCATCGCGGACTTTGGCGACTTTCCCGTGAACCCGCTGTCTATCGAGGACACCTTCCGGCGCGTCGAGGAACATATGGCGCCGTTGGCCGAGGCGAGCACACGTTGCGCGGCTGTCGGTGGGGACCATTCGTTGAGCCTGCCGTTGCTCCGGGGCACGGCAAAAAAATACGGGCCGGTGGCGGTGATCCAGTTCGACGCCCACAACGATCTGTGGGACGAGTATTTCGGCTGCAAGCTTTCGCACGGCACGCCGTTTCGCCGTGCGATCGAAGAAGGACTCATCCGCGAGCACAGCTTCCTGCAAGTCGGCTTGCGCGGACAGGTCTATGGCGCGGACGATTTTGATTTTGCAAAAAAGCACAAAATCAGCATGATCACCGCGGAGGAGTTTCATGCGGGAGGGATCAAGCTCTTCCGTGAGCACCTCCACGTGTTTCGCGGCAAGCCGGTTTACATCACGCTTGACATCGATTGCGTGGATCCGGCCTACGCCCCAGGAACGGGAACGCCCCAAATTGGGGGATTCACAAGCGCGCAGATGCTGGAACTGATTCGGGCGCTGCATGGATTGAAAATTGTTGGCTGCGACCTGGTGGAAGTTTCGCCGCCCTACGACAACGGCAACATCACCTCTCTGCTCGCCGCGAATCTCCTCTACGAACTATTGTGTGTCTTTTAGATGGCGGTCCTCGCGCGCCGGCTAAACCTGTGGAATTATTTCGCGCTGGGCTTTGGCACGATGATCGGCACGGGCTGGGTCATTCTGATGGACGACTGGCTCGGCCGCGGCGGCCCGCTGGGCGCGATGATCGGTTTTCTGCTGGGTGGAGTTTTGCTGCTGCCCATCGGCTACGTCTATGGCCAGTGGGTGCGGCGATTGCCCGATGCGGCGGGAGAGGCGGCATACACCGCCCAGGTCTTCCCGCCATTCGTCGGCTATCTTACGGGTTGGATGATGCTGCTGGCGTATTTCATCGTGTGCCCGTGGGAAGCGGTGGCGCTGGGAAAGCTCGCCGCGTACATATTCCCGGGGCTCGATACGATGGAGCTTTATCGTGTCGCTGGGCAACCGGTGTTTCTGCCGCGATTGCTGGTTGGGATTGGACTGACAGTATTTCTTGCTTACCTAAACTATCGTGGGATTCGGGCCAGCGCGGTGTTTCAGAATTGGGCGACGTCCTCCGTGCTGGCAGTATTCCTCGTGCTCGTCCTTATTAGTGCGCATGGCGGCAGCCCAGCGAACTTCCAACCGTCGTTCCGCCACACCCCGCTGGTATCCATTTTATTGACGCTGCAGATTGTGCCGTACTTTGTGACCGGATTTGAGTCCGTGCCAAAGGTGGCGGAAGAAGCGCATCCGGGATTTCCGCCGGGCAATTTTTTCAAGGCCATTGCGATGGCTCTGCTGGTGGGCGCGGGATTTTACGTTCTGGCAGTCGGCGCGGTTTCCTACATTGCGCCGTGGCAGGGTTTGCTGGGCAAACGATTCGCCACCGCGATCGCGTTTGAGCAGGGGACACATTCCGTCTGGCTGGTGCGGCTGATTTTGGGGATTTCTCTGGTGGCGCTGTTCCAGGTGTTCAACGGGAATTTTGTGGCCAGTTCCCGGTTGCTGTTTGCCTATGGGCGGCGTGGAACTATCGCGCCCGCGTTCGCCAGGATTCATGCGGTCAATCTCACACCGACCGTGGCAATCTTTGCCGTGGCCGGGGGCACTCTGATCGGGTTGCTGCTCGGGGATTCGCTACTGGTGCCGGTGACGGAAGTGGGTTCAATGGCGGCGGCGCTGGGCTGGTTTGCGGCGTGCATTTCGTTTTTTATCGCGGAATCTCGCACCGGATTGCGCGTCGTCGCAGCATTGGGGATGACTGTTTCCGTCCTGCTGATCCTAATGAAACTGGTGCCGGCGGTCCCGGGCCATTTCAGTGAAGCGGAGTGGATTGCGCTGGGAGTTTGGCTGGCGATCGGCTTACTTGTGCATCGCCGGGCCAAAGCGGTCGCTTGAAGCGCGTCGTGTATACTTTTGAAGACGCCGCTGCGGCGCAATTCGAATGATTCCTTACCTTCACCTTGGCCCTCTACAACTTCCGACATTTGGTTTGATGGTAGCGCTGGCGCTGATTACCGCCGCGTACGTGTTGCAGGCGGATTTCGACCGGCGCGCGATGAACGCCGACGCATTCACGATGATTACGGTAGCCGGGTTACTGGGGATTTTCGGGGCAAAACTTTATCATCTCCTGGAAACGCCGGCGGAATTTTTTGCCAATCCTCTACCTTTATTCTTCAGCCGTTATGGTTTCGCGTGGTTTGGCGGATTTCTGGGCGGGTTCGGAGCCATGCTGTTTATGGGATGGCGGGCAAAATTACCGGTATGGGAATTTCTGGATGCATGTTCGCCGGCAGCTTCGTTTGGCTACGCCATTGGGCGGATTGGTTGCTTTCTCTCAGGCGATGGAGACTACGGCAAGCCGACGTCCCTGCCGTGGGGAATGAGTTTTCCAAACGGGGTGGTGCCGACGACGGACCGCGTGCATCCGGCCCCTTTATATGAACTGCTGATCTGGAGCGCCATTGGATGGTTGCTCTGGCGATTGGGCGCGCGGCTTTTGAAAAATCAGCGGCACCCCGGTGAGATATTCAGCTATTACCTCATCCTGACCGGCGTGGCGCGTTTTCTGGTGGAGATTATCCGGATTAATCCACCATGGATCCTGGGACTTTCCAACGCGCAAGTTGCCAGCGCAATCTCCATAATCGGCGGAGTCATTCTTTGGATCTTCCTAAGACGTCCATCCGCTGTCAGTTCCTGAGACAACTAACAATCCGAAAACTGGCCGATTTACTTCAGACGAGTGGTTTCCCAGGCCATCTTGTAGTGGCGTTGCTTCTCCTTGATTCGCTGGGAAGAGGTGAGCCGCGAAACCAGCGAATAGACCCACCATTTGCGCAAAATGCGGACGCGATCAAGGAAATTGACGGCCCTGGCGTGGAATGGCCCGTAGAATTTCTTCAGGTACAGGTATCTGTTTTGGTAGAAGAAGGAAACGGAATTTGCTGATCCGGATTTGCCACCGAGGTGAAGGATAGCGGCCCCCGGTATGATGTAGCACGCCACACCGTTGTTTTTCAGGGTGTGCGAAAGCGCCGTATCCTCGTAGAAAAGAAAAAAGTCCTTGTCAAAAAGTGCCGGTGACGGAATCGCGGATCTTCGGATCAGGAAGAAGGCCCCCATCACGCCTTCCACTTTCACAGGCGCGGTCGCGCGGGCGATTCTCCGCTTCTCCTGGGCGGCCAGGAGCTTGGCAAACCAGTTGGCGTAAAACCCGAAAAGCGAGGCTTTGAACACCATCCCCTGGTCGCGGCCATCTCCATAAGTGATCCGGGGGGCGCAGACACCGGCTTCGGGTCGCTCTTCCAGGAATCGCCAAAGCTTCACCAGCGCATCGCGGTTGAGGATTACGTCCGTATTCAGTACGCAGACATATTTGCCGGCGGTGGCGGCAACTCCCCCGTTCATGCCGCGCCCATACCCGAGATTTTCGCCGGTCTGGAAATACTCGATATCCGCTCGGGATTCCAGAAATTCCTGGGAACCATCCGTGGAATGGTTGTCCACGACGGTGAAGCTGAACGTGAACGGAACGTCCAGCTTGCTGAAGAAATCTGCCAGGTGCTCCACGCAATCCAGCGTGTTGTAGTTCACCGTGATGAAGGCGATGTCAACAGACATCACGGAATCCCCTCGCTGGGATTTCAAGAAAACAGCGTGGGCCGGAAGCATCTGTGCGTTGCAAAAGTAACCCTCAACACTGGCGCCAGTTTAACGCCTGGCAGAATCAGAACATGCGTGTAATTCCCTGAACCCCGTCAAAGCCCGAATCAAAACTCAGAATCCGATCGATTCCGTGCAGCCGCATTACCGCCAGATGCAGAGCGTCCCGCGCGGATAGCTTCGGATAACCCTGGAGAAGCTGCTTCGCCTCAATCACTGTTTCTCGATCCACGGCCAGGACGGAGTCGACCAATCCGAGCAGGGCGTCGAAAGCCGGCTGAATCACCTCACGCCGATTGATGGAAATGTATCGGTGCAGGATTTCCTGAAATACCTCCGCATCGGTTACCAACCGTTGGCGATCCATGATCGTTTTTTCAAGAATCCGAAGTGCCGCGACTTTGTTTGGATGGGAAGCGCCCACGATGTACATCGGGATATTTGAATCGATGAGAATCAAGGCTTGTCGCCGCTCAGGTAGCCTTGCTCAATTTCGGCCAGCATCTGCTCGATCTCGCCGGTGGGGAACTCAAACTTTGCCGCTGCTCGAAGCGCCTCGAGTTTATTGCTTACATCGCCCAGTGGTTCCTCACGTTTGGCCGCGTGCAGGGCTTCGCGTACCCACTGGGCGACCGAGACTCGGCGAGAGCGGGCAATCTTCTGGATCTCGCGGTATTCCGGGTCCGGAAGCAGCACCTGGAGGCGTTTAGTCATATGATGAGTATAAATTACTCATCAGCATGAGTCAACGCTACTCCAGCATTTGGCGCAGAACGTACTGCAGGATGCCGCCGTGCTGGTAGTAGGCGACTTCTTCTGGCGTATCCACACGGACCAGCGCGGTGATTGTTTTCACGCTGCCGTCGGGAGCCTTGGCTTTCACTGTCACCTGTTTGCGCGGAGTCAGGGAAGCCACGCCTTCGACATCGAACATTTCATGGCCGGTCAAACCGAGAGATTCGCGATTTTCGCCCGGTTTGAACTCCAGCGGCAACACGCCCATACCCACCAGATTGCTGCGGTGAATTCTCTCGTAGCTTTCCGCCAGGACTGCGCGGACGCCGAGGAGGCGCGTGCCTTTGGCAGCCCAGTCGCGCGAGGAACCCGAGCCGTATTCTTTTCCGGCGATCACAAAAAGAGGCACGCCGTCTTCACGGTATTTCACGGCGGCATCGTAGATAAACATTTTTTCACCGTCGGGCAGGTGCAGCGTCCAGCTGCCTTCCGTGCCCGGCGCGAGTTGATTGCGCAGCCGAATGTTGGCGAACGTGCCGCGCATCATCACTTCGTGATTGCCGCGGCGCGCGCCGTAGGAATTGAATTCGTGCGGCTTCACGCCCTTGGCGACAAGATATTTTCCGGCTGGCGAATCGATGGCGATGGAACCCGCGGGAGAAATGTGGTCGGTGGTCACGCTGTCGCCGAGAACGGCCAGAACGCGCGCTCCATGAATGTCGACAAGCGGCCCGGGAAACTTGGGCATGTTTTCGAAATACGGCGGCAACTTTATATACGTTGAATTCTGTTCCCACTGATAGAGATCGCCTTCGGGAACGGGCATTGACTTCCATCGCGCGTCGCCTTCAAAAACTTCTGCGTACACTTTGCGGTATTGCTCGGTGGAAACGGCCGCGCGCACTGTGGATTCCACTTCCTGTGGGGTTGGCCAGATTTCGCGCAAATAGACGGGTTTTCCCGCCTTGTCGGTGCCGAGCGGCTCGGTGGTCAGGTCGAGATCCATGCGGCCCGCGAGCGCGTAGGCAACAACGAGCGGTGGCGATGCGAGATAATTTGCCCTAACCAGGGGATGGATGCGGCCTTCGAAATTCCGATTGCCGCTCAACACCGCGACAGCCAGGAGATTATTTTCCTTGATCGCCGCGCCAATGGAATCCGGCAGCGGGCCGCTGTTCCCAATGCAAGTAGTACACCCGTAGCCGACCAGATTGAATTTCAATTTATCGAGATACTGTGTGAGGCCCGCGGCGAGCAGGTAGTCGGTAACGACTTTTGATCCCGGAGCGAGGCTCGTCTTCACCCATGGCTTGATGTCGAGCCCGCGCTCGACAGCTTTTTTCGCGAGAAGGCCCGCGCCAAGCATCAGCGATGGATTCGAAGTGTTCGTGCAGCTGGTGATGGCGGCGATCACTACGGCGCCGCTTGAGATATCAAACGTATCGCCGTTATTTTTTACGTGCACCTGTTTTGCGGATGCGCCTTCCACCACTTTGACGAACGACGCTTTGGCATTCTTGAGCGCGACGCGATC
>WNFM01265370.1_pt1 | contig 11659 bp, 9 predicted proteins | sample 5400271 | NCBI WGS metagenome assembly WNFM01 (sample SAMN13153352, study PRJNA577476) | soil metagenome | isolation source: 60 cm saprolite on Douglas fir-dominated hillslope | place: USA:California | collected 2013-09-17 | reverse complement strand
CGCTCGTCATTCCCACACGCGGACAGATTTCGATTACGGCGGGCCAGCATCTCACCGGCCAGGTCGCCGGGGCGCGCGCCGACCAGAGCAGCTTCACGCTGGATGGAATCGACGCCACCGACCTCACGGCCGGCACAAATTTCTACGTCGGAGCGGCAACCGATTTCAACGGGCCGACACCGATGATCCCCGTGCCGGCGGAGGGCATCGAGGAGTTCCGGCTCTCCACCACCAACTCCAATGCCACGTATGGCCGCTCGGCGGGAGGGCAGGTCAGCCTGGTGACCAAGCGCGGAACCAACGTCTATCACGGCTCGGCCTACTGGTTCGATCAGAATGAATTCTTCAACGCCAATCGCTGGGATTACAATCGCACCGGCATTGCGCGGCAGCGGCTGCGGGACAATTCGGCGGTCCCGTGCGGCGCAACAAGACATTCTTTTTCGCGAACTACGAGGGCCGCAAGCTGCCGCAAACCGCTCCAGTGTCGCGCACGGTTCCGTCCGATTCGCTGCGCCAGGGCATACTGAAATTCGTCGATGCCGGCGGAACCGTTCGCAGTTATACGATGCAGAGCTTCGATCCGCGCGGCCTGGGCGCGAGCCCCGTGACGCTGAGTTTCTGGAACAGGCTCCCTCAAGGCAACGACCCGACTCTGGGCGACGGACTCAACACGCTCGGTTTCCGCGGACCGGCCGACGCTTCACTCAACATGGATTTCGGCGTCCTTCGAGTCGATCACAGTTTTTCCGACAACTGGCGCCTGAACGCCAGCTACCGGTACGCTACGCAGGGCTCAGCCGGAGTTACGCAGGCTGACATCGCGGGATTTGCTCCCGGTGACGTCCCCGGCCAGGCCGCTCCCGGCGTTCGCACGATCGCCGAGCCGCGCTTTTTCAGCTTGCAGCTCACGGCCACGCCCACTCCCACCATCCTGAACTCGCTGAGCTTCGGCGATTCGCGAAACTTTTGGACCGACCGCCGAATTCCGCCTCGTCCTCAAGTCTCCGGTACGACCGGAGCCCTGGCGGTCGCCGAGAACTTTCTCGGCCAGGGGCTCGATGTCAGCGCGGGAGCCGCGCGCAGCCGTGTCTGGGACAATCATCAGTATCAGCTTCGTGACGATCTCTCCTGGGTCAAAGGAAAGCACAATATTCAATTCGGCGGAGGCTGGCGGTATATTCCCGTCTTTCACCAGCGCGATGACAAGATCGTCGGCCAGTTGACTGCCCTGATTTATTTCCTGAACGCCCGCACCTCGGTAGGCATTCCACAGAGCAGTCGGCCCGCGACTTGCAGCTCCTCGGTCACGGCCAATTGTCTTCGCTCGGCGGACGTCGCCGCATGGAACGACCTGTTCGCCGGCGGGCTGGGGCTGGTCGACCAGGCCGGCGTGATCGCCACGCGCGATTCGAGTCTGAATCCGCTGCCCCTCAACACTCCCTTGCGGTCCTACGTGCATTGGGAGAACTTCGAGATGTACTTCAATGACGTCTGGCGCGTCCGGCCTTCGCTCACGATCACGCTGGGAGTGAATTACAGCACCCAGACACCTCCAGGTGGAGATAGGAGCAGCCAGGCGATTCTGGTCGATCAGGCCACTGGCAAGGCGCTCGGCGCGCAGGATGTTTTCTCGCAGCGTCGGGCGGCCGCCGAACAGGGGCAGGTCTGGAACCCGCCGCTGGCCTGGCTGCCCGTCGGCAAAGGCGCGCCGCAAGGCGTGTATCGCACGGCCTGGGACAATGCCGGCCCACGCATCGCCGCGAGTTGGAGTCCGGGCAACCGGAAGACCGTGTTGCGCGGCGGTTATGGCATCGTCTTCGATCGGATCAACGGGTCGACAAACGCCTTTTTCCCCATGCTCAACGTCGGCTATGCTCAGACCCTGAGTTGTCTTGGACCACGCAGAGACGGCTCCTGCCTCGCGGGCAGCGATCCCACCACCGGCTTTCGCATCGGTGTGGACGGATCGACGGTCCCGCTGTCTCCCCAACTTCCCGCGAATTCCCTGGTCCCCGGCGCCGGGTATTCCGAAACCTCCAGCTTCGCCCTCGACCCCAACCTGAGGCCAGGCTATGCCCACACTGCGAATTTCACGCTGCAACGCGAAATCCCCGGCGGCTTTCTGGTGGAAGCCGGGTACGTTGGACACTTCGGCCGCAACCTGATGCAGAGCGTGCAGCTCAATTCGGTCCCTTATTTCATGAAGGACGCGGCTTCGGGCCAGACCTTCGCGCAGGCTTTCGACGCCGTGGCCCAGCATCTGCGAGCCGGAGGCGCTGCGGCTCAGGTTCCCGTCCAGCCCTGGTTTGAAAACCAGATGAAAGGCGCGCCGGTCTGCTCCGCATCCTGCACGGGGGGACTTGCCGGCGCGCAGAACGCGTCGTTCACGCAGGGTCTGCTTAACACGCTCTTCAACGTAATCAATACACAAAGGCCGGCGGGACCAATCACGAACAACCAGGTATTCGACCTCTGGATGCGCACGAACGGCGGAATCTCCAATTACAATGCGGGGTTCGTCAGCGTGCAGCGCCGGTTTTCCGGCGGCTTCGCCTTTCAGGCCAACTACACGCTTTCGCGTTTGCTGGACTACCACGGTTATAACCAGGAAGCCGAGAGTCTGATCTCGAACGGTTACAATTACCGGCTGGACTACGCCCCCGACGCCGCGGACCGGACGCACGTCTTCAATTCCAACTTCTTTTATGAGCTGCCGTTCGGCCGCGGCAAGCGATGGGCTGCGCCGGGCGCGGCGCTGGACCGCCTGGCAGGCGGATGGTATATCGCCGGCATTTACTCGGCGAACAGCGGGCTTCCGTTGACGGTGGTCGAGTCAACGTCGGCTTGGGGAGGGTCCCAGCAGGTCGGCTCCATCTCGGCGGGGGCGATACCGATTAATAAGATGAACTTCGATGAACTTCGGCAACGGAGTCAACGCGAGAGTCGCGGGGTCGAACGGCGTTGGAACCAGCGGCGATCCCACGCGCGGCGGCGCCGGTCTGAATTTGTTCTCCAATCCCGAAGCGGCGTTCAACGATTTTCGTCCGATTTTGCTGAGTGTCGACGGACGCAATGGCCGCGACCTGGTTCGCGGGCTTTCGCACTGGAATGTAGACCTCTCGGTGGGCAAAAAGACGCGCGTCACCGAGCGGTGGCAGGTTGTCTTCACTTTCGACATGATCAACGCGCTCAATCACGTCGAGTTCGTGGACCCGGCGTTGTCTCTGCAGAGCAGGGCCAACTTCGGCGTGCTCAGCACGCAATACGGTACTCCCCGGGCGATCCAGCTTGGCCTGCGCTTCGAGTTTTAAGCTGTAGATCGAACAGTAGTTGCATCGGATATCAATGGCGGAAGCCTTGCCGAGTCAGAAACGCGCGAATACGCCCGCCAGATCCAGCCCAGCCAGCGCGACCAGGGGCTCCGAGTCTTGCGCCATGATCGGAAGCAGCCCCAGGGTCTCGACCGCGGTCAGACTTCCGTTCGCATACAATGCCGCGACGTCCAGCGCCGCCGTCAGGCGCTCCGCGGCGCTCAATTGCCCGTTCCCCTGGCGCCATAACGCCTGCAGCACGCCCGGACTGAGCCTGGTGCGATAGTAGCCGGACGCGCCGGCGTTCGGGAACACCCAGGAGGGGCAGCCACTCACCTCCGTCAGAACCACCTCGGTCTCGCGGCTCTCCATCACGGCGCAGCGCTCCGGGCCGCCAGGCGCCTTCAGACAAACGGGCAGCCGCCAGAAGCGCGAATCCGGTTCCTGTCGCAGAACCACGCGCGGGGAAGACCGTGAATCGCAGCGGATTTCCGCCGTCACCACCGGGACACCGGAGCGGTCGAACAGGCCGCTGAGGATTCCGCCGACCTCCTGCCCGGCTGCTCGAGACAGAGCGTGAACGAAGTCGGCGGTCGTCGCATTCGCGAACTTGTGCTCGGCGAGGTGGCTCCGGACGCCGCGTTGAAAGGTCGCCTCGCCCAGCCAGTGCTCGAGCATGGCCAGCGTCGCCGCGCCTTTTTGGTACACCAGTCGGCCATAGACATCCCGCATCTGTTCGCGCGAATGCATCTCCAGGCGGACCGGACGCGCGTCGGCCGCCATAATGCGATGCCGCGCCAGCGCTGCCGGAACTCTACTCCTGGTCGACGGTTCCTCTCCGTCCATGATCTTCGCCGCCATCCACGTAGCAAAGCCCTCGCTGAGCCAAACGTCCTGCCAGCCCGACATGGTCACCAGGTTCCCGAACCACTGGTGCGCCAGTTCATGCGCCATCGTGGCGCGCATACCGCGCTGCCGCTCCCGGGTATCGCTATCGGGGGCTGCAAGTAGGATCCGCTGCTGATAGGTGATCAGTCCCGGATACTCGGTGGCGCCGAACGTGCCTTCGAGCAATGCGAGGTGGTCGAGCTTCTCAAACGGATACTCAATGCCCGTGTACTCTTCGAGCCACTCCACCAGCTCGGCCGTGCGCCCGCGAGCGGACATGGCTTCCCGCTTGCGCCCGCGCGGCGTGACGATCCGCACCGGCGCCCCGCTCTTCCCTGCCCGCCCGTCGTCCACCACTTCGAACGGTCCGACCGCGAACGCGACCAGCGAGGATGGCAGCGGCCGGGTTGCGCCGAACTCCACGCGCTTCATTCCGTTCGGCTCCTCGCTCTCGCTCACCGCGCGCGTGTTGGCGAGCGCCGTTTGTTTCCGCTCGACGTGCAGCGTCAGGCGCCAGGGTGTCTTGTAGCGCGGCTCGTCGAAGCACGGGAACGCGCGCCGCGCCTCGATGGCGGTGAACGACGTGAACACGTACCAATCGCCCGCCGCTTGTCTGCGGAATGCTCCGGCCAGAGGCTTATCGCTAAGCTTGCCTCGATAACGGATTTCAAGGCGCGCCGGACCGGGTCCGGCCGCTTGCGGCAGCGCAAATCCAAGGAACTCGGCGCCGGCCGATACAGTCTGCGCTGTAAGACTCCGCTCGCCCGCCCGCAAGACCGCGGAATCGACGGTCAGGTCCTTCCCGTTGAGCCAGAGAAATGACAGCTTCTGCTTGAGCTCGATATCGATGGCGACGATGCCGCGAAAGGTCGTCGCCCTGGGGAGGATGGTGAGGTCGAGCGCATATCTCCGCGGCTCGGCCGCGTCCGGAAGCAGGAATTCAGGCGCGGGAGGAGCCGCCGCCTGGAGCAGATGCAGCAGCAACGCCGAGCAGGCCAAAGCGCGGCTCCACAATTACTTTCGCTCCAGCGCGGCGCCGTCCCATTTGGCGAGCTTTGCGCCGGCGGCATAAGTGCTCTCCAGAACCTCGAGCAGCGCGGCGCGAGGCGACTCCGCGCGCCGGAGGTCGTCGTACATCAGAATGAATTCAGACAATTCCTTATGCCATCCCGCAGCGGCGGGCCGGATCGGCTCATCCTGCAGCCCGGGCGGCTGCGGCGCGGTGTAAGAATAAAATGCCGCGCCCGGAATTGGGCCGCCGCCCGGCCAGAACCCGGCGCTGATGCATTCGTGCGAGTAAGCTTCACTCGTGATCACACCCTTGCGCGGCGGAGCGGAACGCCCGGAGAAACGCGTACAGCACAAGTCGAAGCTTCCCCAAAAAAAGTGCACCGGGCTGCACTTGCCGATGAAGCGCGAGCGGAATTCGCTCAACACGGTCCCGGTCGAGAGCAGGATTCTCCACCACCGATGCGCATATTCCGGGTCGTAGGAGCAATGCCGTTCATCTTTCCCGAACGGAATGGCGTCGGCCACCTCCTGCGGCTTTTCGTTAATCGCGATGTCGATGCGCATGGATCGAAGCGCGAACATCAGCTTGTCGTGGAACGCCGCGACGGACTCGGGCGCGAGCGGCAGCGAGCTGCGATTCCCGTCGCTCGCGAGGATCTGGAGCTCGTGGCCGATGAAATCGAACTGGATTTCAAACGCGCCCGCGCCATAAGGGATAAGGGAAGTAGTCAGCCCGCGCGGGTTGACGTACAAAGCGGTATGCCACCAGTGATTCAACGCCGGGCTGAGCGTCATACGGATCTTGCCCGCGATCTGTGTCCACATGTGCAGGGTCGCGTACGTATCGGCCCAGGCGTCGAGCGGCAACTCGGGCCAGGATAGATCGGGATCGAGCTTCACGGGTTCGGCGCCCATCACGCCTCCGTGACGTTGCTGGTTTTCAGATCCCAGTGGATCCGGCGGCCCTTGCGATAGGCAATGTTGGCCAGGTGCGCGGCGCCGGCGGCGTAGTGTCCTTCCGACGCAGTCTCCTTGCTCGGCAAGCCTTCCCGCAGCGATTGTATGAAGTAGGCGTGGTGCTCGAGCCCGCGTTCCACGGAGATTTCTTGCGCCGGTTTCGCCGGCGCTTGCGGCGTCTTCGGCCATCCCTCCGCCGTGAAACCCAGCGATTCGAAGTACTGCCGCCGCATCTCCTGCGGCCAGCCGTTGGTGCCGTAGCGCTGCGCCTCGGATAATACCGGCTCGGGATATAGCGTGAGCGCGGCTCCCCGGCGTCCCCGCGATCCCAGCGCCAGCGTGCCTTGCGATCCCATGATGAGCGTTCCGTGCGTCTCGTGCCAGTTGCCCAGGTTGACGTAGACATCCGCCAGGAATCCCGGGTCGTACTCGTAGACCGAGTTCATGACGTCGGGCACGTTGCGACCGTCATCCCAGCGGTAAATGCCGCCTTGCGACACCACCGACTTGGGCCCCACCACGTCCATGATTTCGTGGAGCTGAGAAAGCTCGTGAACGAACAGGTCGGTGGCGACACCGCCCGAGTACTCCCACCAGCAGCGCCACCGGAAGAATATTTTGGGATCGTACGCCCTCTTCGGCGCATTGCCGAGAAACCGCGTCCAGTCGACCGTCTTCGGCGAGGCATCCGGCGGGATCGCATACACCCAGGCGCCCTCGGCGTTATTGCGGTGATTGAGCATGCGCACCATGTTGATCTTGCCCAGCACGCCGGACTTGACGATCTCGCGGGCCTTCGCCGTGAGCGGAGACGTCTTGGCGCCACTGCCGACCATCAGCAGTTTGCCGCTCTTCGCAGTGGCCGCGACCACTTCCCTGCCCTGCTCGATGCTCCACGTCATGGGTTTCTCGACGTAAACATGCTTGCCGGCGTCGAATGCATCGAGCGTCATGCGGTGATGCCAATGATCGGGAGTGGCGATGACGACCGCGTCCACATCTTTCCGCGAGAGTACCTCATGGTAGTCGCGCGTGGTCAGAATGGCGCCCTTGGTGATCTCCTTGGCATTGGTATGATGGCCGTCGTAGACATCGGCGGCGATCACCGGACGCACTCCGGGAATTGCCTGGAAGCCTTGTAGAAGGAATGTGCCCCGGATTCCCACGCCGATAAATCCCAGGCCGATCTGATCGTTCTTCGAGGCTGCTTTGAGTTGCGGACGGGCGCCCGCCAGCTTGTAGACAACGGCTCCCGTGCCGGCGCGCTGCAGAAAGTTTCGTCTGGTCATGTTCATGATCGCTCCTTACTTCCACCTCATCAAAATATACACCCTTGGTGGTGAAGCGGCCTTTCAGGCGGCAACGTCGGCTGTCGAGCCGACGTGTCGTGCTCTGGCTTGAATGTGCTGCACTTGGCAAATATCTTGAAAAAAGATGCGGAGCCTGTCGATCTCGCGATCCTTCGTTCGACCAATAGGTAGAGCCGAGGTTCACAAGGAGACGTAACAAAAGGAGACACCACGATGCGATTCATGCTCATCCGAAAGGCCGACAAGGAGACGGAGGCGGGCGTCCTCCCGAGCGAGCAGATGCTTGCCGCGATGATGAAGTACAACGGAGAAATGGTGAAAGCGGGCGTGATGCTCCAGGGCGAGGGGCTTCACGCGAGCGCCAAGGGCGCGCGGGTCAAGTTCTCGGGAGGGAAGCCAGCCGTGATCGACGGGCCCTTTACCGAGACGAAGGAGCTGATAGCGGGCTTCACGATGATTCAGGTGAAGTCGAAGGAAGAGGCGATCGAGTGGGTCAAGCGCTGGCCGGCTATCGACGCGGAGGCCGAGATTGAAATTCGCCAGGTGTTTGAGGCGGAAGATTTCGGCCCGGCGCTGACACCCGATATCAGGAAGCAGGAAGAGCGTCTGCGCAAGCGGACGGCCGGGAAGCGGTAGTCATGCAGACAGTGCTTTCCAAAGACGGCGCCGCGATTGCGTTCGATAAGTCCGGTAAGGGACCGCCGCTCATCCTGGTGTACGGCGCGCTGTGCTACCGGGCGTCCGGGCCAATGGGGCCGCTCGCTGCCCTGCTTGCGCCTCATTTCACGGTGTTCACCTACGATCGCCGCGGTCGCGGGGACAGTGGCGACTCGGCGCCATATGCGGTCGAGCGTGAAGTCGAAGACATCGACGCGCTAATCCAAGAGGCTGGTGGATCGGCGTTCGTGTACGGGATATCCTCCGGCGCGGCCCTTGCCCTGGAGGCGGCGAATCGCGGCCTCGCCATCCGGAAGCTGGCGTTGTACGAGGCGCCGTTCATCGTCGACGACAGCCGTCCTCCCATTCCGGACGACTACCTGGCGCGGCTCAACGGCCTGATAGCGTCGGATCGCCGGGGCGGCGCGGTCAGGCTCTTCATGAAACTGGTGGGCGTTCCGGCCATATTTGTCGCCATCATGCGATTCATGCCGGCGTGGCGAAAGCTCAAGGCTGTTGCGCACACACTCCCTTACGACATCACTATCGTGCAGGACAACCAGAGGGGGAAACCTTTGCCGGCCAAGGGGTGGGCCTCCGTCACGGCGCCCACGCTGGTAATAGCCGGTGGGAAGAGCCCCGCGTGGATGCGCCACGGGATGCAAGCGCTCGCGGACGTCCTACCCAACGCGAGGCGCCACACCCTGGAAGGCCAGACGCACATGGTCGACCCGAAAGCTCTCGCTCCGGCGCTAGTGGAGTTCTTCGCCCCAAGTGGAGCAGGCTGCATCATGGCGCCTTCTTGAACTGATCGAGCGCCGCGCGCGACTTCTCTTCGTGTCCCAAACGGCGGTAGCTCAAGCTCAATTGGTACCACGCCTCCTTGAGCGACGGCGCGGCGCGCACGGCTTGCTCATAGTGCGAAACAGCCGCTTCATAATCCCCGCGCGCCGCGACAAGCTTACCCAATTGAAAGTTCGCTTCCGCATTCCCGGTGTCGTTGCGAAGCGCTTGGCGAAACATCGCCTCCGCTTTGGCGGACTGCTGCGCCTTGAGCAGATTGCGTCCTGCCTTCACGGCATAAGCCGCGTTACCTGGGTCGAGCCGCAGCGCGTGCTCATACGCGCGGGCCGCCGGTCGTAACCTGTCCGCGGCGCTGTACACATCGCCAAGCGACGCCTGGAAATCGGCGGCTGTGGGCTCCAGCTTCACGGCGGTCTCGTACGCTTGCGCGGCGTCGGCGTTCTTGCCGGTAAGGTAAGCCACCATGCCCGCTGCCGCATGAATCTTGCCGGACCGCGGGAACCTCCGCCGGCCGCGGTCGATCAAAGCCGCCGCCTCGGGTGTCGAGTCGATTTTCAGCAGCACGATCGCGAGGTCATACAAAAAGTCCGGATTACCTGGAGCGAGGACGACCGCGCGGCGTAGAGCGCCTGCGGCCTCTTCGGGCCGCCCGAGAGCATTCAGCACCGCGCCACGCAAGCCATGGTGGTCGGCGGCAAGCGTGGGATGCGTATCGAGCACGCCGAGCGCCTCGGCCGCGCGGCCGCCGCTGAGCATCGACAGCGCGAGATTATAGGCGGCATCCGCATAGCGCGGGTCCAGATCGAGAGCCGTCCGGAAATGAGCCTCCGCTTCGGCTACGCGTCCGGAACGCTGCAGCTCGATGCCGTACTCGTTATGCAAGCGAGGGTCGCGCGGGCGAGTGGCCACGGCGCGGGCCAACTCGCTGTCGGCAGCGTAAGCGGCCAACGCGGCCACGATCAGAGCAACCATTAAACGGTGGAGCGGGCTTTCAGCCGGCAACGTCGGCTGTCGAGCCGACGTGTCTTGCTCCACGCTAGGCAATTTATTGCGCAGCACTTATTCCAGTTCCGGAAATACGGCGGGCCCCTGCATCCGCTCCGGCTGCGCCAACTTCACGTTCGGCGACATATAGACATAGACCAGACCGCGGCGCGCGCGGTCGCTCTCGTTCGGCAGGCTATAGTGAACCGTAAGCGCGTGGTGCAGCACCACCGACCCGCGTTTCACTTCGATGGCGTGCTCGGGCAAAGCATTGACCGCCGGGTTGTCCACGAGCCCGAGCGAATTGCCTTTCACATTCGACGGAGCATGAGGCAGCATACCCAGCTTGTGCGATCCCGCGAAGAAGCGCACGCAGCCATTCTCCATGCTCGTGTCGTCGAGAGCGATCCACGCCGTGATCAGCTCGGGAGGATCGAATGGCCAATAGGGCATGTCCTGGTGCTTCGGTACCAGCGTACCCACGCGCGCCGGCTTGGCAAATAGCTGGCTGCCATAGAGCCGCAAAGGGTGTCCAAGAATCTCCTTCAGAACACCGGTCATCTTGGCCGACTTGGCGAACTCCAAGAAGAAGTCATTATACAGATGCAGGCGAAAGGCGTTTCGCAGACGCGGCGGATCCGACTCCGGCTCCCATACCAGGTCGCGCTCCGGCACATAGGTCGATTCACCCGCGATCAGGCGGTCGATCTCCTTCGACACGGGAGCGATCTCATCCTCGCAAAACACACGGTCGAGTATGACGTACCCATTCTGTTCGAACAGGACGGCGGCTTCGGATATTGTTGCAGAGCTCATAAGTCTACCGGAAGCGCAGCCGGACCGGGTTTACCCGCGGTTTGTCGCAGTTCGAGCCGCGTGCCCGTGAGACTGAGCGTAACACGCCTGCGGAACAAGACAATTGACCTGGCGGCCATCCATTGAGGAGTGGTCCTGCCGATTGGACGCGGTGTGGCGCAGGTTGGTAACCTGCCGTTAGACACCGATGATCAAGTACACCCGGCGTGGATGGCTTGCAACTCTGGCGGCGCCGCTTGCCGCGCGCCCGCAAGGAATCGCCTCCCGTGGTGTGCGGCCGCAGCCCCGTGGCAAGCCCTCCGGCCAGCCGTTCCACGCGCGGTTCACCGATGTCGCCGAAGCTGCCGGACTGCGTCTGCCTTTCAGGTAACGAGTACATCCTCGAAACCATAGGCTGCGGCGCGGCGTTCTTCGATTACGATAACGACGGTTGGCTCGATATTTTCCTGCTCTCGGGCACGCGGCGGCGGGACGCCCCGAAGCAAGCTTCGAATCGTCTGTACAAGAACAATCGCGACGGCACCTTTACCGACGTCACCGCCAAAGCGGGCCTGCTGCGGCAGGGCTGGGCGTCCGGAGTCACCGTCGGCGACTACAATAACGACGGCCACGAAGACCTGTTCATCACTTATTGGGGACAGAACGTGCTCTACCGCAACAACGGGGACGGCACGTTCACCGACGTAACCAGCGAGGCGGGCCTGCTGGAATCGGGCAAACGCTGGGGATCCGGATGTACGTTCGTCGACTACGACCGGGATGGCCACCTGGACCTGTTCGTCGCCAACTATCTCGAGTTCGATTTCGCCGCAGTGCCGCGGCCCGGCGAAAATGCGAACAGCACGTGGAAGGGCATCCCCGTCAATTGCGGTCCTCGAGGCCTGCCCCCGGGCAGATTCTCGCTCTATCGCAACAATG
>WNFM01249671.1_pt1 | contig 11659 bp, 13 predicted proteins | sample 5400271 | NCBI WGS metagenome assembly WNFM01 (sample SAMN13153352, study PRJNA577476) | soil metagenome | isolation source: 60 cm saprolite on Douglas fir-dominated hillslope | place: USA:California | collected 2013-09-17 | reverse complement strand
GATCGATCCGATCAGCCGTTCGGCAAAGCCATTCTGCCAGGGTGAGGCTGGTGCGGTAGGCTTGTCCCGGATGCCCATGGCGCGCAATCGGCGCGTGACGACGCTGCCATAGATCCGGTCGCGATCACGGATGAGGTAGTGCGGAACCTCATCCCAAGGAAACGCCTCCGTTATCTGACGTGCAACCCATTCTGCCGTCGGATTTGCTGTGACGTTGATCCAGATGAGGTCTCTGCGGTCGAACCGGACGATGACGAAGGCATAGAGCAGGTCGAAACCAATGGTCGGGACAACGAACAGGTCCATGGCGGCAATGTCCGGTGCGTGGTTACGCAAGAAGGTCCGCCATGGCTGGCTGGGCGGTGCCCGCCGTTTGACCATGTACTTGGCGACGCTCGACTGCGCGACCTCAAACCCGAGCTTGAGCAGTTCGCCGTGGATACGTGGCGCGCCCCAAAGCGGATTTTCGACGCTCATCCGGCGGATCAATACGCGCAGCTCCGTGTCGATCTGCGGTCGCCCTCCCTGTGGGCGCGACTTCCAACGCCAATAGCAGCGAAAGCCGGCCCTGTGCCAACGCACGAGCGTCTCGGGCCGGATGATGGTGAGAACCTTCAGGATTGGTGGAAACCAGCGATACAGCTGGATAAGGAACCAGCGATCATGGTTCGTGAGCCGGACGCGACCATGCGGCCTGCGCCTCAAGACAATCAACTGATGGCGAAGCACCGCGTTCTCAGCTTCAAGCCGCAACTTCGACTTGAATGGCGAGGCCAGGACGGCCAGAACGTAACAGAGCAGCCCAATCATTCCGCCAGCTTAGGCGATTCCATCACGTCATCAACTCGGATGAGGTTTTCGGTACACACAGGGCGCCAACTGAGGCGGCCTTTGGCCTAGCATTCCTCCTTCGGAGGCACACGTCCCGTGCCCGCTGCAATATAGGGCGAGGCATCGGACACAGCGAAGGAGATGATGATTTGCCGGCATGGCTCGCACTGGAAAGCGCGACCATGTTTTTTTATGGGCTGATCGCAGGCTGGGCACAGAGGTGTCATTTGGGGTCATGGGAACGTCTGAAACAGCTAACGGTTTCAGCCGCTCATGAAGAGCGGCGCCAGATTATCGGCCGCGATTTAATGGCGCGAATATTTCGCGGTCTCAACACCGGTCGCGTTAGTCAGCTGTGGATCTTGGCTGCGTGAAAACTCCGAAATTGAATTTGCGAACAGAAATTTCGTCTCGACTTCAATCAATTTGAAAAACAAAAGCGCTGGCGACGGTTGGCGGGACAAGACAACAGAGAAAACAATTCTGCGCACTTTTCGTGCGCGGACGTTTTCACGCAGCCTAGGTCAATCGCTACCAAAAGCGATGTCCGCACAACGTCCGATCTTCCCCGGCAAGGCCTAAGAACGATCCGGCCAAATGAAGCTTCCTCACTGATTTGCTGCGGCGCATTGCATTCCCCGACTCAGCGAAAAGTGCTCCCCTTACTCAGAATGAAACCGGAGGATGCGGAGCCAAAATGAGCCGGCTTTCCTTGCTGCTTCTGCTCGTGGCGAGTTTGGTGCTCACGGTTTACTTCGGAGCGGAAGCTTGGCGCGTCTCCGATGATAGACATGTGGATATTACCGGTAACATTTCGCCGGCAGTAAAGTAGCTGATCTCAACCTGGGCGCGGCACCGGGTGACGCTGCGGCGCAGCATTCCGGAAATAAAGTTGTTGAAGCGGCTTTATGATCTATCGCCGCTTCGTGGTTGAGCTATTCTCTCTGGGAGCGGGGATCGTTTTCAGCCCGCACGCGCCGCGAGCTTGGCGATGGACCTATTTGAGAAAAAGCGATTTCTATTGCCCATTGAAGTGCTGATCGCGCTCGCGATCAATGTCGTCGTCGTCGTCCTCGGCTACTATGCAATGATTATGTGGGGACTTTTCAGAGGCTGAGGAAAGCTGCCGGCATATGGGCAAGGCGATGAAAACCGCGGCCGAGCTCGAGGCAATGATCCTCAGCAAGATGCAGACAGTTAGCGAATGCCCACCGGGGATGACTGTCACCGTGAAGCGTCGCGACGAAACCTGGGAAGCATTGACACATTCGCCAAACCACGTTGCTTACGCCGATTGCGCGGCCCGCGTGGCACGCTACGCCGCAGTGCTCAGAACGGAATATATCCTGGCAGACTGAGGCCCGATCTCTCTTCCTGTTCGCGGAGCTGAGGCTTGAAGGGAAATGACCGGACCGAGACCCGCGGGACGACGCTGGACAGCAACGGAGGAGAGCCAGCTCCGGGAAATGCTGGATGCCGGAATGAAGGTCCCAAACATCGCGCGTCAGCTGAACCGCACGGCCCAAGCTATCTATGCCCCCTTGCAGCGCATCTACAGAAGGCGGGACCGGCGCCCCTGAGCGACGATTGCCAAGCCCTCACGGGCGGCTTTCGCGGTCCTTCGGAATATCGACGCGCCGCACCGGCGGGGGGAAGTAGCTTCCGCCGATGCCGTCTGCTTCACGCCGTTCAACAAAAAGGCGATGCGGCTCGCGCATCCCCCTATGACGACGAGATCAGCTTCTCGGCCGACATTGTCGGACTCATGGGCCGGCGAGCGAATTCAATGTGGTGGACCGGCTCTGGAACGCGCGCGCAATTCCATCTCGCTTCGCGGGCGCCCTCCCCGCGCGTTCGATTTCCAATGCCAATAGCAGACGAAAGCGGGCCCGATGCCACCGCACCAGCGTTTCAGGCTGGACAATCGTAACGACCTTCGGGATCGATGGAAACCATCGCCTTAAGCTGCTATAGTGCTCATTGGGGATTCTGCTTATTTGGGACTCTGCTGTTGCGATTCCTGCCAACGCTACCCTTGGATTGGAAGCCGTCCGTCGTTCGGCGCTCGGATCCCAGTTTTCCCTATCTCCGGCTCGGCTTAATCGCGGCCGCAATCATTATTGCGGCACTCTTTTCGGTTTTAGGTCGGCTTGGCACTGAAAAGGTGGAACGTCCGAAAGCGGTTGCGATCGCCACCCCTTCAAGGGCTGCCCCGCACAAACTAGCGTCGCTCGAGTCCAATCCCCCAGAGACTTTACCGCAGAAAACGGTTGTTCCAGCCACGACCTCCAAGGACCTCAGTACTCAGATCGACCCGCGGAAACTTATGAACCTTATGAATGTCGGTGTTGCCAAATATGCAGCCGAGCCAGACGAAGCAAATAAGGCCAAGGGCGCCCGATTGATTCAGATAGCCGCCCTGGTTGGCTATGAAACCGCGCGAAATCTCATCGTTACCAATTATCCCCGAGCCGCCAGCATACGCGCGGTAGTGCCCGCATCCGACGTTGTTCTTTATGCGGTTGATCTTCTCATGAGGCAAGCTGACGCCGGCATGCAATTTGTTGCGCTCGCAAATTATTTCTCGGGCCGGGGCGAAGCACCCAGGTTTGTAAAAATCGTTGTCGATGTCGCGCGTGATAGCGCGCCTCTGCGCGAGCCTGAAAAATTCGACAGATTGTTCAGGTCGCTCAGTCGCATCCCCGGCGCCTGCAGTTCCTTAAAACGGGTGATTTCCAACGACCCAACAATCGATGAGAACGAATGTTCGGCGACGTTACAGGCCAGTCTTTTCGATTACGTCAAGAAAAATGCACCGGCCGGTCTCGAACGCGATGCGCGAGTCCGCGGTGTCGAACTAATGCGAAAAAGGGATGGAGAACCTTGAATTCATAAGCACGCGCTTTCCGCAAGAAGTACCGCGCGGTCAAACCGTCCGGGTACGTTTAGGAAAGCCTTATCAGGAACATTTTCCAAGGCCCTCAACGATGTCGATATATCTAATAAACGCGCACGCTGACGCTGAAAAAACCGTCCCGCTTGAACAGAAAATCTGCGGTTTGCTACCCGACGTAATCAAAACCAAAAGCCTCGAAAATATCACGCGAAAAATTTCAAGTGGCGATAGCGAATTAACGCACGTGATCTTCCTCGCACCGGGCAACGACGCGAGCTATGTGGACCTTCTTGTCCGCACTGCAGAAAATTATCGTCAACGAATCTTTTTCATCGTGGTTAGCGACGAAATCTCGGGCAGCGATTACAAGCGTTTGCTGCGTTCTGGTGGAGCGGATTGGGTTTCTGCAAACGCCCCGGCGCGGGAGATTTTCGATATCATTGTTCAACGGCCCGCAGGATCGGAAGCTGCGGTCACCGGAAAGGCGCCGATCCTGGTGTCCTTTGTTCCGAGTGCGGGTGGCGTCGGAAATAGTACCCTGGCCATTGAAGTGGCAATTCAAATGAGAAGAGCAAAAGCGACGGCAAATCGCAGAGTGTGCCTGATCGATCTAGACTTCCAGACCAGTCACGTCTGCGACTATCTCGATATCGAGCCCCGACTTCACATCGAGGAAATTTCAGCCAATCCCAAGCGTCTCGATAGTCAACTGTTCGAGGTCTTCGTTAGTCATCACAGCAGCGGGCTGGACGTATTTGCGTCACCTCGAAGCAAGTTCGACACCTGCGGTTTGGATTTCGCGGCACTAGATGGACTGTTTGGGTTGATATCCACTCGCTACGATTTGATCCTGATTGATTTTCCCGTGAACTGGTATTCCTGGACGCCGAAGATTATTGCGGCATCAAGTGGAGTCATTGTGAGCGGGGTGAATACCATACCGGGCCTGCGCCAAATCGCAGAGGCACTGACGAGCTTGCGCGCGACCACCGACCTATTCGCCGAAATCCGCGTCGCCATTAACAACTGCGAGCGAGGGTTGTTCGGACGGGTGGCCCGCCGGCAGCACGTGGACAGCGTTCTCCCGGGCGAACAGATATTCTATGTCCGCAATGACCCGACGGCCGTCGAAAGTATCAATACCGGAATGCCAATGACGCTGAGTGTTTCACGGCGCGGCATAAGCAAGGATATTGCAAAAATGACCGCGTTTTGTACGGGTCTCACCTCCCAATCCGCGGCGGTGGCCTGAAACGAGCCTTGCCGGCTGCCTTGTCAACCAGTCCTCGGCCATCGGCAAGGGCTGGCTATCCGCGGTCCCCTCCTGGCATTTTTTATGCTAATTTGAGCGAAAATCATCCCTGAACTTGGGGTTTGTGATGAGTTTCTTCGCAAGCAAACGTTCCGCCGAGCGTGTCGTAACACCGATTACCCACCAAAATGCGTCACTTGAGCCAGCTGCCGGCCGTTTCTACCGGGAGCTTGTCGATCAACGACCTGCGCTGATCGACGAGAAGCTCAAACTTCATGCACGGATTATCGACGAGTTTAACCTTGCCTTGCTTGAAAAGCTCCCGCACGAAGAATTCGTCCGGCAGATAAGTGCGTACGTCACGAACTACGTGAGGGCTGAAAATCTTTCGCTCAATCAAAAAGAACTAAATATTTTTTCCGAAGAAATCATAGCGGAAATGATTGGATATGGCCCTATAGAGCCGCTGCTGAAAGATCCGACCGTTACCGACATTCTGATCAATACCCACGAGGTGTGCTTCGTCGAGCGGTTCGGCAAGCTTTACGAGACCAAAGTGCATTTCAAGGACGAGGCGCACCTGCTGCGCATCGTCAATAAGATTGTTGCCGGTGTCGGCCGCCGAGTCGACGAGTCTTCACCAATGGTCGACGCGCGGCTACCAGACGGTTCGCGCGTAAATATTGCTATTAGGCCGATCGCCGTGGACGGCCCGCTGGTCTCAATCAGAAAATTCTCGGAACGCCCGTTCACCATGGAGCGCCTGATCGAGATGGGGTCGGTCTGTGCGCAGATCGTCGATGTACTTAAGGCGGCCGTCCATGGCCGCATTTCGCTGATTGTGAGCGGCGGGACCGGAAGCGGCAAGACCACCCTGTTGAATGCACTCTCAAATTACATCCCTCCTGACGAGCGCCTGCTCACGATCGAGGACGCTGCGGAACTGCAATTGCAGCAGCCCCATGTCGGACGGCTGGAAACGCGGCCCCCCAATACCGAAGGCAAAGGTGAGGTTCTACAGCGCGACCTCGTGAAGAACGCTCTGCGCATGAGACCGGACCGGATCATCGTCGGCGAGTGCCGCGGCGAAGAAGCCTTCGACATGTTGCAGGCCATGAATACCGGACACGAAGGCTCGATGACGACCATCCACGCCAACGCGCCGCGTGATGCCATAAAACGCCTGGAGCAGATGATCGGCATGGCCGGCATGCCGATGACGGTAGCGAGCATCCGCAATCAGATTGCCTCTGCCATCAGTCTGGTTATTCAGGTCCAGCGGCTGCCCGATGGCAAGCGGCGGCTGACCAGCGTCAGCGAGATCACGGGAATGGAAGGCGAGGTAATTCAGATGCAAGAAATCTTTCGTTTCGTGAAGGAATTCACCGATGATGCGGGAAATATCCATGGCAGCTTCCGTGCTACCGGCATCCGGCCTCACTTTTTGAACGAGTTGAAGGCCCTAGGGCTCGAGGTGCCGCCGTCGCATTTCGATCCGAGCACGCTTTTATAGGAGCGGGTTTTGAGCAATCTTTGGGTCATCTCTGCTGCGGTCTTCGTCGCCGTGATGCTTGGCATACAAGCGATCCATCAAGTATTTTTCCGGCTGAGGAGCACGCAAAAATCCATCAACCACCGGCTGGCGGTGAGCAAGCAACTCTCCGGAACCGGGCTTGTGCTGGATACCTTGCGACGGGAGCGCGGCTTCGCCGATTTCGAAAACCCGACGTTGATTTATCTCAATGACCTGCTGATGCAGACCGGGTTGAAGGTGAACCGCGGCCTGCTGTCGCTTTCCATACCGGGATTGACGCTCTTCTTCTTTGTCTGCTTCGGTTTGGCAATCGGGTACAGTCTGGCCGAATTGCTGCTCTCCCTTGTGGTCGCCACGTCGGCCGTGGTCCTGTTTCTACACGCTGCCCGGACCCGACGCATGGCGCGGTTTGCCGAGCAGCTTCCGGACGCACTCGACATCATCGTTCGGGGCGTGCGAGCGGGACACCCCTTCTCCGCAGCGCTTGGCCTGGTTGCACGGGAAATGCCTGATCCGATAGGCACAGAATTTGGAATGACATCGGACGAAATCGTCTTCGGTCTGGATGTCAGAACGGCGATCGAAAATCTCCACCGTCGGACAGGCCAGCAGGATTTGTTGTTTTTTGTGATCGCAATCAACATTCAAACCCAGACTGGCGGCAGCTTGGCCGAGATTCTCTTGCGCCTCTCGCGGATGATTCGCAGCCGAGCCAAACTTCGGTTGAAGATCAGGGCTTTGACCGCAGAGGGCAGGCTTTCAGCGATCTTTCTGTCGCTCATGCCGTTTGTCCTGTTCGGTGTCATCACGCTGATTTCGCCAGGCTATTTCGCAGAGGTCCGCCATCATCCTATTATCGTTCCGGCCGTGATCTTTGGGCTCACTCTTCTGCTGATCGCGAATGTCATTCTGTATCGGATGGTCAACGTCAAGTTCTAGGATACTCAGATGCAGGAATCGATACCGCTCATCGTGGCCATTCTTTCATTTGGTACGGTGTCGGCTGTTGCCTTTTTAATCGGTCAATACGTTTGGGTGCAGTCGCGAATCCAAAGGCGGTTGTCGCTGCCGACGCCGGCATCGAATCCCGCCATGGCTCAGCCAAGCGCTTTGGATGGCTTCATTGCCAGGCATTTCGACGTGAAGCGCTTCGGAATCGATGAGTCCATTCGCGGCAAGCTGCGTCGCGAATTGGTCCAGGCTGGCTATTTCAGGAATGATGCCGTCAACTATTACATTTTTTCTCGACTGATGGCCGTTATCATTCTCCCGCTACTTGGGTACATCGTCGTCGAAACTTTTTTGCCGGGCTTAAGTCAGCTGCTCAAGCTTGCGGTCGTCTCTATCTCCGCGTTGCTTGGCATCGTCGGGCCGGACGGTTACCTTGCCCGGCGGAAGCGGATGCTCGCTCAGCAATACCGGCTGGTCTTTCCCGATTTGCTGGATCTTTTGGTGGTCTGCGTCGATTCAGGTTTGAGCCTGGAGGCTGCGCTCGACCGGATTACGGGCGAGATGGTCAAGCAGAATCGCCCGCTCGGCCTGAACCTTATGATGATGGGTGCTGAGATGCGCGCCGGGCGCAGCACGATCGACGCGCTCAATTCGCTGGCCGACCGTCTGGATCTGGATGAAGCGCGATCATTTGTGTTGGTGCTGCGACAATCGGTCGAGCTGGGCAGCGATGTCGCGGAGTCGCTCCGGATTTTTAGCGATGAAATGCGCGACAAGCGCATCATGCGCGCGGAGGAGAGCGCCAACAAGCTTCCGGTCAAAATGGTGGCCCCATTGGGCCTGTTTATTTTCCCCGTCATTCTGATGGTGGTGATGTTGCCGCTGGCGCTCCGCGTGATGGCAGTATTGCCTCACTAGGAAGGTGTGGAGGGTCGATGCTGGCGACCCCGGTATTTCGCCGACCATCACGATTTGGCGCTATTCCCTCCAGATGCTGAATTCGCAACTGCACAAAATTTTTGGCGAGCGGCGGGCATTCAATTTGAGCATTTCCACAGTTTGAAACGCCAGCGGCACTGCGCAGTGCAATGCTCAAAAACAAAACTATTAACTCCAAATTTTGGCGCGTGTGGCTCCGACGCAACACGAGCCGCTCAAAATTAAAATAAGAGAATCAATGATTTGCTGGGGCCGGCAAAGCGCATTCGCCAAAACGCTGACAGTCGGTTTGAATTTCTGTGGCGTAAGGACTTGATCGCAGCATCCAAAGATGCGCTCAATCGGTCTTCAGGGGTGGCAATTGGTGGGCGCAGGTTTGATGGAACCTGCGACCGGGAAGAGATTCTGTGAAGAGTCTTTCGGCAATAGTGACATTTGCAGCCCTGACCCTGGCCGGATGCGAGACCGTCGCGGAAACCGCGCAGGTAGAATCGCCAACGACATCCTTGACCGTGCAAGAGCCCGAGGACGTCAAATACTACCGGTCCGATGAGCCTCTCAAGCTAGGCATCGAACATTTTAATCGCGGCAACTATGGATTGGCCGAACGTTACTTCCGCGACGCGGTTGAAAAGGCGCCGCGTGACGTAACCGCCTGGGTTGGACTCGCCGCCAGCTACGATCGCCTCGCCCGCTTTGACCTTGCCGATCGTGCCTACGCTTCGGCCATCAGGCTGGCTGGCGAGACCACCGAAATTCTCAACAATCAAGGTTATTCCTACATGCTGCGCGGCGACCTGGTGGCCGCGCGCAAAAAATTCTTAAAGGCCTATGAGCGCGAACCTGACAATCCAATGATTGTTAACAATCTGAAACTCCTCAATTCCAGCTATCGTTTTATTCAGCGCTCAGCCGATCCTTGATTGCTGGTTCCGATCGTGAACTCAACCGTCGAAGGACGCCTTCTCGCCATCAATTGGTGCGTGGTGTGCGCCGCCGCAGCGTTGCTCGTCATTGTACTGGCTGAGACCGATTTCGTTCTCAGGGCGTCCGATCCTATCGTGATTATCATCGCCGGTTTGGTGAGCACCCTGGCGGCGCTGTCGTTTGCTCTGCTGTGGCAAGGGTCTGCCCGATGGCCGAATGTCTCACACGCCGCCAACGTGTTGTCGCAGCTGATCGCAGCTTCGATGCTGATTGCGCCTCTCACTTACATTGCGGCCTCGCTGAACTACCCATTGCAGGACAAAAATCTATTCGCGATCGACCAATTTATGGGTCTCGATTGGAGGTCGTATCTGGACAAGGTTGATCAGTACAGACTTGGTAACATCTGCAACTTCGGTTACCGCACGTTTTCATGGCAACCGCTCTTAATTCCGATATTTTTGTGCCTGTCCGGCAAGGTGGCGCGCGCTTACCAATTCAGCTTAGCCTTCGTCCTAACGGTGACGGTGACCGTGGTCATCTCAATGTTTTTACCGGCCGCCGGAGCTTACACATTTTTGGGTCTATCTCCTGCCGATTACCCTCATTTGCATCCGGTCGATGATTTCGACCACATGCGGCACCTGCCCCTTCTGCGCGAAGGTAAGATGCGGGTTCTGGAGATCGGGCAACTCACGGGTATTGTGACGTTTCCTAGCTTCCACGCCGCCGGAGCGATTCTTTATCTGTGGGCATTGTGGGCCATCAGGTGGATGCGAGCTATCGCACTTGTTTGTAACGTGTTGCTGCTCCTGTCCACACCGATCGATGGCGGCCATTATTTCATCGACGTCGTTGCCGGCGTCTCTTTGGCCATTCTCTCTATACTGGCAGTTCGGAGATTGTGTTGCGCGTTCCAGCACAGTCTTTGGCGAGCCGCCTTTCCGACGCTACGGTAAGCCGCAAGCTCTGCAGTTTACCAAAAGTAAGGTATTTTTAATTACGCCATGGAGGATGACGCGCCTAGCGAAACTGCAGGTTATTGGCCCGGTTTGCCTCTTCGTCGCGGTTTTGGGCGCCGAAGGCGCGGCCAGGGCACTATCACATTCGCCCTCATCGGAACTCCTTTGGTTCGTCAATCTGCGAGTATTCGGAATCTTTCAGAAGAGCTACTATCTTCTAAGCGGCCACGTCAGTATCCAATATTTTCAATTTTTGATCGTAATGCCGATGTTTGTGACCGCCTGTTTAGGATTGGTTTTCAACTCTCGTCCGCTGCTTCTTATTGCCAGCAATTCCAGTTTTCTCTACGTAGCCTTTCTGGCCTACGCGTGGTATCTCGTTGAATCACCGCCGCGGGCGGCATCGTTGGCGGGAGCGAGCTACCATTCGGCAATCGTGACCATGCCATCCGGCCCTGATCTCTCCATGTTTATTGCTCTGCTCGCAGCTACGCTGCCATCGTTCGCGGCATCGCACATTGTTTATTTTCGTGCGGTGCGCGACGGTCAGTAATGGCACCTGCTCCCGTCTCCGCGCATATTGTGTTGATCGTAACCGCAGCAACATTGTTTTATGTGGCGCGGACGGATCTGAAAGAATTCAAGATTCGCAATGAACTGGTCCTTTGCATTGCCGTTCTCTATGTAGTGTTTGCCGTCTTGTCAGGACGATGGGTCGGCATTCATTGGAACATTGGCTTCGCAATCTTCATGCTTGTCATCATGCTCTATTATTATTCGCAGGGCATGATGGGCGGCGGCGACGTTAAATTGCTTGCGGTCGCTTTCCTATGGGTCGGTATTGAATGCGCCCTGGTGTTTGCGATTTTTCTTACCGTTTCTATACTCATTCACCTGATTGTCGTTAAGTTCGGATGGGCTAAGGTACAAGAGCATCGCGGGAGCAAGCGCATTCCCTTTGCCCCCTCGATCGCCGCTGCGTTGATCGTCACGTTCATGTCGGGATGTCTGGAGCCCGGCCCCTGGCGGTTTTCTTTTTGGCCTGGTACAGCGCAAACGGATCATTTGCCGAACCTGACTATTCCAAACCTGCAGGAGCAGCTTAACCGCCCGCGTTAGCCGAGCATGGATGATGTGCGGAGCAGGTCAGAAATCATTCCACAGGGTCAAGGATGGATCTAAGGGTTTTCCAGCCGAAGCCAGCCGACGATCGGGAAGCTGAGACAATTGCTCGGCGTGTTGGGTCCTACTGCGCTTGGCCGCCGGTTGTGGTTTGAAAATTGGTGGACGCGCCGAGCTCGGGTGCGATTGGCTTTGGCGCTCTCGGAAGCTTGCTGACGTCACGATACCGTTCGACGGCTCCCACC
>WNFM01203343.1_pt3 | contig 11659 bp, 10 predicted proteins | sample 5400271 | NCBI WGS metagenome assembly WNFM01 (sample SAMN13153352, study PRJNA577476) | soil metagenome | isolation source: 60 cm saprolite on Douglas fir-dominated hillslope | place: USA:California | collected 2013-09-17 | reverse complement strand
TGCTCGGTCGGCCAGGTCCGCAGGGCCAGCGACAGATCGTTCTTTGCCATGAAGCGCAACGGCCGCGAGCCCGGAAGTTCGACCGGGCGGCCGATCCACAATCCCCGTCCCGTCAGATGTTCGAGAACATCGCGTCCATAGATGTCGTCTGTCAGAACGCCGGTGCGGCCGGGATGTTCGGTGGTGACCTCCAAGACGGCTGCGCCGATCAGCATCTTCAAGGCCGGCAGGCGCGCCGGGTCAGCCTGGCACTCGGCCGCCAACTGCTCCAGTTGCAGGCGATGATCGAAAGCCAGAGCCATCACCTCCGGCCAGGTCCGACGGCGCGTCGTTACACGGTGCAGGTGATTGAGGCGATCATCCAGGTCAGGGCGGGCAATATCGGCAGCACGGTGCAAATAGTCATCAAGCTCAATGCGTGTCGGTATCGCCGGTGCGCAGCCATGCCGCGAGACCACCAGTGCACCGCAGGCATTGGCATAACGACAGCAATTTTCCAACGGCTCGTCCTGCAGCCAGCCCCGCAGGAAGCCGGCCAGAAAGCCGTCGCCGGCGCCCAGCACATTCAGGACGTCGACGGTGACGCCTTCCACCGTGATGCCGGCATCGAGCGTTGCGCCGATCGGTCCGGGAAAAACGCTGCAGCCATAGGGACCGCGCTTGACGACAAAGGTTGCGCCGGTCAGTGCGCGCAAATTCCCAAGGGCTCCGATGACGTCGTCGGAGCCGCCGGCGATGCAGATCTCTTCCTCGGTGCCGACGATCAGGTCGCAGAGCGGCACGATCTGCTGCAGGTGCTCGCTGACGCTTTTAGCGGCGATATAGCGGATCTCGCCCTTGCCGTGCCCGGTCAATCCCCATAGGACTGGGCGATAATCGATGTCGAAGATCACCCTGCGTCCGGCGGCGCGCGCAAAATCGATCGCCTGCCTGCTGGCTTTCAACGTGCCCGGCGTGGAGAGATGCGTGCCGGTCACCAGCACAGCTATGGCAGAGGCAACGAAATCAGCATCTATGTCATTGGCGTCAATCGCCATATCGGCGCAGTTTTCCCGATAGAAGATCAGCGGAAAGGTCTGCCGGTCCTTGATGCCGAGGAGAACGAGGCCGGTGAGGCGGCTGGCATCGATGCCGACATGGCTGACATCGACACCTTCGGCCGTCAGTGATTCTCGGACGAAGCGACCCATATGCTCATCGCCAACGCGTGTCAGCATGGCGACTTTGAGGCCTTGGCGTGCGACCCCGACGGCGATATTGGCAGCGCAACCGCCGAGATATGACCCGGGCTGTTCGGCATAGAGATCGACGGCTGCGCGGCCGAGGCAGATGAGATCAAATCTGGCTTCTGCCATGGGTCACGCCTTGGTGCCGGAATCAACGTCGCGCAGTTCCGCGGGGAACCATGAGGTGGCGCCAGGCTCATTCACCCAGGCGTGCTCGGGTGTGAAGTCGGGCACGGTATAGGGATTGTCCGGCAGATGGCGGATTACCCAGGCATAATACATGCCGTAGCCGGGAGCCGCGGTTTGCGGGTGATCATTGCCGTCAAAGATCTTCACCGTATCAAATTGCTTGACGCGCAAGACATCTGGTCCAAGTTCGCACAGGCCATAGCCCTGCGGTTTGGTGAAGCGGTAATGGTAGATTTCCGGCTGCGGATGATGATGTGGTGGATAGCTGGACCAGCGGCCGGGCATGGTGACGACCTCGCCCAAGACCAGCTGTGCTTCCGGAGCGCTGTTGCGTCGATCGAAAATCGTGCGCACGAATCGCAAGCAGGCATTGTCGACCTGGCCTTTGCCGCGATGTTCGTTGGGGACGTTCTCGTAGAAGCGCCCGGCGAAGGCGGCGGTGTTGGCGCAGCGATACAACGTCACTTCGCTGTCACTGGTTGCTTCGATGCCGAGGACCGTTCCAGCGGCGACACGTGCGGCCAGCGGGCTTTCATCAAACAGGGACCCGCGTTGCCATTGCCGGCTGTCATTGCCGATCCGCATGGTGACGTGACCTGACATCAGGAGGGCAGCGGTTTCAGTGTCGACGGTCTCATTCCAGCTTTCGCCGGCCTTCAGGCGCAAGATGCCAAAGGCGATTCCAGTATCGTCAATCGCTTCGCGCAGCTGCGTTACCCAGGTGAGGCCAAGGGGATAGCCGGATCGATGTGCCGTGATATGTCGCGTCATGATGTCACCCCGCTTTTGCCAATCACGTTCCGCCACGCGCCGCGATCGATCAACTCTCTATATAGCAAACATATTAGAATATTTTTTCGTTATCAATATCAATTTAGAAAAATATGTCCGACCTGAATTCATTTGGAAATAATGAGTTATTGCAATGCGATAATTAATAATCATGAATCACTGTTTCTGAACTCGACGATACGATAGAAAAATGATGCCAATTTTATGTTGTATAGAAAATTTTTTCATCTAAGCTGGCGATCGGTTTGGCCATGCGGCCTGCCGTCGATCCGGTCGCTCTGGCCTTGAAGCTAGCGGCGATAGAGCCAGAAGAAGCCCGGATTGGCCGAAATAGGGGAGGAAACAAGATGATTTCGCGCATTCAATCCCTGGCGACGGCCGCAGGTCTTGCGGTGCTGACGACGCTGGGTGCTGCCTCGCTGTCGCTGCCTGCACTTGCCAAGACTGCAGCGGAAACACGCATCGTCTTCGTCACCCATGGTCAGGCATCCGATGTTTATTGGTCGGTGGTCAAGAAAGGCATGGCCGACGGCGCCAAGGCGATGGGCTCGAAGGTCGAGTATTTCGCGCCGGAAGTTTGGGACGTGGTAAAGATGCAGCAGATGATCGACGCTGCCGTCGCCTCGAAGCCGGATGGTCTGGTGGTCTCGATCCCCGATGCCAAAGCGCTTGATCCATCCGTGAAGAAGGCGGTTGCCGCCGGTATCCCGGTCATCGTCATCGATAGCGGCCAGGACGAGGTTGCGAATGTTGGCGCGCGGAACTATGTCGGCAGCGCATCGGATTTCGAGGCCGGCAAAGGCGCTGGCGAAAAGATGAAGGCCGCCGGCGTTACGGATGCGATCTGCATCAATCATGAAGTCGGCAATGTCAGCCTCGATCAGCGCTGCAACGGCTTCAAGGAAGGACTGGGCGGTAAAGTCGAAGTCGTCTCGGTCACGATGGATCCGACCGAAACGTCAACGCGCGTTACCGGCTATTTGTCGTCGCATCCCAGTGTCCAGGGCATCCTGACGCTTGGCCCGACGCCAGCAGCGCCAGTCCTCGCGGCCTTGAAGAAGGCGGATCTCCTTGGCAAGATCAAGTTTGGTACCTTCGATCTGTCGACCGAAGTGCTGGAAGCGGTCGCCAAGGGCGATATGATGTTCTGCATCGATGCGCAGCCTTATCTGCTGGGCTACCTGCCGGTGGTTGATCTGACCTTGAATGCGATCAACGGGACGATGCCGACTTCGACCATCTATACTGGCCCGGCCTTCATCACGAAGGAAGACGCGGCGATGGTCGTTGATCTCGCCAAGAAGGGCTCTCGGTAAATCTGCTGGGCATTGCGGGGATACGGCACCACGCCGATCCCCGCGACGCCTGCAGCCCGGCGTGATCAATATGGCAAGGTCGCCGCCAACGATTGGCACCGTGGCACCCGAAGGTCAGTTTCGATCTGGCCGACATCGTCCTCCACATTTCTAGTTGGATCGATATAGATGCAAAACGATTTGACCTTACGCGTGACACGAAAGGGCTCAGCGAGCCGTGACGAGCGCGTCACCAATGTCACCTGGTGGGCAAAACTGCTGCGGCGACCGGAACTTGGCGCCCTCTCGGGGACAATCCTGGTTTTCGTCTTCTTTGGCGTTGTCGCTGGCAGCAGCGGGTTGTTCAGCCCCTCCGGGATCGTGAACTTCCTGGAAGTCTCAGCGGAACTGGGCATCCTGTCATCGGCCGTGGCGCTGCTGATGATTGCCGGCGAGTTCGATCTCTCGATCGGCTCGATGATCGGTTTTGCCGGCGTGGTTATCGGCATGCTGGTCACCGAGGCCGGTTGGCCGATCCCCTTGGCGGTCTTAGCGGCCTTCGCTGTGGCAATCTTGGTCGGCTGGTCGAATGGCTGGCTGGTAATCAAGACCGGCCTGCCATCCTTCATCGTCACCTTAGCCTCCATGTTCATCTTGCGTGGCCTCACCTTGGCGATTACCCGTGCGGTCACCGGACGGACGCAGATTACCCGTGCGGTCACCGGACGGACGCAGATTCCCTATATCGCGGACCAACATGAAAACGACTTCATCGTTCAGCTGTTCTCCGGGCATCTTGGCAACAGTCTCTTCGTCTGGATGGCCAATCACCACATCATCGCCCAACGTAGCGATGGCGCGCCGTTCGTTGATGGTGTTCCCGTCGCCATTTTGTGGTGGATCGGCCTGGCGGCAGTGGCGACCTGGATTCTGATCCGGACGCGCTTCGGTAACTGGATCTTTGCTTCCGGTGGCGATGCCAATGCGGCGCGCAATGTTGGCGTGCCGGTGGCGCGGGTCAAGATCACGCTCTTCATCATGACAGCCATGGTGGCGACGGTCTTTGCCTGCGTGCAGGTCTTCTCCGCCGGGTCGGCCGACTCGGCGATCGGCGCCGTGTTCGGCTCACTGATCTTCGGGATGGTCGAGATCGGTATTTTCTATACCGGTGTCGACACCGACTGGTTCAAGGTTTTTCTCGGTGTCATGGTTCTGCTCGCCGTGCTGTTCAACGATTTCATCCGCCGTCGTGCAACGGAGGCCCGCAAATGAGCGAGAAGACGCCTCTCGTCGAATTGCGCGACGTCAGCAAATTCTTTGGGTCGATCGTCGCCTTGCGCGATATCTCCCTCAGTGTCTATTCGGGCGAAGTGCATTGCCTGCTCGGCGATAACGGTGCTGGCAAATCGACGCTGATCAAGATTCTCTCCGGCGTCTATCGCCCCGATCAGGGCGAGATGCTGGTGGCGGGGGAAAAGGCCAATTTCACCTCGCCCCGCCAGGCATTGGACTTTGGCATCGCCACGGTTTTTCAGGACCTCGCAATGGTGCCGCTGATGAGCATCACGCGGAACTTCTTCATGGGCCGCGAGCCGACTGCCGGACGCGGCTTGCTGCGGCGCTTCGATCTGGAAACCGCCAATGACATTGCCCGCGAGGAACTGGGCAAGATCGGCATCGATGTTCGCGATCCGACTCAGGCGGTGGGCACCTTATCGGGCGGCGAACGGCAATGCGTCGCGATCGCCCGCGCCATGTATTTTGGTGCGAAGGTGCTGATTCTCGATGAGCCGACTTCGGCTCTCGGTGTGCATCAGGCCTCGATGGTGTTAAAATATGTCGCCTTGGCCCGTCGTCGGGGTGTCGGTGTCATCTTTATCACCCATAACATTCATCACGCCTTTCCGGTCGGCGATACTTTCACCTTGCTCAATCGCGGTACCAGTGTCGGCACCTATCGTAAGAACGAGATCAGCCGTGATGAGGTGCTGCATGTGATGTCTGGTGGCGAACAATTGGCACAGCTCAATGCCGAGCTGGAGGAATTGATGGCCGACGTCGTCTAATAGAGACGGCCGCTTGCTTAGACGTAGATTACCAAATCTGATTTCATTTCTGACAAGAGGCTGCAATGAGCGTACGCATCGGCATCAATCCGATCACCTGGACCAATGACGATATGCCAGAACTGGGCGGCGACACGCCTTTGGATGTCTGTTTGGCTGAAGCCAAGCAGGCCGGCTATGCGGGAATCGAGATGGGTGGCAAGTTTCCCCGCGATTCCATAGAACTGCGGCCGATCATGCAGCGTCATGGTCTGGCTCTGATTTCCGGCTGGTATGACGGCAGGATCCGCGATCGAACGCCCGCTGATGAATTCGCCGCAGCAACGGCGCATCTGCAATTGTTGAAGGATATGGGTTGCGGCCATGTCGTTTATGCCGATACCAGCGGCGGCAGCCACGGCGGACTGGAGACGCCGATCTCGGCCCGGCCGAAGCTTGGCGCAGCGGATTGGCCGGCTTATGGCCGCAAAGTGACGGAACTGGCCGACAAGATGACCGCGTTTGGCGTGCGGATGGCTTTTCATCACCATATGGGTACCGTCGTCGAAACCGATCACGAGGTCGACCTGCTGATGCAACATACCGGCCCCTCGGTCGGTCTGCTGTTCGATTCCGGCCATTCAGTCTTTTCCGGTGGCGATCCTGTTGCTTTGGCCCGCCGCCATGCCAAACGCATCGTCCATGTCCATTGCAAAGATTCGCGCCGGCCGATTCTCGATGCGGCGATCAAGAAGGATCAGAGCTTCATGGGTGCCGTGCTCGACGGCATCTTCACTGTGCCCGGAGACGGGTTCATTGATTATGCGGCAATCCTCAAGGTCCTGCATGAAGTCGGCTACCAAGGCTGGCTGGTGGTGGAGGCCGAGCAGGATCCCAAGAAGGCGCATCCGCTGACCTATGCCAAGATGGGCTATGAGAATCTGGCCCGTTTCGCGCGCGATGCCGGCTTCGCCATTGCTGCGTGAGGGGGATTGACCGATGGATCGCCTGAAAATTGCCGTTGCCGGCGCCGGGCTGATTGCCCAGGTCGAGCATATTCCCAATCTACTGGCGGCACCCGACCACTTTGCTGTCGTCGGTGTCTATGATCCGTCTGCGGAGACGCGGCGCTTCGTGACCGATCGCTATGGGATCGCCGGCTTTGACAACTTGGATCGGCTGCTCTCCACCACACAAGCCGAGGCCCTGCTGATCGCCAGCCCGGACTTCCATCATGGGCAGCTCGCCGGCAAGGCCTTGGATGCCGGATTGCATGTGTTCTGTGAAAAGCCGCTCTGCTATTCGGTCGCGGAAATCGATGACCTTATTCGGCGGCGGGATGCCGCCAAGAAGGTCCTGCAGATCGGCTATATGAAACGCTTCGATCCCAGCGTCGATCTGCTGTTGCAAGCAATCGACGGTCTTGGTAGCAAATTGCGCTTCATTGGCGTCGAGGTGAATGATCCGGATGCCTGGCCGTTCGTCGCCCATCATCCGACCTTCAAGGCAGAGGATGTGCCGGCATCACTGATCGCCGAGGGGAAAGCGCTGCAGGCGAGCCAAGTCGCGCGGGCCATGGGCCAGACGTTGGCCGGCGATCTGCTGCAGGGCTTTACCGGTGCCTATAGTTCCAGCCTGATCCATGATCTCAATCTGGTGCACGGTATTCTGGATCATCTGGACCTCACTGACCGCAAGGCGGTTTCCGGCGGTTTCTTCAGCGAGGGTCGCGGCGGCAGCGCAATCCTCAGCATCAATGGCGATCAGGCACGCTGCCATCTCGCCCATGTGGCGGTGCCGGGCCTCGCCGAATATACCGAGCGCATCTCGCTGTTCTTCGATGACCGGCGATTCGAATTGCTGTTCCCATCACCGTATCTCAACCATCAGCAGACACGGCTGATCAGTTACCGGTCGATCAACCATCACCTGCAGATCACCGAGCATCGCAATGGTTTCCGGGAAGCGTTCCGCCTGGAGTTGGACGGCTTTTGGGCCGCCGTGCGACAGGGTGCCAAGGTCAGAAATACCGCCGAATCGGCCCGAGGTGACATGGCTATGGTCGCTGATCTCACGCAGCTTGCCTTGATATCGTCAGGTGCCGTGTGATGGGGGCGGTGCCGCAGGCCGCGACCAATCCGGCGCCGCGGCAGGTCATCATTCATGAAGATGATGTCGGCATGTGCCATGGGGCCAATACGGCCTTCCTGGATCTCTTTCGGCGTGGCATCTGCACCAGTGGCTCGGTCATGGTGCCTTGCCCCTGGTTCCCGGAGATTGCCGCGGCGGCTGCGGCAGATCCCAATCTCGATCTCGGTGTTCACATTACCCTGACCAGCGAGAAGGAACATTATCGCTGGTCACCCTTGACCAAGCCATCCCTAGCCGCCGGTCTTACCGACCCACATGGCTATTTCTGGAATAATGTCGGCGATCTGCGTCGCCGAGGGCACCCCGATGCCGTCGAGGCGGAAATGAGAGCGCAGATCGATCGCGCCTTGGCGATGGGTGTTGATGTAACGCATCTCGACGCCCATCAATATGCTGCCATGGCGCCGGAATTTGCCGAAGCTTTCGTCCGGGTCGCTGCAGATTATCGGGTACCGGTGATGTTTCCCGTCGATTTCGCCAGCTTCGACTATCGGCCCAATCTGGGTGAGGTTGATCTCGCCCTCTATGGTCCCCTGACGGCCCGATTGCAGCAAGCCGGCAATCCGCTGATGGCGGGCTTGCGTGAGACACCTTGGACCAAAGCCGAGACGGCAGATGCCGTCTATCGCCGGATGCTGGTAGGTCTGCCTGCCGGCATCAGCTTTCTCGCTTTACATTTCAATGCGCCGGGCGAAATCGAGGTCATCGAACCGAGCTCGGCCCATATCCGGATTGAGGAATATGCCGTCTTCGCGGCGCCGGATTTTGCCCATTGGTTGCGTCATCAGGATTTGCGCTTGATCGGATTTCGGGGCTTTCGGGACGAGTTGCGGGCGCGCAAACATTGATGGCGCCCCACCGAGCCACATCGTCAACCCTTACTGCGCCGGATTGACAAACCCGGCGTGACAACAGAAACACGGGGTGACAGATGAAGCAGAAGAGTGGAACAGGTAGAATGACGCGGCGCGATGGTCCAGGCGATGCCCCGAGCGATCTCGAATCGCTGCGTCAGGTAATTTCGGCTCGCTATGACGAACTCAGTCCAAAATTGCGGCAAATCGGCCGCTTCATGCTGGATCACCCCAATGAAGTGGCGCTGGCGACGGTCACCAGTCTCGCCGAACATGTCGAAGCCCAGCCATCGGCGCTGATTCGCTTTTCCCAGGCTTTCGGCTATTCCGGCTTCAGCGAGATGCAGGCGCTGTTCCGCGACTCGCTGGTCGCTCGATCGCCTTCCTATTCGCAGCGGCTGCGCCAATTGGGCCAGGAGCGTGATCCACGTTCGGCCGATTCACCGCTCGCCATGTTGCAGGGCTTTTGTGCCGCCAATGTCGTCTCGCTGGAGCATCTGGCGGAGAGTGTCGCCGAGGATCAGCTGGATGAGGCAATCCATCTGATCGCCAGGGCACGCTGCATCTATCTGATGGCGCAGCGCCGCTCGTTCCCGGTCGCCACTTATCTTGCCTATGCGCTGCCTCATGCCGAACGGCCGGCGCATCTCCTGAATGGTCTGGGTGGCCTGTTGCACGAACAAGCCAAGGCGATGAGCCGCCAGGACGTGCTGATTGCGATCAGCTTCGCGCCTTATTCCGAGGAAACCATCCAGGTGACGGAAGAGGCGGTGGCCAGACGCGTGCCGGTGATCGGCATTTCCGACAGTTCGGTCAGCCCGCTGAAACGCCACGCCGCCGTCTATTTCGAAATCAAGGATGCCGAGGTCAAGGGCTTCCGCTCGCTAACGGCCTCGCTTTGCCTTGCCCAGGTCCTGGCCATCGGAGCGGCTGTCGGTCGCGACTGAAAGTCTCTGGGATCAGCGCAGGGACGCCTCGATATTGCCGCCATCAACAGTCAGCACATGTCCAGTGGTGCGTGAGGCACCTGCCAGCATGACGAAGGCTTCGGCGACGTGCTTGGCCTCTACTTCGCGCTTGAGGAGGTTGCCGGCCATATAGGTCTCGGCATCGATGCCGCGGGCGCTGGCACGGCTGGCGACGAAATCCTCGGTCAGCAGGCCGGAGCGGATGCGATCAGCATTGATGCCGTTGACGCGGATGCCATCGGCGCCCTGTTCCAGGGCATATTGCTTGACCAGGAAGAAGGTCGCCGCCTTCGGCAACCCATAGGCGCCGAAGCCCTTGCCGGGATTGACCGCCTGTTTCGAGACATTGAACAGCAGATTGCCGCCACGGCCTTGGGCCTTCATCACTGCGACCGCCGCCTGGGCGACCGCCTGATGGGCGAAGAAATTCAGTTCGAAGCTCTGCCGCAAAGTGGCGTCCGGTAAACTGGCGATGTCGCCGGTCCAGGCGGCGCCGGCATTGCTGACCAGGATATCAATTCCGCCGAAGCGTCGGATACAGGCGGCAACGGCGGCTGTGCCAGCATCCTCAGCACATAGATCCAGCGCCAGGCCGCCGGCATCGCGGCCTAGGCCCTTCAATGCTGTCGCCAGAGTCGCGTCATCGCGATCGACGATGAAGACATTGGCGCCTTTGGCCTTGAAGGCCTGGGCGGTGGCAAGGCCAATGGCGCCAGCACCACCGGTGACGAGAACGATGCGACCAGCGTAAGGTGCGGGTGCGCCCTTGCCGAGCTTGGCCTGTTCCAGGGACCAGTATTCCATGTCGAAGAGATCATGCTCAGCGATCGGTCGGAAGGAACCGATGCTTTCAGCGAGCGTCATGACGCGCAGGGTCTGTTCGCCAAGATCTGCGGCGATGCGGGCTGCCGAGGCCGTGGCGCCGATGCCGACCAGGCCGAGACCCGGAATCCAGGCGAGACCCGGCATTGGTGTCAGCATGGTTTTCTTTTCTTTGGCGTTCGGTGCATGGCGGTCGAAATAGGCGCGATAATTGGCGCGCCAGGCCTCCACGGTCGCGGCAATGCTGCCGCTGGCGATGATCTCCGGCGTCAGGATGAGGGGCGGGCATTTGGTGCGGATGACGTGATCGGGTGTCGCGACGCCGCGCCTCGCCAACTCGGCCATGTCGGGACGCGCGAAAAAGGCGTCGATGACAGTACCTTGGCGCAGGTCGAGGACCGGCATCGCGGTTGCTTCGTTGCCGCCCGCCACCAGAGCACCACGCAAGGTGGGGAGGACCAGCGACGCATCCTGAGTCTTGGCTGGAGATCCCTTGGGTGCCGACTTGCCGTGTTTGGCGAAATAAGTTTCCGCCTCGGTGACATGTTGGATCATCCGGTCATAGGCCTGGCGTGCGGTGTCGCCGAAAGTGAAATGGCCGTGATTGACCAGCAGCAGGCCCTCGACATGGGGATTGGCGTCATAGATGTCGGCCGCCAGCTTGGCCAACGCAAAGCCCGGCATCACATAGGGGACGAGGGCGACGCGGGTACCATAGATCTCGCGCATGAAGCGCGCTGCTTCCGGCTGATTGGCCAGAGCCAGCATCGCCGTCGCATGCGAGTGATCAATCACCGCCTGCGGCAGGAAGGCATGCAACAGGGTTTCGACGGACGGATTGGGCGAAGTCGAGTCCAGCAGATTGCAGCGCTGCATATTGACCATGTCCTCATCGCTGAGGCGCTCCAGCGGACGCAATTCCCGGAGCCCGTCGAGCCGCACACCCGGTAAACCGGCGGCCTCGATGGTGTCGAGATCCCAACCGCTGCCTTTAACATGGAGGACATCGATCTCGCGGCCCAGCAGATCGCGCCGCCGCACCTTGACTGAGGTGTTGCCGCCACCATGCATGACGAGATCGGGGTCGTTGCCGATCAGCCGCGAGGTATAGACCCGCAGGGCGAGTGCCCGATCGGTAGGATCGCCCCCAGCCTTGGCCAGAAAGGCACTGGCCTCATCGTCACGCCAGCGATTTTCGATCATACTCTACTCCTTGAATTCGAGCTTACTTTGACAAAAGTGAGTGAGTGCCGTCAAATGACAAAAAGAGCATCTGGGAGTGATCATGGCTGGGCAGCGACGTCATCGACCGGCGGG
>WNFM01130479.1_pt4 | contig 11659 bp, 7 predicted proteins | sample 5400271 | NCBI WGS metagenome assembly WNFM01 (sample SAMN13153352, study PRJNA577476) | soil metagenome | isolation source: 60 cm saprolite on Douglas fir-dominated hillslope | place: USA:California | collected 2013-09-17 | reverse complement strand
GCCGCCAGCGCACGGGGAAATAGCGCTGGAGTTCGCCGGCCAGGTAGGGATCGGCGGCGATATCGGCGGCCGTCAGCGCCTGATTGAGCGCGATCTTGCCGTAGGCGAGCAGCACCGCGAGTTCCGGTCGCGTGAGGCCCTGGCCCCGCACCAGGCGCTCGTCGATCTCGGAGTCACTGGGCAGGCACTCCAGCGCGCGATTGAGATCGCCGTCGCGCTCCAGCGCGCGCAGCAGCTGCTGGTGATCGCCGAGGTCGGCACTGCTCCGCTGCTCGAGCAGGCTGATCGCCTGGCTCTGCAGGTAGTTGTTGCGCAGGACCTTTCCGGCCACTTCGTCGGTGACGCTGGCCAGGAGCGAGCGCCGCCTGGCGCCGCGGGGCGTGGGGCCCTTCCCTGGACCTGCCAGCATGATCTTGAGGTTCACCTCGATGTCGGAAGTATTGACGCCGGCGGAGTTGTCGACAAAATCGGTATTGATGCGCCCGCCGTGCTGGGCGTATTCGATGCGGCCGCGCTGCGAGAAACCGAGATTGCCGCCCTCACCCACGACGCGGGCGCGCAGCTCACGGCCGTCCAGCCGCACCGCGTCGTTGGCACGATCGCCGATCTCGCCGTGGCGTTCCTCGCTGGCCTTGACGTAAGTGCCGATGCCGCCGTTCCAGAGCAGGTCGACCGGCAATCGCAGTATGGCGCGCACCACCTCGACCGGAGCGACACGCTCCTGCTCCAGCTCCAGCAGGGTGCGCGCCTGCGCCGTCAGTGTGACGCTGATCTTCGAGCGTTCAAGAACGAGGCCGCCGGCGGACAGCAGCCGCTGATCGTAATCGGCCCAGCTCGAGCGCGGCAGCGCGAACAGGCGCGCACGTTCGCGGAAGCTGCGGCGGGCGTCCGGATCCGGATCGATAAATATGTGCCGGTGATCGAAGGCTGCGACGAGGCGGATATGCGGCGAGAGCAGCATGCCGTTGCCGAACACGTCTCCGGACATGTCGCCGATGCCGGCCGCGGTGAAGGGCTGGCGCATGATGTCGACGCCGAGCTCGCGGAAGTGGCGCTTGACGCATTCCCAGGCGCCCCGCGCGGTGATGCCCATTTTCTTGTGATCGTAGCCGGCCGAGCCGCCCGAGGCGAAGGCGTCGCCGAGCCAGAAGCCGTACTCCGCGGCGATGGCGTTGGCCACATCCGAGAAACTCGCGGTGCCCTTGTCCGCGGCGACCACGAGATAGGGGTCGTCGCCGTCGCGGCGCCGCACCTGCGGCGGCGGCACGACCTTGCCCTCGACGATGTTGTCGGTGAGGTCGAGCAGTCCGCGGATGAATGACTGGTAGCAGCTGCGCACCTCGCGCGCGCGCTCCTCCGGCGGTGCGTCGGGTGCCAGGCGCCGCGCCACGAATCCGCCCTTGGCTCCGACAGGTACGATGAGCGTGTTCTTGACGTGCTGCGCCTTCATCAGGCCCAGCACCTCGGTGCGAAAGTCCTCCGGCCGCTCGGACCAGCGGATGCCGCCGCGTGCGATAGGCCCGCGGCGCATATGCACGCCCTCGATGCGCGTGCCGTGCACGAAGATCTCGAAATCCGGCCGTGGCTCGGGCAGGCCCGGGATCGCGCGCGGCAGGAGCTTGAAGGCCAGCGGCTGGGCGGGCGAGTGCTCACGGAAATAACTGGTGCGCGCCGTGGCCAGGATCAGCGCGAGGAATCCGCGCAGGATACGATCGTCATCCGGACTGCGCACGGCGCTGATCGCGTGCCGCACCCGCCGCTCTATCGCCGCCGCCTCGCGCAGCGCGCGCCGCTCGGTGGCCGCTGGATCCAGCCGCCGCTCGAACAGCCGCCACAGGTCGCGCGCGATGTGCGCGTGTTCGTGCAGGGAGCGCGCGATATAGGCCTGGCTGAAAGGGATGCCCGTCTGCAGCAGGTAGCGGCAGCAGGCGCGCAGCACCCGAGTCTGCGCGACCGTCAGGCCGGCGCTGACGATGAGGCGGTGGAAGCCGTCGCTGTCGAGCTCACCGGCGAGGATCGCGGTGTAGGCGATGTTCAGCTGCGCCTCGAGCGCCGCCGGGTCGGTCGCGAGCAAGGGAACCGCTTCGAGCTCGAAGTCCTGGACCCACGCGGTGCGCCCCTCGATCGCGCGCAGTTCGTAGGGGCGCTCGGCGATCACGCGCAGGCCGAAGCTCTCCAGGATCGGCAGCGCCTCGGATATGGACAGCGGTTCGCCGTGACGGAGCAGCCGCAAGTGCGTGTGCCCGTGGCTTGCGCTCGCCGGCGGCTGCAGGCGCAGCAAGCCGGCGCCGCCCGCGGCCGCGCTGGCGAAGTCGGCGATATCCTGCACCGCCAGTGCCGGCGCCACATCCTGCCGGTACGCAGCCGGAAACGCCTGCCCGTAGCGTCGCTCGAGCGCGGTGGCAGTGGCTTCGTCGTGCCGGGCCCGGAGCGCCTGCCGCAGCCGGTCGCGCCAGGTGACCATCGCTTCGTTGAGCTCGCGTTCCAGGGCGCGCCGGTTCACCGTGGTTGCGGCACCGGCGCTGATGCGCACCGTGATGTGCAGCTGCGCCAGCGGCGCATCGCCTACGGCGAGGGAGGAGTCGAGCTGGCCCCCGCCGAGCGCGCGGCGCAGCACCTGCTCGAGGCGGCGAAACGCATCGTTGTCGAGGCGCTCGCGGCCGAGGTAGACCAGGCAGGACCAGAAACGGCGCAGCGGATCGCGGCGCAGCACCAGGCAGACACCGCGTGCCCGTTCATGCAGTTCGAGTACGGCGCGCGCGCATTGCCGCAGCTCGGCCACCGAGGCCTGGAACAGCTCGTCACGCGGCAGGCCGTCGAGGATGCTGACCAGACGCTTGCCGTCATGGCTCGATGCACGGAAGTGGAAGCTGTCGATGACGCGCGCCACCTTGAGCCGCAGCAGCGGCACGGTGCGCGGATCGGCGTGATAGGTGTTCGAGGTCCACAGGCCGAGGAACCGCACTTCGCCGGTCAGCCGGCCGCGCCGGTCGAATTCCCGGACCGCGACACAATCGAGGTAGCCCGGACGATGCACGGTCGAGCGTCGCTCCGACTTGGAAATGGCCAGCTGCTCGCGCTTGCCCGCTTGAACCAGCAGTTCCGCAGCGGGCGATCGGCCGCCACGCCCGGCGCGCAGGATACCCAGTCCGCTGCCGGCCACCGCCTCGAGGCGCGTGCCGCGCCGCACGCGGTAGCGCTGGTAGCCCAGGAATGTGTAGTGGTTGTCCTCCATGTACGCCAGCAGTGCCGCAGCTTCGGGGGCCATGCCGGCTGCCTGCGCAGGACGGTGCGTGAGCGATCGGCACAGCTCGCGCGCGGTGCGCCGCATGGCCTGCCAGTCCTCGCAGGCGCTGCGCACGTCGGCGAGTGCCGCCAGCAACCGCACGCGCAGCGCGCGGCGCTCTTCCTCATCGGCGATACGGTCGATGCGCAGGTACTGCCAGGATTCGTTGCGCGGCTCCTGCCCCGGACGCCGCGCGCCCACGTGCAGCAGCCGCCCGCTCCGTCCGCGTACCACCGGCAGGATCGGATGGGCAATCAGCTGGACCGCGTGGCCGCTCGCGGCGAGAATCAGCGTGAGCGTATCGACCAGGAAGGGCATGTCGTCGGTGATCAGTTCGACCACCGAATAGCTACCGTCCGGCGTGTCCTCGATCGGCGGGCTGGAAACGCGCAGCAGGGTTGCGCGCGGTGCGCGCCGGGCCCCGAAGCGCAGCAGCGCGTCGGCCGCAGCGCGCAGGGAAAGCGCACCGGCCGTACTCCAGTCGGTGACTGGCAGATCCGCGCGCCAGGCCCGGAGCAGGCGCGCGGTGAGCTGCGATTGGCGATTGACAGTCGCTGAGGCGGCGGACCGGACCATGCACGAATCCTAACACTACTGGTCTGCGGAAGATCAGTGCGTGCCGCCGCGGCTCAGCCCCTTGAACGGTGGGCGCGCCAGCCACACGAGCGGCAGCGCAACGAGCGTGAGGAGTGCGAAGGCGAGGAACACGTCGTTGGCGCCCAGGGTCCGCGCCTGCAGATACAGGACATTGTCCGTGTACGCCAGCGCGCTGGCGCCGTTGATGCCGGCCCCGGTGAGCGCGCCGGACCAATCGCTCCACCCGGTGCCTGCTGTCACGTGCTGCGCGAGCATGGTGCGGTGAAAATCGGTGCGTGCGCTCCACATCCAGATGCTGGCCGCGGTGCCGAGCGAGCCGGCGATGTTGCGCAGGAAATTCGAGAGGCCGGCGGCCGCTGCCAGGTGCGCCGAATCCACATCGGAGAGCATGATCTGTTGCAGCGGCATGAAAAAGAACGCCAGCCCGATGCCCTGGATGATGCGCGGCTCGCTCATCTGCAGGAAGCTGACGGTGGCGTTGAGGTGGCTGTACCAGTACATGCACACCGCCAGTACCGACAGGCCGAAGCAGGCGGCCAGCCGGATATTCAAGCGCTGCAGGTTGGCGCCGACGAGCGGCATCAGGAACAGGGCCATGATTCCCACCGGCGCCATCGCCAGTCCGGCCCAGGTCGCGGTGTAGCCGGCCGTGAGCTGCAGGAACAGCGGGATGGTCACGGTCGAGCCCATGAAGGCCGCGAATCCGAAGCAGGTCACCGTCGCGCCGACATTGAAATTCCTGAACCTGAACAGATGCAGGTCCACGACCGGATGCGCGTCGGTGAGCTCCCAGGCGATCAGCAGCGTGATGCAGACCACGGCGATCACCGCCGCGGCCACGATCAGCGGTGAGCCGAACCAGTCCTTGTCATTGCCGTTGTCGAGCATGAACTGCAGCGCACCGACGCCGGCGAACAGCAGCAGTAGCCCCGTGATGTCCACCGGCACCTTTTGCCGCGCCGTCTCCCGCCGCCGCAGCAGCCCCCAGACGGTGGCGCTCGCGATCAGGCCCACCGGCACATTGATGTAGAACAGCCAGGGCCAGGACAGATTGTCGGTGATCCAGCCGCCGAGTATCGGACCGAAGATCGGAGCGACGACGATGACCATGCCCCAGATACCCATGGCCATGCCGCGCTTTTCCGGGCGGTGGTTGCGCAGCAGGAGCGATTGCGCCATCGGCGCCATCGGACCCGACACGGCTCCCTGCATCAGGCGAAAGAACACCAGCATCGGCATGCTGGTGGCCAGCCCGCACAAGGCCGAGAACAGCACGAACAGCAACGTCGAGACTGCAAAGGTGCGCACCTCCCCGAAGCGCCTTCCCAGCCAGCCGGTGAGCGGCTGCATGATGGCCGCGGCCATCGAATAGGAGGTGATGGTCCAGGTGCCTTCATTGGGACTTACGCCGAGCGTCCCTGCGATGGAGGGTACCGATACGTTCACGATCGTGATGTCGAGTACTTCCATGAAGGTCGCCAGGCTGATGGCGATCGTCACGAGCAGCAACTCGGCGCCGCGCAACAGCGGCAGTTCGATGGGGCGCGGCGCTGCCGCCTCGCTCATGGGCGGCGCAGGGGCTCGCCGCGGATCACCGCGTCGGCCGACTGCTCGGCGGCCTGAAGATCGGCGGCGTAGATCGCGGTGCTCGCGATTGCGCGCGTGTCCGGCGCTGCGGCCAGCGAGGCACCGCTCCGGTCCTTCGTGTCCACGTTCACGGTGGTGGACAGGCCGATTCGCAGCGGATGCCTGGCCAGCTCGTCCGCCGCGAGCGCGATACGCACGGGCACGCGCTGCACGACCTTGATCCAGTTGCCTGAGGCGTTCTGCGCGGGCAGGAGCGAGAATGCGGCGCCCGTGCCGACCCCGACGCCGGCGATCCGGCCGTGATACTCCACCGCGCCGCCGTAGAGATCCGAGTCGATGCGCACCGGTTGACCGATGCGCAGGGCGCGCAGCTGGCCTTCCTTGAAGTTGGCTTCCACCCAGAGTTTGTCGAGCGGCACGATCGTGAACAGGGACTGGCCCGGACTGACCTGCTGCCCGGCCTGGACATTGCGGCGCGCGAGGTAGCCGGCCACGGGCGCGCGCACGGTGGCGCGGCTCGCCGCGATCCAGGCCTGCAGGAATGAGGCGCGCGCCTCCTGCACCGCCGGATTGCGCTCGGCCGTCACGCCCTCGACTGGGGCGTGCGCCGCGCGGGACTGGCCCTGCGCCGCCTGCAGCGCGGCTCGCGCCAGCGCCACCTTGGATTCGAGCTCCCGCAGTTCCTCGGGAGCGACGGCGTGCTGCTCGAGCAGCGGCTGGCGCCGTGCCAGTTCCGCTTCGGCCCACTGCAGATCAAGGTGCCGGCTCGCAATGTTCGCATCGCTCTGTTCGGCCGCTGCGCGCTGCTGGCGGACCTGGCGCACCGACAGGGCCAGGGTGCTGGCGGCGTGCTCCAGGGCAACCTGGCTATCGGTCGGGTCGAGGCGCACCAGCACCTGGCCGGCATCGACGCGCTGCGTTTCCTCGGCCAGTACGTCGATGACCGTGCCGCCCGCCTGTGCCGCGACGGCGACCTGGTCGCCCACCACGTAGGCATCGTTGGTGGTCTCGCGTCGCGACAGCACCAGCAGCCAGTACATCACCCAGGCCAGTGCCACGACGGCAAACACCGAGCCGATGACAGCGAGGAATTTCCGGCGACGCGGATTGCTGATCGTCTGGACAGGTGCGGGATCGTTCATGAGTGGGGTTCCATCCGGTAGCCGCCCCCGAGGGCGCGTATCAATTCCAGTTCGGCATTCAGCCGGGACAGCTGCGCCTGTGCCGCCGCATCGCGCTGCGAGAGCAGCTGCAGCGCGGCACTGAGCACCGGACGCTCGTCGCTGAGACCCGCGGTGGCGCGCGCCGCAGCACTGGCGTGCAGCGCTTCGGCGGCGAGCACCGCCTGCGCGCGCAGCGCCGCCTCCTGCTCGAGCGTGGCACAGGCGGCGAGCTGCGCATTGACTTCGCGCGCCGCGCCGATGACGCTCGCGCGGTACCCGGCGACGGCGCCATCCAGCTCGGAATTGCTGCGGGCGTAGGCGGCGCGCAGCGCACCGCCGTCAAAGAGCGGCAGGTGCACGGCGGCGCCCACGGAGTGGGCCGCGCTGCCGGCTTCGAGCAGCGTGCCCAGCTCCAGGCTGCTGATGCCCAACAGGGCCTTGAAGCTCACGTCGGGATAGAAATCACTGCGCGCGGATTCGCGATGATGCAAGGCCGACTCCACCTGCCAGCGTGCCGCGGCGATGTCCGGACGCCGGGCGAGCAGATCGAGCGTGGCGTTTTCCGGCAAGCCGGTCTGCAGCTCCGGCCAGGGCTGCACCGTGAGGGCCGGCAGTTCGGCCGGCGCATCACCCAGCAGGGCCGCGAGCGTGATCAGGCGCAACTGCGCGGAAATCTCCACTTCGCGCTGGGCATCGCGCGCGGCGAGGGTATCGAGCTCGGCCCGCCGCGATTCCTCGTCCCTGACGATGCCGGCGTTGACCTGCGCGCGGGCGATCGACTCCTGCTCGGTGGCGGCGGCCACGCGCTGCACGGCCAGATCCAGGCGCCGCTGGTCGCTTTGCCAGCCGTAATAGGTCTGGACGATGTCCCCGGCGAGCGCCAGTGCGGCCGCGTCGCGCTCGGCGGCCGCGGCGTGCTGCGCATCGAGCATCGCCAGGGTCGCGCTGCGATGACGGGGTGACTTGCCGAGCGTATAGCTGCCCTGCAGGCCCAGATCAAACTGGTTGTACCAGTGGAAGCCGAGGAACGCCGGCGGGAGCAGGCCGTTGTCGCTGATGCGCTGGCGGCTGGCATCGGCGCCGGCGCCGAGCTGCGCGCGGTATCCGGCGATGGTGCTGTCGACCGCGGCACGCGCCGCATCGACCCTTGCCTGCGCGCTGCCGAGACCGGGTGAATTCGCCAGCGCCCGTGCGACCAGATGATCGAGGGTGGCATCGCCGAACTTCTGCCACCACTCCGGCCGCGGCCAGGCGCCCTCGCCACCCGATTGCAGGAGCGGCGCCGTGGCCGGCAGCTGCGGGGCCGTGGCCCGCGGGGGGAGGCCCGCGCAGGCCGTGAGGCCCAGCGCTGCGGCCAGGCTGAGCAGCTTCACGGCCGGCCGCTTCACGCCGCGGGCTCTCCCGCGACCGCGGTTGCGGTCGCGGTGGACAGGCTATGGGCGTCATAGGCCGCCGCAATCTCGCCCAGACTCGCGAGCAGCTGGCTGCGCGCCGCATCCGAGAGCGAGGCGAATAATTTCCTGACCGGCGCGAAGGCGGCGGGCACGAACTCGCGGGCGAAGGCCACGCCGCGTGGCGTGATCCGCAGGATGGTGCGGCGGCGGTCCTCGGCGCTCGGATCGCGCGTGATCATGTCCAGGGCGACGAGCGTATCGGTGATCCGGCTCATGTTCGCCGGGCTCTGCCCCGATCCCGGACACAGCTCGCCTGGATGGGCAACGCCGTCGGGCTGGGAGTACAGCAGCATCAGCACCCGGAACTCCGCTTCGCCAAGCCCGCTGGGACGGATCGCCTCGTCCGCCAGCTGGGCCAGTGCCCGGCCCAGCAGCACCAGCGTGCGAAACATCATGATGTCAGCGATGGGGACCGGCAGCCCACGGGCTTCAATACGGCTGAGGCCGGCCAGAATGGCTTGAAACTGCTCTCTAAGCACAGAAGCTCCTATCTAAATATTTTAGATTGGAAATATTCTGTGTGCAATATTATGAAATTATATTAACTTAATCCAGTCCGGGCATGAGCCCGCGCCAGGTACTCCTCGCTCTGCATCTCGATCAGCCGGCTGATCGTGCGCTGAAATTCGAACCCCAGGCGCTCACCCTGGTAGAGCTGGGTTGCGGCCCCGGCGGCCGACACGATGAGCTTGACGCCCTGGTCGTAGAAGGCGTCCACCAGGGCGATGAGGCGCCGCGCCACGTCGTCCTGCGCGGCTCCCAGGATCGGAATCTCAGTCAGGAAAACGGTGTGGAATTCCTCCGCCAATTCGACGTAGTCGGCCGCACTGCGCGCACCCTGGCACAGGGCAGGGAACGTGAACCAGACGATATCGCCGGCGCGCCTGGCGGCATGGAGCGTGCGGCCGTTGACGAGCAGATGGCGTTCAGTCTCGGTACGGGCGCCGGCCAGCCCCTCAAACAGCGCGGCCAGCCTGGCCCGCGTGGCCTCTTCGCCGGAGGGCAGGTAGATCGGCGCCTGGCGCAGCTGGCGCAGCCGGTAGTCGGCGCCGTCGTCCACGTGCAGCACGTCCAGCCGGATCTCAAGCAGGGCGATCGCCGGCAGGAAGCGCGCCCGCTGCAGACCGTCGCGATACAGCCCGGCCGGGGGCGTGTTCGAGGTGATCACGAGCGAGACGCCCCGCTCGAGCAGCTCCTCGAACAGAGCGCCGAGCAGCATGGCATCGGCAATGTCGATCACGTGCAGTTCGTCGATGCACCACAGGGTGGACCGGCGTGCCATGCGCCGCGCCACGAGCTGCAGGGGTTCCTGTTGGCTGCGGATCGAGGCGAGGGCGGCGTGGACGCCGCGCATCAGTTGGTGGAAATGGCTGCGGCGGCGCGCCGCCGGCGCGAGGCTGTCAAAGAACAGGTCCATCAGCCAGGTCTTGCCGCGCCCCACGCCGCCCCAGAGGTACACGCCGCGCGGCGCGGGCGCTGCAGCCGGCGGCCAGAGCCGCCCGAGGAGCCGCCCTACTGCGCCGAGTTCCCCGCGCCTGGCCAGCCATCCGGCGCGCAGCTGCTCCAGTCGCATCACGGCCAGCACTTGGGCCGGGTCGCTGCTCCAATTTCGTTCACGCAGCTCGCGCTCATAGCGTTCCGGCAGGCCTTCCCCTCTCGTGGCTGCCTCGTGCATCGGCGCCGCCGTCAAAGGTTCTGGTAGTTCGGACCAGACCCGCCTTCAGGTGTCGTCCAGGTGATGAGGCGGTAGGGATCCTTGATGTCGCAGGCCTTGCAGTGCACGCAGTTGGCCGCGTTGATCTGCAGGCGGCGCTTGCCGTCATCCGCCACGATGATTTCGTAGACGGCGGCCGGACAGAAGCGGGTACAGGGATTGCCGTACTCGCGCGCGCAGCGGTCGGCGCAGATGCTGGTATCGGCGACATGCAGATGCACGGGTTGCTGCTCCTCGTGCGCGGTGGAGGCGAGGTAGACCGCGGCGGTGCGATCGCGCGGCGGGAGCGCGCTTTCCAGGGCCAGCGGCAGGTCCAGCGCCGCAGCCCCAGGGCTGTGCTGATCAAGCCGTCGTAGCGTGGCGTCATTGGCGGCGTGCTGCAGCGTCCAGGGCGTATGTCCGCCCAATGCGGTTTCCAGCGCGGCATTCGCCAGGCCCCACCACAGTCCGCGCTTGAAACCGGGCTTGATATTGCGCACCGCCTGCAGTGCGCGCCCGCCGGGCGAGGCCCGCCAGGCCGCATCAAAGCCACGCACGCCGCCCTGCGCCACCAGATGCTCGGCGGCGAGCATGCCGGAACGCATGGCCTGGTGGATGCCCTTGATGCGTGCGGCATCCAGCGTGCCGGCCGCATCGCCGATCAGCAGGGCACCGGGCATTTCCATGCACGGCAGGGCCTGCGCACCACCGGCGGCAATGGCGCGCGCGCCATAGGCAAGCGGCTCGCCGCCCTCCAGCAAGGCGAGCGTGGCGGGATGATTCTTGAAGCGACGGAAGGCCTCGAAGGGCGCAAACCCGGGGTCGCGATAGTCGAGGCCGATGACGAGGCCCACGTACGCGCGATCCTGGTCGAGGTGGTAGATGAAGCCGCCGCCAAAGGTGTCGCGAGGCATGGGCCAGCCGATCGTGTGCTGCACGAGACCCGCCGCAGCGCGGCCCGCAGGCAGTTGCCACAGTTCCTTGAGCCCCAGCGCGAAAGTGGGCGGGGAGCGATCGGCATCGAGACGGTAGCGCACGATGAGCTGCTTGGCGATGCTCCCGCGGCAGCCTTCTGCCAGCACCGTGACCGGAGCGTGGATCTCGGCGCCAGGTGTGAAATTGGCGCCCTCGCTGCCGTCGCGCAGGCGTCCGACGTCTCCCAGGCGCACGCCGCTGACGGCGCCGCTGGCGTCGATGAGCGCACTGGCGGCGGCGAAACCCGTGAACACGTCCACGCCGGCGGCTTCCACCCGGGCGCCCAGCCAGGGCACGAGTTGCGAGAGGGAGACGATGAAATTGCCGTGATTGCGCTGCTGCGGTGGCGTGGGCAGGCGGATGCTGCGGCGTTCCGTCAGGAAGCGGAACTCGTCACGCTGCACCGGGACGCAGGTCGGGGGCGGTGCAGCGCGCCACTCCGGCACCAGGGCGTCGAGCGCGACGGGGTCCAGCACGGCGCCGGAAATGCAATGCGCGCCGAGGCTGGCCGCCTTTTCGATCACGCAAATCGAGCGTTCGGGCTGGAGCTGGCGCAGGCGCAGCGCGCAGGCCAGGCCGGCCGGGCCGGCGCCGACAATCGCCACGTCGTAGTTCATGGAGTCCCGCTCGCCCATTCCTAGCCTCTTGCGCGCAGGGCGCTCACGATTCATCGCCCAGTGCGGCAAGGATGGCTGCGCGTGCCGCATCGCGCAAGGCCGCGGCGCCGTCGGGAGGACCCGGCAGCGGCGGGGGCTGCATGGGCTCGAGCATCTGCACCTCGATACGGCCCGGGCGCGCCAGGAAGGTTTCCGGCGGCAGACAGTGGCGGGTGCCGCGGATGACGAGCGGAACGACCGGCATGCCGGCGCGTTGGGCGGCGGCAAACGCGCCGGTGTGGAAGCGC
>WNFM01026707.1_pt1 | contig 11662 bp, 13 predicted proteins | sample 5400271 | NCBI WGS metagenome assembly WNFM01 (sample SAMN13153352, study PRJNA577476) | soil metagenome | isolation source: 60 cm saprolite on Douglas fir-dominated hillslope | place: USA:California | collected 2013-09-17 | reverse complement strand
CTGGAGGTCGTCATTGCGAGCGCAGCGAAGCAATCCAGCTTTGGCGCCAGGTCATAGAAAGCTGGATTGCTTCGTCGCAAGAGCTCCTCGCAATGACGGGGATGGGCACGTGCCGCCCTCACTCGTTCTTCAATATCTTAAACACGCCATTGGCCATCGCGATACAGCGCTTGTCGACGGTCACCTCTGTGCTCACGAAAATGAGACTGCGGGTCGAGCGCACCACGCGCGGCTTTGAGACCAAAATCTCGCCGATCTTGCCGGCTTCGACGAAATGGGTGTCCATCTGCACCGTCGCCAAGGTTGGCCTTCCCGAGACGTAGCGCGCCGTCATGCCACAGCTGCGGTCGGCGAACGTCATCAACAGGCCGCCCTGCACCAGGCCACGGCGGTTGTGATGCTTGTCCTCGGTGATAATCGCAAATTCAGGCTCGCCATCGACGAGGCGCTGCCACAAAGGCCCGACCAAGCTCAAGAATCCGGTTGTCTCGGCGATGCTCCAGCCGGAGGCTTTGAGTTGTTTCTCCGCGGCCCTGTGGGTCATTTTATCTTCTTTCGATTGCGCAGAAATGACACCCTCCATCGTCGTCCCTGCGAAAGCAGGGACCCATAACCACCGGCGCTTGTGAGTGGCAAAGCCGGTCATTATCGCGCCTCAAGCAAGGCCGCGGCGTATGGGTCCCTGCCTTCGCAGGGACGACCTATCATTCATTTCATCAAACGCGCAGGTGGTGTAGTCAAGCGGGATGGGTTGGCCCTTCGATGATGCCACACGGCGGAATATCTTGGCGCGCTGCGCGGCGTTTACGCGCCTGCCGGCAAGCGAGCCGGCACTGGGGCTGAAGCGGGCGGCGGTCGCGATCGCGCTGGTCGAGGCCGATGACGGCGCGGGCGGCACGGCGCTGCTGCTGACCTTGCGCGCGGCGGGCCTGCGCGCCCATCGCGGCCAATGGGCGCTGCCGGGCGGGCGCTGCGACGCCGGCGAGACCCAAATCGAGGCGGGCTTGCGTGAGCTTGCCGAAGAGCTCGGCCTTGCACTTACGCCTGCCGATGTCCTCGGCCTGCTCGATGAGTATCCGACCCGCTCCGGCTATCTCATCACGCCTGTCGTGGTGTGGGCCGGCGCCAAGGCCGCGATCTCGCCCAACCCCGCCGAAGTCGCCTCGGTGCATCGCATCGCGCTCGATCAGATCGAACGACCTGATGCCTTCGACTTCGTCGCCATTCCCGAAAGCACGCGGCGGGTGATCCGGTTTCATCACGCAGGCCGGCTCATCCACGCGCCGACCGCGGCCTTGATCTACCAGTTCCGCGAAGTGCTCGCCGGGCGCGATACCCGCGTCACTGAGCTGGAACAGCCGGTGTTCGCCTGGAAGTAGGCGCCCCATCCCGTAACGTTTCGGGGCTGACTTGCGTGGCTTACTTGCTACAACGATCTCATGCGCCCCCATGCGATTCGCTATCTTCCCTGTTTCGCGCTCGCGATGCTTGCGACCGCGCCACAGGCGTTGGCCACGGATACCGCGGCGCTGCCTGCGGCCACCACCGAGGCGATGGCGCAGGTGGCGTCGCCGCAGGCGATCGCGGAATATCGCCACAAGCTGAAGGAATATCTCGCCGCGCGCGCGGCGTTCGAAGAGGAGGCCGGCGCCTATTGGAGTTCGATCTCCGAAAAACGCCGCGGCCGCAACGCCAAGCGGCGCGAGCACCAGGCCATCGCGCTCGATGATTACGTGCTGACCCAGCCGCCGGTCTATACCGGGCCGAAGCGGCCGGTGAACCCGCAGCCCGAAGCCGAGGAGCCGCGCGAGCCGCATGAGCGCAAACACATCCCTGTTGTCGCCGATCTCGTGAAAGCCGCTGCCGACTATTTTCAGTGGGCGCCGCAGCGGCCCAGCAACGAAATGGAATTCAAGCAGGCTTATGCCCGCTTTGCGTCGGCCGCGGGATTGACGCGCGAGCAGGCGGTGCGGGTCTACGCGTTTGAGACCGGCGGCAACGGCACGCACGCCTCGCAGTCGGGCTTTCATGGATCGCGCGCGATCTCAACCGCGATCGGCTACAACCAGCTTTTGACCACCAACACCGTCGAGCTGCTCGCGGAGCAGGGTCCTGAATTCATAAAAGTGCTGAACGAGAGAGCGGCAGGTTTGTCAGGCCCGGCGCGCGCGACCATGGAGCGCAAGATCGCGGTGCTGAAAAAGATGGTGGCGCTGGCGCACTCGGTGCCGGACGAGTGGGCGCAGCACGAAAAGATCGGCGACACGCCGCAGGGCTGGGCGCTGCACGCCATGGTGCTCGACATCGACGTCGGGCCGATGCTGCAGACCCACAAGCTCCTGACCTCGGTGATCTTCGCGCGCGCCAAGGGATATAACCGCCCGCTCACCGCCGCTGAACTCGAGATGATGAACCTGACCGGAGATGGCACCGGGCTCGATATGGTGACGATGCCGCTAGCCATGCGCGAGCAGGTGCCGACCTCGAACTTCTTCCAGCGCGGCGGCTACGAGCGCAACCCGGTCGCGATCCACCACAACACGGTCGCGAAGCTGTTGGCAGTGACCGACAGCCGGATGGACTCGATGAGCAATCTGCCGGGCGCCAAGGAGCTCGCGGCGGCGTTCTGAGTCGTCGTCCCGGCCTTGAGCCGGGACCCATAACCACAAGTGGTTGTTTTTAGAAGAGCTGGAGCGACCACCCGGCCTAACCACGAACGCCTGAGGTTATGGGTCCCGGCGTTCGCCGGGACGACGAGAGGGCTTGCCTCTCAATTCGACCCGAACATGAACTTGCCGTCGCCCTCGAGATAGGGGCCGGTGCGCATATAGAGCTGTCCGTTCTGGCCGATGAAGAACAACGTGCCCCTGGGCACCTTCTTGGCGCCCTTCAAGAGCAGGCCGGCATTGTTGGTGCCCATCTTGTAGGAGAACGTCTTGCCGTCCTTGTCGTAGCCATAGCCCATGTCCGGCTTCAGCTCCCACGGCGTCGGCGCAGCGGCTTGTCCAAATGCCGAAGTCGCCAGCCCAGACAGCGCCAGCGCGCTGATTGCAGCGGCCATCAACATGCTCTTGGTCGAAACTCTCATCATCATCCATCCTCCCAGCGACCTGCAAAAAAAATTGGTCGGCCCGTCTTGAACAAATCACGAACGCCGCTGCCCCGTCAACATGACCCCGTCAATATGACGAACGCATTCCACCGCAGCGCACGCGATTTGAGACTTTGTGATTTCCCGTATCCCGCATCGCGACTATGTTCCGGTTTCAGTCTAGAACCAGTGTTTATAAAATACGTCATGGGGATGATTCGGATGAACCACGTTATGAAAATTTGTTTGGGCGTCGCGTCGTTGTTCGTAACGCTGGTTCCTGTTGCCCAGGCGGACGAATTCAAGCTCTCCAACAACCAGAGAATTTCCTGCAGCCGCGGCCTTGCCGCCGGCAAACTCAATACCGCGACCTGCAAATCCTACGCCTATCTGTTCAACGCCAAGACCTCGGAGTACTTCCGCTGCCAGGTCTCGCTGGCACTGACGCGGGACAACAAGGAAGTGATCAACGTCCAGGCCGACGGCGGTTGCACTAAAAAGCCCCGCATCTTCGAGACCGATTCCAACTACGCCTTCGACGCCACCGAAACCGAGCCGCCGAACACCAATTCGTTCTTCGGCCCCGGCGGCTATGTGATATGGGTCGCCGACACGTCAGCGCAAAAGCTCCGCGGCTGCATCACCATTTCCTCGGGCCTCGGCTCCGACATCTCGAAATGTTTGGATATGACGTTTAATTGATTGCTTCCCTCTCCCGCGCTTGCGGGGGAGGGCGCCTGCGCGAAGCGAAGGCGGGTGGGGGAACGCCGCGGGCGCGGTCGTAGGATGGGTTGAGCCCTTGCGAAACCCATCACCTTGCTGCGCGTATGGAGAGGTGATGGGTATCGCTGCGCTCCACCATCCTACGGTCCTTGAACTCTGCNCCCCCCCGCCATAGCCGATGCTGCGCATCGGCGTTCTTCTATTCAGAACGGCGGCCGTAGGCCGCCTATGCCTCCCCCGCGAAGAGCGGGAGAGGGGGAAGAAAGGGATGCTGCGGCCTGTTCGCGCAGCCCTCAATGTCCCATGCGCGCGGAGGCCGGATGTCCCGGCACTTTAAAACGCTTGCCGGTATCGGTGACCTTGCCGCCATCGACTTTCAGGATCGAGAAATCCTGATCGATAAAATTGCCGGCCAGGATGTATTTGCCGTCGGGCGTGAAGATCACGGCCTCCGGCAGTCCGCCGACCTCGATATCATCCGTCTTGGTCACCTTGTTGCCGTCGATCTTCAGAATCGAGAGGCTGCCGTTCTTCTGGTGGAAGAATGCGTTCTTCATATTGGAGCCGCGCAATATGGCAGCGACCGCGAGATCGCCCTTGGGTGACATCGCGAGCCCCTCCGGGCCGTCGCCGACCACCACACGGTCGATGATGCGCGGCGGATTGGCCTCGAGATCGATCACGCTTGTGGTGTCGATATTGCCGTCCGACGAGCCGGTAGCGCCAGTATCGTTGTTCAGCGCGATCTTGCCGCTCGGCGTCACCACGATATTGTAGGGCCACTGGCCGGTCGGCAGATCGAGCTTGGTGTAGGTCACCCTGTCGCCGGCGATATCGAGCACCGACAATTTGTTTACAGTGGAGCGCGCGGCCAGCGCCCGCTTGCCATCCGGCGTGAACACCACATGGGCGACGCTGTCGGGCATCGCCACGGTGTCGGTGACCTTGACGTCGGTACCGTTGATCGCGAGCACGCTGATCGAGTTGTCGCCGCGGTTGGCGACCAGCGCCATCTTGCCGTCCGGACTGATGCTCAGGCCCGACGGCTGCTTGCCGACGGTAACGGTCGCCGCCAGTTTGGGTGGGCTGGCGTTAAGGTCGATGACATAGACCTTGTTGTCCGGCACCTGCTTCAGCGCGTCGCCGTCCTTGACGACATCGACCGAATCCGCCACCAGCGCGATGGAACTGGATGGGTCGATGTCGAGATTGACCGGCGGTCCGATGATGGAGTTCTTCAGCGGCAGGCTAGCGGCGATGGTGGGGTTTTCGGGATTTGCGAGATCGACGATCAGGACCTGATCCTTGCCGGGTGGCGACAGGATGTTCTTTCCGTCATCGTCAAACCAGACCTTCTCATCGAGGCCGACGATCATGAACGGTTTTGCGAGAGCGAGATTGAGGCTCGAGCTGCAGAGCAGGATGGCTGCCGCAAGAGATAGTTTGGCTACGCGATGGACAGGCATTGTGGCGTTCTCCCGGATAGAACCGGCCATTGATGCGCCGGTTTCGCTGGGCGGAGATTATGCGGGCAGCGGCGTTGTTGCCAGTGCGAAGAATGCGTACGATCCGTAGATCCGTAGCCCGGATGAAGCACTTGCGAAATCCGGGGCTTTCGACATGGAAAGAATCCCGGATTGCGCGGAGTTTATCATCGGGCGCGCATTCGCGCGACCCGTTGGCTTCATCCGGGCTACAAGCTTCAACTACATTAAACAGGGAGAAGTCGATGCAACGGCTCAAGGGCAAGATAGCGATGGTGGTCGGCGCCGGTTCGATCGGACCGGGCTGGGGCAATGGCAAGGCGACCGCGGTGACGTTTGCGCGCGAGGGGGCGCAGGTGTTTTGCGTCGATCGCAACAGCACTGCCGCCAAGGAAACGGTCGAGATCATCACGTCCGAAGGCGGTCACGCCACCGCATTCACCGCCGATGTCTCGCGCGCGGCTGAGGTCGAGGCGATGGTCGCGGCATGCCTCAAAACATATAGCCGCGTCGACGTGCTCGACAACAATGTCGGGATCGCCGAGATGGGCAGCGTGGTCGAGGTGTCGGAAGCCGATTGGGACCGCGTCTTCGCCGTCAATCTCAAAAGCGCGTACCTCGCCATGAAGCACGTCATCCCTGTCATGGTACGGCAGGGCGGCGGCTCGATCATCAACATCTCCTCGATCGCTTCGATCCGCCATCTCGGCATTTCCTATGTCAGCTATGGCACAACCAAAGCCGCGATGAACCAGATGACGCGCACCACCGCGGTCGAGTTCGCCCCACAACATATTCGCGTCAACGCGATCCTGCCGGGCCTGATGAAGACCCCGATGGTCGAGCACTCCGCGGGGCTGGCTGCGAGCTACGCCAAGGGCGACGTCGAGGCGATGTGGCGCGCCCGCGACGCGCAGGTGCCGATGGGCCACATGGGCGACGCCTGGGACGTCGCCAACGCCGCGCTGTTTCTCGCCTCCGACGAATCGAAGTACGTGACGGGAATCGAGTTGGTGGTTGACGGCGGGGTGACGCTGAAGGCGGGTTAGACTCTCGTCGTCCCTGCGAAAGCAGGGACCCATACGCCGCGGCTTCTCAAGGCAATCCGCAGGACCAATCGATGCGACATCATTTCAAAGCCCTGTGTTGGCACGCAGCTGTCGCCGCGCTGCTGTGGGTGGCGGCGCCGCACCTCGCCTTGGCGACCGGTACGGAGCCGGCAACGGACCCGTTAGTCGACCCCGCGCCTTGCGTTGCGGCTGCCGCGGCCGGTGACGATAACAAGATCATCGCCGTTTGCGGCGTGCTGATCGACAATGACAAGACTGTGAGGTCCGACCGCGTCAGGGCACTGATCGCGCGCGGCGGCGTTTACGATCGCAAGGACCAGATCGACCGCGCCATCGGCGACTATGATGTGGCGCTGCGGCTTGATCCCTCGCTTGCCGATATTTTCAATGCCGCGGCGAGCTCTGGCGCAAAAGGGCGACCGGCCGCATGCGCTCTCCGATTTCGCCGCGGCCTTAAAGCTCAATCCGCAGCACGAGGCGGCGCGCGCCAACTACCGGTCGCTGGCGCTTGAGCTGGAGCGGCTCGGCGCGCAAATGGCGATCAAGGACAAGCCAAATTCGAAACCAGGTACGCCTTCAAAACCAGGTCCGCAAAACCAGGTTCGCCCTTGAAATGACGCGGCTTCGGGTGGGGCCGGCGTTCGAACCTCGGGAAGTGCTGCGGCGACAAAGCCTCAAACGCGGCATTGCCGCGGTACGCCCCGTATGTTTGGGAGCCGGTCATGCGATCATTTGTTTCGCCGTTTGCCGCAAGCGCGGTGTTTGCCATCGCCGTCCTTTCTTCCATCGCGGCCTGCGCTGAGCCGGCCGCCGAGCCGCCGGTCATTTGCGCGGCGCTAACGGTCGCGGGGCCCGCAAAACTGATCGCAAGCTGCACCGCGTTGATCGACAATCCGGCGACGCCGGACGCCGACCGTCTCGATGCCATGATTACCCGCGCGGTCGCGCTCCATAACGGCGGCGAGACCGGCAAGGCGTTGGCCGAGATCGACGCGGTCATTGCCAAAGACCCCAACCGAGCGCGCGCCTTTCGCGCCCGAGGCGAAATCCTTCGCCAAAGCGGCAAGACCGAGGCGGCGTTTGCAGCGCTGAACGAGGCCATTCGGCTCGAGCCGGACAATGCCAATGGTTATGCAAGCCGTGGCAATGTCTTCAACAATGCCGGCAAGTATGATCGCGCCATCGAAGATTATAATGAGGCGTTGCGGCGCAAGCCCGATTTCGCGCAGGCGTTTTCCGACCGCGGCGCCGCCTGGTATTTCAAGGGCGAGTATCAGAAGGCGATCGCCGATTACGACGAAGCGATCCGCCTCGAGCCGAACCGGGCACGGACCTACACCAACCGCGGCGCCGCCTGGCGCAAGCTCGGCCGCGTCGAGCGCGCACTCGATGATTCCACCGCGGCGATCCGGATCGATCCGTCGCAGCCGGAATTCTTCGACAATCGCGGGCTGGACCTCGCCGGCAATGGCGACTATGCGCTGGCGATCGCCGACTACGACGAAGCGATCAAAATCCATCCCGAGGCAAAATTCCTGACCAACCGTGGCGACGCGTATCAGCACATGAAGGATTATGACCGCGCGATTGCGGACTACGATGCGGCTGTGAAACTGGACCAGAAGTTTCAGCGCGCCTACAACAACCGCGGTGCGGCATGGCGAGCAAAGGGCGACCGCGCCCGCGCGTTGCAGGATTACGCCGAGGCGGTCCGCCTCGATCCCTCGGATAAAACCGCGGCCGACAACCACCAGGAGATTGCGCTCGAAGTCGAACGACTGGGCACGCTGACAACCCAGAAAAATTTGCCGAGTTTTAATTGCGCCACGGCGAAACGTCCCGTGGAAAAGGCGATTTGCGCCGATCCCGGCCTCGCCCGGCTCGATCGCGACATTAATGACGTCTTCCTAAGGGCCATCGCCAGCGCGGAAGCCGACAGCCATCGCGCGGCCCTGGCGCTGACGCAAGCGCAGCGCGACTTCATCGAGAAGCGCAACGCATCTTTCGGCCGCCACGGCTATGACCTGCGCCAGGCGATGGCGGAGCGGCTGGACAAGCTCAATACCATCGCCCGGCCGTAGGGTTTAGCCGAACGGCGAACCCGTTTCCGGCTTGATCTGGCGCCGCTTCCCGTGACAATGGCGGGTAACAAGTCGATGGCCAACCAACGCCGTCATGCCCGGCCTCGTGCCGGGCATCCACGTCTTTTTGCCGTTGAGGTTTGCAAAGACGTGGATGGCCGGGACATAGGCGAGCGGAAGCGACGCCGTCCTTCGGACGGCTATGCCCGGCCATGACGGATAGATGGTAGCGGCTCGACAGCCGGGAGCGACGCCATGAACATCCAGAGCAATAGCCGCTATCACGAGGTCCATGCCCGCTCGCTGCGGGACCCCGAAGGCTTTTGGGCGGAAGCGGCGCGCGAGATCGACTGGATCGAGCCCGCCAGGAAAATCTTCGATTCCACCATGGGACCTTACGGCCGCTGGTTCACCGGCGCGGTCGTCAACACCTGCTACAACGCGCTCGACCGCCACGTCGAAGGCGGCCGCGGCGATCAGGTAGCGCTGATCCACGATTCACCGCTCACCAACACCGTCTCGACCTTCACCTATTCCGAGCTCTTGACCGAGGTGCAGACGCTCGCCGCCGTGATGGCCGATTTCGGCGTGACAAAAGGCGACCGCGTCATCCTCTATATGCCGATGGTGCCGGAAGCCGTCATCGCGATGCTGGCCTGCGCGCGGATCGGCGCGGTGCATTCGGTGGTGTTCGGCGGTTTTGCTGCAAAGGAGCTCGCGAGCCGGATCGACGATGCCAAACCAAAGCTGATTTTTTCGGCGAGCTGCGGGCTCGAGCCCGGCCGCATCGTGCAGTACAAGCCGCTGCTTGACGAGGCGATCCGCCTGGCTGCAGCGGCGGCAGCACGCGTGCGAACTTGACCCCGGCCGAGATCACGACTGGATCACGCTGAACCACGCCGCCTTCGCTGCCGGCAAGGCAGCGCCCTGCGTGCCGGTGCTCGCGACCGATCCGCTCTATATCCTCTACACCTCGGGCACCACCGGCATCCCGAAGGGCGTGGTGCGCGACAATGGCGGGCATCTGGTCGCATTGAAATGGTCGATGTTCAATCTCTACGGAGTAAAACCCGGCGAGGTCTGGTGGTGTGGCTCCGACATCGGCTGGGTGGTCGGCCATTGCTACATTGTCTACGCGCCGCTGTTTCATGGAGCGACCTCGATCATGTATGAGGGCAAGCCGGTCGGCACGCCGGATGCGGGCGCGTTTTGGCGGGTGATCTCCGAACATAAGGCGGTCGCCTTCTTCACCGCGCCGACCGCCTTCCGCGCCATCAAGAAGGAAGACCCGGACGGCAAATTCATCCGGCAATACGATTTGTCAAAATTCCGCACGCTGTTTTTAGCCGGTGAACGTGCTGATCCGCCGACGGTGGAATGGGCGGAAAAGCAATTGAAGGTGCCGGTGATCGATCACTGGTGGCAGACCGAAACCGGCTGGTGCATCGCCGGCAATCCGGTGGGGTTGGGCATGCTCCCGGTCAAGCACGGCTCGCCGACGGTGCCGATGCCGGGCTATCAGGTCGACGTGGTCGATGAAGCCTCAAAGCCGGTGCCCGCGGGCACCATGGGCTCGATCGTGATCAAACTGCCGATGCCGCCGGCCTGTCTGCCGACGCTGTGGCAACAGGACGATCGCTTTCGGGAAGCCTACCTCACCGAATTCCCCGGCTACTACAAAACCTCCGACGCCGGCTACAAGGACGAGGACGGCTATGTCTTCGTGATGGGCCGCACCGACGACATCATCAATGTCGCCGGGCACAGGCTCTCCACCGGCGGCATGGAAGAGATTTTGGCCAGCCATCCCGACGTCGCCGAATGCGCCGTGCTCGGCATCAAGGATGCGATCAAGGGCGAGGTGCCCTGCGGCTTTCTGGTGCTCAAGGCTGGCGTGACCAAAGCCCATGCCGAGATCGAGAAGGAGATCGTGGCGCTGGTGCGCGACAAGCTCGGCCCCGTAGCCGCCTTCAAGCTAGCGATCACGGTGGCGCGATTGCCGAAGACGCGCTCGGGAAAGATTTTGCGTGGCACCATCAAGAAGATCGCCGACGGCGAGCCATGGACGATGCCCGCGACCATCGAGGATCCCAAAGTGCTGGATGAGATCGGCGAGGTGCTGAAGGGGCGGGCGTGACCGCGAGTGCCGTCATTGCGCGGAAACAAGCACAACTCGTCATGCCCGGGCTTGCCCAGGCTTGACCCGGGCATCCATCATTCTTCAAAGAATGCCTTTATTTCGATGGATTGCCGGGTCAAGCCCGGCAATGACGAAGGTGGAACTAACCAACGGAATCCAAGCATGCAACGTTACTCTGCGCGGTCCTATATCGCTCTCTTCCTCCTCGCACCTCTCCTCGCAGGGTGCCTAGAGCGCGGACAGCCGACCATGGTCAATGCCGGCGGCGATGACGACGACGCGTTCTGCCGCGCCAGCAATCCGGTCGGCTCGCCGGAATACGTCGCCTGCCGCAAGGATCGCGACGTTCAGCGCAACAACGCCAACGCCCGCGCCGACCGCCGCCAGCGCGACCTCGGATCCGTAAGTTTAAGGAGGCTGCCATGAACGAAGACGTCTTCAACACCAGCCTGCGCAAATTCTTGAAAAAAGTCGGCATCACCTCGCAGCGCGAGATCGAGATGGCGGTGCGCGACGCGGTGAAAGCCGGCCGTCTCAAGGGTCACGAGAAGCTGCCGGCCAAGGTGGTTCTCACGCTCGGCGGCGTCAGCCTGAGGCACGAAATCGACGACGAGATCGAATTGGGGTAGGCCAAGCGCGGCATCCTGAGCTGTCATCGTCCGCGAAGGCGGACATCCAGTATTCCAGAGCAGTTGCGACAGAGCCGAGATGCCACGGCGTACTGGATACCCCGCATTCGCGGGGTATGACGACCGTTGTTGCAGCGGCGGGGTGCCTCTGCAAGAAGCGAGCGCGATCCTCCTTCTCCCGCAAGGGGAGAAGGGAAGAAGACGACAGAATTGATGTTTGGGACCAGTTACCGTTGCCAATGTCGCGGCCCATCATGGAACGTACATCTGTCTTGCGCTGGCCATCTCTTGCGCTCGTGCTATTTGATTAGCAGTCATGAGATGAGCAACAGAGTCTCTGTTCTTGATTGCCTCCGGATCGCCGTGCGCGGCTGCCAGATTGTACCACATGTGTGCCCGGACTAAATCTCTCGGTACACCTTGGCCGTTGAAGTACATCGTCCC
>WNFM01307696.1_pt5 | contig 11663 bp, 12 predicted proteins | sample 5400271 | NCBI WGS metagenome assembly WNFM01 (sample SAMN13153352, study PRJNA577476) | soil metagenome | isolation source: 60 cm saprolite on Douglas fir-dominated hillslope | place: USA:California | collected 2013-09-17 | reverse complement strand
TTCACGACGCTGGTGCCCGGCGACGTCATCGTCACGGGAACGCCGACCGGCGCCGGCGCGCGGTTCGATCCGCCGCGTTATCTAAAGCCCGGCGATGTCGTCGAGGTCGAGGCGGAAAATATCGGCGTGCTGCGCAATGGCGTGATCGACGAAGTTCTATGAATCTGTTCGCGAGCGATTGGAAAATGCAATGACTCTAGCTACCGGCGGCGAAGCCATCGTCAGCGGCCTGGTCGCGCACGGCGTCGATACCGTGTTCGGCCTGCCTGGCGCGCAGACTTACGGGCTGTTCGATGCGTTCCAGCAGGCGCAGCTGAAGGTGATCGGCGCCCGCCACGAGCAGGGCTGCGGCTACATGGCCTATGGCTATGCACGATCCACTGGGAAACCCGGCGTGTTCAGCGTGGTGCCCGGCCCGGGCGTACTCAATGCCGGAGCTGCCTTGCTCACCGCGTTCGGATCGAACGAGCCGGTGCTGTGCCTGACCGGACAGGTGCCGACGCCATTTCTCGGCAAGGGCCGCGGTCATCTCCATGAGATGCCGGATCAGCTTGCAACGCTCCGGACTTTTGTAAAATGGGCCGACCGCATTGAATATCCGGACACAGCACCGACGCTGGTCTCACGCGCGTTCCAGGAAATGCTGTCGGGCCGGCGCGGACCTGTTGCCCTCGAAATGCCCTGGGACGTGTTCACGCAGCGCGCGGAAACAGGCGCCACAAAACCGTTTGACCCGTTTCCGGCGCCGCGGCCCGATAGCGAGCGCGTCAAGGCCGCGGCCGCGCTGATTGCGAGCAGCAAGACGCCGATGATTTTTGTCGGCAGCGGCGCCATTGATGCCGGCGAGGAAATTCTCGAGCTTGCGGAACTGATCGACGCGCCGGTGGTGGCGTTTCGCAGCGGCCGCGGCATCGTCAGTAACGCGCATGAGCTCGGGCTGACGATGGCGGCGGCCTATAAGCTTTGGCCGCAAACCGATCTCATGATCGGGATCGGCACGCGCATGGAATTGCCCGCCTCATCGTTCCGATGGCCGTTTCAGCCCAGCGGCCTGAAGTCCATTCGCATCGATATCGATCCGGCCGAAATGCGCCGCTTGACACCGGATGCCGTCGTCGTCGCCGATGCGCGGGCCGGCACACGCGAGTTACTCGCGGCGGTCAGAAAAGCCGGCTACACAAAGACGCGCGGCCGGCGCGCGACGATCCGCGAGGCTTCGGCAGCGGCGCTGCAGGAAATCCAGAAGATTCAGCCGCAGATGGCTTATCTGAATATTCTGCGCGAGGTTCTTCCATCAAATGCCATCGTTACCGACGAGCTGTCGCAGGTCGGCTTTGCCTCCTGGTACGGCTTTCCGGTCTATGAGCCCCGCACTTTTATCACTTCGGGCTATCAGGGCACGCTCGGCTCGGGCTTTCCGACCGCACTCGGCGCCAAGGTGGCAAATCCGGACCGGCCGGTGGTTGCGATCACCGGCGATGGCGGGTTCATGTTCGGCGTGCAGGAACTGGCGACCGCCGTGCAGTTCAACATCGGCGTGGTGACGCTGGTGTTCAACAACAACGCCTATGGCAATGTGCGGCGTGACCAGCGCGAGCGCTTTGATGGCCGTGTGGTGGCGGCCGATCTGGTCAATCCGGATTTTGTAAAGCTTGCGGAATCCTTTGGCGTCGGAGCTGCGCGCGTGACATCGCCGGACGCCTTATCGAAGTGCCGAAGGATTCGGAAGTTAGCCCGTGGGCGTTCATCCATCCGGCGAAACCGTAGGCGCATCGAACCGCTGATGTTGCGCGCTCTGCTGCACCCGCGACGCCGCAATCACCAGAAGACCCGCGCCAGCGACTGACCAGCACGCCACCGGCGCCCAGTGCAATAGCGGCGCGTATTCGGGAAGCTTTTGCAGGCCGCCCGCGACCGCGGCCATTCGCGCAAAGGTGCCTAGCGCCAGCGCGGAGAACACCAGCCCCACCACCTTGCCTTCCGCGCCAGAGTCGCCGATCGCGAGCGCCGCCGAGATCGCACTCATCAGCATGCAACCCCAGGCCGCGCCCGCAATGAACTGGGTCACGATCAGCGTGTTGAGGTTTCCCGCGAACTCCGCCCCGATCACCGCCAAGGCGCCGAGCAGGCCGGCGGCGCCCATCACGATCAATCCGCCGCGGTGTTTGGTCACCACGCTGGCCGGAAACATCGCGATATTGAAGCCGATCCAGAACACCGGCATCAGCCATTGCAGATCGTCGGGTTTTGCGAAGCGCAGATAGAACGGCGCGCTGTTAATGCTGAAATGCAATTGATAGCCCAAGGAGAGAATGACCATCGATACGATGAAGATCATCGGCACCTTGCCGAGCGGCTTTGCAGTGACGGCCGGCTTTGTCGCGGATGAGTCTTCAGCAAGATCATGCTCGACCTTGGATAGGGCTAGCGCCGTGATCAGCAGCACCACGCTGGAGATCACGAACGGCAGCCGCGCATCATGCTTGACCAGCACCACGCCGAGATACGGCGACACTGCGCCGGCCAGACCGTAGCCGAGCATGGCAAGCGCCGACAAAAACGGGATCTGTGGTTTGGCGCGATGCTTGGCAAGCAAGGTCAGCGGCGGGGCGCGCAACGCGGACGAAGTCCCAGGTTTTGGCGCCATGACCGGTACCCGCCACGTATGGCAGCGCCACGAAGGCTACGCATGAGATCGCGGTCAAGGCGCCAACGAACACGCCGAGCCTGCCGACGACAGGAGAAATCTTGTCGGCGACAATCCCCATCGTGGTGTCGGTAACGGTAAAAATCGCCTGATCCGTCATCAGGATGAGAATGACAGCAGTCGGCGCGATCCCCACTTCCGCGGCGAGTTTTGGCAGATAGATGACGTAGGTGGTCCAGCCCAGCGTAAACACGAGTTGCAGGACCGCGAGATAGACGCCGGTGCGGTTGGCGCCGGCATCCGTCGTATCGGCTAGCGTTTCGCTCATGTCGGGCCCTCGGCTCCCGCAACATAAACCAGAGGGCACTGCAATGGAAAGGCGAGCCTAGCGCGCTTTCCGGAAAGTGAGATTGATGCGTTGCACGCCCAGCAACGGATGTTCGCCGTCGGCAAGCGGCGCGACGCCGTGAAAGACGAGGCGCGCCGGCCCGCCCCACACCACCACGTCGCCATGCTGCAGCCGAAACCGACGCGGTCTGTCGCTGCGCTTCAATCCGCCGAACAGGAAGATCGCAGGCAGGCCCAGCGACACCGAGACGATCGGCGCGCCGAAATCGAGTTCGTCCTTGTCCTGATGCAGCGACATCTTTGCGCCGGGCTGGTAGCGATTGATCAGGCACGCGTCCGGCGCGAAGCCGCTGAAGCCTGCACGATCGGCCGCTTCGCCGGCAAGCCGACAAAACGATGGCGGCATCGCCGGCCACGGTTTTGCGGTTTCCGGATCGCCAGCATCGTAACGATAGCCGCTGCGATCGGTGACCCAGCCAATCCTGCCGCAGTTTGTCATCGCCACCGACATCTGATGGCCGCCCGGCGTGACCATGTGACGAAACGGCGCGTGCTCGACGATTTTGCGCAAGTCAGCGATCAGCTCGGCTTCGAACGCTTTCGCAAAACCGCGCAGCAGCACGGCGCCCTCCGCGATCTTCTCCTGCGAGGGGCCCACATCGGCGGTGGTTTCAAACAGATCCTCGCGCTCACTTCGCATCATGAAAGATCACGCCGACGGTATGACGATGCCCGGAGCGGACCCGGCTCACGCCGTGACGCAGATTAACGCGATAGACGCCGCGCGTCCCCTGCACAGGTCTATGATGCACAGCAAAGGCGACCGCATCGCCCTGGCCGAGCGGCACCACCTCGGGCCGCGACTGCATCCGCGGCCGCTGCTCGGTCAGCACGAATTCGCCGCCGCTGAAATCGCGCCCCGGTTCCGAGAGCAGGATCGCGACCTGCAGCGGGAACACGTGTTCGCCATAGAGGTCCTGGTGCAGGCAGTTGTAGTCGCCCGCTTCGTATTGCAGCAGTAGCGGCGTCGGCCGGGTCTGGCCGGCGGCGTGGCAGCGCTTCAGGAACGCTTCGTGGCTTTGGGGATAGCGGATATCGATCCCCATGGCTTCGTTCCATCGATTGGCGACGTCCCGCAGCCGCGCATAAAGCGCCGGCCGCAATTGCGCGATGAGTTGCGGAAGCGGATAGGAAAAATATTTGTACTCGCCACGCCCAAAACCGTGGCGCCCCATTACGATGCGGCTGCGGAAATGGTTGTCGTCCGGATAGAGCGCAGCGAGGGCGCGGCATTCGCCGGGTGAGAGCAGGTTCTTCAGGACCGCGCAGCCCTGCGCATCGAGATCGCTCGTTGCTTGCGTCCAGTCGACGGCATCGACGCGGGCGGCGATGTCGGGTACGGATGGATGGATGATGTTTTTTGCTGCTGATTTCATGGCCGTTATTTTCGCAAATCGCCGCGCGTTGCGCCACCCGATTTCCGGAAAGAACCTCTCCACGTCATTGCGAGCGAAGCGAAGCAATCCATGGCTGCCAGCCCGAAAGAAAGCTGGATTGCTTCGTCGCTGCGCTCCTCGCAATGACGAAGGAGTTTCTACGACGACAACTAGCCCAACACCGGCAGCACGATCACATCATACGCATGCCGAATGCTGCGCTTCAACACCGGGTCAACAAGCTCGAACTCAAAGCGGCTCGCCGGGCGGATGCCGCCTTTAGCCGCAAATGTGCCGCCGAACATGGCGCAGCCGTCTGGAAATCCCTTGTCGCCGAAACCGCGCGCAATCAATTCCTTGACCGGTAGCATGGCGTCGAGCGTGCCTTCCTGGTAGAGCACGCGCGCGCCGTCGATCCAGGCGAACGAGCGCAGGATCATCTGGTCCCAGTGGCCGATGACATCCTCGAGTTCCCACAGCACCGACCCGATCGGCTTGTCGCACATCTGCTTGGACACCGTGACACTATAGGTTTCGCCCTTGCGGTCGGTGTGATCAGAGCCGACGCCGCCAAAGAGGCGGCCCTGCCAGCCGATCAGCACGAATTCGACCTCGCCGCTCGATTGATCCCCGCAGACTTCGATGCTGTCGGTTGTCGTCAACCGCCGCGCCGAGACCCGATAATAGATCGGCGTGGAAGCGGGACGCGCGATGCCGATCGCCTCGAGTTCGGCGATGTGTTTGTCGCGCGCGACCGGATCGCGGCCGGTCCACCCCGCGATGACCGCCTGATCGATCGGCAGCGTCAATGGGGTGGTCGTGTCCTGGGCGTCGATGGTGAAGCTGAGATCAAACACGGATGACGCCCTCTATGGTAGCCGCGAGTTCGAAGATGCGGCGGTCCGACCCACTGGATGACGCCAGCATCAGGCCGACTGGCGCATCGCCTTCGCGATGCGCGGGTAAGGAAATCGCGCAGCCGTCGATCATGTTGATCAACGTGCAATTGCGCAGCGACAACAGGTTCGCTTTTGTAAATGCCTTGTCGTCGGCGAGATCGGCGATCCGGGGCGGCGTAATCGCAGTGGTCGGCAGCACCAGCGCGTCATAGGGCGCGATACGCTTTTCCGCGCGCGCGATCAGCGATTTACGTGCGCCGAGCAGATCGATGTAATCCGCAGCGCTGATGGCTTCGCCGCGAAGGATGCGCGCCGCTACCCGGGGATCGTAGACGTCGCCCTTGCTGGTGATGAGATAGCGATGCCAGGCATAGCTTTCCGCGGAGGCGAAACCGCCCTTGGCGTTCATCACGCCGACATCGAGGAATTCCGGCACCTCGATCCGCTCGATCAGCGCGCCCTCACGCGACAGCCTATCCAGCGCGCGGTCAAAAGTTCGCGCCACTTCATCCTCGAGTTCGTCAAGCGCGACCGTGGTCGGCACCGCCAAGCGCATGCCCTTGATCGGACGCGGTTGCAAGGGAACGACCGGCTCATTGGCGAGTACGGCGTCGAGCACCGCGCAGCAGCCGACTGAACGCGCCAGCGGCCCAAAACTGTCGAGCGTGAATGACAGTGGCACGCCGCCCTCGAGCGGGATGCGCCGCTGCGTCGGCTTGAAGCCGACGATGCCGTTATAGGCGGCCGGGATCCGGCAGGAGCCGCCGGTGTCGGTGCCGAGCGCGCCATGCGCCATGCCGTCGACGACGGACACCGCCGCGCCCGAGGACGATCCGCCGGGCACATGGCCGACGCCGCGCTGCCAGGCGCCCTTCGGCGTGCCGTAATGCGGATTGATGCCGATCCCGGAATAGGCGAACTCGGTCATGTTGGTGCGGCCGATCACCACAAAACCGGCGCGGCGCAGCCGCGCCACCACCGGCGCATCGGCTTCCGCCGGGGCCGAATCCTCAAGCGCCCGCGAGCCGGCGCGGGTCACCTGTCCCTTGATGTCGAAGAGATCCTTGATCGAGACGGGAATGCCGGCATAGGGCGACGGCGCCGCCTTCACCTCGCGCAGCCGGTCCATGGCTTCCGCCGCTTCGATCGCTGCTTCCGCATCGACATGAATGAAAGTGCGCGCGCCCTCGCCCGATGTGTCGGCGATCCGCCCGAGGCACGCATCGACGAGCTTGCGGGCGCTGGTGCGGCCATTTTCGAGATCATCGGCGAGTGTGGCAAGTGTCGGGGCGTTTTTCATCGTCATCTTCAACTCTTTCCGTCATGGCCGGGCTTGTCCCGGCCATGACGACTATGGACTGGGCTCGTCCCCGATTTCCAAATCAAGCAGCGCCGAGCTCAGCGACTTGCCGTGGGCATCGAGCGCCAGCGATCGCGTCACCCCGCCGCCGAGCGTCTGGGTCATCACGAAATTCAGCGCCGATATGTTGGGCAGCTCATAGCGGACAACCTCGCCTTCGACAACACCTGCAAAATGCGCCCTGACCCGTGCGCTGGTGACTTGCTCTAGTAACAGCGGATAATGCCTTTCGTCATAGGCGATCACGGAGATATTGGAGGTATTGCCCTTGTCGCCGGTGCGGGAATGGGCGATCTCGCGCAGCTTCATCGCCTCACGCCCCCACAAACTGGATCGATGGTTTTGCCAGATCGCGCGGCAGCAGCACGGAGGCGACCGCGACCACATCGCGCGCCGATTTGAAAGCGCCGCCGCCGGCGGCGGGGCCATTGGTGTAGAGCGTCTCGACCTCGTTGCCGATGCGCACGGCTTCGCGCAGGTTTTCAGTGCGGCCGGTGACGCGAATGCGCACCTCGTAGGGCTCGTTGGCATGCGCGGAGACTTGCGCGCCGTGCAGGGAATCGACGCCGATCAGGTCGAAGCGTAATTCGCTCGCCGCAACGCCGGTAAGCTTTAGGCGTTCACGAACGATCTCCAGCGCCAGCTTTCCGCGTGCCAACGCACCCGGCCCCGCGTAGGAAATCTGCCCCTCGCCAATAAAACTGTCGACATAGCCGACCGAAACTTTCAGCGTCTCGGTGCGCTTCGTTCCACGCCCGCCGCTGATGCGCACGCGATCGCGCGCGATCTCTTCGACCCTCACTTGCGAAAAATCCGCGACCACATCGGGCTGAACATATTTCCTGGGATCGTGCACCTCGTAGAGCAGTTGCTCCTTGCAGGTCTGCGCCGTCACCGCGCCGCCGGAGTTTTCGACTTTGGTGATGACAAGGTTGCCATCCTCGCCCACTTCGCCGATCGGAAAGCCGAGCCGCGCCAGATCGGGAATATCCTTGTAGGAGGGATCGGCAAAATAGCCGCCGGTGATTTGCCCCGCGCATTCCAGCAGATGGCCGGCGACGGTGCCCTTCCCCAAAAGATTCCAGTCATCCATCGCCCAGCCGAAGGCGTGGATCATCGGCGCCAGGAATAGCGCGGGATCCGAGGCCCGGCCCGTGATCACAATATCGGCGCCGGCGCCAAGCGCCTCCGCCATCGGCGCGGCGCCGAGATAGGCATTGGCGGACAACAGCCGGTTGCCAAGCTGTTTTATGGTGCCGTCGAATTCCATGATCGGGAGATCGCGCGCCTTGCAGGCATCGAGCACGTCGTCGCCAATCACCGCGGCAATTTTCAGCGAGGAAAGCCCCATCGACCTCGCGATCTCGGCAGTCTTGCGGGCGGCCGCGACCGGGTTGGCCGCGCCCATGTTGGTGACGATTTTTATCCCCTTGGCAGCGCAGGCCGGCAGCACCGCGCGCATCCGGTCTTCCAACAGCGGATCGTAGCCGCTGTCGGGGTTTTTCATGCGCGCCTGCTGCGCCAGCGCGACGGTGCGTTCGCCCAAGCATTCGAACACCAGGTACTGGATATCGCCCTTTTCGGCGAGTTCGACCGCGGGCTCGATGCGATCGCCCGAATAGCCTGCGCCTGATCCTATCCTGATCGCCCGCATCACTTCAGTCCGAAATAGGCGCGCCGCAGCGCTTCGTTATCGGTCATTTCCGCAACCGTCCCGGAAAAGCGGATGCGCCCGCCCTCCAGGACAAATACGCGCGTCGCCACTTCGAGGAAACCGATATTTTGTTCGGCGATCAAGAGCGCGAGCCCCCTCCCGCGCAAATCGCTCAAGATGCGAATGACTTCCTTGACGAACAGCGGCGACAGCCCGGCAGAGGGTTCGTCCATCACCAAAAGCCGCGGCTCGGCCGCAAGCGCTTTCGCAATGCCGAGCATCTTGCGCTGCCCGCCGGAGAGACTGGACGCCGGCGCGCGGCGCTTTTCGCGCAGCGCCGGGAACAGGCCGTAGAGCTCTTCGACCCGGGCGCCGGGGTCGGCATGGCCGAGCGCCTGCGCGCCGACGCGAATATTTTCTTCGATCGACAGGTCGGGAAACACCGCAAGCTCCGACATGTAGGTCATGCCGAGCCGCATCCGGTCGCTGGAGCGCATCCGTGTCACGTCTTGGTCGCCGAGTCTTATGCTGCCCTGCCGCGCCTCGATCAGGCCGACGAGGGATTTGAGAAACGTCGTCTTGCCGGCGCCATTGGCGCCGAGCAGCAACACGGTCTCGCCGGCGCGCACGTCGAGATCGACGCCCCATAGCACCTGCATGGTGCCATAGCCGGCGTCGACGCCGGCAGCGTGCAGCAGCGCGGCTTCAGGCGGCATGCTCGCCTCCCAAAAACACCTCGATCACTTGTGGCACCTGGACTGCGACCGCAAGCTTGCCTTCAAAGATTTCCTTGCCGGCGTTCATGACAATGACGCGGTCGGTGATGTGCTCGATGAAACCCATGAGATGCTCGACGACGATGATCGCTACCCCGGATCGCGCTAAGGCCTTGATGCGCTCGGCGATCCAGTCGAGCTCCGCCGGGTTGAGGCCAGCGGCGAGTTCGTCGAGCAAAAGCAGCCGTGGGCGTGTGGCGAGCGCGCGAACCAGGTCGAGCATCTTCTGCTGCGCGTTGTTCAGATCAGCCGCGGGCCGGTCGGCAACTTCGGCCAATCGATATTCGTCGAGCAGCGCGGCCATAGTCGGCGGCGCCACCGCGGCGCGCCCATAGGCCAAAGCGACCTCGATATTCTGCCGTACCGTCAGCGACAGAAACGGTTTTGGAATTTGAAAAGTGCGGTTGATGCCGCGATGCACCAGCTTGTGCGAGGCGACCCCGCCGATCGACGTCCCATCCAGCACCACCTCGCCGCCGTCAGGCGCATAGAGGCCGGAGATCACATTGATCGCGGTGGTCTTGCCGGAGCCGTTCGGCCCGACCAATCCCAAAATTTCGCCGGATGCGACATGGAAACTCAATCCGTCCAGCGCATAGAAACCGCCGAAGCGTTTTGTCAGTTTTTTCACGTTGAGAATGGGCGCGCTTTCAGGGGACATGCCAGCCCCTCCGCGTTGCGAGCGACACCAGGCCTGCGGGAAGAAACAGCACCAGCCCCATGATCAACAGCCCGTAGATCAACTGGAAATATTGCGGCGTGGTGAACCCGATCAGATTGTAGATGCCATAGAGGATGATAACGCCGACAATCGGGCCCGAAATCGTGGCCACGCCGCCGAACAGTGCAAACACGATGGCAAAAATGCTGAAATCACCGCTGAAGACATTGTCGGGATAGAATACCGACACATACCAGGCATAGACGCCACCGGCGAGGCCCGCGACCAGCGCGGAGGCCAGCCACGCGATCACGCGCATCTTGACCACGTTGATGCCTGCCATCGAGGCTGAGACCGCATCTTCCCGCACCGCTTGCAGCGCCAGGCCGAACCGGGAGTTTTTCAGAAACACGACGGCGGAAAGCGTCAGCGCCAGCACCACGAGCGCGCCAGTATAAGCCAGCGTCGGATTGAAGGTGCCGGTGAGCGAGACGCCGTACGGCCCGCGCGTGATGTTTTCGAGCGCCGGATTGGCGACGAAATGCAGCACTGCCAGTGACGCCGCGAGATTGGCGATCGCAAAATAGGCCCCGGAAAGACGCAGCAGCGGCGTCAGCAATAGCCCGAGCGCAACGCCGACGAGGCCAGCGGCGAGCACCGCAACCACCGCAGGGGCCTGGTAGTGCATCACCAGGATCGCAAATCCGTAGGCCCCGGCGCCGAAGAAGCCGACATAGCCGAACGGCAGATAGCCGGTAAATCCGTAGATGATGTTCACGCCCTGGGCGAGAATGAGAAAAATGACAAAATTGAACAGCAGCAGATGATTTTGATAGACGCCCGGCAGCACCGCAAAGAGTGCGAGCAGCGGCAGGGCGATGAACAGCGTGTGTCTCAAAGCGCTAGGCAACGCGCACCGGCCTTCCGAGCAGACCGCTGGGACGGAGCAGCAGGATGAAGATCAAGAGCACATAGGGCAGAAGATCGGCCCATGAACTGAGATAGGTCTGCACCACCATGTAGCAGATGCCATAGACCACACCACCCAGCGCCGTCCCTAAGGGATTGCCGAGCGATCCCAGCACCACGATGGCAAACGACGTCACCGTGGCGTCGGCGCCGAATGCCGGCGTCACCGATCCGAACATGAAGGGCGCGAACACGCCGGCCACCGCGGCAAGCCCTAATCCAATGCCGAACGCCGCGGCGGAGACGCGATCGACATCGATGCCGGTCGCCAATGCCGAGCCGGGTGCGGTACAAATAGACGTACACCAGCGTGATCGCGATCAGGCTGGTGATCGCCGCGATCACCCAGGAGGCCGGAAATCCTTGGCCGAAAATCTGAACCGGTCCGCCACTGCCCGGCTTGCCGCCGAACAATTTCGTCTTGATGGTCGAGAACACCGTACCGAGCATGCGGCTTTGGATCGAGCGTTCGCTGGTCCCGAAAAAGATGGTCGTGACGGCCTCGATTACCTGCGACAGGCCGAAGAACAGGATGATCGACAGCATCTCCGGGTTCACTGAACCCTGCAATCGCGGCACCAAGACCCAATAGAGCAGCAGGCCGGCGGCCAGGAAAATTACGAACGCCAGCGGTACCGCGAACAGGGGATCGATGCCGGCCAGGGTCACGACGCCGAACGCGACGAAGGCGCCGAGCATCAGAATATCGCCATGCGCGAGATTGACGATGCGCATGACACCAAACACGAGATTGAGGCCGATCCCGACGAGACTAAAGTACAGACCGAACAGAACGCCGGCGACGAGCGCATAAACCAGCATCAGCACTCGGCTCCCGGCATCCGGCCTATAGTCCGCAATTGCCTCATGGACGCGGATAGACCGGCTTGCCGGTGGCGGGTTCGTGCGGATA
>WNFM01005942.1_pt1 | contig 11663 bp, 11 predicted proteins | sample 5400271 | NCBI WGS metagenome assembly WNFM01 (sample SAMN13153352, study PRJNA577476) | soil metagenome | isolation source: 60 cm saprolite on Douglas fir-dominated hillslope | place: USA:California | collected 2013-09-17 | reverse complement strand
CGAACTTGATCCATCGATCGATGTGACGAAAGTCGGCGCGAAAATCGACGATGGCATCTTGACCGTTACGCTGCCAAAAGCAGAAACCGTGAAGCCTCGTAAGATCTCGGTGCAATAAGCGTTTCACTTGATGAGAAAATCTCACGCCGGACAACTTCGCTATCTCTTGGCGTTAGGCTCACGACCGGCAAATGTGAAAAGGAGCTCGGCCACTGGGGTCACGTCTTAATTAACAACAGTTCTTCTCGAGTGCTAGGTCGCCCGGTGGAAATGAATTGCCGTTTGGACAACTGCAAAACACTCCATTAAGATGTTGTTTCTTAAGACGTGACCCTAGCTGCTACACACCTCCGAGCAAGGAAGATCCTCTTAAGGATTATACTTCCGCTATAATGGAAAGCGATGGGGAACGCGTCGAAAAGAGTATTGGGAAACCCGCTCATCCGGGGCGACTTGGCTCTCGGCAGGTTGCGTGACAAGTAGGAATCCAAACATGGCAAATGACAACGTTGAGCTCCTCCGATTGGGGCGGAGAATCCAAGCGGAACGCAAACTTCTCGGGCTTACCCAAAACGGCTTTGCCAGGGATTGTGGACTGAACAGGAGTCACCTTGGGGGAATTGAGCGAGGTGAACGAAATCTGACTTTCGTGGTGCTCTGCAAAATTTGTAAACGGCTACGCTGCGATATCGCCAATGTGACACGCGGCATTCCGCGGTCGTCTTATGTTCGCGACCCGTAACCGCGATGATCGCATCAGGAGATCACCGTCACGATGACACTAGTCAGATCCAACCGATCTCCTTGGCCGTGTTCAATAAAATCTGTTTCAGCTGTTCACCTACCGAAAACCGTTGACTGCTGGCGTCTATAGAAGAAGCAATGTTCATCCCACCTGGATGCCGTTCGCTGGCCGCTTTCCAGTCCATTAACATTTCAATGAGATCGAGGAGCGACATCCCATCAACCCCGTTTGGGTAGTGTTCCGGATGATGGGTATTTTGGACATAGTGATGTTCAAGTGCCACCTTCAGATCCGTCAACGATTGTTTATATTCTTCACCCTCGTAGGTAATGACGGCGAGTCGATTACCAACCGCGTCGAAAATTGCTTTCTCCGGTTGTTCCAATTTGGAGGCATCGTGTCTCGATCCGCGCTCCAAAAGTCGGATGGCACACAGACCGAGAAGAAAGCGTACCCGGGTGATATGCAAAGTCGTGTCTACCGTACTATCGTAATTCATCGGTCATCGTGGTAAGGCACCTGATTAACAGGCTTACCTGGAAGGTATCGCCGTTCTTGACCTTCTCGCTACAGCATCTAATTCGGGTAGCCCCAGCTCGACCAATACTCTTTTGGAAGAGCTAAACGCATAAAATGATATGGGAGATTGTCACAGAGTGCGGCGAGATTAAAGGCGTTGGTTGCGACGGCCGAACTCCTCGAGAGTTATCATTCATTGAGCCGATCTGGAAACGCGTCCGCCGAATAACCAACCAGCACCATGTTTCCACATATTCCATTCCACCGAGTCAATTGGCTCGTTAGCTCATTCCTGATCGGGACCTTGGTTCTCTCGGTCACCGTCGTACCCGTCTACCTCTGGTTTTTTGGCATCGACTGGTTTCAGATCGCACTTTTCTTCGTCATGCTGGGCGCGTGTGGATTCTCCATCACGCTTGGATACCATCGACTTTTCTCGCATTTGACTTTCCAAGCTCACTGGATTGTGCGGTTTTTCACCGTTATTTTTGGGGCGGGAGCATTTGAGAATTCTGTACTCCTTTGGTCGAGCGAACATCGCAGCCACCACAAGCATGTGGATCACGATGAGGATCCGTATTGTATTACCAAGGGTCTGTTTTACGCCCACATGGGCTGGTTGATGTTCAAGCTCAAGCCGCTCCCATGTTTCGACAATGTGGCTGATCTGAAAAAGGATCCAATCCTCGTGTGGCAGGATCGCTATATTCATTTGCTCGCGGTGCTGGTTGCTTTTGTGCTGCCGGCCAACATCGGCTTTTTATGGGGAGGCGGGAAAGCGGCCCTTGGCGCTTTCTTGATAGCCGGCGTGTTACGCGTTGTGGTGCTGCAACACGCCACCTTTTGCATCAATTCGCTCTGTCATTACATCGGTGCGCAACCGTATTCATCAAAGTGCAGTGCCCGCGATTCATGGATCCTGGCGATCGTTACTTTCGGCGAAGGGTATCATAACTATCATCACGAGTTTCAGCATGACTACCGGAATGGAGTGAAACCCTGGCAGATCGATCCGACGAAATGGATCATCTGGATCCTTTCCCAGATCGGCCTCGTCAGCAACCTTCGCCGAGTCCCCACAGAAAAGATCGTTCTAGCTGAACTCGCCGAAGCGAAGCGTCGACTCGAGGCAACGCTCGCCAGCCCGGGTCTCACCGAAGCCAGTGCGACTTACATCGCAAACGCCTATCAGACCCTGCTAGAAACCGCTCAACAGTGGACCCAGCGCAAAACCGAGCAGCTCGAAGTGACTCGCGAAATGCTGGCCAGCCTTCGTAACGAAATTCGCGTTGCTACGAGCGCCCTGCGGGTGCCGGGCTTGCGCCAGCGTCAGCCAGCCTAACGGCATCGGAATCGTTTTTACGTTTCCCATACCCGATGGGAACGGTAACGCATCGAGAACAGTATAGGAGAATCTGATCGCGCGGTCCGATGCTTAAACCGGTGAGAGTTTTGCTTTGCAGTCAACACGAACGAAGGCGGGAGGCCAAAATTGAGCCCGTTAAAAGAAATAATTATAAAGCGGATATCCGCCGTTTATAAGGCGTTGGTTCTACGTTCGCGTCGAAGCCACGCCACTTTGCTTGGCGGCGGAAGGTACTACACCCGGCTCGGTCGAAAATCTTGATCGGCAAGACTGCGGCTCCCGCGTGGAACATTCCCGTAAATAGCAGTCCGCATTGGAGCAGTCTCTTGCCGCTTGTACTGCTGCTCGGTTTCAAGATTTGACGCCGTCGCTTCAATAAATCCGCGTAAGTTAGTAGAAATAGACAAACCGCCCAGACGAGCTGAAAGCACTATCATGTTTTTAAGAACTCACACCGCGCGCGCTAATGAAACCTATCGTTTTTCGGATAATCCCACTTTAAGTGACTTTCCACTTCTGATCGGCGAAGTCATTCGCCGGGCCGATTTACGCGACATACGTCGCCGACGTTGGTCCTCCTTTTTCGGGATCGGCAAATCAAGGCAAAGGCACTAACTGGAATCCTTGAAGATATCGACTCAGAATCCGGCCACAGCGAAAGATGCGAACCGGATCCGCGGACTGATCAAATTCCGGTCCAAGACTAAACCGTCCCTGCGATCCCGCTGACGTTTGGAGGAACGTGACGGGGCTAAGTAGCCCTGCGAAAGTACCATTGACCTCGGCTTGCTGGTTTTGCTGCCGCTCGGTACTTCACGAGTTGTTTAGGGTCAACAAAACAGCACGCGGCGGACCTGGCTTGGCCGTCCACGCTTTTTCCACTTCGGACAGTGGAGTCGCCTTGGTTTCGATAAGAAATCCGCCCGGCATAGTGGCATGCAACAATTCTTCGATTGTCCGACTATTCTGCTGATCCCATGCTATTCCACGCTGCGATCGCCTGTGCGCGCGGCAGTAGTGACACTTGAAAGCGGCACTCTCGACACATGATCGAGAAAGAGCGCGTGGATTTCGGATTGTTCTCAACCCAAATCTCCCGCGAGTGGCACATAGGACACGCCGTTAGAGCTTTCTCAAGGTCCGGCAGCGATCCAAGGTTATTGCCGCTTTTCATGAGTCACGGTCCGATCCCGCTCCCTTAACCGATGCGTAGACCTGCCATTGCGGCGCCAACACCTACAATGACAATAAATATTAATATTGTAATCGATCTGTTTTGGTTCACTTCAATTACCTGCCTAGTTTTGCTCCTCCATGGTGCTGTTTGTTTTGCGCGGCACTATTGTTGATTTGCTCCGCGCGAGATAAACCTCCGTTACGAGCACAATCTTTCCCATTGTTAGCGGAGACTTTTCTGCGCAGGCCTTGCATTAGGCCACTTATCTTCGCTTAGATGCACAACAAACCTACCCCGAGTTATGAGCTTCTCTTATACCCTTTTCGAAGTGTTCTGATTGTTCTTTGGTATGCTAACAATCGGGTCGGCGAACGGTTCTTTCCTATACTTAAAGGGAACGGTAACGCGTCGACAATCGGAAGATCCCACCCGCGCAAACGGGACTGAATCGGCCGTGCCCGCCCTGAACCTGTTCCAATCAGACAGCCGCGGCGCAGACTTCGCTCAAAGTGGTCACGAACTTAGAGACGACTTCGGAATAGAGTCCGTTTTTCTTCCAAACAGCCCCGAGTGGTATCTTTACAGGTTTCGGCGCCACCAGATCTTTGAAAACAACATATCTAGCGGGAAGCTTTTTGATTGGCTCGCTGACCAAGGCGACACCAAAGCCAGCCGCAACCAGAGCGAGCGCACTTGCCGCACCGTCTGCTTCCCTCGCAATACGCGGTTTGAACCCTCCTTGTTCACAGACGGTCTGCAGCCAATTGCTGTACTCGGGGTACATTCGATTTAACCCAATGAAAGGTTCCTCTTTGAGGACAGGCAAACGGATTTCCGGCAGGACCGCTTGCGGGTGGGATTTTGGCAATGCGACCGTGACCGGATGCCGGACCAGCAGCTGAACTCTCAACAATTCTAGGATCGGCCGATTGCTGAGTAGGACTAAGATGCCCACGGCGATGCGCCCGTCTAGTAGTGCGCGTTCTTGTGTTTCTGGGTCCATCTCTATGCAGTCGACGACGACTCCCGGCGAAACCTTCTGCCAACGCTCAAGTGTTTGCCCCAGAAATTCGTGTGTCAGCGCCGCCATATGACCGACCGTCAACTCTCCCAGCTCTCCCCGATTGATGCGTTGGGCTTTTTTCACTGCAACATCGCAGGCTTCCAAGATCCCGCGCGCGTCAATCAAAAATGCTTTTCCGGCCGCTGTGAGCGCGACCCCCTTTCGCTCTCGCTGGAACAGGTTGACTCCGAGCTCGCCCTCCAGGTCCTGAATTTGTTTGCTGAACGGAGGTTGCGACACGTGTAGTCGACCGGCCGCATGGGTAAAATTCAGCTCTTCAGCAGCAGCGACAAAGTATTCCAGGTGGCGAAGTTTCATTAGAGCTCAGGCCTGTCCGCCCGAGCTTAGGCCATCGCTTCGTGCAGAATTCCCTGAATCACCCGAGCAACAGAAAGATCCTCATAGGGATCATACTTTCTTAATAACGGAAAGCAATGGGAACGCTTCGAAAAGAGTATACCCGAAAGCAACTGTAACTCTTTGGGCAATGTATGGCAGAAACTCATTGCTCCGAACGAGACTCTTTAGGTTAGCTTGCCGATTGTCTCGCGACGACAAATCGGGAGTTATGCTCTTAAGATAGAAACCAGGCGGCTCGGCTCGCGACTTCGCGGGTTTCTTGGGATCGCACTGAGGGGTCGAAGTTACTTTTGGGTCAGAGCGAACTCGTAAGCTCTCGATTATGAAAACCACATCTCCCGTCTACCAGGCCGAAGAATCTGGGCCAAGGACGCTTAAAGACCTTGTGCAGCGCGATGCAAAAACGTTGAGCCCCGAGACTTCAGTCCAGGAAGCTTGCGATCAGCTCCGATCCGAAAAGATCACTTCATCTCCGGTGACCGATCAGAACGGCCAGTTAATCGGAACGGTGTCCGAGAGTGAGCTTAACCGCAAAGTCGGTGGTTTCGGCCACGACCCAAAGATCGAACTCACGCAAACGGAGCTGAATCAGGAAACAATATATTGCTTTGAAGACGAAACCCTCGCTGAAGCCGAAAGGTTGATGCATTTAAGCAACCTCAGCCAGCCGCCCGTGTTAACTCGTGAAAAGCGAATGATCGACATTGTCACGCTCGAAGATATCGCCCGAGGACAAAAAGCGCTGATCCAATCCAAAATCTCTTAACGAGTGAAATTCGATCATCGGATACGAAGGTCAAATCGATAAAGTCCAATGAAAACTCTCAACGCCAAGGTCCTAAGTATCCTGAAATCGCAGCCCTACCGAATGAGAGACAAGTCGGACGACCAAAACAAAGACACTCTCATTAAATTTTGGCGGATGCGTGTTTCATATCCTGGGCCGGAGGTGGTCTATGAAGTTGAACTTCGCGAGCCCCTGAGGAGCTTGGCCTCTAAAAAGTACACGGTAGGATTAAACGGGCTCGTTGAATTCGAGCTGTTCTCTGACCCTCAGGTTGCCGCCGGCGATACCATTCAGATCGATGCATACGAACCCGGAGAAAAGATCCTCGGGGTCACGTATTGTGAGCCGGGCTAAGCTGCGTCAGCAAGCTTGTGTGGTGTTTTCCGTGCCTGCCTGGAGCTCATCACTCGCTCGAAGAGCCCGGGAAGCAATCCCTTCAACTGCCTGATCGATATTCGTGTAAAGAGCGCTTCCGGAAGACTTCTTGATTCTTCTTACCCATCGCGCGGCGCCCTCAGTCGGCACGCTCCAAAGGCCGACAAGAATCAGAGCACCGGGGACCTCGAGCTTAATGGAACTCGCCATTCTACCAACAGTAAGTACCGATCTTGACTCAATCGCGGAGAGCAAAATCCAGGGGGTTCCTAACTCCTTCAGACGTTCCACCTTCTCCGCGCGAAGAGTTCGCCAGGATAACAAATCCGAGTCGATCCCTTTAGCAGCCAGCAAGCGCGCGATGACTCTCCCCACAATTTCGTCACCTTCGCCCATGAACGGCACGATCGCCGTTCCGGGTTGCTTAGGCGTTAATGGTTCCGGCGGTGGCTCCAATTGCGTTGAGCCCTCGACAGTCATTTCCTCGATCAGTTCGCGCAGTTGCGCATAAATCCGAGATTTTGTTGCACTAGTTCCCGGATAGAGATCGTTTTCAATCGCTCGGAGAGTAGGCAAAATGAGTTCTTCGGCGATTCCTACTGAAAGTTGCATCCCTCCCAATGCTTGTAGGAGTGCTTTGGCCTCCGAAAGGCGGTTTTCCGTGAGGAGGAGAATGAATTGTGTTTCCGATGAGGAGGGTGGCTCTGCAGCTAACAAAACACTGCAGATATTGAATGCCGGAAAATAGCGACCTAACACTACCAGGCAAGCGGTGAGCGGTGTCGCGAGCAATAAACCGATCGGCCCCCAAAGCCACGTCCAGAATAGGGCGGATACGATTATGGCCAGTGCTGACATTCCAGTGCTACGGCCTAAGACAAAAGGTTCCACAACGTTGTTGGTGAACACTTCCAGTGACCCGTAGAGGGCCAGAGTCAGTATCGGCTCCTTCCAGCTTGTGGAAATGGCAATAGATAGTAGCAACGGGAAAAAGGCAGATATCCAGAGGCCTACGTATGGCAAAAACCGCAATATCAGGGTGAGAACTGCCCAGAGTAGTGCGTTCGGTATACCGATCAGAAAAAGCCCGAGCCCAAGCAGCAATGCATATCCCGTGTTCACCAGCAGCTGCCCCAATAGAAAACGGCTTAATTTGGATCCCACCTCGTCCACAGCGAGGTTTGTCGTCGCCACGCGCGAGTGTCCAATCAAGCGAAGAAACCGAACGCGGAGCCGGTTTCGCTCTAAAAGCATAAAAACCACGAGCACGACGATCAGAGCAAATTCTCCGATCGGACCCGCCACCGGCGTCAAGCTATTCTTCACCATTGCAAGGACATTGTTAGCTCCGCTAACAATCTGGACCTTGGTTGCATCCGGCGGTTGAACGCCTTTAGATGCCGTGACTTTTCCTAGATCGGTAATCAGCGCGTTCACGTTGCTAAGTGCCAGATTGAGCGGGCCAGGCGGCCCCTGCTGAATGGCCGCCCATCTGGCATGAATATTATCGCGGTACTTGGGCAGAGAGTTAACCAGATCCAGACCCTCCAATGAAAGCGTCGAGCAAAGGCCTCCGATCAGGGCGAAGCCAATGGCGACGACGCTAAGAACGGCTACTGCGCGAGGAAACCTCCAGTGTTCCAGGCGAGACACGACGGGCGCTAACAAAAAGCTGATCAGAATTGCCAGAATTAGGGGCAGCAAAAGCTCCTTTGCCCAAGCAAAGGCCGAGAGAATGACGACCAGGTATGCTACCTGGATTAACCTCCCCAGTTCGACCGGCTTTTCAGACACTAAATTGTTTGGCATCGACGCTGGATTCTAACTTTCAGCCAACGTTCACCACCAAGGGATTGACCAAATTATTAGTCCAACAGGTCCCACAGCCAGCGGTCCATGCTATTCTCCACGGTACCCATCTCGTGAATCTGAAACACGTGAGGAGCATTGTTTTTGAGGAATCGCGCCGCTCTGAGAAACTTGAACGAAGGCGTTGCCCTATCGCCCACAAATGCCGGATCTGCGAGAATCAGGTTCACTGCCGCCTCCAGGCTTGGAGAATAGGAAAGCCCCGAGTCAATCTGGTCGCGCTTTCCTTCGTCGATGATTCCGATATTCGTACGATTCTCCCTCTAACCAAGCCCCGTGGTTAGATATGGAAGCGCGCAGTTCAATCAGTCACAATATTCGACGCCCGCGAACCAGGTTGACGACGATCACAATGATGGCGACGACTAGGAGTACGTGAATCAGTCCACCTGCGACGTGAGTGAATAGGCCTAAAGCCCAGAGCACAATTAGAATAATGGCTATTGTCCAAAGCATAGTTTTTAGTTCTTTCGATTGGTTGAGATGAGTCGCGTGGTCTGTCCGAAGCCGGCTCCGTTATCCTGCAACGTGATTCTTCCCCGGACCAGGTGACAGAAGTTTCTCGGCACGGAGCCGCATTCATGAGTGTATGGCTAGGATCTACCCGCTGCGTCAACTTCTCCTATACTGTTATCGACGAGTTACTGTTGCCTTTGAGTCTCACGGCTCTCTCGGAAGGGCCGGCGAATGGACCGAAACCTGGAACATTTGTTCTAAATTACCCGCGGCAAACAGCAACGGACTTGGTGCATCGGTGTGAGTTCGAAACTGTTAGGCTTTCCCATTTTGCCTGCGTCGCGAAAACCAATATCCGCCCCCACCACTAAATAGGATTAAAAGGACGATGATAATAACTATGGCATGTAACAAATCTCATTCTGTTTTAATGAGTTTCTCCATGCTGCTTCCTTGAGAAGAAGGACAACACGCTCTGAGAGAAAAAAAGCAGACTCACCAAGAGAACGGCTATCACTGCTCATAAATGCCTTCGGCTCTAATTGCTCCGACGGATCACTGGCCGATTTTTGGCCTCAAGCTAGAGGCCAAGCCGTTTTGTCGTCGTAAGAGAAATCGATTTAACTAACATCATTAAGTTAGTTGGGCTTCATTCCCCTCTCCCATACTCTAATGGATGCGTTCCTGCCGCCTTTGAGTATGGGAGAAGTTGATCGAGCCGGGCGACACTGGTCGTCTGACTACTTCACCATGAATCCGGGCTCCGCATCATATGCTTATCAGGATCGGCTACAATATTGCGCTACGTCTCGCTTCTCCAACCGCGGTACTCTACGTACTGCACGTGCATCCCTCGCGCAAAGGCGACCTGCTCAGACCCGAAAACTTCCGGATCGAACCGGCACTTCCCGTCGAAGACTATTTCGATGGTTTCGGCAACCATTGCGGCCGCGTCAATGCCCCTGCTGGAGTGATTCGTTTTCTCAATGACGCAATCATTCGCGATCCCGGCGAACTAGACGCTTACGCACCCGAGGCGCCGCAGCTCGACGTTCGCGAGACGCCGGTGGAAACGCTGTCGTTTCTCCTGCCCAGCCGCTACTGCGATGGCGATACCGAGCTGCTTGATTTCGCCTGGCGCACGTTTGGCCAGACTCCAACTGGATGGCCGCGAGTGCAGGCCATTTGCGACTTCGTCCACGCCCATCTCCGCTTCGACTACCAGGCGGCTCGCGCTAATCGCACCGGTCTCGATGCTTTTCGCGAGCGGGTCGGCGTCTGTCGCGATTTTACCCATCTCGCCACGGGCTATCTCGGTGACATTGGCGTCCCTGCGGTACCCGGTCCGATGGATTTTAGCGCCTGGTTCGAAGCCTATCTGGGCGGACATTGGCACACGTTCGACGCGCGGCATAACCGACGCCGCATTGGTCGGAGCCTGATCGGACGGGGGCGCGACGCCGGTGACGTTCCGATCACGACGGTATTCGGTCAACACCTGCTCGAGAGTTTTAGCGTTGTCACAGAAGAGATCAATCCATGTCTCCCGGCGTACTAGCAGGCTGTTGAAGAACCCGGTGTTTGCTGGGCTGCGAATTAGCGGCGAAGCCGTTTGTCCCTCCGGGACTGATCCTTCGGCTCACCGAACACCACCGGTTTTTCAACAGCCTGCTAGTTTTGAGGTGCGACCACTTTCACTGCCGGTGGCGTAATTGGGAGTAAGGGTTCCTATAGAATTCCGAGATTACAATTTTTCCGTTTGGCGCGGTCGCTTCAAGTCATCGATCATAACCCCATGCGCAACCTAAAGTTCATCGCTGCATCAGTCTTGGCCATTTTGGTAGTAATCCTCGTCGTCCAAAACACGGAGCCGGTAGAAACGCATCTACTGTCTGGAACCGTCGCAATGCCCCACGCCGTTTTGATTTTCATCTCCGCCGCGGCGGGATTCGTGCTTGGGGTCCTTCTCACTATGTCGCTGAAATCGAAGCGTAAGAACATACGATGAGCCACAAGGAAGTATGCCAAGTGCTGGTATAATTACCGGTCTAGCTCTCGATCTCCTGTCGTTTTTTTCTTTTTGTCTCGCTCTCTTCTAAATACTCAATCATTTCCGAAATCTCGTGTTCCGCAATCTTCTGGCCGATGTTCTGGCACTGAAAACCGAGCCTTCTGAGACTGGTAACATCGCCCAACGTACGGAGCCAAAACGCATCTAACAGATGCGCACCTTCTCCTCTCTGCTTCGCTATCATATAGTTTCCTCTCTTTCGTATCCTAAGAGCTGCAACGACAGGGCCGCCGACCAAAAATCCTCATCGCTTTTTCCCAAGCGGCCGTCCTCACTACTAAAAAAAGCGTCCCGCGGGAGAGATGCTGGTTAATCTCGAGGCTGAGCGAGCTCCAATCGAACGCTGTACCCGATGTCGCCCTTGAACGCTTAGATCAGATCATCTGCGCCGCCGGCGACTTGCTGATTTTCTGCCGCCAGAGATGAAAGATGTCACGTTGGCGGCGAAAAAGAATAGACTCACTAAGCTGACCGCGGCCAACGTCGCCAGGATTGCGGATAACGATTGGCGGTGTCTTCCAATCCTCGACCCAAACGTTTGTCCTTTCGATTCAGCCTCGATCTCGGCGCTCTCGACTCCGGCCTGCTCGCCCTGTAATAAATTTTCCGCGGCAGGATTAATTTTTTCCGTTTCCATTTCTTTGTCCGCGACGCCAGCCGTTACGTTGCTATTCAGGTAGTCTGGTGTTTCTTCCATATCGTTTTTTCGGTTCATAAATGCCTTAACAATTCTCACCGACCGACCGCCCAGGCGGCTGATCTATCCCGTTACTCAGGCCGGTCACTAGCTCACTCCTGGGCACACTTTAGAAGTCGTGCCAATGTTGGAGCGTAGAGTATCCATCTAGCCAACCTAGGAAACCTCGCCTGGTTCC